>WNEZ01007493.1_pt1 | contig 12465 bp, 8 predicted proteins | sample 5400521 | NCBI WGS metagenome assembly WNEZ01 (sample SAMN13153339, study PRJNA577476) | soil metagenome | isolation source: 120 cm saprolite under Douglas fir tree site 2 hole 1 replicate 1 | place: USA:California | collected 2015-04-18 | reverse complement strand
CCCGGGTTTACTCCCCCTTGCTCTGCGGCGAATCCATCCACGACGTGCAGAGGTTGTGGCAGAAGCTCTACCGCTTTCCTCCGGCCCAATGGGTTGGCCGCGCGGGTATCACGCAACTCGCGCTCGCTGCGGTGGACGTCGCGATCTGGGACTTGAAGGCGAAGGCGTGTGGTCTGCCGCTGTGGCGCCTGTTGGGCGGAGCCAAGACTGACGGCATTCCCGCCTACAACTCAGACGGTGGATGGCTGAGCCTCAGCAAGCAACAACTGGTAGACAATTGCCGCCGGATCGTTGAAGAGGAGGGATTCCGTGGGCTCAAAATGAAAGTTGGCTTGCCTAACGAGGAACCGCTGTGGTACGACGATGTCGAGGGTCACCAACGGCTGGTGGATTCGATCAGGGTTCCAGTCGCGTTGGGCGAACAACTCTACTCGCTCGACGCATTCAACGCCTTCCTGAATGCCAAGGCAGTCCACTACCTGCAGCCGGATGCGACGCGACTAGGGGGGATCACCGAATGCTGGCGGGTCGCCGACCTTGCACGCGCTCATCGGCTGCCGGTAGCTCCGCATGTTGGAGACATGGCACAGGTTCATTTGCAAATTGCACTGGCACACCCCGACTGCGTCACGCTTGAGTACATTCCCTGGACGCTGGGCTGTTTTGTCGAGCCGGTAGTCGTCGCTGACGGACGATTTGTGGCACCTCAACTTCCGGGCGCAGGAACCGAATTGCGCGCCGATGCCGTGGAACGCTTCGGAGTACTCCGTTGAGCATTGATTGGATAGGAGTGGCCGTCGCTGGCATCTTGAACGGCACCTTTGCGGTGCCAATGAAAAGGGCGCGTGCCTGGAAGTTTGAGCACATTTGGGGTGTTTTTTCGCTGCTTGCGATGGTTGTCATCCCGTGGTGCGCGGTGCTCCTCGCGGTCCCTGGATGGAGTGGCATCCTGGCCAGCGTTTCCGCCGCGTCGCTAGGCTCTCTGATCGCCCTGGGCCTTCTGTGGGGCATAGCTTCTCTGCTTTACGGCCTGGCGGTTGATCTGCTTGGTATTGCCCTGGGCTTCGCAATCCAACTTGGCCTTTCGATCGTTGCCGGTTCGTTGGTGCCTTATGCCTTTATCCGGGGTTTTTCGGCGCCCACTCCAGCGGACGCAGCATTCCTGGCGGGTGTCGGGCTGATGGTCGTCGGTGTCGTGGTTTGCGCCCGCGCCGGCAGAACCACTGGGAGCGTCTCCCTGAGTGGCGCGCGATTTAGAAAAGGGCTGGTGATTGCAGTGTTGGGCGGACTCGGCTCGCCGTTGTTGAATTTTGGTATTCAGTACGGCATATCTCTGCTGCCGCATGGCGGAGAAGGGGCCAGCCTGGGACAGTGGGTGGTCTGGAGCGTTTTCCTTTCGGCCGCCGCCGTCTCGCAGGCCGGGTTCTGTTTTTACCGCGTCATCGTCTCCCAGCAAGTCCAGCTATTTCACGCCACCGGCTCAGGCCATGATTTGACCCTCGTCTTTGCAATGGGTGGCCTCTGGGCGGTGAGCATCTTTCTTTACGGAGTCAGTGCGGCAAACCTGGGACGATTGGGAACGAGCGTCGGATGGCCTGTTTTCATAGGCCTCATTGCCATCACTTCCAGCGCGTGGGGCGTGGTGCTGGGTGAATGGAAGAACCGCACGAGGAGCCGGCTCCATCAGATGATCGTTGGTTGCACCATTCTGGTTGTTGCAGCCTTCATCATCGGCCAGGCCAGAGCCGGGTGGTGACTCATGAGATTTATCGGACCGACGAAAAAGTTGACGTCGGTCGGTTGTCGGCGCAGTTTTCGTCCGCCAACAATCTCAGGATTGATGTCAACAGAATCAGTCGTCGGTCGTCAGCAGAATCTGGTTGTCCTGACGACTGAAGACCGACGACTGACGACTAGAACAGAGGCAAAGGGGGACGAACTTTGATGCTCGACGTCGCTGACCTCACCGATCTCTCATCCAGCTGTTTGCAATCAAACATCTCGCCGCCGCGTGCCACTCGCCGCATCGCGCTGATCTACGACGCCAAGCTGCCATTTGAGCGCAACGTGATGAGCGGGGTAGCCGGCTATGTGCGGGAAAGCAGGAATTTCAACATCTACATTGAGGAGAATCCTGTTAGCAGTCAGAAGCTTCCTTACTTGAAGTCATGGCATGGCGACGGGATTCTGGCCGGCTTGGACGACCCCGGAGTCGCAGCCGCGGCATCCCGTTCTGGCGTGCCAGTGGTCGGTTTCGGCTGCAGTTGGCATTCCAGGAATTTGTCTGTCCCATATTTTTACAGTAATCAAGTGGCGGTGTCAGAGATGGCAGCCGATCACCTGCTCGAACGCGGCTTCCAGAATTTCGCCTTTTGCGGCCTTGCGCCGAGTCCAGTCAACCTGTGGTCTCAAGAACGTCAGAAAGCTTTTGTCACGCGACTGCAATTCCGTGGAATTGTCTGCCATGTGTATCAAGATTCGCAAAAGATGCCTCGGCATTGGGACTCTGTCCTTAATTCCGTGGGCTCGTGGGTGCAATCCTTGCCGAAGCCGGTAGGTATCTTGGCGGCGAATGACAAACGAGCCCGAGACATTCTGGAAGCATGCCAACTTCATGGTCTTCGCGTTCCTGAAGACGTAGGCGTGATAGGAGTGGACAACGATGAGTTGTTCCGCGAATTGAGCCATCCACAACCTACCAGCGTCGAACAGGATGCGAAGCGTATCGGTTACGAAGCCATCGCTCTGCTTGACCGGATGATGGCAGGCGAGACGCCGCAACGGCAACATTTCATAATTGCCCCAACCGGAGTTAGGGTGCGCCGCTCAACGGATGTTCTTGCCACCGATGATCGCCTTGTCGCCAAAACCCTAACGGTGATCAAGTCCGACGCGTCCGACGGGATTAGTGTCCGCGATGTTGTGAACTCTTTGGCGGTGTCGCGGTCGAGTCTTCAGGCCCACTTCAAAGCGGCAACTGGTCATACCATTCACGCCACGATCCGCAAGGTTCAGCTCGAGCAAGCGAGGAGCTTGATATTCAATACTAGTTTCGCCATCAAGGAGGTGGCAGCAGAGACTGGGTTTAAGTCCGTCCAGCATATGACCACTCTCTTCCGCAAGGCCTTCGGCCAAACTCCAGCGAGGTATCGCAAAGGTGGACCCGCGGCAATCGGCTGACTTCAAGCACTCGCACGAGGTGGGGGTCGAAAACCACCGCGCGGACTTGGACGTTTGTGTTTGTGGTAGAACTGTCTTGAAGTAGAACTGTTGAAGCAGAACTGTTGAATTAAAACTATTGAAGCCGAGCGAGTAATTTCTCTGCGACGCAGCAGGCCCTGTGTTCGCAATCTCAACTTGACGGAGGAGTCGGCATGCCCTTCACGCCGTCGGTAACGGTCCGTACTCTTTTCTCTGTAATCATCCTGGCATTATTTTTATATAGCGGCCCCAATGCCGCGGCCCAACAAGGCCGTACCGTCCTCTCCCTGAATGGCATCTGGGACATCGCGGATTCGGTCTCCGCCGATTCCCCACCAACCGCCTTCACCCACAAAGTGCCCGTCCCCGGCCTGGCGCATTCCGCTCAACCGCCCTTCCAGGACGTCGACCTCTTTGATAGCCGCGAGATCATCGCCAACCGCGTCCGCCGCAAGGAACTGCCCGAGTCCGCCAACGTGACCACTGCGGGGGTCTCTCGCCAGCAACGCAATTATTTCTGGTATCGCACTACCTTCGACCCTCGCTCAAAGCAAGCCAATGCCATCCTCAAAATCAACAAATCACAATTTGGAATCGCTGTCTGGCTGAACGGAAAGAAAATCGGCGAGCATTTTCCGTGCTTCACCGCGGCATTCTTCGACCTCGCGCCAAATATCCGTTGGTCCACTCCCAACGAATTGCTGATCCGTGTCGGTGCTCATCCTGGAGTCTTGCCTCCCTCGGTATCGGCCGGCAACGACTTCGAAAAAAATCGCTGGACTCCTGGCATCTACGATGATGTTTCCGTAATGCTCAGTGGCGATCCAGTCATCTCTACGGTCCAGGTTGCTCCTCATCTCGATCCCAGCCAAATCGAGGTTCAGACCAAGCTTCACAACTACAGCAGCCACACCGTGGACTTTGTTCTGCACGAATCTGTCCACGAGTGGAAGCAGCCCGGTTCGCGCGTCCCGGGCAGTCATGAAGAACGCATTTCGCTGGCGGCGGGAGAAGACAAAACCGTCACTCACAGGATTGATCTCCCCAACGCGAAGCTCTGGACGCCGGAGACACCGAATCTCTATGTCCTTGAGACCAACACCGGCAGCGACAGTACATCCACTCGCTTCGGTATGCGTGAATTTCGGTTCGACACTCCGACTCGTCGCGCCTACCTCAATGGCAAGCCTTACTTCCTTCGCGGATCGAATATCACTTTGCATCGTTTTTTCGAGGATCCTGATTCCAGCACGCTGCCATGGGACGACGCATGGGTCCGTAAACTCCTGATCGACCTGCCCAAGAGAATGCACTGGAACGCCTTCCGCTTCTGCATCGGCCCCGTGCCCGACAAGTGGCTCGATATTGCCGATGAAGCAGGGCTGTTGATCCAGAATGAATACTTTGTTTGGACAGGCGACCAGCAGGCGTTTCAAATGAACTACTCCAAGACTTTCGACCTCGACGAATTGACCCACGAGTTCGCCGACTGGATGCGAGACAACTGGAATCATCCCAGCGTCGCCATTTGGGACGCCAGCAATGAAAGCTGGCAGCCAGCGTTTTCTACCAAACTCATCCCCGCAGTCCGCGACCTGGACCTTTCCCATCGCCCCTGGGAGAACAGTTACAATCCGCCGGCCGGTCCCGACGATCCCGTAGAAGATCATCCATACGAATTCCTCAACCTGCATTTCACCGATCGTGACTCGCCGCCATTCAAGATGACTGACCTCGAGAACCGGGGCGGCGGCGAGCGCAGCAGCGTCACCGTGCCCAGCGGCCACGCGTCGATCCTCAATGAATACGGCTGGTTGTGGCTCAATCGCGACGGCAGTCCAACTGAACTCACCGACGATGTCTACCCCGTCCTCCTGGGTCCGAATTCAACCGCCGACCAGCGTCGCGAGGAAGATGCTTACCTGCTGGGAGGAGTAACAGAATTCTGGCGAGCCTACCGCAAGTACGCCGCCGTGTTGCATTTCGTTTATCTCACCGCGTCCGATCCGAAAGGTTTCACCTGCGATCATTTCCGCGACGTCAAGACGCTCGAGCTTGACCCATACTTCGTGGATTACATGGGTAACGCGTTCAAGCCGCTCGGAGTCTATGTCAATTTCTGGCACGACCAGCTTCCTGCAAACAGCCACCAGATATTCCAGGTGATGCTTGCGAATGATCTCTACGAGACGGAATCCGGCAGTCTTGATGTGAATCTGGAAAACGAAAAGGGTGAGGTCATCGCACAAACCACCAGGCCTTTTTCGGTTGCACCTCTCGGTCAGGAAACTCAATTCATCGACTTCAATGTTCCCGCCGCCACTGGCAAATTCATGCTCAAAGCCATCGCAAAACCTTCGCAGGGGCCTGAGCGGGATTCCACAATCAGCCGCCGGCGTATCGAGGTCGTCGCTCAAAAGCAAAGGTAAATGACGATGTCATCTACAAACACTCTCAACGTTGACTTCGCCACCGGCGCCTTGTCGGGCCCGTCACTCGTCGAAATCACCCGCACTCTGGCCGACCTCCAGGGCGTTTTCGCGGATCAGGCGGCATTCGAGGCGCTCGATTCTTCGCGCGTCGTGTATCGCGTGCAGTTGCTCCAACCTGTACCCCCGGACACCGAGGGCAGCCTTTTTTGGGGCGCTACCTTTGTTGAAGCTGGTTTGGTCGGCGACGAGTACTTCATAACGGCCGGCCATTTCCACACTAAGCGCAATCGCGCCGAGTACTACAGCACTGTCCGCGGTACTGGTGCCCTCATTCTGATGGACGAAGCCCGAAACTCTCGCGTCGAGTGGATGACTCCGGGAAGCACGCACTACATTCCCGCTTCCACCGCCCATCGCGTGGCCAACATCGGCCCCTCCCGATTGTCGTTCATCGCCTGTTTGCCCGGTGATGCAGGGCACGACTACGAAACCATCCGCCTCCGCGGTTTTGGTGTCCGCTTGCGTTCTGTCGGCGGCCAACCTACTCTTGTGCCTCAGCCATGAATCTCCTCGCGGTTGACCTCGGCGGCAGCCACGCCTCGTGCGCGCTGATGAGCGATGGGGAGCTTATCGATTCGGCGGAAACCGCAATCTGTGACAATTTGAAACTCGATCTGGCTCTCTCCTGCATCGCCGATCTTGTCCACTCTCTTCTTCGTCGCAATACCGTCGCACCGGAAACGTGTGGTGGCATTGCGTTCAGCTTTTGCGGCTTGGTCGATCCCGACCCACGGCGGATTCTTTCCACCAACGGAAAATATCTCGATTATGAGACGGTTGATCTTCCAGCTTGGTCTCTCGCCAATTTCAATCTCCCCCTGCGTTTGGAAAACGACGCCCGCGCGGCCTTGTTGGGGGAACGGTACGCGGGGTCGGCACGCGGCTTCGACGACATCGTGATCATAACGCTCGGAACCGGCATTGGCGGCGCGGCCATGATCCAAGGCCGCTTGGTTCGCGGCAAACATTCGCAAGCCGGCTGCCTCGGTGGTCACTTCACCGTCAACCATCATGGCAGCACCTGCAAATGCGGCAATATCGGTTGTGCCGAAGCCGAAGCGTCCAGTTGGTCTTTACCGCTGCTCTGTGCCGGTCATCCCAAATTTGCCTGCAGTCCGCTATCACTTCTGCCGGAAGTCACATTTGCCGATCTCTTTCGTTTTTCTTCCTCTGCCGATCCCTGCGCTGTCGACGTGCGTGACCATTGCCTTCGCGTGTGGGGCGCATGCGCCGTTAATCTGATTCACGCCTACGATCCTGAGCTGGTAATTTTCGGCGGCGGCTGCATGAAGTCGGCAGACCAGATTCTGCCTGCGGTCACCGAATACATCCACCGTCACGCCTGGACGCCCTGGGGACGCGTGCAAGTTCGGAGCGCCGGACTTGGTAACCGGGCCGCTCTCTTCAGCGCTATTCCTCTCTTCGAGGGGCCCCTCCGTTGACCCAGCGTGCGTCCACCTATGACAAATTTCCGGTGATCGCCGTCGCCTCTCCTTTGGACTCCGCGTGGACAGGCTGGCAGGCCGTGGCTGAGCGCATTGCCTCCGAACTTTCACACAGTGCCACCCGCATTGCCATCGAGTGCTATCCCGGTGTCTACGAAGAGGTGATACTGTCCGCGCTGGATTCCGTCCTTCGCCGGACCGTTGTTATCCGGACGTCCACAATCTGGAGAGACCCGGCTGAACTCGATCACCTCATCGCTCATGATCTGACCGACGATCCGGTCTTCGGACGGATGAATGGTTTCACGATTGACGATTTCGCCGATCCCGGTCGTCTCGCAGAGCGCCGCGCAGAAGTTCAGCAACATCGCGACTCACCTGTCGTCGTAATCGGCACCGGCACCGCCTTGCTTCTGCCCGAGCCACAAGTCTTGATTTACGCCGACCTTCCGCGCTGGGAGATTCAGAAGCGCCAGCGTTCTGGCCAAATCGGCAATCTTGCTGCGGAGAACCATCAAGCCGCCGCCTCGGCGAAATACAAGCGTGCGTATTTTTTGGATTGGCGTGTTGCCGATCGTATCAAGCGTCAGTATCTCGATCGCCTCGACTATCTGCTCGATACAACCGATTCGACCAATCCCACTCTGATCACCGGAAATCTTTTTCGCGCTGCGCTGCGTCACGCTGTGTCTCGCGCCTTCCGCGTCGTGCCATTCTTTGATCCCGGACCTTGGGGTGGCCAGTGGATGCGCGATATTTGCGGCCTCGACGGCAACGCGCCTAACTTCGCGTGGTGCTTCGATTGCGTCCCGGAAGAGAATAGTCTGCTTTTCGACTTCGGCGGCGTCCGCGCGGAAGTGCCCGCACTCGATCTCGTCTTCCGCCATCCAAAGGAACTTCTTGGCGACGCCGTTCATGGACGTTTTGGTGCTGAATTCCCTATTCGCTTCGACCTTCTGGACACCATGCAGGGTGGCAACCTCTCGTTACAAGTTCATCCGCTAACCGAATACATACAGGACAAATTCGGAATGAACTACACGCAAGACGAGAGCTACTACCTGCTCGACGCGGCCCCGGACGCTTCTGTCTATCTCGGCCTCCGTACCGGCATCGATCGTTGCCAGATGGCGCGCGAACTTACGAGAGCACAAACTGGCGAGTGCGCCTTCGACGCTGAGAAATTCGTCAACCGCTGGCCGGCGCGAAAACACGACCACTTCCTCATCCCCGCCGGCACCGTTCATTGCTCCGGCGCCAACAGTGTGGTGCTTGAAATCAGTGCCACGCCATACATCTTTACCTTCAAGCTCTGGGATTGGGGCCGCCTTGGACTCGATAACCTCCCGCGTCCTATCCACTTGCAACATGGGCTCTCCAACATTCAATGGAATCGCGACACCGAATGGGTCAAAGCCTCGCTCATCAATAAAATTCAAGTCCTCGCCCGCAACGATCATTCGACGGAAGAACGCACCGGCCTGCATACACGTGAATTCATTGAGACTCGCCGCCACTGGTTTTCCGCTCCGGTCTCTCACCACACCGAAGGTGGCGTTCACGTGCTGAATCTTGTTGAAGGAGACGCGGCTGTGATCGAGAGCCCGGAAAATCATTTTTCTCCTTTCGAGGTGCACTACGCCGAAACCTTCATCGTCCCGGCAGCCGTCGGGAGCTATACCTTGCGCCCAGCTTCCGAGGGCGCGCGCTGTGCGACAATTCGTGCTTCGGTGCGCACATGACTCAGTCCTTCGATCCTGGGTTCGACATCCGCGCCACCAGCGATCCGTTGGGATTTGTCTACGGACCGGGCACCTTCGGCCCGATTCCTGAGATGCGTTCGCTCGATGCTATCCGGCCCAGTCTGCGACGCCCTGACTGCGATGGACCACCCGACCCGGTGTATGCGATCGCGATGGACGTCGGCAGAGTTTCCGACCAGCCCGAGTGGCGCCGCCGCAACATGCTGTATGGAGCTGTTTCTTACGCTGCTGGACGTCTTGGCGATGAACCGGTCAGGAGCCAGGGTCATGTCCATCGAATTTCGTCCCACAGTGGCTGGTCTCCTCCCGAGGTTTACGAGATTTGGGCAGGTGAGGCGTTCATCTACATGCAGGAATATGCCGCCGATAATCCCGGACGCTGCTTCGCGATCCACGCAGACCCCGGCGACCTTGTCATCGTTCCGCCCGGATGGGCTCATGCCTCTATCAGTGCGAACGTAAATTATCCCGTCTCATTCGGCGCCCTGTGCGATCGCGAATACAGCTTTGACTACGACGAGATCCGCAAGCGCAAAGGTTTGGCTTGGTACGCATGTGTCGACTCCGGTCAACACATCCGCTGGGAACGCAATCCTAATTATCATGCTTCCGAACTCGAAGTTAGTCCTCCGTCCGTCTACTCCGAATTCGGGTTCTCAGGCAAGCAGCCGCTGTATTCCCAGGTCGCTCGCGATTTCGACCGTTTCCAATGGATCTCGAAGCCTGGTTCGGTCGAGAGACTGTGGCGGGATTTCCGTCCTTGAAGTCGACGTCAGCCGGAGTCATCCTCACTGAGCATCAAGCCGGCCACGTCCGCTCCAATCTACTTAACAATTGATTTCCGGCATTTGGCGGGAGTCTGTCCGAAAGCTTTTCCGAATAGCGTGGTCATGTGCTGCACCGATTTGAATCCAGTTGCGGCCGCGATTTCCTTCATGGCAACGTTCGTCTCCATAACCACCATGCGCCGGGCTTGCTGGAGCTGGGCCTTTCGTATGGCGGAATAAACCGTGTAACCCATGGCAGCTTTGAAGTGAGTTTCAAGGCCGGAACGTGAAATGGCCAAAGAGCTAACAACATCACGGACAGTGATCCCCTTATAAGCGGCGGATTGAATCAGCGTCATTGCTTTGGCGACAAGGCGGTCCTCGACTGCCAGGATGTCGGTAGAACGGCGAGTTACGACGCCGACCGGGTCAATCAGAAAGCACCGCTGGCGTGCTTTCTCACCTCTCATCATGCGATCAAGAAGAGCGATGGCCTCGTAGCCGATTCGCTTGGCGTCTTGCTCGACACTGCTGAGCTGTGGAGTGCTCAGTTCACAAAGCAGCTCATCGTTATCGACTCCCACGACAGCTACCTCTTCGGGAACATGCAGATCGTACGTGTGACAAGCCTCCAGGACATGTCGTGCCCGAATATCATTGGCGGCCATAAGGCCGATCGGCTTGGGAAGGGACCTCAACCATGAACCCAGGGACGCCAGCAGCGAGTCCCATTTGCGGGTGGTTTTGTGTGCACCGCGATAGATGTAGCACTCGAACCCTCGCATCTTGAGCCGCCTGGCAAAGCCTCGGCAACGTTCTTCGGACCAATGATTCGTGGGACCGGGGACAAAACCGCAGTAGGCGAAATGTTGGAAGCCGCGATCGAGCAAATGATTGGCCGCCATATCCGCGACGGCTAACTGGTTGCTGAAAAAATATGGGATCCGCGATCTGCGAGGGTACCAACCGAACCCTCCACCAAAGCCCACCACAGGGAGCCTCGCGCGAGACACGGCAGAGGCCACACCGGGATCGTCGAAGTCAGCCAGGATGCCGTCGCCATGCCATGATCTGAAATCGGGGAGCTTCTGGCTCTTGAGAACATCCTCCTCGATGTAGATGTTGAACTCGGCGCCTTCCTGTACATAGCGGGCGATTCCGCTTATCACCTTGAGATCGTATGGCGCTTTCGCGTCGTAAATCAGCGCAACCCGGCGCATTCGGTGCTCCATGGCGCCAGTATGCACGAAACCGGGGCAGAGAACCAGCCGTACATCAGGTGGTAAATTCTGTAAACAAATCACCTAATCTAATAAATCATTTTTCTTGATAGTGGGTGATCAATGCTGATGAAGTGTGATGGCCTGAGTCCGAAGTTCCCAGTTTCGGTCAGGCAAGGCCGGGCAGACGGCAGTCGCGGGTGAGGCTTGTCCTGCGCTCGGCCAGCACAAATTTGTGATTGGCCCTGAGGGACATCAGTTTGGGGGGAGAACACCAATGCGAAATGTAAATCAGAAGCCGGTTCGGATTCGCGGATACGTAGCCGTGTTTGGCATAGCCGTCGCCCTGGTTCTATCTCTGAGCGCCCGCTTGACGGCTCAAGTAACGACAGCCGACATCGTGGGCACTATCACTGACCCGAGTGGGGCCATTGTGCCCGGCGCAGCAGTGACCGCCAAGAACCAGGGTACTGGGGCCACCCGGAGCACGACGACCGGGTCCAGCGGGGACTACACATTTACACTTCTTCCGCCGGGTGCCTATACCGTCAGCATCGAAGTCAAAGGCTTCAAGGCATTCATCTCCCGAAATGTGGCATTGTCCGCCGGCGACCGGGTCCGCGTCGACGGTGCCCTTGCTGTTGGGCAGGCGAACGAAACGGTAGAAGTGGAAGCCACCACGCCAGCTCTCCAGACCGACACCTCTTCGGTCGGGTTGCTTATTACCAGCAAGGCGGTGCAAGACCTGCCTCTCAATGGGCGAAATGTTATTCAACTGGTGGAGCTTTCGCCTGGCGTTAATCCGAGCATGTCCAATTCGATGTCCAGCGGCAACCGTCCCGATGATCGTCGTCTTTCGTCGAATTACTCCGCGAACGGACAGTCTGACGAGATCAACAACAATCTCATCGATGGAATGGACAACAACGGACAGTCTGACGAGATCAACAACAATCTCATCGATGGAATGGACAACAACGAGCGGATCATCGGTACCATCGGAGTCCGCCCGTCAATCGATGCAATTCAGGAAGTCAAGGTGTTGACCGGTCTTTACACGGCCGAGATTGGGCGCTCGGTGGGCGGCGTGGTAGATCTCATTACGAAATCGGGAACGAACAATTTTCACGGATCTGCATTCGAGTTCTTCCGCAACGATATCTTCGATTCCAACACCTGGGTCCAGACTCCTACTGCGAACAGGCCAAAAGCTGAGCTGCGCCAGAACCAATTTGGCGCCAGCATCGGCGGTCCCATCATAAAGAACAAGACATTCTTTTTCGGCGACTACGAGGGCTTTCGCCAGGTGAAAGGTCAGACCTTCACATCGACCGTGCCGACCGCCTACGAGGAGAAACATCCTGGAGATTTCTCGGATTTATGTAATACCTCAGGAACTCCTGGCACGGCGTGTGCGGGAGGACCCATCCTGAGCGCGGGCCAACTGACGACCATCGGCTCGAACTATCTCAACTTGTATCCGACGCCGTTTAGTGTCCCGCTGCCAGGAATTGTGAACGGTGTGGCGCAGGCGCCCACAAACAATTTTATTTTTACGACGGGCCGGACGCAGACAA
>WNEZ01005051.1_pt1 | contig 12465 bp, 8 predicted proteins | sample 5400521 | NCBI WGS metagenome assembly WNEZ01 (sample SAMN13153339, study PRJNA577476) | soil metagenome | isolation source: 120 cm saprolite under Douglas fir tree site 2 hole 1 replicate 1 | place: USA:California | collected 2015-04-18 | reverse complement strand
CGGTCGTCAACATTCATCAGGGTGACTGTTCAACCTGTCAAGTACTTTTCTTCAAATTGAACCATGCCTAAACATACTAACAAGTGAGGCAGTAGAGCTTCTCTGTTATAAAGTACCACATGTGCAGTTTTATAGCACCTGCAATGCTTTGCCACTTCTTGCGTCTGTCAAAGAGACAATGTATCCTCTTTAAGAAATGCCAGAACCTGCTTTTGTAATAAAAAAGTAAACTTGTTGGAACCAGAAAGGGCCTTCGAGATGTACCAGCCGTCAAAGCGGTTCAAACTCTTTTTGCTGCCGGTTGTTCTCCTGCTGGCCGGGTTATCGGCCTGTAACACTACTAACACTAACGCTCCCCTATCTAGTGCAACATCAACTTCAATCTCTGCTTACACCCTTTCTGGAGGAGGCACATGTGTCAAACTCGGACAACACCCTCAGCCGCCGTTTCTCAACGTGCGTGTCAGCCATGACAGCTTCCTTGCGCACAGCGAGCCGATGCTGGCCGAGAATCCGCACAATCCCCTCAATCTGGTTGGCGGAACCAAGTTCTTCACCGACCCGGCCCACTATCGCTTCCAGATTGGGTATTTCGCCTCGTTCGATGGGGGCTGTACCTGGACGGATGGTGGTGTGCTGCCGGGTTTTCAGAAGGAGTTTACTCTTACCTCCGATATTAGCTTTGCATTCGGTACGCATAATGATGTCTATGCGGGTGTGGTGTATGAAGCTCTCCCTGGTATGAGTGGGATCGCGGTCTCGAAATCTACTGATGGTATCGCAAGTACCCCGGCAGCAATACCACAATCAGTGATGAGTGGGATCGCGGTCTCGAAATCTACTGATGGTGGCAAGACGTTTGGGAATCCTGTGAGTATCATTGAAAGTCAGGAAAGCAAGATATTTCATGACAAGCCCTGGATCACCGGCGTTCAGGAATTGGCCTTTTCTCGTTCAACCGATGGCGGGAAGACCTTCTCGTCGCCAGCCTTTATTGAGGGAAGTGCGCCTTTCTGTGCGAATCCTTTACCTGATCGTCCTCCTCACTCAACGAGATGCGATGCGGCTATAGGCGCCATTCCCGTTGTCGAACCAGATGGCACTATAGCGGTTGGTTACGCCGTCGCTTTTGAAACCATTTTAGACACCGCTCGTTTTATTCCGACCATGCTGCTTGTAACGACTTCATCGGATGCAGGCACCACCTGGACTGCCCCTGTCTTAATAGCAAGAGTTCATGATGTGTTCGGTCGATTCCCGCCTGAGAGGTATCGTAATGAGACGCTGCCCGCGTTTGCCTGCGACCCAAAGACGGGCCAGCTCTACCTCACCTGGTCAGATAAGAGAAGCGGAGATGCGGATATCCTATTCAGTACTTCGAGCGATCATGGAAAGTCTTGGTCGCTACCGCTGCGGGTGAATGACGATCCGCTGAAGAATGGAGCGAACCAGTTTCAGCCGCAGATGGCCGTTGCGCCCGACGGCGTGGTCAGCATCTCATTCTTCGATACGCGCCTTGATCCACGGCACAGGCTGATTGATGTCTACCTTGCGCAATCGGTCGATCAGGGCACATCGTTTCTCAAAAATGTCCGTGTGACCACGCAGAGCTGGGACCCGGCGGTCGATGCCCCCATCGATGGGTATGGGAATCAGTTTATCGGCGACTATCAAGGGCTGGCTGCGGATAACTTCTTCGTGCATCCGTTCTGGAACGATACGCGAACAGGGGCGCAGGAGATCTTCACGGCTGCAGTCCCGAGCGCTCAGCCGAAATAGGATAGATAGGTGATGAAATCAAAAGCCTGGCGCGGCTTGCCGCGCCAGGCTTCACTGTTTTGTGGAGTTCAGTTTAGAGATTGCAGTGGGACAGCCCATGCTTCTCCAGGTACTGCTGGTGATACTCCTCTGCCTTGTAGAATGCCGATGCGGGCACAGCCTCTGTTACAATCGGTCGCCTATACGCACCGCTGTTTTGCAACTTCTCCTTGGAGGCAAGTGCGGCGGCCAGCTGCTCTGGCGTATGATAAAAGATGACCGAGCGATACTGTGTACCGACATCTGGCCCCTGGCGATTGAGCGTGGTCGGATCGTGATTCTCCCAGAACACTTTGAGTAGGTCCTCGTAGGATACACGGGACGGATCATATTCCACCTCCACTACTTCAGCATGTCCTGTTTTGTCCGTGCACACATCGCGATACCTTGGATTAGCGAACCAACCTCCCTCGTAGCCGACTGCTGTAGAGACAACTCCCTTCACCTGGCGAAATTCCGCCTCTACGCCCCAAAAACATCCTGCTCCAAATGTAGCCTTTTCAATTGTCATTGTGATCTCTGCTCCCTTCTCTATAGTGCTGATCACGTATATCTTTATCATGAATGAGTATCAGTGTACTTCCTGTGGTCAGACCTGACGGACGCCTCACCCTCTGCTCCCTCTCCATTGCATGGAGAGGGATGGGGCAAGAACCATCCGGGGGATGGTTACAAAGGCCGCAGCAGCGTCAAGAAAGATACGGGGTATCTTTACAAGTCTGACCCATTGCAAGGTACAATTTCCGTGTGAAAGATGCCCTTTACTCCTGGCCTTTTTCCTCCGGCGCGAATTGCAGTGCAAGAGAGTTGATGCAATAGCGTTTGCCAGTCGTCTCCCTCGGACCGTCATCGAAAACGTGGCCCAGGTGCGCCCCACAGTTTCTACACACAACCTCGGTTCGCCTCATGAAAAAGGAATTGTCCTCGTGCAGCTCGACGTTTGCCATGTTCACCGGGTCATCAAAGCTGGGCCAGCCCGATCCTGATTCAAATTTGGTATCCGAAGAGAACAGCGGTTGGCCGCAGGCAACACAATTGTACATCCCCGCCTCGTGATTGTAGTACAGTGCTCCGCTAAATGCCTGCTCCGTTCCCTTCTGACGCACTACTCTGTACTGTTCAGGTGTCAGCTTTTCTTTCCAATAGGATTCCGGCTGATTTTTTAAATCTTTCATTATGCCTTCCTTTGCATATCAATCACATCTGTTACTATACATCCAACGATGTATACGGTACAAACAATGGACTAAGCAGAATACGTAACGTTACAATGAGTGCACGAGTAGAGATTTACCTTTTCCCACCTTTGCCCATTCCTCCTTCCATATATGAGAACAATGCGCATTTCTCAATTGTTCCTCTTCTTGAGTCTATCTCACCTTAAAATGTCTCAGTGACGATTTTAGGAGGGTTTGTATAGTATGCTGTAACACTCTTCGTAACGATGACAGACGGGCATATGGTAATATGATTGCGAAAAGCATCTTTAAACTCTTCTTAAGGAGGGAGCCTGACAGGCCGTCAAGCGCCGGCAGCTAACATCTTGCTAAAAAAGGAGCAGACAATGAGTACCACCCACTCTAGAGAGACGCACACACCGCTGCGCCTGGCATCAACAGCACAAACGCTTCCCACTTCTGCCACGCTTGCCATGAACGAGGCAGTGGCGAAGCGGCGTGCAGCGGGCCGCGAGACGATCCATCTGGGCTTTGGCGAAGCCTCCTTTCCGCTGCATCCCCTGCTGAAAACGGCACTGGCTGAGGCCGCAACGCACACCGGCTATGCACCTGTGCTTGGAGTACCTGCGCTGCGCCAGGCTATCGCCGCGTATCTCACACGCACGCGTGGGATAACGTGTTCCGCTGATCAGATTGTGGTTGGTCCAGGGAGCAAACCCTTGCTCTATGCGCTCCTGCAGATCCTCGAAGGGGACGTGCTGCTGCCGGTTCCTTCGTGGGTCAGTTATGCGCCGATGGCACGGCTGGCCGGTCGGCGCGTGATCGGCGTGCAGACCGAGCCGGACGATCATCATCGCCTGACTCCCCAGGCCCTTGCGCAGGCTATGACCCGGGCTCGCAGAGACGGAGCCGATCCACGCATCTTGCTCGTGAACACGCCAAGTAATCCAACGGGCAGCATGTTTGATCGTCCTGATGTGGAAGCGCTCGCACTCTGGGCGCGCGAGGCAGGGGTCACCCTCATCAGTGACGAAATTTATGCCGAGCTGGCTCATGGCTGGCGCGAGCATGTCTCACCAGCATGCTTTTATCCTGAAGGCTGTATTGTGACCGGAGGACTCTCCAAAGCCTTCTCGGCCGGGGGATGGCGGCTCGGATATGCAGCCCTTCCTGCGGTGACAGGGGGCAACGAGGCGATGACGGCCCTGCGCGCCCTGGCAAGTGAAATCTGGTCAGCGGCCGCCACGCCGCTCCAGGAAGCAGCTCTTGCCGCCTATACTCCCAATGCATCAGTCGAGCAATACGTGCAGCACTCGGCACTCGTGCATGGGTATGTCGCAGGTCAGCTCTACGATACGCTCACGCGGCTGGGCATTCCCTGCCCACGCCCGGCAGGGGGCTTCTACCTCTATCCCGATTTCTCTTCGTGGCGTTCCGCACTCCTGGAACGGGGTATCAGAACCAGCCAGGAGCTTGCGCACTATCTACTGGAGGAGTGGGATATCGCCACCTTGCCTGGCTCGGTGTTCGATGAAGAGCCTCTCGCACTCCGTCTGCGCTTAGCAACGAGCCTGCTCTGTGAGCCGGAGCATGTTGCCTCTCAAGAGGAACGTGAAGCTGCGCTCTGGCGTGTGCTCGATCAGGCAGAGGCGTTGCGACCAACGGGCGAGAAACGACAACCCACGCTCTCGCTACCCGCGCTGGAACGTGCTCAGGCGCGATGGACGGAAGTGATTCATGCGTTAGAAACGCGCAAGGCATCTCACCAGGCGTGGGAATGAGGATCCCTACTTCGGAATCTACCCAAATATGGACAGGCCATATCTGATATCCGGTTCCTGCTTCGACGAGGGGGATCCTCAAACATTTTTTCGATAAGGTTGAGCTTTGCCAGGCAAGCTGCCCCAAGAACAATGGTTGAGAAGGAGTCGCAAAAACCTTCGTTTCTTGCGACATAGGGGCGTATTTTTCCTTCATCTCTGTTATTCTTCGTCCTATTACTGTTGCAGAGACAATGGTATGTTTTTGTGCATGATAAAACTCAATGGTGTTACTCACAAAGTTACAAGTCTTGACCAATTTAGTGAGTTTTGTTACTCACAAAGTTCAAGTCAAGGGCCGAAAAAACTAGGCCATTTTTTCGACCGAACCCTGGCACGCCATCTGCTCACTATGCGCGACTCAGGCCGTGTCAAGGGATAGTGCTAGCGGCCTTGACACGAACGAGCAGCATGGTAGACTGCGGGCAGCCAAGTTCGATTTTTTCATGCACATTTTTCGTGCTACTTGAACATTTTCGTTATCAAAAACAAATGGTATACTACAGAAGGAGACCTCGCCAGTGGATAAGTAACATCGTTCGTCAATGAGAATGGCAGGTGTTCTGGCCGCCTCATAGATCTGAGCTGACTCGTGCCCTTCGCCCTCCAGAAGCCTGCCCTGCTGCATTTTTTCCTGGAGCATGGCAACTCCAAAATGAGAGGAGGAGAGAGCATGCAAGGGCTCATATCATCGGTCAACATCACTGACCAACAAGGTTACCTGTCCGCTGACGAGGTCTCCTACAGAAGTGATATTTCTTGTAGAAGTGGAATGGTGTGCTGATGACGACATACCGTGAACCTGCTGCTCTCTTTCTTTCCTATGCCCATGAGGATGAGCTGCTGCTTCGCAAGCTGGAAACCCACTTGAGCCTTCTTAAGAGACAAGGGCTCATTTCCATGTGGCATGATCGGTTGCTACAACCAGGGAATGACTGGGCACGCGAGATTGATTCGCATTTGAATCAGGCCTCGGTCATTCTCCTGCTCATTAGTGCCGATTTCCTGGTCTCCGACTACTGCTATGGCATCGAGATGAAGCGAGCGCTGGAGCGGCAGGAAGCGGGGGAAGTGCGGGTCATTCCCATTCTGCTGCGCTCCGTCGACTGGAAAGGAGCTCCCTTTGGGCACTTGCAAGCCTTACCCACTGATGCCAAGCCGATCACCGCGTGGAGTAACGAAGATACTGCACTCACAGATGTGGCTGCTGGAATTCGCCGTGTGATCGAGGATCTCCCGCTGCTGGCGGCCAGTGCTCCCCGCGCAGCCTTACCTGCGATCTGGAATATTCCCTATTCGCGCAATCCTTTCTTCCTTGGGCGGGACGGCTTGCTCTCGAGTCTGCATAGGCAGCTTCAGGTAGGTCAGGCAATGGCGCTTTCTCAGTCACCACAGGCTATCAGTGGGCTTGGAGGCATTGGCAAGACGCAGATCGCCATCGAGTATGCCTATCGCTATCACCAGGAGTATGAAGCAGTCCTATGGGCGCGAGCCGAGAATCTGGAAGCACTTACCTCGTCCTATAGCGTCATTGCTATTCTGCTCAAATTGCCAGAACGAGAGGCCAAAGAACAGGAGATCATGATTCACGCGGTGAAGATCTGGCTGCAGACGCACACGAACTGGTTGCTCATTCTGGATAATGCCGACGACCTGGATCTACTCCCTCCGTTTCTGCCTCCTGTTCCTGGAGGGCACACATTGTTGACGACACGTGCCTGGGACATGCAGCGGCTGGCACAGCGCATCGAGGTCGAGACGCTTCCTTCCGAGCAGGGAGCTTTGTTCCTGTTGCGGCGTGTGGCGCTCCTGGCTCCGGATGCTTTGTTGGAACAAGCCTTACCCCGGGAACGAGCGTTGGCACTCCAACTGACTCAGGACCTGGGAGGACTGCCTCTCGCATTAGATCAGGCAGGGGCCTACCTAGAAGCAACGGGAATGAGCCTGGAGCAATATCGGCAGGTCTATGAACTCCATCGGCAGACAATACTCCACGAGCGGCGAGCGCGGGTGCCCGATCATCCCGAGCCGACGGCCACCACCTGGTCCCTCTCGTTCCAGCGAGTGGAACAGCGCAATCCAGCAGCTGCGGATCTCCTGCGGCTCTGTGCCTTCCTTGCCCCCGATGCTATTCCTGAAGAAATCATCACACAGGGAGCGCCTGATCTTGGTCCTTTGCTGGAACCTACCGTTGCTGATCCCTTCCTCTTTGGTCAGGCAATTGAGGCGTTGCGTGCCTACTCCTTGCTGAATCGTGATCCTCGAACCCAGACGCTGTCGGTGCATCGGTTAGTGCAGACAGTGCTACGCGATAACATGGATGTCGAGGTACAGCAGCAGTGGAAGCAACGGGCCGTGCTCGCGGCGAACGCGTCCTGTCCGAACGTAGATGATATGGCACAGTGGAGTACCTGTGAACGATGGTTGCCCCACGCTCAGGTTTGCGCGGTCTGGATCGAGCAGGAACAGATGACTCTTCCAGAAGCGGCACGCTTACTCAATCAGGCAGGATACTACTTGAAACAACGTGCGCGATATGGGGAGGCGGAACCGTTGTTCAAGCATGCCCTCTCAATCGGCGAGCAGCAGCTAGGACCACAGCACCCATACACAGCAGCAAGCCTCAGCAACCTGGCGCTTCTTTATAAGAGCCAGGGCAAGTACAGCGAGGCAGAGCCGTTGTTCAAGCGAACGCTTGCAATTGGTGAGCAGCAGCTAGGACCACAGCACCCGTACACAGCTACCAGTCTCGACAATCTAGCGGGACTCTATGTGAGCCAGGGCAAGTACAGCGAAGCGGAGCCGTTGTACCAGCGTGCCCTCTCGATCCGAGAGCAGCAGTTGGGATCACAACACCCCGCCACAGCCACCAGCCTCAATAGCTTGGCAGAGCTCTATCGAAGGCAGGGCAAGTATGCCGAAGCGGAATCGTTATTCAAGCGTGCCCTCTCGATCCGAGAGCAGCAGTTGGGGTCACAACACCCCGACACAGCTCGAAGCCTCAATGACCTGGCGGGACTCCATGTGAACCAGGGCGAGTATGGCAAGGCGGAGCCGCTCTACCAGCGTGCCCTCTCGATCTACGAGCAGCGGTTAGGGCCACAACACCCCGACACAGCCCGAAGCCTCAACGGCTTGGCGGAACTCTATCGGAGGCAGGGCAAATACAGTGAAGCGGAGCCGCTCTATCAGCGTGCCCTCTCGATCTGGGAGCGTACATCGGGTTCAGAGTATCCTCATACGCAGAACGCACGGAGGAACTATGCCTCCCTTCTGCGAGCAACTGGACGTGACGATGAGGCAAAGATGCTGGAAAGGGGTTCTTGATCTCGTTTCACGGTGAGGGATTGTCTCACTGCTGCTCTGTTTCCGCTTCTCGAAACCGGCCGGTTTCTGAGACTAACCTCAGCCGCTCGATGGAGCCTCCTGCCGCTGCTCATTGACCTGTCTCAAAATCCATTTCAAAATTATGTGGAATATGCGCTCTCTTCTTCATAGCTTCTCCAATGAATGAGCACAAAATCCACATAATTTATGTTACGAATGGAATATGGAATATTCCACGTAACTTTAATCAATGTCTCAAAACTTTTGGCTTCTCATAAGTAAGTGAGACGGAAAGAAGAGCTTGTTTAACAGTCAGGTCTATTCGCCTTATCATCGCTTAACGTTGTATATGTTGTCTGCGGGCCTGATAAGCCCTCTCTACCTTACCGCTCTTCTAATAAAGCCCCTGATGCCCAGGCTGAGGAAGACAACGATAGTCACAGCCAATCCCAGCAGTACCCAGCGCATATCCAGAGCTGGCAGCGCATTGCCATGCAGACCTGGTGTCATCACACCTCGCAGCCCTTCGGATGAGTAGGTCAACGGATTGAACAGTACCACCACCTGGAACCATTTGATCGAGTCGAGCGCACTCCAGGAAAAGTAGACGCAGCCCGTAAAAATGATGGGCAGGAGAATTACTGAGTTGAGCAAACCTATCTGCTCAGCTTTCACTGCTGTACCGAGCGTCAGACCCAGGCTGGCACCCGCGAAGGCTGAAAGGATCATCATACAAATCAACGTTCCAATGGAGTCAGTGCGCACCTGGTACGCGTTGCCCAGAATCAGGAAGGCCAGTGGAAACACCAATGCTCCTGCTATCAAGCTGGTTAAAGCCGCGAAAAGCACCTTCTCCAGGGCAACGAAAGCAGTCGGCAGAGGGGCAAGCAGGCGATCCTCGATTTCGCGTTCGTTGCCAATGTCGAGCACAAGCGGCAGTGTGATGCCGAAAAGGGCGGTCATAAGCAGCGACATTGCAACCATGCCTGGCAGCAGGAGTGCGCCGTAAGCGGGTGAGGCCGCACCCGTCTGGGGCAGCACCCTGCCAAAGATGAAGAGGAAGAAAGCTGGTACCACCAGCCATTGTACCAGGTTGCCTATAAAATCGCGTCTTGCTATCAGGAGATCGCGCCGCAGCAGTGCTAGAAAGGCGAGGAATGACACGCTAAAAAGACTCCGCGAACGTTCGGCCGCCGCGCTGCTGTAATCATGTGCTGTAGTTGTTGTATTCATGAGCGTAGAGTCCTCCCGGTCAGGGAAATGAAAACATCTTCTAAATTTGCGCTGCCAGGTACGAGTTTTAGTAGCTCGCCTGTCGTGTCGAGCACAAGGATATGCCCGTGATCCATAATGGCGATGCGCTCGCAGAGCTGCTCAGCTTCGTCCATATCGTGTGTGGTAAGCAAGATAGTCATGCCTTGCTCGTTGAGCGATCGAATGCGGTCCCAGATGAAAAGCCGGGATTGAGGATCAAGGCTATTGGTGGGTTCGTCGAGAAACAGCACATCTGGTGTGTGCATGAGCGCGCGGGCGAGCATAAGTCGCTGCGCCATGCCACCCGAGTAGTGGTTTACGTTATCTTTACCACGATCTGCCAGGCCGAATTCGGCCAGCAACCTATCTGCTCGCGCCTCTCGTTCTGCGCGGGGCACCGCGTGGTAGCTGGCATGAAAGGTCAGAAGCTCGCGCGCTCGCAAGCGCTTGTCCAGGTTGCTTTTCTGAGGTACAACGGCGATACGCTGCCTGACACGTACAGGGTTAGCTGCAACGTCTAATCCCATGATCTTTGCGCTGCCACCAGTAGGCAGCACTCCCGTAGTCAGAATGCCGATGGTGGTTGTCTTACCAGCACCATTCGGCCCAAGGAGACCAAAGATTTCACCGCGTTTCACCGTAAAAGAGATACCGTCTACAGCGTTAAATTGCGCTTTCGGGTAGCGTTTCACAAGATCTCGCACCTCGATGGCGATCCCTTGAGATATGATGCGATCTCCAGGTGATGTATCTATTGCTCTTTCTGTCATAATTGTCCCTCTCATTCGTTAGAGGCTGGCTTTCGGTTCTCCCCAATATCGGGGTAAAAGGTGATCACGCAGCAGGGGCGACGCAAGCGTCCCTACCCTGCTCTACACCACTCCCGCCCCTACGCAAGAATGTTCGTACTAAAATTGTATGGCTCAGCCAGGTAAGATAAATCACCTCTAGGGGTGATGTGGACACCATCCCGTTTGTTGTGTACAGGTAGGCATTTCTCAAGAGGGAGATTTGAGAGGATACTACAGGCCATACGTGGTCAGAGGATGGTCAACACCTCCTGGCACGTGGACCTGGCGGCCGACTCCGCTTGTCTGGACATACTACTATGACATGCACGCTTTTTGCTCTGCTGCTTCACTGACAAGGAATGGCACTCTTGACTTTGCAGGCTATGGTACAATAGCTACAAGTACTGAGACACATCAACCTCTTAGAGAGTCACGTGGAGCAACCTGGTATGTGTTCCGATGCTTCCGGGGTCTGAAGCACCTGTTTGCGGTGTTATCGTGGTCCAAGTAAGGAGGTGGAAAAACCTCATGGTTCTCTCTCATTCTCCTGATCCCGAAGAGAGAAACCACCCATCGCAGGGAGTGGCAGCAGCGACCGATCGTTTTCTGGCCGTTGTTCAAGGAACTGCGGATCTCTTCTGGATTCTCACTCCCGCAGGGGAGATGCAAGAAATCGGCCCCAGTTGGCAATCCTTTACTGGGCAACGGGAGAGCGACTACCTCGAGCGAGGCTGGCTTGATGCCGTGTATCCCGCCGATCAGCCACAGCTAGAAGAAACGCTGCACCAATCCACTCTTTCCGGTCAGCCAGCGGAGAGGGTGTGCCACATTCGCAGAAGCGATGGGGTCTACCGTCTGGTACGCGTACACGTTTTTCCCGTGTGTATTCTTCCTAGAATTATTTGTGAGTTCGTCGTCTGTGGCACGGATATCACATCCGAGCAGATGAATGAAGAACAAATACAACTGGCGGTGGAAGCTTCCGGCGTGGGTTTGTGGGATCAGGACCTCATGACCCATCAAGTCGTGGCGACAGACCACTGTAGAGCGCTTTTTGGCGTGCTGCACACTACTACGTGGACCCTTGGGTCCTTTCTGGCTGCCGTGCATCCTGCTGATCGTGAGCACATCGGTCAGATCATAACGCGTGCGCTCTCCGAGAAAAGAGACAATCTGTATGATGTGGATTTTCGCACGATCTGGCCTGATGGGAGCATACATTGGCTGACGGGCAGAGCACGATGCATCTATAATGTACTTGGACAGCCAGTCCACCTAGTGGGAGCGATTGTGGATATTACCGAACTGAAGCAGGCGGAGGAGCGGTTTCGCCGGTTCGTGGAATCCAATATCATTGGAATCATGGTCTTTGATCTGGAAGGAACCATTCATGAGGCAAACGAGGCCTTTCTCGCGCTGGTGGGCTATACCCAGGAGGACCTGGCAGCGGGACACGTGCACTGGACAGCGTTAACTCCCCCAGAATACCGGGCACAACGTGTTCAGGCACTAGAGGAAGTTTTGGCGACAGGTGTTGCTCAACTGTATGAACAAGAGTATGTGACGAAAGATGGCAAGCGGGTGCCGGTACTTATTGGGAACATATTCTTTCGCCAGGAAGGCCCCACACAGGTGCTGATCGCTTTGGTCTTAGATCTGACCGCCCAGAAAGAAACCGAACGGCAAAAAGACCTCTTTCTCGGCATGACGAGCCATGAACTGAAAACGCCGCTGGCCACGCTCAGAGGAACGCTCCAATTGGTCCAACGACGCCTCAAACGCACGATCACCACGACGGATCATCTCTCTCCAGAGTGGAGCACATTCGCTCAAGGTCTCTCGAAGGATCTGGAGGATTCGGTACACCAAATTGATGTGCAAACCCGTTTGATCAATGATCTGCTGGATATCTCGCGTATCGCAGCGCATACCCTGGAACTGTCGCTGCATCCCTGTGATCTGGTCAGCATCGTGCGCGCAACCGCCGAGGATCTGCGGGTAACGGCACCTGAGCGTGTGCTTCTGCTCGAATTGCCGGAACATACCGTGGTCAACGTGCTGGCCGATGGGGACCGCATCAGCCAGGTGATCACAAACTATGGAACCAACGCGCTGCGGTATGCAAGCCCCAGTCAACCAATCGCTATTGGACTGACCATCCAGGAGGACACTGCCCGCGTCTGGGTGCGAGACAAGGGACCGGGTCTCACCGAAGAGGCGAAGACGCAAATCTGGCAGCGCTATCACCAGGTCAAGGGAGTACCCGTGCAGAGTGGT
>WNEZ01004215.1_pt1 | contig 12469 bp, 8 predicted proteins | sample 5400521 | NCBI WGS metagenome assembly WNEZ01 (sample SAMN13153339, study PRJNA577476) | soil metagenome | isolation source: 120 cm saprolite under Douglas fir tree site 2 hole 1 replicate 1 | place: USA:California | collected 2015-04-18 | reverse complement strand
CTCGCAGGTACGCCCTGTGCATCGACGAACAGTGGCGCGGTGTACATTTACTATGGAAGCCGCACCGGGGCGTTCGGGACGACCCACCAGACCCTCACCCCGCCGGACGGGCAGATCAGGTTCTACGGGGGCGACGTGTCCACCGGCAACGTGGGCGACATCCTCGGGGATGTCGCGCGACCCGATCTCCTCGTCGGTCAACCGAGCTGGCACTTCGGCACGGCCCAGGCGGGGACCGGCCGCGTCTTCCTCTACTTCGGGCACACCGGCCAGCAGCTCGATCCGACGAACCATCGGATTGAATTCCGCGGCCGTGCTGCCGGCACCCAGTTCGGCGCCGCGGCGCAGGTGATCCCGGACATCAACGGGGATGGATTGAGCGAGGTAGCGATCAGCGCGCCCTTCGAGGACCGGGTGTACATCTTCTACGGGCGGTCGGAAACGCAGTGGCAGGCGCTTCGAGTCGTCGATGCTCCTCTCTGGGGAGACAGCGTGGCGGCGATTCCCGCGACGGCGGCGAACAAGATCATCGCCGGGCCCACCGGGACATTCTTCGGTCGCCTGAACGGCTACGCCAACCTGGGCGACATCAGCGGCGACGGCGGAATCTCGTTCACGATTCCCAATTCCCTGGACACGGTGAACAACCTCTACGTCTACACGGGTCCGGTGGTCAACGGCGTGCCCGACGGAGGCTTCCTGGACGCGGGGATGGCGTCGCAGGTGCTCAACCAGCCTTTCGATGGCGGCACGGGTACGACGAACGGCTTCGGCGCCAGGGCTTTTGGCAATGTCAATATCGTCGGCGGCCCGGCAAAGGACCTCGTCGTGACGCACCCCAAGAACAACAAGATCTACATCTATCCCGACGGTACTGCGACGCAGTTTTCGAACCCACCTCAAGTCATCAACGGCAACGGCAACTTCGGATTCTCGCTCAGTTACGGGGACATCAATGGCGACGGCAGGGGGGACATTGTGGCCGGCGAGAACGCATCGGCCTTCTCCTCCGTCTGGATCTTTTACAACAAAGGCATCTTGGGGAGAGAATACGATTCGGCTGCCGCGGGCGGATTCTCGCAATCGCGGCTGCTGAGCAACTTCTCGCTGGGCATCGATGTGGTGGTAGGCGATTTCAATGGGGACGGACTGCCGGACGTCGCGGCGGCTGACCACCTCGATGGAACTGGCAAGGTGACGGTATGGCAATGAAAGAAGATGCGAAAACTCTTCCCAAAAAGGTCTACCGGCCGCCTCACGTAAGGTCCGAGAAGATACTGGTGTCGAACCTCTTCGCGACTCAATGCACGGTGTGCGCACCTTCGTGCCCGCAAGCGTGCTAGTGCCGATAGACTGAAGCCCTGATGGGCATGCTCCGCGTCGGCCCTTGCGTCGCCGAAATCGCCGACGACTTGCTCGAGCTCGCGTCGTCCTCCTGCTACCTGGATCAATTCCGGTGCGCGGAAGGTCCGCCCGCTCCGCTTCTGCGCGTTCGTCGAGTCGAGGCGCTGCGAGCTCCCGGCACCCCCCTGGACGGCTCTTCCGAAGCCGGTGGCAGCTACGCCGTTCAGGGCCAAACCGTTTTGGTGTCCATTCCGTCTTCTCCCGCTTCGGCCGAGGCTTCTCTTCGGGCGGTTCTCCAGATCGCCACCCTTCGCCAGGGCGGATTGCTCGTGCACGGTTCGGGCGTAGCCTTCGGCGGAAAGGCGGCGATTGCGGTCGGACAGAGTGGCGCTGGAAAATCCACGCTCGCTCGCCTATGCATCGGGGCCGGAGGACAGCTGCTATCCGACGAGACGGTTGGCTTGTATCCCGACGGCACCGTGTGGGGCAGCCCGTTCTTCTCCGACCCGGATCTCGCCTCCCACCTCAATCGCGCCACTTTGGCCGGCATCCTCCTCCTCGAAAAAGGACCGGACGAGCACCTCGCGCCAGTGGGAGCGCCCGAGGCCACCGCCGCGCTGCTCTCGCAGGCGTACCGGCCCTCTTCTGGCGAAGCGACGCCCAGCGAGCTTTTGGCGCGCGCGAGCGCGCTGGCCTTGCGACCCGGAGTCCACCGCTTGAGGTTCCGCAAAGAGCCGGCGGCGGGCGCCTTCGTGAAGAGGTGGATTCTTGAGCGAGCCTGAGCTGAACGACGCTCAGGTCCTCGAGCAGCAGCCGTTCGGCGCCTCGGTCACCCTCCGCGTTTTGGGCCGCTGCATGTACCCGCTGTTTCGCAGCGGCGATTCGGTGACCGTCCAACGGTGCGAGGAACGCCAGGTCGGCCGTGGAGATGTGGCGGTGGTGAAGGATGCAAACGGCCGGTTCATGGCCCACCTCGTGGTGGGCACCCAACCCGTCCGTACGGCGACTTTCCTCGGAACTAAGGACCAGGGCGAGTTGCAGCTCCTCGGGCGGGTAACCGCTATCCGACGATCGCCGGCGGTTCTTCCGCTCCCCCGGATTGCCAGACCCCTGGTTTGGCTGGTTCACTGGCTAGCGATGCGTTCCCGCCAAGACAAGACAGGTCGATTCGCGGTGCGTTACCTGCGCGGCCTTCGATCTTCGAAGCTGACCCTCGCCCTTCGGCGCGGGCTGATCGCTCCGGTCGCGGTCCGTCCTCTGCATTTTCGAGATCTCGAAGGGCTGCTCATTTTCGCCGGACAGTATTTGGCGGTCCCCCCGGATTTCCTCAAGCGGCAGTTGCTCAAGCGTTGGCCCACGACGGGAGCCGCGGTCGGCGCGTTCAGCCGGAGCGGGAAGATGTGCGGCTTCGCTTATCTCGACCAGTACACCCAGGAGGGGCTCGAGCTGGAGGGTTTCTGGATCCGCTCGCTTTTTGTCTCCCCGGCGGCGCGCCGGATGGGCATCGGACGGCTGCTGGTGGATTGCCTTTGCCAGCATGGCTCGAAGCAGGGAGTCGAGCGGGTGTGGGCGGACATCGACACGCGCAACAAAGGCTCGGTCACGCTCTTCACCGGCCAAGGCTTCACCCCCTCGTCGCCAGACATCGTCGCCCAGGTCCAGCGCGAGTGGTGGAAGAAGGGGTCCACCATCAATTGGATCGTGCTCGAGCGCTCGATCGTTTCGGCGGCGCCTCAATACTAGCTGGCCAGCGGGCCTTCTCCCCAGAGGCCGAATTGAGCTCGTCGAGCGGGATCGAGGGTCGGGCGCACTGCGTGCCCGTGCTGCCAAAGGAGCCGCATCTACGCCTCGGCGTCCACGCCGAGGCGAGGGACTGGCCCTGAGCGGAATCCACGGCCGCGCATTCGGGCCTTCGGCCCGCGGCCAAGCGCCGTTCAGGCAGGCGAGAGGAGAATTTAGGTCGCTTTTCGACCTTAAACTTCCACTCAGTATCAGATCGACGCATCAAGAAGACGCGTCGGGAGGGATAGGGGATGGGGGCGGGGGGTATGGCCTGTGCAGAAATCGCCGAGAAGCAGTCCGTTCTCATCTCGCAGGACCAGGCAAGCCGAATGGGAATGTCCGAGCGCGCGATCAGCCGAAGGCTGGGCGCGTGCCGATGGTGTCAAGTACTGCCGGGGTCTATCGCCTGGCGGAAGCACGCGCGAGCTGGGAGCAGTCATTGAAGGCTGCAGACCCCCTGCGCCGTCGCTGTCTCCTCTCAAGCCCTGCTTCGATCGCTTGCAAGACTACCTTCGGCCAGCCACACGGGAGCAGATCGCTTCGAGGGTTTAGATGTTTGGAGCTCTCTAGGCGGCCGCGAGACCGTTTCGGCGGCGCCCCAATACTAGGCGGCCGCGCCAAGCTGGCATATATGTTTGGCCCGATGTGCGCGGTTGAGCTGAGACGAGGCGGGCTGCACCTGACCGGAACTGCTCTGTCCCTCGACGCCACTCGCAAGTGCGAGCTCTCCTTCATCTCCCACGCGCATTCGGATCACATCGCCAGGCACGAGAGGGTGATTGCGACCTCGGCGACTCTGCGCTTCATGACGCATCGACTGGGGAAGCTTCCCGCCGCCTTGCCGGTGCCGTACAACCGGCCTTTTTCCTTGGGCCCCCTTGAGGTCGAGTTGCTCCCCGCCGGGCACATCCTCGGATCGGCGCAGATCCGCGTGACCCGCGCCGACGGCCGCCGCGTCGTGTACACCGGCGATCTGAATCTGGAAGCCTCGCTCACCGCCGAGCCGGCGCAGGTCGCCCGCTGCGACACGTTGATCGTCGAAGCTACTTTCGGTCATCCCCGCTACGTCTTTCCACCCAAGGAATCAGTCCTGAATGCGCTCGACGCTTGGGTCCGACAAACGCTGGAGGGCGGCGCGACGCCGATCTTGCTCGGCTATTCGCTCGGCAAAGCGCAGGAGGTGATCAAGTTCCTCCGCGAGCGGGGCTTTTCGCTCTGCGCGCACTCATCGATTTGCGAGATCGCGGAGATGTACCGGGAATTCGGCGTGCCGCTCGAGGGAATCCGGCGCTTCAACGGCGCGATCAAAGAGGGCGAGGTGCTCGTTTTTCCACCGCAGCTCGCGCGATCGGCAACGCTCTGGAAGGTCCGTCCGCGCGCTTTCGCATTCCTCACCGGGTGGGCGCTCGACCCGGCGCGCGCGCGCTGGCACGGCGCCGATGCCGCCTTCCCGCTTTCGGATCACGCCGACTTCGCCGGATTGATGTCCTACGCCAAGGCGACCGGCGCCCGAGAGGTAATCACCCATCACGGATTCGCCGATGATCTCGCCAAAGCGCTGCGTCAGGAGGGCATCGTCGCCAGGGCGATCGGCAAGCCGCTCCAGCTTCAGCTTCTTTGAATGAAGATTCGAGCTCCGGCAGGGCGGGAGGGGTGCGCCGGAGTGAGGGGATCGACCCCGAGCTCGACGCATGATCAAATTGCCTGCCGTGCGGCTGACGACGAGGGTTACGACGACGAGGGTTACCTCGCCCCGTGCTGTTTCCTTGAAAGTGTTCACTCCTCTGGGGCGGGTTTTTCGCGCTCTCCAGGAGGGGAAGTAAGGTCCACGTCACTGTCTCTCATCCAGGACCCTCTTCCGTGTCGAAGCACGGGTCGGATGAGCATTCCCTGCCCAGGTCAGCCGCTTCTAGTTGGGCTGCTCGGGCGATTGGATGACCAACTTTTCTTTGCCGCAGACCGCGCAGCGCAGGTGAAGGAAGATGTCCTCCTCGCTGTCTTCGGGCACCGTCCCCAGCGGAACGCCGAGCTCGGAAAGCGCGAGCGGCCCGACCTTCTCGGGAATGTCCTTGGCTCCGAGGACCTCGACCAGAGTCATCTCTCGCTCGTGGCATTCGCGCGCCTCCGGACCCGTGATCCAGGCGGGCTCGGTGCCCTCGGGCAACCGGTTCAGCGCTTCGAGATGCGTCACCGATTCCGCCAGATAGGCCAGGCGCCGCAGCCGAACCTCCTCGGGCAGGACGGTGAAGGCGCGGAAGGCGTCCTCGATCTCCTTGCGTTCTCCGAGCGCCGCCAAAGCGGAGAGCTCCTGCGCCCGGTCGCTCGATGCAATGGCTTCGTCCCAGTTGTGGTCCGGGGTGAAACCGGCCTCGAGCAGCGAGGTGAACAGGTGGGCTGCCGCCAGCCGGCGTTTGGCTTCGCCGAGAAAGTCCGCCGCCTCCTGCGGAAGCTTGAGGACGAGCAGCGCGGCAGAGGTGCGCGGGTCGAGCGCGGCGGTCGGGTCGTCGACCTCCATTTCGCTTTGCAGCGCCGCGCGCAGCGAGCGGGCGGCGGAGAAGCGGAACACCGGCTCCACGCCCACTTCACTGAGGTAGACCGCGGCAAAGGGCGAATCTCGAGAGCCCAATCGCAGAGCCGCCTGAGCGCGGCCGACCGCATCGGCGTCGAGGAAGGCGCTGCGGCCGCTGAGCCGGGCGCGCACCGCCTCGCGATAGAGGGCCTCCAGGCCCGCCCCCGTCGGCGGATGGACCTCGACCGACAAGCGAAGACCGGGGACGTCGAGCGCCCACGCCGGCGCCAGTTGGTTGGCCTTGAGCCCGCGCGAAACCAGCGCCGAAGCCGGATCCTGCGGCCGGAAAGGAAGGTGTCCCGCCGCCGCCTCTTCCTCGGCGGTGCGCACCGCCGATTTCGCGGGCGCGGGTTCCTCACCCCCGAGCCCGATCACCCGATCGAGATCGACCTGCTGGAGCTCCAGATTCTCCAGCCCCTTGGCCCCGGAGAAATCACAACGCACGAGCTTGATCTGCTCGAACGTGGCACCGTCGAGATTGCATCCGCGGAAATCGCACTCTTGAAGGCGACCTCCATGAAAATAGGCGTTGGACAAATCGGAATCGCGAAAGCTCACCTTCGACAGATCGCACTTCTCCCATTCGGTTCCCACCAGCTCCAGCCCGGACAGGTCCGCGTTGGCCGAGAAGAGGTGAACCAGGGTTGCGCCGATGTGCTCGCGTGGAATTTTCCCCGCCTGGCGAAGCTTGTTCCAGGCAGCGGAGCCCCCTTTGAGGAGCGACTCGATATTCTGAACGTTGTGCATAGACCTCAATTTACCGATATGGCTACGTTTCCGCGCTTGAAATGATCGAGTTTAGCGTGGATGAGGACGCGGCCGGCATGCGCCTCGACAAATATCTTCGCCGGAAGCTGGATCAGGTCCCGGCCTCACATCTCTTTAAGATGATTCGCACGAAAAAGGTGCGGGTAAATGGCAAAAGAGCTCAGCCGGAACAGATTCTGTCCGCTGGCGACCGGCTGGAGATTCGAGGCCAGCCGGAGCAGCTCCTCTCCACCCGAGCCCGGCCGCCACCTTTGCTACCAGCCGCCGATCCGGCGAAGCTGGAAATCTTGTTCGAGGACGACTGGATGATGGCGGTGAACAAGCCGGCGGGCATGGCCGTGCACGCCGGGAGCGGAATCATCGGGGCGACGCTGGTCGACCACGTGCGCGCGTACCTGGGTCCCAAGGCCACACGAAACGACTTCACCGCCAGCCCGGCCCATCGCCTGGATCGAGACACATCCGGGGTCATCCTCATTGCCAAACGGCGTCCGGCGATGGTCCACTTCACCGAGGTGTTCACCCAAGGGAGCGCGAAAAAACGCTATCTGTCCCTCGTGAAAGGGAAAATGCCCACTGCTTCGGGCGTGGTGGATCTGGCGCTGTCCGAGCACCAACAGACCGCGCGCTCGAAAGAGCGCCGGGGGGTCAACATGCAGGTGGCCGTGACGCGCTATCGCGTCCTCAAGCAGGCGAGCGAGTGTGCGCTTCTGGAGTGCACGATCGAGACCGGAAGGACCCATCAGATCCGACGCCATCTCACCGCGATCGGGCACCCTGTCGTCGGCGATCGCCGCTATGGCGACTTCCCATTCAACCGGGAAGCGAAGCGGCGCTGGGGGCTCAAGCGCTTGTTCCTGCACGCCGAGGCGATTGAATTCCCCCATCCACAAGATGGCCGGAAGATTCGCGTCAGCGCCGAGTTACCCAGCGACTTGAAAGAGGTAATTGATCGGGCGGTGCCGAGAACCCCATGACGCCAGAGCCAGAAGAAAGCAGCGCTCCGCGCACTGGATTCAAGCTCGTCCTCGGCGGGGTCGCCCCGCCGCGCGGCTGGAAAAAGCGCGCCGCCATCATCGCCGCCTGGGCGGCGTTGACCGGTGGAACGGCGATGGTGGTCGTCTTTGCCGGTCTCTACTACCGTTTCTCGCGCGGCCTACCCGACATACCGTCGGTTGAAGAGTATCGCCCCCCGATCATCACCGAGGTCTTCACCGATGACGCGGTGCTCGCGGGCGAGTTCTACAACGAGCGCCGCAAAGTGGTTCCCTACGAGCAGATCCCCAAGAGGTTGGTCCAGGCCTTCATCGCCTCGGAGGACGCCAATTTCTTCGATCACATGGGCATCGACCTGCTCGGAACCGCGAGGGCGGCTTTCAAGACGCTGCTGAAAAAGGCGAGCGGGTCTGCCTCGGTCCAGGGGGGATCGACGCTGACCCAGCAAACCGCCAAGGCCGTGCTGGTCTCCGCCGAGGGATACCGGACCGGCACCCAGAAGAGCATCACCCGGAAGATCCGGGAGGCCATCCTCGCGCTGCGCCTGGAGCGGCAGCTGACCAAGGAGGAGATCCTCTATCTGTACCTGAACAACGTCTACCTCGGCCATCACTCGTACGGGGTGAAGGCGGCGGCGGAAAACTACTACCGCAAGGACGTACGCGATCTCACCCTGGCGGAGATGGCTCTGGTTGCCGGCCTGCCGCAGGCCCCATCGGGCTATTCGCCTTTTCTCAATCCGGAGGCGGCGAAGAAGCGAAGGACCTACGTGCTTCGCCGGATGCTCGAGGAGGGGATGATCTCCAAAGCGGAGCATGACGCGGCCAAGGGGGAGGAGGTGCGCGTCTACCCAGTGGAGGACGTCTTCCACGAGTTCGCCCCTTATTTCGTCGAGCAGGTTCGCAAGGACGTGGTGGGTCGCTATGGCAATCCCACGCTGCTCAACGAGGGGCTCCACGTTTTCACCACCATGGATTCCGAACGCCAGCGGGCAGCGCAGGAAGCGGTGCTGCGGGACCTGCTCGCGGTGGACAAGCGGCAGGGGTTTCGCGGTCCCTTGCTGCAACTCGGCACCGCCCCGGAGCGGGACGCTTTCGTCGAGAAGAGCAAGAAGGCGATGGCCGGCCACACGATAGAAGAGGGGAAGTTCTACGTCGCCCTGGTGACGGCGATCGAATCCGATGGGCTTTCCGCGGACGTGCAGATCGGCGCCGAAAAGGGAAAGCTCCCACTGCTCGGGATGCGATGGGCGCGCAAGGTCAATCCCGAGGGCTACTACCCGTCCACCTTCATCTCGTCGATCAACCGCGCCCTTCAGATTGGCGACGTGGTCGTGGTCCGCGCCGTTGCGGCGAAGGATTTGACCGACGACAAGGAACAGCGGGTGGCGAAGCTCGCGGAGGCTCTGCCCAAAGACGTCACCTTGTTTCGATTGGAGCAGGAGCCGGAGCTCCAGGGGGCCCTGGTGTCGATCGACCCCCATCGCCAATATCTGGTATCGATGGTCGGCGGCTACGACTTTGACGCCAACGAATACAATCGCGCCTTTCAGGCGTGCCGCCAGCCGGGGAGCGCGTACAAGCCGATCGTCTACTCGGCGGCGATCGAAAACCTCGGTTGGACCGAAGCGACGCCGATCGTGGACAGCCCGGTGGTGTTCGATGACCCGGATACCCAGCGCCGCTGGAAACCGGAGAACTACAACGCAGAGGGATTCAAGGGCGATGTGCTCTTGCGCACGGCGATCGTGCACTCGATGAACATCCCCGCGGTGAAGACCTTCCAGGCGGTGGGGGTACCGACGATGGCGGAGTGGGCGAAGAAGCTTGGCATCTCCACCCCGATGAACCAGGACTTTTCTTCCGCGCTCGGCTCTTCCTGCGTCTATCCGTTCGAGCTGGCGGGGCTGTACGCGACGTTGAACCGCGGCGGCGAGAAGAAGAAGACCTATTATCTGCGCAAGGTCGAGGATCGCTTCGGGCGGACGCTCGAAGATCACACCGCCTACGATGACCCGTGGGCCCCGCTGCAAGATCGCATCGCCGCCGGCTACGCGCGCCTGTTCGAGCGAAGCGAGCAGGTGATGAGCCCGGAAACGGGATACATCCTCGTCGACCTGCTGCGCGGCGTGGTCCGCGAGGGAACCGGGGCACCGGCGCAACGGTTGGGCAAGCCGGCCGCGGGCAAGACCGGGACCACCAATGATTCATTCGACGCATGGTTCGCGGGTTTCACGCGCGATCTCGTCGCGGTGAGCTGGGTGGGTTACGACTTGAATCAGCACCCGCTGGGAAGGTTCGAGAACGGGGGGCGCGCGGCGCTGCCGATGTGGCTCGCCTACATGAAGCAGGCGCTTTTGACCCGGCCCCAACCGGAGTTCGAGCCGGATCCCAATCTAGATCTTATAAAGCTATCGGTGGACACCCGGACCGGAAAGCTCGCTTCTGGGGCCAGCAGATTCGTTGCCGAGATGTGGTTCAAGCGCGGCACCGAGCCGCAAGAAAAGCAGCCGGAGAAAAACCAGCCGGATCCGAAGAGCTTCCTGCAGCTGCCGAACTGAGGGGTCGTCCTACAGTTTGGAAAGCGTTTGACTCAGAGAATTGCCAACCCACTGGTGCGTTCCGTCAAAGGCGACGAACAACGGTTGGGTACCGGTGTCGAAAGTGCCCAACAGGCTTCCGTCTGATGTGCTCAAACGACTGACCGTATTGTCGTTGGCGTTCGTAACCCAGACGCTGCTTCCATCAAAGGCGACACCGAAGGGGAAACTCCCGACCGGGAAGGTCCCCAGGTCCTGTCCATCGCTCGCGTTGATCCGACTGACCGTGTTGTCGTTGCGATTGGTGATCCAGACCGTCGAGCCGTCAAAGGCGATTCCGCGCGGAAACATTCCCACCGGAAAGGTCCCCAGATTGGCGCCGTCCGTGGCCCGGAGCTTGGTGATGCTGTTGTCGGAAGCGTTGACGATCCAAACGTTGGCGCCGTCGAACGCCAGGGCTGCGGGCTGCGCGCCCACCGGAAAGGTCCCCAGCACCGCGCCATCGCGCGCGCGAACTTTGGTTACGTTGTTCGTCCCGCCATTGGAAAGCCAGAGGTTGGCACCGTCGAACGCAGCGCTGCGGATGCTGTTTCCCACCGAAAGAGTGCTCAGAACCATCCCGTCGCTCGCGCGAAGCTTGGTGAGGGCGTTGCCGTCGAGATTGGCTACCCAGACGTTGGCGCCATCGAAGGCAATCGCCAGGCCGTTGGTGCTGACGGGGAACGTCCCAACGATGGCCCCGTCGCTCACCCGGAGCTTGGTCACCATGCCATCGATGGCTCTGGTAATCCAAAGATGCGCGCCATCGAATGCCATCGCACCGGGGTGCGGGAGGTCGAAGGACGCTGCTTGATTGGCGTCGTACCACTTGAGCAGCGCGAGCCGCCCAGGGTCGAGCACCTGTCCCTGGGCGGTGAGGCACGAGAGGAAGAGGACGGCGGAAGCTATCCAACGAGGCGAGCTCATGGGGATTCTCCGGTGGGCCCCAGGTCGTCGAAATCACTGCGCGCAGGTTGCGGTGAGCCCGACGCGTTTCCTACCGAACTAAAGGAGGCGGCGGCAAGTCCAGACCGGACCCGCATGTACCTCGCTCATGTTCTCGATTGCGCGACTGGGCCGCCGTCTATTCCTCGAGGAAAAAACCGGCGGCTGGGAGGCGGTACGGAGCCGTCGCGTATTCCTCGAGGAATAAGACCGACGGCTGCGAGGCAGTACGGAGCCACCGCGTATTCCTCGAGGAATAAGACCGGCGGCTGGGAGGCAGTACGGAGCTATCGCGTATTGCTCGAGGAATAAAACCGCGGACGGGGGTGCGGCCGCCGGGCCGCAGTTTATTCATCGATGAATGAAAACGGGCCCCTCAGGTCCGTACCGGTTCAACGTTGCGACGCGCGACAGAACAAGACTCTGCCGGCAGAAAGCTGTTCTTTCGGGCGGCGTTGGGACAAATGTCCCAACGGAGTCCCTGCGGTGGGAATCCGTTCCAACGCTCAGCCCCCGCCGTAAGATTTTTCTTCCAACGAGAAAAAATCTTACGGATTCGAGCCGCCGATAAGATTTTTCCTACGGCTTTTCTCACCGGTTGGGCTTCGGAGCGGGTCATGGCGCGTGGGGCCCACGTCCTGGCACACGGCTTGCGCCGCGCGGCTCCGCGGTGAGCACAATGTCTCAGCGGGATGTAGACATCAGACCACACTATCCTACCGCCGACACGCGCTTGGCGTTGAGTTGGATTCAGTCGCGGCTGCCACGTCCAGGAGGTACCGAGCCTGGTCGATCGTTCGCGTCCGCGAGCGGGTTGACCGGAAGCGATACGCGATTTTTCAAATCCGCGTGGGAAAGGATTTCCTGCGCAGGAAATCTTTTCCCACGCTCGGGTCGATCGCCCTTCGAAGCTCTTCGGCGCGCCTGGATTGGGCGGGTCCGGGGAAATCCAGAACCCTGCTTTGGCATCTTCGTGTGGGTAAAGATTCTCGCGGTGATAATCTTTTCCCACGCTCGGGTCGATCGCCCTTCGAAGCTCTTCGGCGCGACTGGATTGGGCGGGTCGTGGGAAATCTGGACCCCTGCTTCGGCATCTTCGTGTGGGAAACGATTTCCTGCGCGGGAAATCTTTTCCCACGCCTTGGGGTCCCTGTCCGCCTGATGGCCTCGGCGCAACCTCACGGAGCATTGCTCGGGCACGTCGGTCGCCCCGCGCACCCTACCAAACACGCGGCCAGAATTTGCGGAGGGCGTCCCGGCTTTCCCTGATCGCGCCGCCGGTCTGCGCGGACACTCCGCCGGTAAAGTTGTCCGTGCCGCCACCGGTCATCTTCTCGAGGCATGCGTGAACTGAGCGCGCAAGTGCGTTGAGGTGGTACCCGCCCTCCAGAACCAGAACGAGCTTCCCTCCGCAACAATCGTCGGCGAGCTGCCGGGCGGCGCTGCACATCGCCGCGAAGCCGCGCTCGGTCACCCGCATCTCGGCA
>WNEZ01004561.1_pt1 | contig 12471 bp, 10 predicted proteins | sample 5400521 | NCBI WGS metagenome assembly WNEZ01 (sample SAMN13153339, study PRJNA577476) | soil metagenome | isolation source: 120 cm saprolite under Douglas fir tree site 2 hole 1 replicate 1 | place: USA:California | collected 2015-04-18 | reverse complement strand
CCCATTGCGGAGGGCCTTGCCTGGAAATCCAGTGAACTTTCGATCCTTCGTCCAGTTCGGCCACCTCAAACTGAAGGACACCAGCAGGCGGCCGAAAGCGAAATTCACCAAGAGAGCCTACCTCTGGTTTGACTCGCGCTTCGTTGGCCCACCAGAGAGCTATTTCGTCCTGCTGAGTCAGGGCATTGAAGACGCTCTCCGGGGCTGCTGCAATGGTGAGTTCTTTGACAATGGCTGACATCGTCGTTCCTTTCCCTTGAACGTCGCTATGCGACTATACTTAACCTATAGGTTAAGTATATAGGAGAAGGGGAACGGTGTCAAGGGGGTGCCTCGCTCTCGACCTTTCTGCTCTGCCTGTTTCTGAGCTTTGGAGCGAGAGCGCGAGCAGGAAAGTCCAGCGTGACGACGGTTTCCCTACCCTGCGTTGCTCCGCCTGACCAGGTAAAGACCAGTTTTTCGGGTGGAACGATGTGCAGGTAGGTGCCGACGATGGAACTGCCGTCCTCTAAATCGAAACGGAATGACCCGCCAACACGCGCTTCGAGCGAACTCACGGTCATGCCCATGCCCCTGGGTCTGAACCAGTGCTCCAACGCCCGAGGCGTGATCCAGGCGCGAAATACCCGCTGGCGTGAGGCTGTGAACGCACGTCGCAGCACGAGGGTGGTGCTGTTATGAGATGCTGGAGGGATCATCAGGGTCTTGCTCCTCTTCTGATGTAACTTGTAGGTAGGTGTCCAGGGAGTCGAATTGGGTATCCCAAAACTGCCGGTAGTGTTCAAGCCAGACGGCCGCCTCTCGCATGGGACGGGCAGCGAGGCGAAACCGGTGAGTTCGTCCGTCCTTGCGGTGCAGGATAAGATCAGCGTGTTCCAGCACCCGTAAATGTTTGGAGATCGCCGGCACGGAGATCGAGAATGGCCGCGCCAGTTCCGTTCCAGAAGCCTCACCGTGCGCCAGGCGTTCTAAGATGGCCCGGCGTGTGGGGTCAGCGAGCGCCAAAAAGACGGTAGTGAGTTGCTCTGATGAATCGTTAACCATACAGTTAATTATACGAAGATTGTGAATCGTTGTCAATGGCCCGCTTTTCGCCGCCAGACATTTGGAGAGAATGCGTGTCACCCTGAGCGCAGCGAAGGGTCTGGCTCGACGGACGCAGAGATCCTTCGCTGCGCTCAGGATGACAAAACCCCTGGCTGTCATCCTGAGCGCAGCGAAGGATCTATGGCGGACTTATGGGTAATCACCGACCCGCTTTTCGCGCCGTAGGCCAAATGCAGCGATGCCCCTACCACCTGCATATGGCAGCAGGGGCACCAATTGTAACACGAACAATTCAACGCTTCACTCGCCCAGCAGTTCCTCGAACTGTGCCCGGTCGAGTTGCTCGTGTTCCATGAGCTTCTCAGCGAGCAAGGTGAGTTGATCGTAGTGTTCGCTGAGAAGTGTGCGAGCAATTTCTCGTCCTTCGTTGAGGATACGTTGTACCTCGGCATCGATCAGGGCTGCCATGCTCGCGCTACTTGCCGCGGGTGAGGTGGGAGAGATCATGGCAAACGCTTGATGAGAAGCGGGCACGCTACCACCTTTCAGCAGGAGACGACCGTTAGCATCGGCTACTAGTGAGCGAGCCTGCGCGGGGACATCCACACCAATCATATTGAGGCCAGTTCCAGCAAGCTCGGAGCGATGGTCGGCGAAGACGACTCCGACCTGCTCGCTCATGCCCCAGCGTGTGACCATGCGCCGTGCCAGGTCGGTTACCACTTGCAGATCGTTCTCTGCTCCTGTCGTCACTCGTTCGGGGCCTAAGGTCAGTTCCTCGGCGACACGTCCGCCCAGGCCGACAGCGATACGCGCCATTAACGTCTCACGGCTGTAGTTGTAGCGGTCTTCCTCTGCGATGAACTGCGTTACCCCCAGGCTCTGGCCACGCGGCAGGATGGTGACGCGGTTCACTTTGTCCGCCAGGGGCAGGTGGTGAGCGACGAGGGCATGCCCGCCTTCGTGGAAGGCGATGATGCGACGTTCCCTCTCATTCATTACCAGGGGCCGCAATGCGCCAAGCTGGACACGCGCCAGCGCTTCCTCGAAGCAGTCGTGGGTGAGACAGTCCAGGTTCCGACGTGCAGCGCTCAGCGCAGCTTCATTGACGAGATTGGCCAGGTCAGCTCCGCTCATGCCAGTTGTCATGCGTGAGAGGCGAGCAAGACTGACCTCCTTGTGTAAGGGAGTTTTGCGGGTATGGACTCTAAGGATTGCCTCACGCCCTACACGATCTGGCAGTGAAACGGTGACCTGGCGGTCAAAGCGCCCGGGGCGCAGTAACGCTTTATCCAGGATATCGACGCGATTGGTTGCGGCCAGCACGACAACGGCATGGCGTGCATCGAAGCCATCGAGTTCGACGAGCAACTGATTGAGCGTCTGATCGCGTTCGTCGCTGCTGTTCAGGCTCATGGCACGTTTACGACCCACTGCGTCGATCTCGTCGAGAAAGATAACGCAAGGGGCAGCTTGACGCGCCTGGGCGAAGAGACTGCGTACGCGGCTGGCTCCAACACCAACGTAGATTTCGACAAACTCAGAAGCGCTCATACTGAAGAAGGGAACGCCAGCTTCGCCAGCCACAGCTTTCGCCAGCAGGGTCTTGCCCGTTCCAGGAGGTCCAACAAGCAAAGCCCCACGCGGGATGTGCGCTCCTAAACGATGATAACGTTCGGGACTGCGTAAGAATTGCACGATCTCTTCGAGTTCGGTCCGTACTTCATCGATGCCGGCAACGTCTGCGAAGGTCACGGGGGGCGGGGACCCAATGCTGGCATGGGAGACAGGTTGTGTTGATACGTTGGTATTGGTTGTATTGGTTGCGGTTGATTTTCCAGCTCCAGGTCCAGGTTGCGGTGCGCTGCCTTCTTTTATCCGTTCAAAGCGGCGAGCGCGGCTCTTGCCGAGTTGTGTAATGCGATCGTCCATTGTGCGTGTGGAAGGCATGCCCTTCCGCGGTGTCATGAGCACCAAGAACAGCAGAATAAAGAGAATGAAGGGGGCAAACTTCCAGAGTAGCCCCAACAAGAAAGGCGTCTGTGCAGCAGGAATCGTGGTGACGTTGACATGCTTACTGAGCAGTAATGATGTGAGCGTTGCATCACCATTTGCCGGTAAGCGGGTATAGAAGGTCCGAGCAGGATCGATGGCAGGTGACGTTGTCGAGACCGTCCAGGAGGCGGTGGCCCCGGTAAAGTGAGACCAAGCAGCTATCTCCGCGGCACGTTCACCTGGTGTCGATGCTTGTTGGGTAGCAACAGATGACTGACCCTTACCAATGGGACTGATCAATAAGCCGGTGAGATCATTCCCCTGGATGGTGACAGCCAGTACATTTCCAGCTTCCAGTTGGGCCTCAAATGTGCTATAGCCAACCACCGCTATACCGTTGGGTCCATAGTTGGTGGTAGGAGGCTGCAACTGGCTAACGACGCTAAAGAGTAATACCGTCATTATGAGAAGCAGGACGCTTGTTAAGAGCGATTGTTTATGAGTATTGAGTAACTTTACGTATTTGCTGAAGATTCGCTTTACGTAATTGGGTCCATAGGTCCTCACGTCTTTACGTCGTCGCCAACGTTTCCCTGATTGTAGTTGGCGATTAGCCTTGTCGTCCATGTATTCACCTCGTCCGAAAAAGGTCGCGCAGCCGAGATTCATAAATGGGCCAGCCGACCTCACACGTTTTCTTCTTTACTCTGATATTTTCACTCTACCAGATGAGTAACATTCCCCCGTTGCCTTCGTTGGCTCTTGTTGATACCGCCTCGCATCCCCAGAGGGAGAATCCTTCTTTGTAAGCCTGCAATAAAGTGCAGAAAAGAGGCCAAAACAAAAATGATAGTTTGTTAAGAAAACATGTGTGTTTCTCATGGACGTCAGAAGATAGTGTACAGCTTATGGCTGCACTAACATAGAAACAAGGGTACTTTCAGTACTTTCTTCTTATTATAACGTTTGCAGCTTAGATTTTTCTATGTGTTTCTTCACATGCCAACGTATATATATTACACGTAGAAGAACGCCCGTATGTTACCGGCATTGTTTGTGTCCTCTACATTGAATACGTTGCAAGTTACGGTGTTGGATGCAACGCGTAACCGCCGCCAGCGTGATACAATCAATTGAGGTTTGCGTCGAGCTTAGTAAAAGGAATATTTCTGATGAAAGCCGTTCGTATTCATGAGACAGGCGGTCCTGAAGTCATGCACCTGGAGGAGGTGGAGACACCAAAGCCAAAAGAGGGTGAGGTGCTAATCAAGGTGGCAGCGGCGGGTGTCAACTATGCTGATCTGGCACAATGTCAGGGGACATATCTGACACGTACACGCACGCCGATGACGATGGGAATTGAGGTTGCAGGAACTGTGGTGGAACTTGGGCCGGGAGTCAGCACACCGGCGGAAGGTAGCCGGGTGGTCGCTTTCGCGGAAGGAGGCGGCTATGCGGAGTATGCTGTTGCACGAACTTTTACAGTTATTCCCATCCCGCCCAACCTGGATTTTGCACGTGCTGCGGCGTTTCTTGTACAGGGACTTACCGCCTACCAGCTCCTGCGTGAGTCGGCACGCATACAGCCGGGCGAGAGTGTCCTGGTGCACGCGGCAGCTGGCGGGGTGGGGACGCTGGCAGTGCAGCTTGCTAAACTGATGGGTGCAGGAACGGTTGTCGGCACGGCCAGTAATGCCAGTAAGCTCGATCTTGTACGTCGCCTGGGGGCTGATGCCGCTATAAATTATACAGAGGCGAACTGGGTTGAGCAGGTTAAGAACGCTACTGGTGGTCAGGGGGCCGATATTATCCTGGAGATGGTGGGAGGTGAGGTGGCAGAACGCAGCTTGCAATGCCTGGCACCCTTTGGTCGCATGGTTGTCTTCGGTGCGGCTAGCGGGCAGGTCGTGCAGTTCTCTGGGATTCAGCTGATGTACAAGAATCAGGCTATTATTGGCTATTGGCTGTCGTCACAGTTGCGCCGGGCTGACCGTATCGCTGCAGCAGCCATGGAACTGATGCAGTTTCTCGCCAGTGGCAAGTTGGAGATCATTGTTGGGCAAACCTTTCCGTTGGCTGAGGCAGCCGAGGCTCATAGGGCGATTGCTGAACGTAAGACCGTGGGGAAGGTGGTACTGTTAGTTTCATCATAATGGCTGCCAGATTTGCACCGTTTGGTCGTCACTGGCTGAAGCGATTGAGCGCCCGTCAGGAGCCCATGTCAGGGCATTGACCCAGGCGGAATGTCCTTGATACGTGAAAATAGGAGTTCTGGTAGTCCCCCGATTTATCGTGGGGAATTCCTTTGTAGATACTTTCGTATCCCACACCTGCACCGTCTTGACTGCGGAGGCGATATATCGTCCATCAGGTGACCACTCGAGCGCTTTCACAGCACCGGCAGCGTCGCTATAGCTAAAGAGCGTTTTGCCGGTGGAGACATGCCATAGCTGTACTACGCCATCATGGCTGGCCGAGGCAATGTGTTGTCCGTAGGGCGACCAGGCTACTGCAGATACCTGGGCAGCATGGCCCTGGTAGGTAAAGATATGTTCTCCGGTGGTGGCACGCCATACCTGTACCGTGCGATCATGGCTGGCCGAGGCGATGTATTGTCCATCGGGTGACCACGTCACAGACCAGACAGGGGCAGCGTGGCCGCGATAGGTCAACAGCGTAGCCCTATTAGCTGCCTTCCATACCTGGACTGTACAATCGTGACTGGTTGAGGCGATAAAGACTCCGTTGGGTGACCATGCCACAGCTTCCACTTGTGCGGAGTGACCATCATAGTGAGAGAGGTGATCTCCCGTGGCAGCTTGCCATATATGCACCGTGTTATCCCAGGAGCCGGAGGCAATGTAGATTCCGTCGGGCGACCACACTGCAGCTTTCACAGTTTGCGTGTGTCCCTTGTATGTAAGGATGGTTCGCCCATTAGCAGCATCCCAGACTTGCACTGTTTTATCCCATGAGCCAGAGGCAATCTGTTGCCCGTCAGGAGACCATGCTACGGTGGATACCCAGGCGGAATGCCCTTGATACGTACGGCTAGCTGACTCAGTGGCAGAAAAGGCCACCACCAGCGCTCGCGGTAAAAGCGGTGGAGGAGGAACTGATACAATGGTCGATACGTCTATTGGTTCCTCTAAAGGAGGCCTGGGTGTCAGAGGATGAGATGGAGGCGGCCCAACAGGCTCATACGGCAGGGGACGTAGTGGCACGTTCCGCGGAAGGGTGGGAAGAAGAGAAGAGACGGAAGGAAGTAGAGTTGGATACGGCTTGTCTTCTGCTGGATGAACTGGTGGAGGCGGGGGTGGTGTGCGGTGTGGCCGAGGTTTTGGTTGCATGGCCGCTTCCAACGCGGTGGCAAAAGCCTGGACGCTCCTGAAGCGCCGCTGCGGGTCTTTAGCAAGGGCAGTCAGCACAACAAATTCCAGCTCGCCTGGTATCTCTGGCACGAACTTGCGCAGAGGAGGAGGATCAACTTCGGTATGGAAGTGGCATAGCTCAAGCGGGTTCGTTGTATCAAAGGGGAAGCGACCGCAGAGCCATCTATAGACAACAATTCCTAATGCATACTGGTCACTGGCCGGACGAGGTTTTCCCGCGAATTGCTCAGGCGCCATGTATAGTACTGTCCCCATAGCATCTCCCGTCTTCGTAGCGTTTTGCGCTGCGACAGAGATGCCAAAGTCACCCAGCAAGATCTCGTTGCTGCGCCCCAGAAGCATGTTTTCAGGCTTGACATCACAATGAATCACGCCCTTATCGTGAGCATATTGTAAAGCCGATGCAACTTGTTTCACATAAGACATGATCGTGGACAGATCAAGGAGCGTGCCCTTGGGATGGCGTGTGGAGAGTGAGCCGTTAGGGGCGTAGTCCATAACGAGAAAAGGCCAATTGTTATGGATGTCAAATTCATGGACACGCACAATATGGGGGTGCTCTAAATTGGCGATTATTCGCGCTTCGATCAGAAAGTTCTCCAAATCATTGCTCGTCAACAGCATGGGGTCCACAAGCAATACTTTGATAGCGGCAGGCCTCTGTAGAAAAAGATGCTCACCAAGAAACACCACGGCAAAGCCACCACGGCCTAACTCCTTGATGAGCCGGTAATTGCCAAGTTGGGATTGTGCATTCCTACGATCAGGCATCGTAATCTCCCTCTGGTGTAAACTGTAGTGCCTGAAGAACACCGGGGCCCTGGTACAGTGTTGGCGTGGGTGCCAATCGAGATGCATGGTGGTTGGCTTGGTAGATGAGAAACCAAATCAACAATGCCGCAAGGACCAAAACAATTACGACGGTTGCGATCACGATTTGCCTTCGGCTAGTAGGCTTTGTAGTAACCGGTGATTGCGCCGGCCCTATTGGCTGAGTGAGCTGGGCTGGCTGGGTTGGTTGTATTGGTGCAGTTCGGGGTGGAGGTGGTGGTGGCGGGATTGGAGTAGGAGTTGGGCCTGATCCCTTATCTACCGGGATCACCAGGGAACGGCCGCCATAAAGGGGCGTCTCTTTGACCGCGTAGAGTGTTCCGCTTCTATTGAGGATTTCGGCAAGACTGCGGGGCATCCGACGCTGCATAACAGAATCCTGCAACTCCTGCAAACATTTCTGCAAATCTTTATTGTTTCGCTCCTGCAGAAGGCGTATAAAGTTCTTCGACAAACCGAGTCGATCAAAGTCCTCTCTCTTTAGCAGCGGGCGTGTCTCATCAGCATCGCAGTTTTCCCACAGGGCGGGGTTGGTCGTCAGCGCACTCAATGTGAGGTAAATGATCAGTACGGAGAAACGGTCCAACTGGGGGCCAAATGTGCGTATGCCATGTTGTGCAGGCTGAAAATGTTCGTGTCCGGCGTCAGCAACTCCCAGATTGTATGGCGCAAGGTCTGGGATGTACATGCCATCGAAATCAATCAATTTGAGAGAGAGATTGGGCAGTGTGCCACAGATCAGCACGTTGGTCATATCAAGATCCCCATGTGCTATCTGCCTGGCCTCAAGCTGTTCTACCAGGTCGAACCACCGATGTGCAAGCAGATTCATGGCATGAGAGTCGGTATGGTGGTCGATTAAGAAATCGCCGAGTGGTTGAGCTCCTAGAATAAAGGGAACCTTGAGAAAAGGGAAGATATCTGCTCCTACGCTTATCCCCCGCTCGACCCAGATGTGCGGGACAAGGAATGACAGCTCTGGGGAAGAACGCAGACGACTGAAATAGGCGGTGATGATACGGTAGCGGAGTTGGATATCAGCAGGTGGGGGAGCATTGGGGGGGTCTGAAGTAAAACAACGTACCACCCAGTTGCCTACCCGGTAGACGCAGACATACTTGCTGCCGCCACCATTCAAACGTGCCGGGCGGCCAGCAATCTCGTGAAGGAGGCCTTGTTGGATGTCCGGATCGGTGAAGGTGGTGCGGCGGTTCTGCAAAGCCGAATCATACTCACCAGGTGTGGGCCAGACGATGTTTGATGATGGCATCTTCTCTACTCTACAGCGAGCGAAGCTCGCCCTCCTTCTTGCTTTGATTAGCCCGACTCCTTGACAGATGCCCCCCAGGCATCTGGGGTCGGGATCATCAAACTTACTCTCTTTTACAGCTCGACAAGGGCTTACCTGTCCCCCAGACAGGGTTCCGCAAGGGTACATCTCGCCCCTACAATACTTATCAAACCGCGGCGTAAAACCCCTGACGCAGAGTCACGGGGATAGAAGCCGCGTTCCTTATGGGGGCGTGATGGGTTGGGATTGCTGCTCGGTTTCCCGGACCGCTCGTTTCAACGCAAAGCGGATTGCCTCGTTGTCCGATGACAGAGCATAGTAGTCCCGCAGGCGGGCAATCGCTTGCTTGTCCTGTTCCGTCAGTCGGATGGTTTTTGCTTTCTGTAGCTTTCGCATACCGACAGCATACCATGTTGACATCCTCCTGTCAATCTGCTATACTACCCGTGTTCTCATGGGAGCCGTGAGACCGCAAGGCGTGAGCCCCAGGGCAGGCATCCATTGCACACTGACAACCGAATAGTGTTTGCCGGTTCCAAGGTAAGCTCCCTTGGGTAAAAGCACTAGCGAACCAAACCGTTCAGCGTGCCAATCGATGACGTAGGCAGAGCCCACAAGCCACCTACCGAGATTGCAACGAACGCCGGGGCAGGAAGTGCCCCACGTAAGCCCTTGCGGGTACGTTCCGCAAGTGGGACTGCGTAGAAGCCCCTGGCTTTAGCCATGGGGTGCTTCACAAAGGGATAACCACAAGCGTTGTATCATCATCCACCATGTGACCGCTCTGCCGCTCTTTTTCAACGAGTTCGGCGAAACGGCGCGGGTCGGTCAACGATGGAAGGATATTCCAGGTAGTTTGCTGCTGCTCAAATTGAGAAAGCAACCATTGTGCCAGTGCGTCGGTTGCCATCAGCAGGACATCGCCACGACGCCAGTGGCCACTCTTAAAGCGAAAATATGGGGCGAGCGTGGACACGTTGTTCCCGGTGCTGGTCAGCAGTGGTGGTCTGTCGCTGAATCCTGCACTGCTATCCAGCGGGAAACTAAATCGAGGTCGCAACGTACCAGACCTATCGCCTCGAAAGATGAACAGGCAGGTATCGCCTATAGCCGCCGCATGCCAGGAATTGTTCTCACGGTTCAGCAGGAGGCCGAGGAAGGTGGACGATGCTCCTGTTTGCAATGTCCTGCGAAAGACATCCGCGGAGAGTGGTTTCTCGCCGATGAGCTGGTTACGCTCATCAATCTTCCATTTCCAGGTCTCTTGTATCCATCTGTGCCAGCGTTCACGTGGTTCTTGCAACCAGAGAGCAAGCGTTTCTGCATCAATTTCTTGAAAAGGCCATTTAAGCCATTGTTGGCCAAGAAGCGTGGCCCATGGACGCGGGAGACTACTTCCACTGGCACCATCACAGAGTGCAAAGTAGGTCTCATCATCGGAGATGACGCAGGCATCATCGCTGGCGATGGGATTATCGTTGCCTTTCACCATGCTAAAGGAACGTGCCACTTTCGGTCGCGGTATGCTATAGAGGGGATCGGTCTCGAAAAGTGGGGGGAGAGTACTCGGATCGATACGCGGCTTGCGTTGGGCCAGGGGAGCTTCTACTCCACTCATATCAGGATCGTAGGTGACAGGGAGGGATCCGGAATAGGGGCGAAAGTAATCTGCTGGATATGGTCCTACCTGCCCAGGGTCATGCATAGGCTTTTGATTGACCATCTCGGTGGGACCCAGGAAGGTAATAGCAAGGAAGCCGATCAACGCTAGCACGCACAAGCCGATACCCAGGCTGGTGGACAGTAAGCTTTGTGAACGGGTATCAGAAACCGCGACAGAGATGAGCCCCAGTAGGAAAGCGGCGAAGCTTGCGCTGCGGCAGATGCCAGGTGCAAGTGCGGGCTGTTGCCAGGCCATCCGGCCTTGTCTTATCAGCTCAAATAATGCATATGCTGCTGTGATCAGCACGATAGCGAATGAAGCCACGTGCGGGAATTGGCCAAAGAACGAGTTTGTCGCAGGTGTCGAGCTTGCCGGAGGTGATGTCAGGTGCTCGGCGGCTACAGCCAGAGCCACTCCGATGGCAACACAGAGAATAGGGACATTGAGTGCCACATTGGTTGTGTTTCCCGAGGTGGAAGCAGCAGGTGGTTGAGCCATGACTGTCCTCTCTACTAAGAAATTGGCGATGACCTCGCTTGCTATCGCTCGAAATTTTGGCTTGGCCGCGTTCCCCAACTGAGGAAGTCAATGAGATCGGCGGGATTAGCATTATAGATGAAGCCACGAGCGCCATCAGGTAATCCTGCGTTAAAGGATTCGCGAGCGCGCTTTGCCATCGTGGCCGGTATTTCGCTAGACATTTCAAAGAGGTTGACGGCCCATTCACGCTCATCGGCATTTGAAACATTGCGGGAAATCACTTGAGCATCGCGCGGGAAAACAAGGTGGCTGGTACTATTGCTGGTGAGGTGACAACTAAACAAGAGCACATGCCCGTCATCGGTATAGAGTCGGCGTATGCTTTTTGCCGCCTCGATGGGGTCGCCTTCGCCGTTGTGAGCGCCATCGGTAATGTTGATGACGATGGGTGGAAACGACTGGCGACGGCGTAAGTCTGCCTGGAGCCAATCCTGTACGACTCTATAGGCTCTCTGCAAAGCTTTTGCCATCTCGGTCTTGGTGCTATCAGCGGTATAGTTGATCCAAAAGGGCTGCATTTCCTGTACCTGAACCTTCTTGCCCTGGACGCGATCATACTTCTCCACCAGCACTGGTCTGCGTCCAATCGGATTTTCGGCAAGGTCCTTGATAGAGGCCGGCGCGCCTTGTCTATTGTCAAGGAGTGGCGTCACTTGATTGCCATAGCCCAGGACCAACAAATCGCAGTAATCTTTGAGGCGACCCGTCTGAGAGTCAATGGGAGTGTTGTTAATAACCGATACAATCAGGTCATTGAGAGCCAATGTTGCCATCTCGCCATTGGTATACTGCCGATTGCCTATCTGTACCGGTTGGCGCATCGACCCCGATTGATCCAACAGAAAAATTAATAGGCCGCGATGTTGTCTATTCCAGGATTTTCTGTACGAATCCTCTGGTTCCCAGGTTGCCATGGCATGCCACCTTTCTATTAAGTTTGACCTGTTGGGGTATCATGAGTATTGATAGATGCGTACATATGTACATGACTATAGTATTGCATGATAATGTGAGCAAGTCAATAGGGAGAGCTATTCCATTTTATTAGCATGAAAAGATAGTGCCATGCGATTAGCATTTTTGTTCGAAGGGCAGGGTTGTCATAAAACTGGAAAGAAGTTGCTCCATTAATGGAAGGGTGTATGAAAAAGTTGTTGGAAGGGGCGTAGGGACTCGATTTATCGCGTCCACGGGGTGGGGCAAGGCTACACGCTCGATTGATTACCCACAACTATTTCATACACCCTTGATGGAATACTGACTGTACATCTGACTGAAAAAAAGTTAGAATAGGATGGGTATGTCAAGATGAGTACGTGCGGTTTTTCATATTTGTAGTAAGGAGTTCTAGCGTGATGGATGGATTCATATTCTGGCGGTTTGCACATCCGATAGTGATTTCTGCTCTTTCCGCAAATGATTCACTCAACACGATCACAGAGGGCTTGCTTGTTGTTCTGGCTGTTGCGCTCCTGCTGCTTGCTTTAGTCGCATTTTTCTCCTATTCCAGAACGAGTAGGCAGAGCACTCAAGCGCAGGGAAGAGCGCCTAGAAGAGCGCAGAGGAATGTAAGCACTATCGCTAGCATCATGCTAGCAGTTCCTGTGGTCTGGCTGTTAGTGGTGGGGATCGGTACATCTGCTGGGCAGCCAACTCCAACACCTACAGCCAAGCCTCATAATATGACACCGACTCATACGCCAAACCCAACT
>WNEZ01004211.1_pt1 | contig 12471 bp, 11 predicted proteins | sample 5400521 | NCBI WGS metagenome assembly WNEZ01 (sample SAMN13153339, study PRJNA577476) | soil metagenome | isolation source: 120 cm saprolite under Douglas fir tree site 2 hole 1 replicate 1 | place: USA:California | collected 2015-04-18 | reverse complement strand
GGAAAGGTGCGCGCATGAGAATGATCGTCATCAGAGCCATGGGCCTCTCGCCATGAACCTTCTCCGCCGCCAATTTCTGCATCTGGCAGCGGGTGCTGCGGCGCTGCCTGCTTTATCGCGCATGTCGTGGGCACAAACCTATCCGTCGCGTCCGGTGCGCTTGTTCATAGGCTTTTCCGCCGGCGGAGGGGCCGATATCGTCGGGCGTCTGATCGGTCAATGGCTGCAAGAACGGCTGGGCCAACCCGTCGTCATTGAGAACCGGCCTGGCGCCGGGACCAACGTTGCCACCGAGGCGCTCGTACGCGCGCCGGCCGACGGCTATACGCTCGGCCTTATCGGCCTGCCGAACGCGATCAACGCGACCTTGTACGACAAGCTCAGCTTCAATTTCATCCGCGACGTGACGCCAATCGCAGGCATCCTGCGCACGCCCGAAATCATGGTCGTCAATCTGTCGGTTCCGGCCAAAACCCTTTCCGAGTTCATCGCCCACGCCAAGGCCAATCCGGGCAAGATCAATATGGGGTCGGCCGGCAATGGGAGCGTGTCACATGTCGCCGGCGAGCTGTTCATGTTCAAGGCCGGCCTCAGAATGGTGCATGTGCCTTATCGCGGCGCGGCCCCCGCGCTCACCGACCTGCTAGGCGGCCAAGTGCAGGTCGTGTTCGGGGCCGTGACCGCGACAATGCCCTACATCAGTACAGGAAAGGTGCGTGCGCTGGCGGTCACCGGCACCGCGCGCTCAGAACTGTTGCCAGACATCCCAACCGTGGGCGAATTGGTCCCGGGCTACGAGGCGAGCGCCTGGTACGGCATCGGGGCGCCCAAAGGCACGCCCGTCGAGATTGTCGATCGGCTCAACACGGCGATGAATGCGTCGCTTGCCGATCCCAAATTGAAAGCGCGGCTCGCGGACCTGGGCGCCACCGTGCTGACTGGCTCGTCCGCCGACCTCGGCAAGCTCATCGCTGACGAAACCGAGAAATGGGCGAAGGTGATCGAGTTTGCGAAAATAAAAGCGGAGTGAGCGGCGCCGACGTTCTATAAATACCGTTCGGCGAACCCGTCCGCAGGACCAGCGCAATGATCGAACGTTTGAAGCGCCGTTTTGTGATCCTCACATCTCGGGAGGAAGCATGACATCTGCCGAACTGCCGGGCGTGGCGCCGGACGTGCTGGTGGTCGGGGCAGGCAATGCGGCCTTGTGCGCCGCGATCTCGGCGCACCAGAATGGAGCGCGCGTGCTGATGCTCGAGGCCGCGCCGTTCGAGGAGCGCGGCGGCAACTCACATTTTACCGGCGGCGCCTTCCGGTTCGCGTTCGCAGGCGTCGACGATCTCCTCGCTGTGCTGCCATCGCTGGCGCAGGAGCGTCTCGAGAACGTCGACTTTGGAACCTACACGCAAGACCAGTTTTTTGACGACCTTTTCGCGTTGACCCAATACCGGTCCGACCCGGATCTCTTGGAAATTCTCGTGCGCGGCAGTCTGGACACTGCCAAATGGATCGCCCAGCAGGGTGTGAAGCTGCAGCCGGGGTTGGGACGGCAGGCCTACCAGGTCGACGGAAAATTCAAATTCTGGGGCGGTCTCGCACTGCACATCTGGGGCGGCGGGCCGGAGCTCCTCAACGCGCTCTATGCCAATGTGGAGCGGCGCGGCATCCCGATTCTCTATGAGACGCCCGCCACCAGTCTCATCCGTGAAAACGGGCGGCTCGCGGGCGTCATCGCGGAACACCAAGGCGCGCCGGTCGCGATCCGGGCCGGCGCTGTGGTGCTCGCCTGCGGCAGCTTCGAGTCCAATCCGGAAATGCGGGCAAAGTACCTTGGCCCCGGTTGGGAAATGGCGCGGGTGCGCGGTACGCGATTCAATATGGGCGCCGGGCTCAACATGGCGATGGCGATCGGCGCAAGGCCCTACGGCCATTGGTCCGGTTCCCATTCGGTGGCGTGGGACATCAACGCTCCGCCCTATGGCGATCTCACGGTCGGCGATCAGTTCCAGAAGCACAACTACCCGTTCGGCATTCTGATCAACGCCAAGGGCGAGCGCTACGTCGATGAGGGCGCCAACTTTCACAGCCATACCTATGCGAAATATGGCGGCGAGATCATCAAGCTTCCGGGCATGTTTGCCTGGCAGGTGTTCGACGCCAAGGTGAGCCATCTGCTGCGCAGCGAGTATCGCATCCGCCGGGTGACCAAGGCGGAAGCCAACACGCTCGAAGAACTGGCCGGCAAGCTCGACGGCGTGGATCCCGAGAGTTTCCTTCGCACCGTGCGGGAATTCAACGCCGCCTGCCGCGTCGACACTCCGTTCAATCCCAATGTCCTGGATGGCCGCAGGACCCAAGGCCTCGCCATCAACAAGACCAATTGGGCCAATCCGCTCGATACTCCGCCGTTCCACGCCTATCATGTGACGACCGGCGTGACCTTTACGTTCGGCGGCCTCAAGATTTCCCAGAAGGGCGAGGTCGAGGATCTTTACGGCCGGATCATTCCAGGCCTCTATGCGGCGGGCGAAATGGTCGGCGGGCTGTTCTTCCACAACTATGCCAGCGGGACGGGCCTGATGTCGGGCGCGACCTTTGGCCGGCTGGCGGGACGCAGCGCCGCGGCGTTCGCGCGGCCGCCGGCCTCGCGCGCAGCGCAGGTCCGCCACGATGCTGAAGGAGCTGCCCCATGACCATGGCCACCGAGCTCGCGCGGCGCATTCGCGCCTTCACGCATGACGGCCTGCCGGATGCCGCGTTGGAATGGGCGAAGACCGGCATTCTCGATACCGTGGGGGTCACGCTCGCCGGATCTGCCGAGCCGTGCGCCCAGATCATGCTGCGCGTGTGCACCGCCACGGGCCCGGCCCTTGTGTTCGGCTCCGCGCAGCGCCTGTCGGTTACGGACGCGGCGCTGGTGAATGGCACCGCCTCCCATGCGCTCGACTTCGACGATTGCAGCAACACACTCGGCGGCCATCCTTCGGTGCCGATCCTGCCGGGCCTGTTCGCCTTGGCCGACGCGATGCCAGTCAGCGGGCGCGATTTCCTGGCCGCCTATGTGGCGGGCTTCGAGACCGAAACGCGCATCGCCCGCGCCGTCAACTTCCACCATTACGACAAGGGCTGGCACCCGACCGCAACGCTGGGCATATTCGGCGCCACCGCAGCGGCCTCGCGGCTCCTCGAGCTGACGCAGGATCAGACCGCAACCGCGCTCGCCATCGCGGCTTCGTTTTCGTCCGGCCTCAAGGCCAACTTCGGCACCATGACCAAGCCGCTGCATGTGGGTCACTGCGCCCGCAACGGCGTGATGGCCGCGATGCTCGCGCGCGCGGGTATGACGGCGAGCCACGATGTGTTCGAGCACCGGCAAGGCTTTTTCAATGTCTTCAACGGCGCCGGCAACTACGATGCCGACGCCGTGCTGCGCGACTGGGCGGAACCGCTCGACATCATCACGCCGGGCATCGCCATCAAGAGCTATCCGTGTTGCGGCAGCACCCATCCGGCCATCGACGCCATGCTCGATCTGGTGCGCGCGCATCGCCTGACGCCCGAGAATGTCGCTCATGTGGTGTCCTGGACGCATCCGCGACGTCTCGCGCACACCAACCGTCCGAGCCTGCGCAGCGCGCTCGATGCGAAGTTCAGTGTGCAATACTGCCTGGCCCGCGCGCTGGTGGACGGCCAAGTGGTGCTGTCGCATTTCAACGACGACGCTTATCTCGACGCGCGGGTGGCGGATGTGATGGCCCGCATCGAAGCGGCGCCGCATCCGCAGATGTCATCCGCCGGCACCGCGCATTTCGGTGCCGAGGTGACGGTCACGACCACCGACGGACGACGCTTGGTGAAGGTGGTGGACAGCGCGCTCGGACGCACGTCGGAACAGCCGCTGCCCCGGTTTGCCCTCGAGGCAAAGTATCGCGATTGCGCCGGCCGTGTGCTGACCCCTGACGCGGTGGACCGGTCGCTCGATCTGGTGGCGGACATGGAAACGCTCGACCGCGCGTCCGTGCTTGCCGACACACTGGCCGCGGGATGCGCCTGCGATCAGGCGGGCGGACCTGCCGCCCTGGCGCGGGCAATCTGACAGTTTCTGACTTCGGTTTGCGCACCATGAAAAATTTACGGAGCACAAGGTCACTCATCGCGAGCCTCGCGGCAGCGCCGATCATGATGGCCGCGGCCTGGCCGGCGATGGCTCAGACCTATCCGACGCGTCCCGTTGTGATCGTGGTGCCGTTTGCGGCGGGGGGAGGCAACGACATTCTGGCGCGCTTGATTGCTCAGCACATGAGCCGAACGCTGGGCCAGCCGTTCGTGATTGAGAATCGCCCCGGCGCTGGCGGTACCAGCGGAGCGCGGGCCGTCGCCAAAGCCGCGCCTGACGGCCATACCCTGATGGTCGGCCATTCGGGCGTGTTCGGTATTGCGCCGGCCCTTTACGCCGATCCGGGTTATGATCCGCGGCGGGATTTCGCACCGATCGGACTGATCGCCTCGTATCAGCAAATCCTTGTGGTCCATCCGTCGCTGCCGGTGCACAGCGTCGCGAATCTGATTGCGCTGGCCAGGAAAGAGCCCGGCAAGATTACCTATGCGACGGCCGGAGTCGGCTCGGGTTCGCACGTCTCGACGGAGCTGTTCGCCATGATGGCCGACATCAAGCTCACCCACGTCCCCTATCGCGGCACTGGCGCCATGCAAGGCGATCTCGCGGGTGGCCATGTCAATATGTCGATCACCACATTCCCCTCCGTGTTCGGGCAACTGCGCAGCGGGGTCCTGCGCCCGATCGCCGTGACGGGCCAAACACGCGCCTCGATTCTTCCCGACCTGCCAACCGTCGCGGAGTCCGGGCTGCCCGGTTACGTCGCGGTGATTCACTACGGCCTGGTGGCGCCGGCTGGACTTGATCGCGCCATCGCGAACAGGCTCAACGTTGAGCTGCGCAACGCGCTTGGCAGCGAAGACGTTGGTAAACGCATCGCCGAAGAGGGCGGTGAGCCGCTCCCCGGCACGCCAGACCAACAGGCCATCGACATCGGCGAGGACGAGGCGAAGTGGGGCGCGGTGGTGCGGAAGTTGAGCATCAAGCCGGAATGATGGCTTGGCATGCGGCGACGCTCGGGGCGAACGCAATGAAACTTCCCCGCCGCACGCTCTTGCGTCTGACCGCGGGTGCGGCCGCGCTTCCCGCCGTGTCGCGCTTCGCAAGGGCACAGACCTATCCGGCGCGGCCGGTGCTTGTGTAGCTTCATCCCGGCGCGTAAAAGAAAAGCACAAATTTTACATTGGAGTAGTCGATGAACCGATCGAAGTTGAAGAAGCTGTCTCTCGATCAACTCATAGAGCTGCGCGACACTGTAAGCGATTGGGTGTCAAAGAAGGCCGGTGAGGCGCGGAAAGAGATAGAGAGCCAATTGGCTCGCCTCGGTGATGTTGGCGGCGGCAAGAGGCGAGGTCGGCCGCCAGGACGAGGGAGCAAGCTGAAAGGCCGCAAGGTGGCGGCGAAGTATCGCAATCCGAAGAACCGGTCAGAGACTTGGGCGGGCAGAGGGGCCACGCCGCGGTGGCTGCGGGCCGAACTCAAGAAGGGCAAGAAGCTGGAGAGCTTCGCTATCAAGCGCGGGCGGTGAGTGGCTTGAGTGAAAGAAGCAAGCGGTTTCAGAAGGCTAGCCTTTTGAGATTGATCGTTTTGCAGTTAACTGGTCTGGGTCGCCTGTTCTCCGAACGACAATGGACATATCGATGTCGCTCACCGACCTCATTTGGCTTGCCACAGCATGCTATGGTCTCCACATCCTTGAGGAATATCAACTCAACTGGCGAGATTGGGCGCGGGCCGTCGTCGCCCTTCCGGTCGAGTGGAGCGATTTCTACGTCGTCAACGCCCTGGTGATCGTTCTCGGCATTGTCGCCGCCAATCTCGCTGCGTCATGGCCGGGAATTGCGCTCGCTTTTCCGGCCCTGATGTTGATCAACGCAACTTTTTTTCACGTCCTTCCGACCGTGCGAACTCACGGGCGTTTCTCGCCCGGCCTCTTCACCGCCATCGTTCTGTTTTATCCGATAGGCGTCGCCTGCTATTGGCGTGCGGCGGCCGACGGCGCGCTCGGCGTAAGCGCACTCATTGGCTCGCTCATGCTCGGCGCGCTGCTGATGGCCAGCCCGATAATCCTGCTCAAGATCAAAGACAGAAAGTATTTTCGTCAGAACCACTGATGGACCTCTGTACTTCATCAAGATCGATTTCTTTCCGCCTTCAGGGCCGGGGCAAATCTTTCCGCGGACATGGGGTCCCCGGGTTTCGCTCCGCTCAAGCCGGGCTATCCACTGCCTCGCTCGCCGGCGTGGCGACATGGACGCTCGCAATGCGGGCGCGGCAGCGGGCGACGCCCGTGACCGAGGCCCCCAGATGCTTCACCGGCGCGTGAAATTTGGCTTCGATGGAGGGCGAGGAATGAACGAAACTTATTCAGCTGAAATATATCGACAAGAAGGCGCTGAATTTCGCTCGGTGCGCCTGTCCGTTCATCCTGATGGCTCGATTCGTTTAGATGCCCAAGACATGGGCAAGTCGACCAAGGAGATTTGGGGCGATGATGATTACGAGTTCTGGGTTGATGTTCCCGCTACAGCACTTCCTAAACTCGTGTTCGCTCTGATTCGCGAAAAATACTCTGGCCGAAGCGGTGCGGTCGATGAATTCCGCGCGTTCTGCGAAAAAGAAGGGATCGAACATCAATGGGACAGCTGGGCCTAGCGCATGTCCCGGCGAAAGCCTGCCCCCGGACTTGATCCGGGGGTGGACACCGGTTCGCCGAAAAGGACATGCGCCAACGAATGAATCTAGAGCGTGTCCCGATTCCGCAGGAACGGGACGCGCTCTAATGACACGCCGCCCGTGCTGCCCTGCACCGAAGTTTCGTGGCCAACCGAGCAAGTAGCCCGGATTGCCCGCCGTCGCTCGCTTCGCGAGCTATGGCGGGTCCGACCAGGTCGGCCGAAGCGCGCAGCGCGAAGGCGGAAGCGCAGCGAAATCCGGGGCAAATCTTTCCGCGCACATGGCGGCCCCGGGTTTCGCTTCCGCTCAACCCGGGCTACGCGCTGCGTCTGTTCGATTGCGATCTCTCGGCGCGCCGCATCCCGATCGCATGATCCCGAAAAGTCGACGGACCTTTTGGACAAGATCATGCGTCACGCTTCAAACTACGGCGTGTACTCATAAATCGGGGGCCGCGCGCGCCCGCCGTCCACCACATCAGCAGCGGTCGTTGGAGCCTATCGATCACAATGGAAGCGGCATTCTGTGTCGGGACGCTGGAGGGTGCTTTGGATCATCCCGGCAAGCCCGCAAAACTTTCGGACTCGGTCGGAATTGACGAAGACCGGGCAGGTCCCTTCAGCGGCCTCGATCGTGCGAATCCTAAGCGAACCATTGGAAAGTTGCGGCAGGCTGTTAGAAATGGTAGCAAGGTATTGTGGCCCTGCTGTGGGTGCGTAAGGGGGTGTCATGAGTACCTTTACTGATCTTATTGGACGCAAGGGTATCGCAGTCTTAGGGAAAAAGTTCCCATCATTGGTACCGGGCAAAGGTGCGGACGGTGACGATCTTTCCGCAGCGGAGAGTTGGGCAGAAATCGGCTCAAGGATCGGCGGAGACAATGAGGTCCTGCGCAACCTCTTGGTCAATATTGGCCATCGGATTGGTGCGCTCGACGACCTCCAGAAGGCTTTCAACAAGATCGTCCACCCAATCCACCAGACGCTGCGCGCCCTTGAGCACGAAAAATCCGACAACGCCATCCTGCGCAGGGCGCTCGCAGATATTCGGATAAACTTCGAGACGGTGCGCGTCCAGTTCAGCGAATTTAAAAAGAAGGCCGCATCGGACGAGACCGAAAACGAACGGCTTCGCCATGAGCTGGACTTGTCGCAACAGGCTGCACGCGACTTCGAAACGACCAAGATCGAGCTTGCGGATGAGCTTGCGACAACACGTGGCAAGATTGCCAATCTTGAGCGCCAACTGGCGCTGGAAACCGCGAATGGACGGATGCTCGACGATCGCAACGAGAAGCTAGCCGACCGCGCCGCCACCGCGGACAAGCGGATCGTCGAGCTGGAGGGCGAGACCGCCCTGACACGCGAAAAATTTGTTCTTCTGGAGATTGAGAAACAGTCGCTGAATAGAACGCTTGATCAGACCGTCGCCGACAACTCGCGCCTGTCCCGTCGCCTCGCCGAAAGCGAGACTTCGCTTGAAAATGCCCGGTCGCGGCTCGAGCAGATGAATACGGCGCTGACCGCGGCGGAGACCGAACGCAACAAGTTGACCACCGCACTCGACGAAGCCAATGAGCAGCGCCGGACCGAAATCAACACACTTAACATGCGGCTCGAAGCCGCGCACTTGCGCGCCACCGCCGCGGACAAGCTTCTCGCCGATTTGCGCCAGAGTAAGCTCACCCACAACGAGGAGAACAGGGTGTCCGAGCGCAAGGCAGTGGAGGCGAACATCGTCCGCAATTCGACCGAGAAGAAACTTGAGCAACTGTCGGGCTTGCTGGAGGCGCAGGAGAGCCAGATCCGGGACCTCGAACAGTCGCGCGCGACGCTGGTCGAGCGCACGAATGCGTTGACCAAGACCGTCAACACGCGCGAGATGGCTTTGGCCCGCGCCGAAGAGAAGGTTCAAGCGCTCACCCACAGGGTTACCCAACTTGAGACCGAGGCCGATTTCAGCCTGAGCAAGACCGAGAAGCGCATCGAAGAGCTCAATTCGACGCTCCAGCGCGAGCAGCTGGAACGCGCCGTCGCCGAAGGCGCGCTTCAGACGACCCGCAAGAACCACGCCGAGCTGCAGCGCGAATTGGCGGCCGAGCGTGCGGGGCGGACCGTTGAGAAGCCGGGCGCCGATGCCGATGCGAGCGCGCCGAATGATGCGGCTAAGCCGAAAGCCGACAAGGGGAAGACCGCGAGTGCGGTCGGGCCGAAAGTGGCGAGCGGGGGCGGGACGGTGCAGCCGATTATCACGCCTTGAGATCGCCGCGGCGGCGAACGCGCTGCTGCGGCGCCCATGGCGTCCCCGGGCTTCGCTTCCGCTCAACCCGGGCTACCCCGATGCGGCTTCACCGGCTCGACGGCGAGGTGCTGTTCGATTGCGATCTCTCGGCGCGGCGGGTTGCGATCGGGTGCGCGAAGTCGACGTGACCGACGCCGCCCGCTTCTGCGATTGCCGCCCGACCGTGACGGCGGCTACCCGTACGTATCTACGCCCCATGTCGATCAGAACAATGTGCCATACAATTTGCTCATCACCGAACCATCGTTGTCGACCCAGCGCATGGGCGGCAGTTTCGGCAAGTGAGATGCATATGGCAGCACTTTCGCAAGCGTCACTCTGCCCGGAAACCGTGTGAGGAAAATCTCATTCATTCCGCCGTCTAGTCCGCTGTAGATTGGGGCGGTTGGCACGTTGTCTTCGAGCAATTGCGCGTATTCCAGCTCGTCGCTGCGTTGTTTCTCCAGCGCCCGCCGCGCGATTTTCGGATTGACGACAAAGTCGGGGCATTTATCGGTGGGATTGAACACAAGAGGTTTCGGCAAATTCGCGGGTGGTTGCGCATCGAATACATAGAGACGATTGCACACATTCACCTTGGGTTCGAGATGCGTTGTCTCGAAGTGATCGTTGCCGATCTTGAGCATCTTCCAGAAGTCCAAGTTCGGATTATTTCGATGCCGCGCCAAATTCGCCGGCGTCAAGCGGAATGGATAGGCCTGGACCTGGAATGAGGGCCGGCCACCGAGAAATGAGTCGCGCGCCAGCGAATAGATCTCACTTATCTGCTCATCGGTCATGGCATAGCAACCGCTCGACCAGCAGTCGCCGTGGATCATGAGCAGGCTGCCGTCGCGGTTGTTTGCTTTGTCGAAGCTGTTGGGGTAGCCGGTGTTGATCGCAAGATAGAAGTTGGAGTTTGGATTCATCAACGCGGGCGTAACTGCATAGAACCCCTCTGGAGCCTGGCGATCGCCCTCCTGCAACTTCGGCCCAAGATCGCCCGACCACCGACAGATAGGATAGATCTTGAGGATCTGGAAACGGCCGGTGGTGTCCTGTTTCCAGACTTCGAGTTCCGCCTCTTCCTTGAAAATGCGCACAAGGATCGGCGAATGTTTTGGCATGTTCTTTTGTCGGAGCAGCGACAGCAGCTCGGGCGGCAGCTCCTTTGTTGCCTTGCTCGGCAACGGATTGCTGTTTTCGCCGAGGCACGTGATCGGCGTCAACGCCGCGGCAAAAGCCGCCGTCAGCACAAGCGCGCGGAGTATCGTGACGCGGATCATTCCTGTCCCCCCGACGTTGCACCCTTCTTGATCTGCATGTCTGCAGTCGGTGGCTTTCATAGGGCAAAACCAGCAAGCAGCCCAGATTGACCCCCGCTGAAGCGGGGAAAAATCCGGGACAAATGGTTTTCACGGACATGGCGCCCGCTCGTCATTGCGAGGAGCGCATCTGATCTCGGGTTTACCCGAGATCAGCACCATATCAGCACCATTGATGCGCAAGTCGGGTAAGCCCGACTTGCGTGCGACGACGCAATCTCGGCCACCGATGCATGCGTAAGTGAAACGAGATTGCTTCGCTCCGCTCGCAATGACGTGGGACCGCGTCCCCGGGTTTCGCTTCGTCTGCTGGACCGCGTCCCCACCAGGAGCGATCAGGCCCATTTCAGGCGCGCGAGGATCGCGCGTCCCATCACCCAGTCCTTGTCGCTCTCCGACAGGAAGCTGAGCTCGTCGGTGAAATGGGTGACGCGCTGGCGGTAGCTTGCCTTGGCGAGCGAGTTCGTGATGTCGGTGCCCCAATAGCAGCGCTGAGGACCGTAGGCGTCGAACAGGCGCTGCAGGTGCACCGTCATGTCGCGGAACGGGTAAGGCTCGAGCGAATTGCCGACCGAACTCGACAACTTGACGCTGACGTTCGAATATTTGGCGACCGCAATGGCCTGATCGATCGCCGCCGGCATCATCTCGGTGACCCTGTTGGCACGGCTCGATGAGTTCAAGCCCATGTGGTCGATGATGAGCGTGAGCTGCGGGTGGCGCTCCGCGATGCGGGCGAACCTGGGCACCTCGCCGCCCGCAAGAAACATGACGGCAAGCCCGGCCTTTTCGGCTGCCGGCCAGAACCAATCGGCGGTGCCGTCGGAGAGCCAGGCGCGCGCGGCCGGCGTGTTGAACGTCAGGCGCACGCCGAGCATGCCCGGCTGCTGCTTCCACGTCGGCAACAGCGCCGCCGATTTCGGGTCTTGCAGCGGAATGCGGCCCATCACTCCGAAGCGGTCGGGATAACGCTTGGCGGCTTCGAGCGCATAGTCGTTGCGATCGTTGAGGCCCGGCGGCACGATGACGACGCGGTCGACGCCAGCCTCGTCCATCATTGTCAGCGCGCGCTCGATGGTGAATGGTTCAGGCAATTGCGGCTTGGCGCCTGGATCCCAGGGCCAGTCCGGCGAATTCGCTTTCCATAAATGCACCTGGGCGTCGACGATCATGCGCTTGCCTGCGGGCTGCGGCCGCCCCTGTTGCGCGGTTGTGGCCAGCGCTGCGCCGGCGACCAGCGTCGTGCCGATGAACTTGCGTCGTGTCAACATGATGATCCCCCTGATGGTGCCGCTCTTCGGCGGCGTCGTTGGAAGACCGTAACCTGGAGACGGCAAAGCGCAATCCCGATGCGCCCCACAGCCCCAATGCCCCTTAGACGAGGGTAACGCGGTTTTCCGTGGGCTGCGCATAATCGTCACAACTTCTGTAAAAAATGTGAGTGCGTAGGCAATCGCGGAGTCACCGATTCTTCACCATCCGGGTTAAGGCGCTGGCAGGACGCCCGCACTACAAAAGAGCTGTGCCAGTGGAACGCACCATGGTGACAAAACCGACCCGCAAGCGGCGAAGGGCGCAGGTTCGAGGACGCTCCAAAGCTCGCTGGCTAAGCGCGATCGGGGGCGGCTTGGCCGTGCTGCTCGTGCTGGAACTTGCAGTGTTCTGCTTCATCTTCTTCGATCAATCGCCGCAGAGTGTACCGGCCGGCTTATGCCCGAATATCCAGCTCGACGCCTCGGGACAGATCCGCGACAAGGGATTCAAGTCCTGCGATAATCTTGTGAATGACAAGACCCGCACCGACTTGGTCCGCGACGGCTTCAATCGCCGCTGAAAACAAGAAGCGGCGAAGCGCTTGGGCGCAGCGCCAGAGTGATGGGCGCCGGCATTGCGCGACGTCACCTCCCCCGAAGCGGGACTCGAATAACGCTCAGGTCATTTGCGGCGACGTCCGCCGAGTCCGGCCGGTGATCAAGGTTCGGGGAGCAGCGCAAGATTCGTGACGATGATGGTCGGGTCGTTGAGCTCCGGCACGCCGAGCAGGATAGGGTAGCTCGAGCCGTGTTGATATTT
>WNEZ01006855.1_pt1 | contig 12477 bp, 14 predicted proteins | sample 5400521 | NCBI WGS metagenome assembly WNEZ01 (sample SAMN13153339, study PRJNA577476) | soil metagenome | isolation source: 120 cm saprolite under Douglas fir tree site 2 hole 1 replicate 1 | place: USA:California | collected 2015-04-18 | reverse complement strand
TAGACTGGAGCTTAGGGAGGCCTCGTCTCGCTGAATCAAACGCGGGCCAAACATTCGAAGCGGCCGCGAGATTTTGCCGGCCAGCAATCCGAGTGTGAACCGCCTTCTCCGAGAGGGGCTTAATCATCGCGACCTCGCGTCAGCAGATAGGCGGCTGACGCTGACTTTTCGTTCATATGGCTCCAAGCGTCAAGCGCGCGTGTGCAACTTCGGACCACCGCGAGGCCGATCAGTTCGCCGAGACGGGTATGTTTTCCGCAATACATGTGCACCGGCAGAGCGTCTGGAGCCGCCACGACGATGCAATCGGTGCCGGTGCCGGTCGCGAGTTTGTGCGACGTGACGCTTTTGATCGTCGCCATGACGAGGGCTGCAACGCGTCCCTCTGTAGCAATCTGGATCGCCTCGACCATCGCGGACGGGCTTAGCGCCTGATTGATCAATACAATGATATTGATGGTGCCGGGCCGCGCCAATTCGACGGTCGCCGCATCGCCGACCCGAAGTGCATTGGAACAGCCGGCGGTGCACCAGGCGCTGACTATTAGATCTTGCCGGGACAAGTTTACGACACGGGCGTTACGCATTCGTACGCCGGTCATCATCGCAACCGTGGAGTGCGGATTGTGTCCTAGCGAACGCGCAAGCGCCGCCAGATAACGGTGTGGCGCATCCGCGGCCGCCCGATCGTCACTCTCGATCTGGTGATTGATGATAACGTTAGCGCGCTTCGATCCGCCGCCAAGCGAGGCCCAGCTGAGCGTGCGATATGTTCGGGGCAACTGCACTACTAACGAGCGGTCGTGGACTTCAACGCTCCAGGGAGGATTCCGCTTCATGTGCTCAGAAGTTCCCAATACTTGACCTGAACTCAGCGTCTCTAACCGTCTGAATTTAGCGGAACGTATGCCCTGATCGCGGTCAAACGCGGACGCCGAAATATTTTGAGGCGGATAAGACAAGGCGGGCGTTATCGGGCCGGGATCGTAGCCCGATCCGGTAGAAACCAGGGCCGCATCCGGGAAGTCCACTCAAGTCCCGAATTGCGACGCCCCGATCGAGTAAATAGCGGCCGAACTCACCGCAGCATCGCTCGCCGCGAACCCCGATCATCAGAAAATTCGCATTGGACGGAAATACTCTGAGTTCGCGCATGCGGCCCAACTCATCTCCGAGCCAGCGACGTTCTCGCCCGACCTCCTCCCTTGTCCGCGCGATAAAGCCGTCGGCAATTTTCAAGCAGGCCATGCCGACATATTCGGCAACCGCATTTACAGACCATGGTTCGATATGCTCGCGCAATTTCCGAACGACGTCCGGTGCTACCAGCAGATAGCCTAAGCGCAATCCCGGTATGGCAAAAATTTTGGTCAGCGATCGAAGCACTACCAGCTTGCCGATAGTCGTTACGAGGCTGGCGAGTGAACGAGCGTCATCGGCAAACTCTATAAACGCCTCATCCACCACGAGCCATGCGCCTCGCCGAGCGCATTCGCGCGCCAAAACGGCGGCTTCGTCCAAGCCAACCATCATACCTGTTGGGCTGTTTGGCCTTCCCAGAAAGACACCATCAGCGCCACTATCGAGTGCGTCGTAAAGTCCACGCTGCTCGAAGCGAAAGTCTGCATCAGCGCTGGTCGGGATTGGCAGCGGTTTGGATCCGCAGGCGACCAGGGCGTTGGCGATTTCACTAAAGGATGGAATCACCACAAATGGCAACTGCAGGCGCAGGAGGCGCGCGGCGGCGTATATCAGTTGCGTGGTGCCGTTACCGGCGATGACCGTTTCGGGATCAACATCGAGCCACGCCGCGATGCGCGCCTCAAGCTTACGCGGATATGGCGGCGGATATTTCGTAATGCGTGTAACGGCCTCACGAAACGCGTGTATCGCTTCCGGCGGTGGACCAAAAGGGTTCACGCTCGCACTGAAGTCGATGCATCCTTCAGGCGCGTTTCCACCGTGGGCGCGATCAACGCGGATCGGATTTCGAGCAGTTTTCACGCGGGTACTATCTAGCCCTGCCGAGCGATCAACCGCAATGCGATGCCGAGCGTAAGCACGAGCGCCGTTGCCATCCACATCAAGGTTCGCGAAGTGCGCAGAGCTTCGACATCGAGCGGAGCCTCGGCGCGACCGAACTTTGGCCGGTGGTCCAAATCACCGCCGTAGTAGACATCCCCACCCAATTGCACCCCGAGCGCTCCGGCTATTGCGGCTTCAGGATAGCCCGCATTCGGACTTGCGTGTTTACGCGCGTCGACGACGCATGCGCGAAGGCTTTCGAATCCTCGGCCGGTTACGAGCGTTGCTGCAACTGCGAGGCTCAACGCGGTCAAACGCGCCGGTACCAGATTGGCGAGATCATCCAGCCGCGCAGCACATCTTCCGAAATAAAGATAACGATCGTCCTTGTAGCCGATCATCGAATCGAGCGTGTTGACCGCCTTATATACGAGAGCGGCGGCTGGCCCGCCGACAAAAAGGAACAGCAGCGGCGCTATAATGCCATCACTTGAATTCTCGGCGACCGATTCGATCGCCGCGCGAAGGAGTCCTTCGTGGTCGAGACGATCCGGATCCCGTCCGACCAGGGCTCGGATTTCGCGGCGGGCCGAATCCTCATGGTTCCAACGAAGATGCCGCTCGACCGCCAGCGCGGCATCGTTCAATCCGCGTGCTGCCAGCGTGCTCCATGCGATCAAAGTCGCGGCGAGCGCACCAAGCCACCACTCGATCGCCCCCAGACCGGCGATCACAATCCAACTCGCGACGATCGATAGGCTCACGACACTAATCGTCAGCAGTGCGCCGGCTGCCAAATCTCGGCCAGGCAGGCCGGTGCGCAGCCGCCGCTCTCCGTAGGTGATCACATGACCGATCAGCACGACTGGGTGCGGGAGCCATCGCGGGTCGCCGCATAACAGGTCGAGGACAGCCGCGGCGACTATGAAATTCGTAGGCAGATGAAACGCGTAGCTCAATTTCCGAGGTAATTTAGTCTGCCGAACGTCTTTAGCGGATTCTCAAGCCCACCAGCCCAACCAGGTACGAGGGGTCGACGCTATGAGCTAGCAGATCCGCCACGCGATCATATGCGCGCAAACGCGTGATTTTGGCGTTGCCGGTGGCCATCTCTAACCGCGCCAGTCCCTTCCGCTGGCGAAGTTTGTTTAGATAGTGGTGCCGGAATCGGGACCCATCCAGCAGTCCATGAATTGAGGTGCCCAACACGAGGCCGTCCTCTGAAATCGCGCCTTCCGATTCATCCACGGGCCGGCCATCCCGCTCGCGGATTCTAAATGCGGCGTTGCGGTCCAGCTCGATTAGCCGACCGCAATGAATTTCGTATCCTGACACTTCGACACCGGACGAGACGTCTACCGCGCTAACCAGCGACGTGATTTTGTCGGCGGCGAAAACGGTCTCGATTCCAAGCATGCCCAACCCCGATACTTCAGACGTGGAGCTCTCCACATGGTCGGGGTCAGTGATCAGTCGCCCCAACATTTGATAGCCACCGCAGATGCCCAGGATCGATCCGCCCGCCCGATGATGTGCGAATAAGTATCGATCCCATCCAAACTCGCGAACCCAATTTAGGTCGGCAATCGTGTTTTTGGTTCCGGGAAGGCAAATCAGATCCAGGTTTCCGGCCTCTTCGGGCTTGTCATAATAGCGGCGATCAACGTCGGGTTCGCGCACCAATGCGTCAAAATCGGTAAAGTTCGAGATGCGCGGAAACCGCACGATGCCGATCTGAATTGATCGATTGCCGTTAATCCTCGCACCCCTCTTCAAGCTGGCACTGTCTTCCTGCGGTATATCGAAATCCTCCATGTACGGCAGGACACCGATAACTGGAACTCCGGTTTCATGTTCGATAATTCGAACGCCGTCGGCGAACAACGCTGGATCGCCGCGGAACTTGTTGACGATCAGACCTTTGACGCGGCTGCGCTCAGCAGTCGAGAGAAGATGCACCGTTCCGACCAGCGATGCGATCGTCCCTCCCTTCTCGATGTCGGCCACGATGAGCACCGGCGCATCGGCAAGCTCGGCGACACGCCAGTTCGCCACGTCGCGGTCGCGTAAATTCATTTCGGCGGCGCCGCCGGCCCCTTCGATGATGATTAGCTCAAACCCTGTGGCAAGACGATTATAGCTTTCTACGATCTCAGGCCATGTCTGCTCACAGTAGTTACGAAAGTGTTGCGCCGTCATTCGGAATTGCGCTCGCCCGCGGATGACGACTTGGCAACCGGTTTCGCTGTCCGGTTTTAGGAGGGCAGGATTCATATCGAGTGCCGGTTCCAAACCGCACGCCTCGGCCTGGGCCGCCTGCGCCCGCCCGATTTCGCCGCCGCCGCGGCATACGGCCGCGTTGTTGGACATGTTTTGCGACTTGAATGGTGCAACCCGCACGCCGGATCGCGCGAATAACCGGCAGAGGCCCGCAACGACCACGCTTTTGCCGACGTCGGAGGCGGTTCCCATCACCATCAGGGTCTTGGCTTTCGTAACGATGCTCATCTCGGTTGCGCATTATAACGCGGCTCTTCTTCCGGTCGCGAGCCGCCTGTATGAAGGCATCGACGCGTTTCAGAACGCTTCCGGATGAATCCGGCGTGCGAGGATTTCGAACGTCTGCCCGATGCGCGGTCCCGCATGGAGCGTCGGATCCTCGGGATAGCCGAGCACATGGTGTTCCCGCACTGCAGGAATCGACGGGTATCTGTTCCAGAATGTCACGGGCGTCGACGGATCGGTGCCCATCTGCCCATCGAGAATTACCTCTGGGCGGCTCGCTATCACGTATTCGAGACTGAGACGCGGCCATTGCTGTATTGATAAATCCGCGATGTTCGACGCGTGCGCCAGTATAAGTAGGTCGTCGAGATAAGTTCCGTGGCCGACTGCGACCAATGGCTGATGGCCGACAACCATGAGAACTCGGCGCACAGGAACAGTTTCTAGCCGTTGTTCGACAGATTCCATTTCGTGGCGGATTTGCGCCACGACACGCGCGGCTTCCCTAGGGTGACCTATACGATCGCCAACGCGCTCGATGCTCTCCTCGATCTGCAGGACCGAGTCATCTCTGATCATCAGAGTTGGAATTCCCATTGCACCGAGCGCTCGTATCTCGCGCGAATTGGACGACATTGCAAGCCCGATCACAATCGTTGGGCGCAGCCCGATTATTGCTTCGATATTCGGAGACAGAAATGTCCCTACTTTTGGGAGCTGCAACGCCCTAGGGGGATAATCACAGTATTGCGATACCCCGACGACCTCGCGGCCCGCCCCAAGCGCGAATAGAGCTTCGGTCACGGACGGGACTAGCGAGACAATTCGCGCGGAGCCCTCGGCGGAATCGGCGCCTTCGCTCGACACTCTGCACCCGCTCTCCGTGGTTGCGACTGCTGCGAATACAAGGGCAAAGATGACAAACCCAAATCTCACGGGGCAAGACTACATGATCGCACTGGCCGTATTAACGGCTCGCAAACGCGCGTGATCCTAATGCGAAAGAGGTCCTCCCATTGCGTCCTCCGCTAGTTTGGCAGGAGGGCTGAACAGTCGGGTACCATCGCCTGCTCTGCTCGATGTAAAACCTGATTGATCGCTGTCTGCTTGCTCGCGGATCGAAGGACCGTTCGAAGTCCGCAGAGAGCGCCGCGCGATCGCCCGAGCGAGCGCGCAGCACGAGGATGTGATCTTCAGGGTCGGTGGGGGCGCTGCCGGCGAGAGCGTTAGTCGTGCTCATGGTCACCTCGATGCTGGAGATATCGCCGCCTGCCCCCCTCATGAGGCATGCGGCAGCGGGGAGAAATGACCGCTCACGATCTTCCACTGCCCGCCTTGTTTGACGAAGACCAGGGTAGTCCGCCTGTGGATGGTCAGAGCCTTGCCGTCCTTGGTCACTCCGGTAAACGTGTCGAAGGCGTTCACAATCCCCGTGGTGTCGTTAAACACCCGGCACGATGGCTGGCGGAAGCCAAAGCTCATCGAGGCAACGCCTTCGACCGCTCCGGCCAGAAAATCGGCGAATTGGGCTTTATTGTCAAATCGGTAAGGAGCGTGATCGAACACTTCTAAACTTAATATTGAATCGCGCGCTGTGCGCACGTCGCAGACTCCTTAGCTCGGCTCCACTGCGTTTCGCCTAATGTCCGCCGCAGGTTGACTTTGCGCGCCTGCGATCCTAATTATCGTGGCCGCATCCGATGAACGGGAAGCCGGTGAGAATCCGGCGCTGCCCCGCAACTGTATCGGGGGACGACGGCCCATGAGGCCACCGCGAAAGCGCGGGAAGGCGGGCCCTAGTGAGAACCCCAAGCCAGGAGACCGGCCGGATGACTTAGCCGTCTGCCTTCCGCGGGAGAGGGTGGCGTCAGGTACCGGTTTTCCTGATGCCCGATCCTTCGAGCGAAGGGTCGGGTTTCTTTTTGCGGACCTGATTGCGCATCGCTCGCCAGGGCTGGCGGCACACCACGAGGGTGGCCATGCGGCGAGCGTACATTTCCGGCATTTTCCTATGCGTGTTGGTGACGGCTCTGGGAGCCGCGCGAACGTCGGCGGATGACGTGCCCATCACATCTCAGGCGTCGAATAATGGCGCGTCAACCCCGTGGCAAGCGCCTGGCAAGGGCATTGCGCAGATCACCAGGACGCAACCGCAACTTGCCGCTAAGAACGCCGACGCGTCCCCTGCGAAAGAATCGTCATCCGCTGGGCGCCGCAGGCTTCCTCATATGGTGATTATCGTGACGGCTACGCGGATCGCGCAGCCGCTCAGCGAAATCGGCACGACCGCCTCGGTTCTGGGCGCCCGGCAAATCCAATCGCAGCAAATCCATAACGTCACTGACGCCCTGCGCCAGATGCCCAGCATGGACGTGACGCAGAGCGGCTCACCGGGGACAATTGCTGACGTCTCGATTCGCGGCGCGACACCCGCGCAGACGCTCGCGATGATCGACGGCGTTCCGTTGAACGACTCGGCCACCGGTTCCTTCGACTTCAGCCGGCTTACAACCGACGATCTTGATCGAATCGAGGTGATACGGGGCGCGGGTGGTGCGCTTTACGGCTCGCAGGCGATTGGCGGCGTCATCAATTTGATCACGCGCGAGGGAAGCGGGCCGATGAAGTTCGCGCTCACATCGGAGGGCGGCAATCGCGCAACACAACGTCAGGTGCTTACGATGGACGGCGCCGAGGGCAAGCTCGCCTACTCGGGAGCGCTCTCGTATTTCTCGACGACCGGCTTCAGGCTGAAGAACGACAACTCGGATGACCTCACAGGCGCGCTTCGCCTCGACTATCATCTCGACGAGAACACGACGATTCGCGGCTTCGCGCGTTACATCCGCGCGAACGTGAGCCTGCCGACCTTCTCGGTCTTCGCGGGAATCCCACTCAACCCCAACGCCCATCAGCGCAACGAGTTCATGCTCTATAAGGGCGAAGTCGATCGCCAGTTCGGCGACCGTATTCTCGTTCGTGTGAGCGGCTATTTCGTGCGCGACGAGTTGCGCTTGAACACGGTCCCGTTCATGGGGAATCCGACTTCCGAGACGGACCACATTCCGGATGAGACGCGGGGCGCCAATCTTGAAACGATTTATACCTGGACAGAGGGGTTTAGGTCGCTTGTCGGCTTCGACTTCAAGGACCGCTGGGTCCATTCGCAAGACGACTTCGTGACGTTCGCGCCGCCACCACCCGCACGATTTTTGACCGTGTTCAACGCACGCCGGCAGGAATACGCGGGCTACTTCGAGCAAGAGGCGCGGCTCCTCGACGGCCACCTGCTCGCCACGGCGGGATTCCGCGTCGACGGCAACACCGACTTCGGCGAGGAAGTGAGCCCCGCATGGTCGGTGACGATCCCGTTCGAAAAGCAGGGGTTGACGCTGCGCGGAAGTTACGCCGAGGGATTCCGCGCGCCTGCGTTCGACGAACTTTTCTTCCCCGGTTTCGGCAACCCGAATCTCAGTCCTGAGATTTCCAGCGAGTACGACGGCGGTATCACGAAGACCTTCGGCGAAACAGCCCAGCTCACCGCAACATATTTTTCACGCCGCGTGCGTAACCAGATTGTCACCGTGCCATGCACCTTCAACGCGAAGACCTGTCCCGACGGGGCGCATCCCGGCAACGCCGAACGCGTGGATACCCAGGGAGTCGAGATCGTGCCGTCGATTCAGCCAATACGCGGTCTCACGCTCGGCGGCAGCGTAACCATTCTCGACGAGACGCATGCGGTGGCGCGAAATGTGGTTCCACGGCCGCAACCGCTACGCGTTCCCAAGTATTCGGCCCAGGCGGTGGTCCAATATACGCATCCAGACTTGTTGAGATCGGAGGACCGGCTAACGACGGCGCTCGCCTACACATTCGTCGGAGATCGTGACGACATCACGACGACGTCAACGATCGCGAATCACGACGCCTATCATCGCTTCGACCTGGCGGTGTCGTATTCGCCGGGGATCAGATGGCGCGCGGTGCGCAACGAGGAGGTTTTCACACGAATCCAGAATCTCTTCGACCGCCATTATTCGGAAGCGTTCGGCTTTCCAGCGCCTCCGGTCAACTTCGTTGCGGGCGTCAAGGTGGAATTCTAGCGCGGACAGCTACGAAGACGTGGTTCTTTCCTGTTCGCGGGAGAAGCAAGCGCCAAAGAGTCCCTGACGCTCTCGCCCACCCGCAAATGGTAGTCCTGAAACACCTCGTCCCGGCCTCGCTGCTGGGTGTCGTGATGCTTCCCAACCGTCCGCCACCTCACCACGGATTTCTCGTCGCGCCAGGTTGAGTGCGACAGGATCCAGCCCCGCCGGCGAGTGCTCTCGAAGCGTTCGTTGTCGATGAAACCGTCTATCTCGTCGAGGATTGGCTTCAAGCCTTTCGCGAGGTCGAGATAGAGATCGAACTTCTCCTGCTTGGGATGGACTTCGAAGATCACAGAGAACATCGCCGTTGTCTCCGACTGCCAGAGCTCGTGCCGTATCAGCGGCAGGTCCGTCTCGCCGTCGGCGGATCGCGTGCCCGGTACCGCAACCCCGCCCGTCGATGCTATCGGTAGATAGGTTGATACCCGTTGTGTTTTAATAAGGCAAGGAGCTATCTATCAACAGATAGTCGTAGGAGAGACCCCATGAGTGACGTGAAGGCTGCGATCATGGATGCTGCCGAACGGCGCATGCAGCAGGCCGGTTTCGCCGGCTTCAGCTTCCGGGAAATCGCCGCGGATGTGGGCATCAAAAGCTCGAGCGTCCACTACCACTTCCCGACAAAGGAGGATCTGGCGGCGGCCGTCATTCGTCGCTGGGCGGAATATACTTCCGAATTGATCGACAAGGAGCTGGAGAAAGACCCTGATCCCGTCCGTGTCTGGACGAAGGCCTTCCGAGGAACCGCTTACTCCGAAGCTCACATGTGCCCCTGTGCCGCGCTCGCCACCGCCTCGCAGGATCTGCCGGAACCGGTTGCGAAGGAAGTGAAGGGCTTTTTCAAGATGTGCCAGAACAAGCTAGTCGCGGAAGGGCTTTCGCCAAGCAAAGCAGCCGAAGTGCTGTCGACCATCACGGGCGCCCTGGTCGTTGCCAATGCCCTCGGCGATACTGCCGAGTATGACCGAGCCACCCGCGATTTGCTGCGTCAGCGCGCGGCAGCTCCAGCCGATCGTCACGGCCCGCGCGGATCAGGAACGAAGCGTCTTGCGAAGGTGGCAGCGAATGATTGATGATGCCGCTGGCCGAGGCACCCATCGGCGTGTAGAGGAGCGCCGGGCCGACAGGCGAGTCGATTCGTTTGAAGACGAGGTTTATGTGTGCAACGCCTTAACAAAAGGGCTGGCGACCATCTCGGCGGGCCGCCAGCTCAGCTTGCTTTCGTGGTGAGGATCGCCTCGGCCGGGTGGCTCTGCTCCGCGAACCCGAGCAATCCGTGCAGCAGAGGTCTCAGACAAGTCAGGCCTCGATCCAATGGATCGGACCAAGCAAGTCCATCTTGCCGATATCGACGCCGTTGTGGCGGAGGATCGCGTAGGCCATCACGATATGGAAATAGACGTTCGGGATCGTCATCTGCAGCAGGTAGTCCTCGCCGCCAATGACCTTGCCGGGCGCCCAGGAGAGGCTGACCTTCCGCTCGGCGGCACCGACGTACTGCGGTTCCGTCACGCTCTCCGCGAATGCGACGGTCTTCCGGATGCGGGCGCGCACCTCATCGATCGTCTGCTCGTTATCCTCGTGCTTGGGCGGCGTCTGCCCGGAGAGCCAAGCCGCCGCCGCCTTGACGTAGTCGCATGCGCTTTGAACTTGGTAGATGAATGGCTTCATGTCGGGCGCAAGGCGGCCGGTCAGCAGGACGCCGACATCAAACGTCTTGGCGCCCGCGTACTCCTCAGCCTTGTCGAGCCAGGTCTCGAGACTTTTCAAAGTCTGCGTGCACTGCGAAATTACCTGATAATACATTGGTCCTTCCTTCTCTCGTGCAGCGTCAGCGAGTTAGTCGTATTACTGGCGAATTTCTCATCGCGAGAGTATCAGCCGATATCCGCTATCATCCCGCTCCCTGCGGGAGGTTGGCGAGGAGATGCCATAGGCGTTTCAACGATCTGCGTTGAGCTCCCCGTCGACGTGCAGCTCAGCCCGGAGCGCAGCTTTTTTGGGCTTGGTTCGTGTCACTCTCCTCTTCCTGTGCGGCTGCGAACGTGTCGCAGAATCAATTGCCGGCTGCCCGGAACCGCCCTACTCAAGCAAACTTCACATCGAACCCATGTGGCCAAAAGATGCTGAGAATGCAGTCCTCGGGTCCTATACAAGTGTCCCGGTGCACCACATTGCCTTGTTGGAACCAGGTTGCTCCTGCGGTCAGCACTTTGTATTCGTTCTCGGACTCCAGATAGTGGCGAAACTTACCCGATACTACGACGGCATAGTAATCGCCCGAATGGATGTGTGGTGGGGCCGTGACGCGAGCCGAATACTTCATTAAGAAATGAATGGGACCCTTGGTTCGTAGATCACCATAAATAAGCGAAACGAGAATCCCTTTTCCGTTTTCATCGACTGGTCCAACGGGTTCCTATTTCAGGTGTTCTGGATAGGTGACAGTTGTTCCAGGTGTTCTACTCATGCTGGTGCCTCGCCTTAAGGATTTCTGAGCTCAAGCGATCAACTCGCCACGAAATCGACTGGATAGTCGGGTCCGAGTGCTGCCGTGACAGCTGACGTTGAAGATTTCACGTCGTGTAATCGCCGATCGAATCGACGCGAACTAGTCTATCTATTAGGCATTTCCACGATCTGCGTGACTTGGTTCGTGTCACTCTCCTCTTCCTGTGCGGCTGCGAACGATCAAGCCGCCACGATTTCGAATGTCGAATGGTCGGGTCCGAGTGCTGCCAAAACGTCTTTAGCATCGAAAATTTCACCAGGCGCGTGAGCGCCTGCAGAACGGAATTTGCCTTTGAGCAGCCGCTCGACCGCTTCGCATGCCAAAGGCGCCGTGACGGCATAGCCGTCGCGTCCGCGCGAGATCGCGCGTCGATGTTCGTCACCGCGCGTGACGACCACTTCGACCACAAAATGTTGTGCCGAACGCCCCATCGCGTCGGCTGCCTTTGGAGGGGGTGTCGCCGGATCGAGAACGTCGCTGAGGGCAACCTGGGTGAGATAGGTGTGAAGCTCGGCAGTCTTCACGTGCCGCGATATCAGCAAGATTTCGCTGAAGGGTACCTCGACCACGGCCTGGTCACCAAGCGGCTCTGCGAAATTCCAACGCTTTTGCGCAGGCGAAGAAGGCACCGGTGCAAGACGCCCGCCTGTGACCATCAGATTTCCTACGGATTTCCGCTCGATAGTGTTCCGTGTTCCGGGCGTGGGATGCCAGCTGTCGAAACCCACCATGACCTCGATCGAATCCACAGCGTCCCAGTCTCCCAGTACGGCCGTGGTCATCAAATCGGAAAATCCACCGAAGAACGCCATTGAGGGAACAACCGCGACGCCCGCCTGACGGGCAGGCTCATCAAATTTCTCCAGGGTCTTTCCTACACTCACTTGCTCGGCGGCGACGTCGACATAGTGAATCCCGGCGCGCAAGGCCGCGCTCGCGACAGCATCGGCCGTGTCGACAAAAGGTCCCGCGCAGTTGATGACGGCTTGAGCTCCGTGAAGTGCCCGGTCAAGCGACGCTGCATCGTCAACGGTCGCCTGACGACGGGAGACTTCGAGTTCAGGAAAGTTCGCCGCTGAGAGCGCTGCAGCATCACGGGCGATCGCAATCGGCGTCATCTCACTGCGCAACAACTCTGCAATCACGAAGCGGCCCGTGTGACCGGTCGCGCCAAATACCGCCACCACTGGTTTGGTCGTACTCATCTTATCCATTTTCATTTGCTCCACTCTGAGATGCTAAAAACCTGTAGAAAGGTGTTGCCCGCCTGGCGGCAGTCCCCCC
>WNEZ01027734.1_pt1 | contig 12479 bp, 12 predicted proteins | sample 5400521 | NCBI WGS metagenome assembly WNEZ01 (sample SAMN13153339, study PRJNA577476) | soil metagenome | isolation source: 120 cm saprolite under Douglas fir tree site 2 hole 1 replicate 1 | place: USA:California | collected 2015-04-18 | reverse complement strand
GCCTGTTCAAGAACCACGGTCTCGACGTGGAGCTGATCTATACCCGCGGTGGCCAATCGGCGATGCAGGCGCTGGTCGGCGGCGCGGTCGACTACGCCGCCACTGCCCTCGACGTCGCGATCCAGGCCTATGCCAACGTACACGCCGACATCCGCCGCTTCGCCGTCACCGGGAGGCTGCCGCTGTTCGCCGTGGTCACCGCGCCGAAGACCGCAGGCCAGATCCGAGCCATCAAGGACCTCGAAGGCAAAACCGTCGCCGTCTCCGCGCTCGGAAATGCCGATCATGCGCTGGCGCTCTTTCTCCTCAAGCAGGCCAAGGCCGACCCGAACAAGGTGAAGTTCGCGACCCTGGGAGTCAATCTCCTCGAAGCGTTGCGACAGGGGCAGATCGATGCCGGCCTCGTGCAGGAGCCGGCGTTGACCCTTCTGGAAAAGTCGGGCGCTCGGGTGCTGGTCAACGCAATGGATTTCGGCGACGCGAGTCGGTATCTCGGCGGTGCTTACGAATTCATGGGCGTCGCGGTGCGCGGCAAGGAATTCGAGCAGCGCAAGCCCGAGATGGTTCAGCTCACCAAGGCGCTCGCCGACGCGCTCAAGGCGATCCACACGATGAGCGGCGATCAGCTGGTCGCCGCACTTCCCAAGGAGATGACGACGGGCCTCGATCTCAAGGAGTTCGGCGGAATCATCGCGCGCCACCGCGATTCGCTCTACCCAGAATCGGTGGCCATCGACCTCGCCGCGGCGAAGCGCGTCACCCAGAGCCTCATCGTTGGCGGTCTGATCAAGCCGGACGCGAATATTTCCGGTTTGCACGATACGACGATCGTCGGGAGCTAGCAGCCCTGCGCGTCTCCGACCTGACGATTTCCTACGGCGGCGAGCCGGTGCTCGAAGGCGCAAGCATCGCGGTGGCCGAAGGTCAGTTCGTCAGCCTGGTGGGACCGTCGGGTTCCGGCAAGTCGAGCCTCCTGCGCGCGGTGATCGGGTTGCAGCAGCCGCTCAAGGGAACGGTCGAGCCCGAGGTGGCGCCCCGGGACGTGGCGATCCTGTTCCAGGACGACGCGCTCCTGCCGTGGAAGACGGCGCGCGACAATGTCGCGCTCGGCCTCACTCTCAACGGGATGGGACGCCGCGCGGCGCTCGAACGGGCCGATCTCTGGCTCGAACGAATCGGCCTCGCCGGCTTCGGCTCTCGCTTCCCGCGGCATTTAAGCGGCGGGCAGAGGAAGCGGGTCTCGCTCGCTCAGGTGCTGGCGCGCGAGCCGAAGCTTTTGTTGATGGACGAGCCCTTCGCCTCGCTCGACGCGATCGTGCGCGCCCGCATTACCGAGGACGTCGCGGCGCTGGTCGAACGCGAGCGGATTAGCGTGCTGCTCGTCACCCACGACCTCGAGGAGGCGATAAGTCTTTCGGACCATGTCTACCTGCTCTCGCAGGGGCCGCGTGCGCGCGTGAAGCGGCATTATCCGATCCCGCTCCCGCGGCCGCGCGATCCGGTGGGCTCGCGCATGACTGCGGCCCTGGCGCCGCTCTACGAAAAGATCTGGAAAGACCTCTCGCAAGAAGTCGATCGTGCGCACTCAGCGGAGGCCGCGGGAGAAAGCGAGTCGGCCGCCGGCGCGAAGACGAGCTACGCGTGGGCGCGTCAGTTGACCGCGCTCGTTGTTTTCCTCGTGATCTGGGAAGCGGCGGGGCGCGCCGGCCGGCTCAATCCGATTTACGCGCCGAGCCCGAGCCAGATCGGCGCGGCGCTGGTCGAGCTGTTCGCCAGCGGCCGCATCTGGACCCATCTCGAGGCGACCTTCACCGCGGCGCTCGCCGGCCTCGCTCTCGGCATCGTGGCCGGCATCGTGCTCGGCGTCCTCGGCGCGCTCCTCCCGCTTGTCGCCGAGCTGCTCGAGCCGGTTATGACGCTGCTCAACGCCATTCCGCGCGTCGTTCTTGCCCCGCTCTTCGTCATCTGGCTCGGGATCGGCGTCGCGTCGAAAGTCGCGCTCGCCTTCATCCTGGTGACGGTGCTGATCTTCTTCACCGTGTTCACCGGCATCCGGCAGGTGGACCGGAGGCTCGTCGATCGCGTCCTCACGCTCAGCGGTGGCCGCTGGGCGCTGTTGCGCCACGTCTATCTTCCCTCGGTCGCGGCCTGGGTGATGGGGAACTTGAAGGTCGCGGTCGGCTTTGCCTTCACCGGCGCGGTGGTCGGCGAGTTCGTGGCCGCGAGCCGCGGGCTCGGCTATCTGCTGGCGTTCGCGCAGAGCACCTTCAACTCCGCGCTCATGCTTGCGCTGGTTTTGCTGATCATGCTGGTCGTGCTGGTCATTTTCGCGGTCGCCGGCCGTCTGGAAAAGTACCTGCTGCGCTGGAATTGAGATGGCGCCATGCCGGCCTGTGACCCTTGCCGGCGGGCAAGCGCAGACATACAGGCCGTGACTACCTGTTGACACTGGGGCTGGCGCGGGTCACATTCCACATCCTGGCATTCGGGTGAGCCCGCGTCGCCGGAAACAACTTAGCACAGGGGGGTAAGCAATGAAATCGAGCGTCATCGTCAAGTTTGTCATTGTTTTCACAGGAACTCTTCTCGGAGAAAGCCTGACTGGACGTCCGACATGGGCGCAAGAGAAATGTTCCGGGGCCACTATGCGAGGCCAATATAAAGTGACCGGCACGGCGGATCCGCGCCTTGATCAACGCGATGACCCTTCGTATCCCCGCATCGTCAGCTCGATTTGGAATTTTGATGGAGGAAGTGAATTGTCAGCCTTCGCCATCCAGAACTTCGGGGGTACGATCATGCGGGTTGAGAATGATGGGACCTATACCGTGAGCCCCGATCGATGCGTCCTCGTGGTGACGTTTCCCAACCCCGCGGGCGGAGAGACGGTATGGGAAGGAATCATTACTTTCGACGGCGGCGAAGGCGACTTAATCCGAGTGGATACCGATGCAATGGGGCGCGCGACGATTGCGGGTCGTCACCTCAAGAAGCGCTAGAAGTTGACCGTTGTCGTGGGGTTGGTGCGAAGCCCCTGGGCGGGGAAGCCGCTCCAGGGGCGCTTTTAAAAACTGCGCTCACCAGCCTACTGCCTGTCCTCAAGCGAAACCCGTAGCATTGTTGTCTGCCACCCGGAATCGGAGTAAAGGGAGGTCTCGCACTGGGCGACTTGATCAACCGGTGCATCGAAGGGGGTGAAGGCCAGTCCGGTAAGCGAGACATTGCCGAATCTTCACACTCAAGAATCTCACCACGACACCAAAGTTTTTGGAGGCCTGCAAATGCAAACCTGGAAGCGCGCACTTGTTGTCGGCTCCATGTTCATCAGCCTGTCTGCCCTTAAAGCTGCTGAGAATCAGACGTGGAGCGTCAAAGCGGATTACATCGAAGCCTGCTCGTGTCATCTGTTCTGCCCCTGTTATTTCAACAGCAAACCGGAAGGGGGTCACCACTGTGAATTCAACAACGCGATCAAGATCACCGAGGGTCACGTTGGTGATGTAAAGGTGGACGGCGCCAAGGTGTGGTTGTCAGGGAATCTCGGGGGTGATTTTTCGAAGGGCGAAATGCAAGGGGCGGTGATGACCTTCGACACCGAGGTGACCCCGAAGCAGCAGGAGGCGATCAAGTTTTTGATGGGCAAGATCTACCCGGTCAAGTGGGGGAAGATGGAGACGTATGTCGCTCCGATCCTGTGGGAGAAAAGTGGTGAAAACGGCCATGCCAAATTGGGCAAGGGCGAGGCCGAAGTGGTGCTGACCGGAGTCAAAGGCGCGGATGGCCAGCAGAGCATCCTTCAAAACGTGGCCTACTGGGGCGCGCAGAAGAACACGGGTTTCAAGCTTGCGAAGAGCGAGCACCACTACAAAGGCCACGGGTACGACTACAAGTATAAAGATCGGAACGGCTTCATGATCTCGATCGAATCGTCCGGCAACGTCGAGACCAAACTATAGAGTCGTCGGACGACGTCTGTTTCAGTAGACTTACGTGACGCCGGCCAGCGAAACGGCGGTGGCGATGTACACGGGTTCGGAGCAACAAATCGAGCCAACGTAGATGAACTGTCTTGGCGCCGACACGCATGAGGAGGACCCCGCCCATTCTTTTCCTTCAACGTCGCGGCCGCGCCTCCCCTGCGTCGACCGCCGGTTCCTCGATCCGGCGCATGTGCAGATCGTTGAACTTTCTCCGCTGGACGAGTGAGGTGACGCGACCTCGCTCGTCGCGTCGAAAAAGCAGTACGTTACGCTCCTCCCCAGAGTCCATGAAGACGTCCTTCGCGAGCGGCTCGAGGGATATGGCGCGCCCGTCGGAGCGGGTGCGGAACTTCAGCTCGCGACCTTCGACCTCGACGATGAAACTGCGCCCGGGCCCGTAGGTATAGGTGCCAGGATAGTCGAAGAGTGGCACGTCGCGGACCTCGAGACGCGGCGGTGGGGTCGGCAGCGTCACCGTCTCCATCGCTGCCAGCTTCCAGTCGCGCCCCTGGCGCACGAATACGAGTGTTGCGAGATACCGGACGATGAGCTGCTGCGCGAAGACCCGCTCCTGCTCGAACATCTCGCAGTCGAGAATCGCGGTCCCAGGGTAGAAGTGCACCATGGGTCGCCGGATCTCGATGCTACCCGAGAAGCCCGGCGGGAGCGGTCGCATGTCCCGCAACGCTTCAGCCTTTGTCTGCCGGCGGCCGAACTCGTCGATGAGGACCGCGTCTTCGGTCAGCGCTTCTCTCCAGACTGAGACGTTGCCGGGAGCCAATGCATCAAACAGGATTTGAGCGCGCTTCACGATCTCGGTGTTTTCGCGCTCGGCTGTGTCCGTCGCCGAGGCTTGTCGTGGAGCGGCGGCGAAGAGCGCGAGCGGGAGAATGAATGGCATGGTCATCGAGACTCGGGATCTTCCGACTGGCGTCGTCGGTTCGAGCATCATGCCCCGCGGACGCTTAGCATCGCCGCCACCTCGACGGCGACTCCCGCAGGCAGCGATGCGACACCCACGGCGAAACGCGCATGACGGCCCGGGAGGTCGGAGGCGCCGTTGATCACCGCGGGGTGCTGGGTGAAGCCGGGCGCAGCGTTGACGAATCCCTGCACCTGGACGATGCGCTCGACGCGGTCCAGGTCGCCGAGAAAAAGCTTGGCCTGGGCGAGCACATTGAGAGCGCAGAGCCGCGCTCCGACGCGGGCCTCTTCCAGCGAAATCTCGCGGCCGACCTGGCCGATGTGGCGAAGCTCGCTGTTCCAACTGGTGATCTGCCCGGAGACGAAAAGAAGCGCACCGGCCTGTACGCAGGGCACGAAGTTGGCTACTGGCGCCGGGGGCTGCGGCAAGTCGATGCCCAACTCGCGAAGGCGCGTCTCGATCCGAGATGCCATGTCGTTTCCTCCTCCAGTTGCGGTTCACCGCAGGCAGCGGTGCGACTACCCCTATGACGCGTCGAAGCTCACTGCGGAGGTATTTCCGCCGCTGATGATCACCGCGACGCGCGAGCCGGCGCGCGGCTGGACGCGGCCGGAGAGCAGGGCGGCAAGGGGCGCCGCGCCACCCGGTTCGGTGGCGATCCGCAGCGTGCTCCACAACGCAAGCTGCGCTTGCGCGATCGCCTCGTCGGTGACCAGGGCAACCTGCTTCACGTGGCTCTGCGCGATGGAGAAGGCGCGCTCACCCACCCGGCGAGGCGCCAGCGAATCGGCGGCAATGCCTCCGGCGGGCGCGTCCACGGGCCTGCCCGCATCGAGCGCGCGCGTCAGCGTTGGCGCCAGCTCAGGCTCGACCCCGACGACCTTCAGCCGATCGCTGAACCATGCGGCGACGCCGCCGATCAGGCCGCCACCGCCCACCGCAACGATCACCTCGTCGAGCGCGCCGGCCTGCTGCTCCAGCTCCAGGCCCAGCGTCCCCGCGCCCATCAGCGTCTCGTCCTGATCGAAGGCATGGATGTTCATCGCGCCCGACGACGCGGCCCACTCCTGGCTCGCCGCGAGCGCGTCGGCGTAGCGCTCCCCCACCAACACCAACTCAGCGCCGCAGGCGCGGATGCGCTCGACCTTGGCCTCACTGGAAATGCGCGGAACGTAGATGCGCGCCTTGATCTTCAATTCGCGGGCGGCGTGCGCGACCGCCGCGCCATGGTTGCCGCCGGAAGCGGCGACGACCCCTGCCTCGGGCACCCGCCGCAACAAGAGATTGGCGAAAGCGCCGCGTGCTTTGAATGAGCCGGACTGCTGTAGAAGCTCCAGCTTGAAGACCAGGGTGATGTTGGCGAGGCCGAAGTCGCCGCCGTCTACCTCGACGATCGGCGTGCGTCGGATGTGTGGGCGGATCACCGGATCGGTGGCTGCTATCTCTTCACGCCCGACCTTAGAACGATTCACGGAGCACCCGGCGCGCCTCGGCGATTCGCTTCTCGTCGCGGCGGTAGAAGGTCCATTGCTTGATGCGCTTCGCTTGAACGAGGCCCAGTGCGGCGAGGATCTTGAGATGCTCGTGGGCGCTCGCTTCGCTCACGCCGAGCTTGTTGGCGATGAACACGCTGCACACGCCGTCCTTCACCAGATCTCCGTCGACCTGCGGCGGGAAGTGGTCCCGCGGCTTCTTCAGCCAGTTGAGGATGGACAGGCGCCGCTCGTTCGCCAGCGCTGCCGCCACGTCGATCGGTAGCACTTAGTCTTTATGTTAAGTGCCTAATTACATGTCAAGCCAAAACGATCCCGCGGCGGCCACCAAAAGCGGAATCTGCTTGCGAGGAGCGAAGGGGTATACGAAGACTGCAGGGGGGCGCTATCATCAGCGCCGATCCGGAGGGGCCCCATGAAACATTTCACCAGATTCCTATTCCCGGTGGCCGTGCTCGCCGTGGCCGCCTCGTCCGATGCTGCGGCCTTCGCTTCTCGGCCCGACCGCACGTTCGTCACCAACGGCCCTGTTTATGCAGTCGTTCGCTCAGGGGACACGATCTTTATTGGGGGACGCTTCAACCAGGTGGGGCCGCGCACCGGGTTCGGGGTGGAGATCTCCACCGACGGCACTTTGGCCATCGAACAGCCGGAGGTTTCGGGTGGTGAAGGGCTCGTGCAAGCGGTCGCCCCTGACGGGTCCGGCGGATGGTACATCGGCAGTCTCTTCACGCACGTCGGTGGGGTTGGGCGCAACAACATCGCCCATATCAGCGCCGACAAAAGCGTCGACCCGAGCTTCGATCCCGACGCCAGTGGCGGCATTCATGCCCTGGCGGTGTCCGGGTCGACCATCTACGCGGGCGGGTTCTTCAGCTCCATCGGTGGGCAGCCGCGGAACCGGATCGCGGCGCTCAACACCGACGGTACCGTTACCAGCTTCGATCCCAATGCCGACATCGGCGTCTTCGCGCTGGTGGTAGCGCCCAACGGGACGCTGCACGCCGGCGGGCCCTTCAGGGGTTTCGATCTCGCTGCCCAACAGGGTTTCGCTTCGTTCAGCGCGCCGCCGTAATGCCTGAGCTACCCGAAGTTGAAATCACGCGCCGCAACCTCCAGCGCTGGTTCCGCGGCCATCGCGTCGCCTCGGCGGAGGCAGAACAGACGCGAATTTTTCGTGGAGCGAGCCGCGCCGACTTCGAGCGCCTCAAGGGACGGCTGGTGGATGCGTCTCGCAAAGGCAAGTATTTGATACTCACCTTCGAGAACGAAGGGTTGCTCGCTCACCTGGGGATGACCGGGAAATTCGTGCGCCGGCCCGCGGGAGCGACTGAGCCATACAGCCGCGCCCGTCTCTTTCTGGAGAACAAGGACGTCATCCACTATCGCGATCCCCGGATGTTCGGGAGGCTGATGCCGGCCGAGCCGGCACGGTTATGGGAGCTCGAGCCCATCCGGGAGCTCGGTCGCGATCCCCTGACCGACGGGCTGACCGCGAAGCAGCTCGAGCAAGCTGTCGGGAGCTCAGGTCAAGCAATCAAGGTTGCATTGATGGACCAGACCCGGATTGCCGGCCTTGGAAACATCAACGCGTGCGAGGCTCTTTTTCGCGCCGGCATCCACCCGGCTCGAAAGCCGAAGAGCTTATCGCCGGGGGAGTGGAAGAAGCTGGCGCGAGCCATTCATGCCGCGATCCGCTACGCCATCAACCGCCTGTCGAGCGAAGAAATCCGGTACGTGGAAGAGCCCGGGGCGGAGAATCCGTTTCTGATTTATGGCCGGGCGGGCGAACCCTGCCCCAGGCGCAACGGACGAATCCGGACGTTTGTTCTAGCGGGGAGAACGACCTACTACTGTCCCAAATGCCAACCCCGATGATCGTCCGGGCGAGAGCTCGACGCTTAAGGTCGACTATCTCCACTCGCCCTTGAGGAATGGCTCGCGCATAACCAGAATCGCGTCATTGCATTCCATCGCTGGGTCGAGGGCAGAGGACGCGACGTCGTCGTCGTGGCCGTCTGGGGAGTCGACCTGGTTCGGATACGCGATTGGCTTTCCGCGACCAGGTGGCTGGATCGAGGCGTTCAACAGCGACATCTACGACAACTGGGTCAATCCCCGGACGGTTGGAAACGGGGGAGGGATCAGCGCGGACGGCGGACCTTTGCACGGCTTGCAGGCATCCGCGCGGATCACGATTCCCGCGAACGCAGTGGTCATATTCACCCGCGATCAGGGTGATTGATTCGCCGATGCTATCTAGCGAGCTTTGCGTGCCGTTCCCTGTTCCTGTCCGAGAAAGTCCAGCAACTCGCGGGTCACTTGATCGGCATGGGTCCAGAGCAGGCCGTGCGGCCCGCCCTCGATCACCGCCAAGCGGGCGCCTTTGATCAGCTTGGCGGTGCGCTGCCCGGTGGCAGCCATGGGGAGAATCCGGTCCGCATCGCCGTGGATGACCAGGGTGGGCACATCGACGCGTGGGAGATCCTTGCGAAAGTCGGTGTACCAGGTTCGCACGCAAGCAAGGCTGGCCGTCGCAGACGCACCGGCGGCGACGTTCCAACTGGCCTGGAGGGCGTCGTTGCTGAGGCGCTTACCGAGCAGAACGTCGGTGTTGTAGAAATTCTTGAAAAAATCGGCGAAGAACGCGTAACGGTCTGCCACGACGGCCTTCTCGATCCCCTGAAAGACACCGATGTCCACCCCTTCCTGGTTGTCAGGCGTCTTCAAAAGGAACGGAGGGACCGAGCTGACGAACACCGCTTTGCCGCCCATCGAGAAGCCCACCAGCGCAAAATCACTCAGATCGAGCTTGGTCACCACCTGGCGCAGATCCTCGGCAAAGGTGTCGTAGTCGTAGCCTGTCGTCGGCTGGCTGGATTTGCCGAAGCCCCTGCGATCGTAGGTAATGACCCGGTAACCAGAAGCCAGCAAGGGAGCGGTCTGCTTCTCCCAGGAGGCCCCGTTTAGCGGATACCCGTGGATCAGGATGACGGGCTTACCCGAGCCGTGATCCTCGTAGTACAGATCGATGCTGCTCGAATTTTCCTTGCCTACACTGATGAACGACATTGAGGCGCTCCTTCCGTGAGCGGGTTTGTTGCGAAATGCCAGGTGAGGCTCTGCCGACTTCGCAAAGGCCGATCCGTTTCACGCTTGGACCCGTTTCCTTGTCGAGGGCGCGGCAACCGGACAGATGGGCCGCGTCAGAGAGCGGCAAAGCCGAAGGCGGCCGCTAGGCGCCCTCCCTCACCTGACCGACGAAAGCCACCGGCTCGTCGGCGTTGATCGGCGGAGTGCCGAGAATGTAGAGAAGCACACCATCGAAGGGTGCGCGCACTTCGGCCAGTGGTTTGCCGAAGAAATCGTTCACCACTGCAAGGAGCTCGCCCTTCTTCACCACCTTCCCCAGCTTGGCCTTGGGCCAGAGCACACCCGTCGCTGGGCTGCGCAGCACTTCGCTGGTCTCGATCCAGCGTGGGTGGTCGACGTAGGTGGCCCGGCCTTCGATCATCTTTAGATGCTTGAGCACGCTCATCACCCCGGACTCGATAGGGGTGATCCACTCCTCGCTCATGCTGCCGAGTTGCCCGGATTCGATGGTGATCGCCGGCTTGTGGCGCGTCATCGCGGTATTGGATGTGTAAGCGGAGGCCCTGGGATCGCGCGGACGATCTTTGTCGATCACGATGGTGGACAGGCCGAAGGCGAGCACCAACTGCTTGGCCTGCTCGTTCAGCTTCGGGTCATCGAGCGTCATCCAGTACGCGTACGGCAGCAGCGCCTCGTTGCCATCGCCGCAGTGGAGGTCGACGAGGTAATCGCTGCGTTCGATCACCTCCTGGGTGATCGCGGAGGCGATCCGCTCGGTGTTGGTCCCGTCAGGCTTCCCCGGATATACCCGGTTGAGGTTCTTCCAGTCCCAGGGGTTGTAATAGATCGTCCGCTTGAGAAACGAAGGCAGGTTCGCGATGTGCACCAGGATCACCGTGCCGCTCAACTTGGTAGGGTCGATCTTCGGCTTTATCCGATTGAGCGCCAGAACGGGCGAGTACTCATAGCCGTGGGTGCCGGCCACCAGCGCCAACACCGGCCCTGGTTTCGCGCCGTGGATGACCGTGATCGGCACCTGCGTCGCCGCATCTACGCCTGCCGCGATCTCTAGAAAACCGGAACGCGCCTCACCGCGCGCAGCGGCGATCGGTCCGACTTTGAAAACCTGGTTCTGCGCCGATGCTGAAATTGGACCCCAGAGCATCGCGGTGATGAGCCCGACATAGATACGCACGATTACCTCCCCTTCGGTACGAAACGACAAGGCCAGACTTAGCGAGGACCATGGCGCGCCGCGGTGGCCAGCCACGTCAACTGATTAACGAACAGTCGACGAAAGTAGGATCTATGATCTTGGTTTGCTTGTAATCGTTTTTTTACGGACCGCTGGACAATGCCGAGTTTCTCCAACACGGCGGGCGGGAGAGCATCTCGGTGATGGACGTGAGAAGGATGCTGAGGCGGGATTTCGACAATACCGATCGGGCCCTCCAGCAGAGTTTCGACAGCGGACGGGATGGTGCGCCCGGGTCGTCCCAAGGGGACGGCGATCACCGAGGACGGACGCTTCGCGGTGGTCTCCGGCGGGCCTCGCCTTCCGCCCGACGCGCCACCCAGCGGGACGGTCTGGATCATCGATCTTCGGTCGCGCGCGGTGGTCGCAACCGTCACCGGTGTCGGCAATGATCCATACGGGCTGACCCTGCTCGAAGGCGATCAGCACGGGGACTGAGCGATGGTGACCCTCGCCGCTTACTCGCGGGCCTCGGGTAGGATCGCCTAATCGTCGTCGTCGTGATCGTTGCAGTCCGGATCGCCGGCAACGCCGCTGGCCGGGTCGCCATGGCATTGCTTGCCGCCGCCGGTGTCATCGCCCGATCCGGTGCCGAACTGAGTGCCATCGAAGGCCGAGAACAGCCCGCGACCGCCGGTCTGGCGGGCGATCGTTGCGAGCGAGTCCTGGGCGCTGGCCGGACCGCGGGAGGCGTTCTGCGTCGGATCGTGCACGCAGCTGCCGGTGCAGCCATCCGCGTAGCCCACCAGCGCGCGCCCGAACCTGTCCACCGTGATGTCGTTGAAGTCGAGCAGATTCCGGCAAGGGTTGCTTCCGCCGCCATTCCAGATGCAGCCGCGCTGGACCGGGTCGTTCGGCGTTGCGTCGACGGTGGTCCAGGTGCGGCCCGCGTCGTAGGTGAAGGCGACGTACAGGTGCCACACGCCGGGAAAGTCCGCCGACTGATCGTCCCCGGCAGTGGTGGTCCCGAGGAAAGCGAACGCGGCGCGATTGTCGTCGCCCGCGATCACCTCCGCGAACTGGGTCTTCTGGATCCCGAATGGGGTGCCCACGTCACGCGACTTGCCCCAGTGGAGGCCTCGATCGCTGGAAGTTGCGATCTTTGGGTGACCATCGACGTTCACGTAGCCGAAATAGAGGGTGTTGTTGCTCCCCGCGGCGATAGAGGGATCACCGCCCGCGCTGCTCGTCCTCGCGTCGGGGACGGTGCGCACGGTCCAGCTCAGGCCGTTGTCGGAGGAGACGGCAACGCCGGGGCGATCGACGTTGTTGGCGTCTCTGCAATTGTGATTGGGAACGTAGGCGGTTCCGTCGGGCGCGACCCGAATGTGGCCATGAAGTCCGGCGCATTGCCCGGGCGCGGCGTCCGGCCCAAGCGTGTTGAGGGGCATCAGACTGGCAAAGGCATAGATCGGAATTCCCGGGCCAAAGGTGATGCCTCCGTTGTCGCTGCGAGCGCAGAAGGCCGAGGCGATGCTTTGCGAGCAGTAGTAGATGGCGTGGGGGTATGAGTGCGAGGGCGCGGGAGACGCGTAGTTGCCTCCGCCTACGGTTTGATGGTCGACGCCGGCGGGAAGGCCGCATCCTTGCGCTGGCAACCAGGTGTTGCCGTCGTCGTTGGTGAACGACATCAAGCTGCAGGCGCCGTCGAGCTGAGAGACGAAAGTGCGGTTGGGGCCTCCGAAGTGGCCGTCGTCGGTGAAGAGGATTGGATCGAGGCTGACGCGCGAAAA
>WNEZ01004207.1_pt1 | contig 12480 bp, 8 predicted proteins | sample 5400521 | NCBI WGS metagenome assembly WNEZ01 (sample SAMN13153339, study PRJNA577476) | soil metagenome | isolation source: 120 cm saprolite under Douglas fir tree site 2 hole 1 replicate 1 | place: USA:California | collected 2015-04-18 | reverse complement strand
CACTGCCTGAAACAACGTTGAATTTTCGTGCGGAAGTCACGGATGCTCCTTCGTCTCGGGGGAACAGAGCGGCCGGGAACTAATCGCGACTGGGAGTCGCACAGGTAGGGAAGTCCAGGGTCGTCCCGCCGTTCAGATGGGTCCCGAGAAGGGTTGAGGATATCAGAAAATGAGGCCCGATCAATACAAAATTCGACCCCGATGGTGGAATGTTTTCCCGTTTTGGCTCTAAGCTGCTCTGCGTCGTTTAGCGTCTAAGGAGTACCCGATTTCCTGTGCCGCGTCTCAAAAACGATGGAGCGATGGAGCGGAGACGGGGCAAGCCCCGTCTCTACAGGCAGAATAGAAAAACGGTATCGGATGCCCTCATACCAAGCCCAAATCTTTGCGCCGACTAGGCGTCGTTCCGCGCGGGTCGGAGGAGGAAGAAGAGGACGGTTAGGGCGATTAGGAAACTCAGTCCGGCGATCAGGTTGATGCGGGAATCCCACCAGGTTTTGGCAATGGATGCGAGGACTACGACGAGGCCGACGATGGATCCCCATTTGCCGAGAGGGGAACGGGCGGGAATTTCGGCGGACTGTGCGGCGGTGATCCGCTGGCGGAAGGAGATGTGGGCGGCGAGCGAGATGACCCAGGAAAGCATCATGCCGAAGAAAGCGCCGCGGAGAATGTACTCGAAGGCCTTGGCCGGGGCCCAGCGCTCGAGCACCAGGGCGACGATGATTCCGTAAGAAGAGACGAGCAGGGCCAGGGTCGGAGTGCCTTTCTTGCTAAGGCGGCCAAGGGCGCTCGGAGCCCATCCGGTGCGAGCCAGAGAGAAGAGCATGCGAGAGGAAATGTAGAGGGCGGCGTTGGCTCCGGAGAGGGCGGCGGTCAGGACTACGAAATTCATGAAGTGAGCGGCACCCGGGAGACTGACGGAGCGGAAGACGGTCACGAAGGGGCTCTCGGTGACGCCGGCGCGGTTCCAGGGCATGATCCCTACGAGGATGACAATGGCTCCTAGATAAAGGAAGGTGAGGGTAAGGAAGGTCATGCGAACGGCGCTCGCGATGGCCTTAGCGGAACTGGATTCGCCGGAGGCTACGGCTACGAATTCCACGCCGCCGAAGGTGTAGATGGCGAAGGTGATGGCGAGGAGCGGGGCGGCGGGGCCGAGCGGGAAGAATCCGCCGTGGGCGGTGTATTGGGGAGTGGCTCGTCCGGTGAGGAGCAGGGCGGCGCCGAGTGCGATGAAGGTGGCGATGACCGCGACCTTGATCATGGCGAACCAGAATTCGAAGCGTCCGTAGCTGTGGACGCTAAGCAAGTTGATGGAGAGCAGGAAGGCGGAAAAGGCGAAGACCCAGAGGATGGCATGCACGCGCGGAAACCAGAGGTGCATGTAGGTGGCGGAGGCAACCATCTCCGCTCCAATGGAGACGGCGATGGCGAGCCAATAGCCGGCGCGGGAGATGAAGCCCGCCCAGCGATTGAGGTAGAGGTCTCCATAGACGCCGAAGGAACCGGCGGCGGGATGAGTGCTGGCGAGTTCGCCGAGGGCGAGCGCGACGGTCCAACTGATGAAGGCGGCGAGGACGAAGCTGAGGATGACGGCGGGTCCGGCGAGTTCGACTGCCGCGGCGGTGCCGAGGAGGAGTCCGGTGCCGATGGAGCCGCCGACGGCGACCATGGTCATCTGTCCGGCGGTGAGTTGGTGGCGGAGGCCGGACTCTGGGTTAACGGACTCTGCGTTAGAGGATGGAGCGGACATGAGGGCTCGTATTCGTATATCAGAAGCGGGGGCAAAAGTAGCGGGGAAAAGGTTGACGAGCGCGACGAAGCCGAGCTGCGCTCGGCTTGGACGGGGCAAATCACGTCCCCACACGAGGCTTCTCCACACGATCGTCCCCGCACGATCATTGGCTAGGTGGTTCGGGTCGAGGCGGTCGTGGCTGCTTGCGCGTCGGTGAAGTTTGATTCGGGCAGAGCGGCTGCGGGGCGGGCGGCAACGACCCGGTCGCGACCGGCGCGCTTGGCCTGGTAGAGAGCGTCGTCGGCGAACTTGAGGAGGAGATCGACGCGATCGGTAGTTTCATCGAAGGCCGCGACACCGATCGAGACGGTAAGATCATCCGTAACCTTTCGGTCGCTCTGAACGCGGCACTCCTTGAGGCGCTTGCGGATGTCGTCGGCGCGCACGACCGCCTGCTGGAGGGAGCACTCGGGGAGGATGAGGGCGAATTCTTCGCCGCCGTAGCGGCAGGCCACGTCTTCGGCGCGCACTGAGCGCAAAAGAGTCTCGCCGACAGCGGCTAAGGCCTGGTCACCGGCGGGGTGTCCGAAGTTGTCGTTATAGCGTTTGAAGCGGTCGAGGTCGAGCATCATGACGGCGAGCGGACGGCGTTTCCGCCGAGCGGAGTGGAGTTCGCGATCAAGGAACTCCTGCATGTAGCGGCGGTTGTACAGGCCGGTGAGGGGGTCGCGGACAGCCTCCAGGCGGAGAGATTCACGGAGGTTAAGGTTGGCAATGGTGAGAGCGACGGGTTCGGCGACGGCGGCGGCGAGCTGGCAGCGCCGAGTAAAGGAGTTGGAGTCAGCGTCTGGGTCGGAAGTGGGGGATACGGGATCGTCGTTCTGGATGGACAGTGTGCCGATGGCGTCGCCGTTGGCGGTGAGAGGGATGCAGACCGAGGGACCCTCACCGAGCAGATGAGAGCAACGGGGGGCGGAACGTCCACCTGGATGAGAATGAGTGCGTCCGCGGCGAAGAGCCCAACATTGTTCGGGCGCAAAGATCTGGTCCGCGGGACGGACCCCCCATTCGGCGACGGACTCGGCGTGGCTTCTGGAGGCGCTGAGTAGTGAGATGGAGCCAGAGGCGCCCGGAAACAAACGACGCAGGCGCTCAGGGATGAGGCGAAAGACCTCTCCCCGGGAGGCGCAGGCCTGGAGGAGGCTTCCGAGTTCGCTGATCTGGGTGATTTCGATAGTTTGGTGGCGGGCATTGTTGAGCAGGCGACCGATTCTCTGGTGGGAGGCCGATAGTTCTTTTTGCGCCGCCTTGCGCTGGGCGATTTCCTGGTGCTGGTGGAACTGGGTAAGAGCCAACCGGAAGGTAAAAGCGAGGAGCGATGCGCCGATCGCCACGTCTGCGAGAATTTCTCCGTGCGCTTGTTTCCAGCGGTCCATCAGCAAAGCGATGCAGGAGAGCATGGCGACCAGGACCAGGTTGGTGCCGAGAAAGCTGAGGAAATTCGGGGGTTCCGGAATGAACTTTGGCTCCGGGGAAGGGACCCAGGTGAGGGCCATGAACCCAGCGGCGGCATAGGGAAGTGCCCAGCCGAGGTTGAACCATGCGGACGCGGCCAAATAGTTGTCCCGGTCGATCCAGTCACCGATGAAGGTTGCGACCGCGCAGACCAGCAGGAAGAGCGCTAACCGGATCAACAGATTGCGAGTACTGGGAACACGGGCGAATTGTAGGCGCACCACGGCAGCGATCAGGAGGAGCAGGCTTTGCACGTTGCTGACGCTGAGATTGTGCAGGAGCGCATCGGCGGGCAACATCCGCTGCACCGGGAGAAAAAAGAACGTGGAGTAGATGAGGGCGACGACGATCGCGACCTGAAAAAAGTCGAGAATGAGCTCGGTCTTTACCCGGACCCGCCGATAGGTCTCGGGCAGGAAGAGCATCATCAGGATCGGGGCGCCGTAGAGGCAGTAGAGCAGGCGCCAAGTCGAAGCCGACACGATGGGCTGGTCGAACAGGGTGTCGTAGGTCTGGAAGACTGTGGGAACAAGCAAAAGCACCAGGACGACGACGAAAAGAAACCAGAACAGCGCAGTAATGCCTTGCGCGCGACGGAAAGCAGTCCACGCGCAAGCAAGAGCGAGAAGATTATCAAGGACGAGGATGGACAAGGCAAGGCCGAGGCCCGCCCGGCCGGTTCCGAGGAAGAGGAAGCCCAACGCCTGGCCGGCCATAAGGGCGGCGAAGAGAAGGCCCACGAACCAAGGGTGGTGGAGGTTCGCGACGTCGCGCAGGCGGAAGCTGCGACGCAAGTCGAAATTGACTGCCGTAGCCATTAGTTGTGGAGAGACACTCAGCCTCAATAGTTGAGATCGGCGGCGGTGGTGGAAAACTCCAGTCTTCTCCTGCGCTGGCGGACTGCCGAAAAAAGCTGATTTTCGGCACAAGGCCCCTGAAAGCGGCGTCTGTTCTCTTGTGGAGACGCGGCGTGCCGCAGGCTCAAAACGATGGAGCGCCGGGCATCCTCGCCCAGATGGACGGGCGGGGCACCCGTCCCTCTGTCGTCTAGCCTGCTGCCGAAAACGGCGTAGCGAAGCGAGGGCATGACTTTCGTAATCACGCGCGGGGGGAACCACGTTGCTGGCGTCTGGGGTGAATCCTAGAATCAAGACGGAACTCTCTGTCCGTCCCAAGACCGCCCATGCCGGAAAATCCCAATCGTGCCGAAGTAGCCCGCCGCGTAGAAAAGGCGGAGAAGCTTTTGCAGAAGGGGAAGACGGCCGACGCCCTGACGGAATACCTGCAAGTTCTGGACAGCGATCCGCAAAACGACAATGTGCGGCAGATGGCGGCTGAGCTGTGTCTCTCTTTAAATAAGGGGGCGCAGGCGGTGCGGCTGCTGGGCGAACTGTTTGAGCGGCAGGTGGCGGCGGCGGATGCGACGCGAGCGAGCCTGACCTACAAGAAGCTGGCGCGGTATGCCAACCCGACGTGGGAGCAGAAAGTGCGCTTTGGGCAACTGCTGGAGCACTCCAACAAAAAGTTGGCGATCGGGACGTACGAAAATGCGCTGGAGGATTTGCAGCGGCAAGGACGGAAAGAAGAGGTATTGCTGGTTTTGCGGCGGGTTGTGAGTCTGGAACCATCGCAGACGAACCACCTGCGGGTCGCGGAATTGTCGGCGGAACTGGGCGAGCACGCGATGGCGTCACAGTCATTTTTGCAATTGGCGGAACTGACGGAGGCTGCGGGCGGAAACGCGAGCTCGTGGTTCGAGCGGGCATACACGGAGAATCCGACGGATTCGAAGATCGCCGTGGCCTATGGCAAGAGCCTGCTGTCGCGGGGCGAGGCGGGTGCGGCGATTTTTATATTCGAGCCGCTGGTGCACGGCGGAGATGCATCGCTTGACCTGCGCGACCTGTATGCGCAGGCGCTGCTCGCAGCGGGGCGGTGCGTGGAAAGCGAGCCGCTGATATGGCAGTTATTCGAGCAGAACCCGGCGCGAATGCACCAGGTGGTGAACTTAATCGGAAAGATGATCGATTCCGAGCTGGATGCCGAAGCAGTGGCGCTCTCGCGGAAGCTGGAAGCTTTTCAGCGGCGGCGCGGAGAACGACGATCGTTCATCGCGACCATGCAGGAATTATTGGCATCGCACCGGCCCTCGGCGGAAACGCTGGAATTTCTGGCGGAGCTGTTCAACGCGTCGAACCGTGAAACGGATTACGCACAGGCGCTGCTGAAGCTGTTTGATCTGTATTGCGCCAAGCACGATTACCAGAAAGCGGGTGAGTGTCTGGACCGGGCGGCGGACGTGGATCCTTACGAGCCCGGCCATCAGAGACGGCTGGAGTCGCTGCGAGGCAAGATCGACGATCAGCGCTTCAAAGTAATCGCGTCGCGATTCACGACGGTGAAGAAGGAACAACAGACAGTCAAGGTCGAAGAACCGACGCTGGGAGCGGCGGCGCTGCAGGATCTGATGCTGCAAGCCGAGATCCTGGTGCAGTACGGGATGCGCTCGAAGGCCATCGAGCGTTTGCAGCGTATTCGGGAACTGTTTCCGCGTGAGGAAGAGCACAACCAGGAACTGCAACGGCTGTACATTTCGGCAGGGATCGAACCGCAATATGCGAAGTCGGGGCCGACGGCCGCGCCAGCAGCACCGGTAGCGGCGAGTGGCGACCAGGCAGCCCCGGCAGCTGCAATGGCGGCTGCGACGGCGGCTGCGACCACGGCGGCGAGCGATACGGCCGACGTCAGCAGTCTGGCGAGGGTGGCTGAAATCACGCGCAAGCTCTACCACCAGGGGAACGCGGAGGGAGTTTTAAAAACGGCGGCAAACGAAATCGGCGGGAACTGGCGGGCGGCGCGTTGCATTGCCGCCTTGCGCAAGCCGGGTCTGCCGCCATCGAGCGTGCAGGAATATCACATGGAGGGTCTGATCCCGGTAAGTTCGGCGGCGTTGGTCAGCCTGGTGGAAACGCTGCAGGATCTGGCGGTGGCGCGAGGCACGGTGACGATTGGGGATGCGGGAAACGCTCCGGAGTTGATGGGCGTGCGCAGCGCGGTCGAAGAGTTGCAGATCGAATCGCTGCTGGCGCTGCCGTTGACTGAAGGCAACGACCAAATCGGAGTGCTGATCCTGACGCAGAACACGGGCCGGGTGTGGCAGCCTTCGGAAGTGCTGGTGATCCGGACGCTGAGCGACCAAGTGTTGATCGCGCTCAACAACGCCGGGCTGCGGCGGCTGGTGAAGAATCTTTCGGTGACGGACGAGAAATCGGGCCTGCTGAAGCGGGCTTCGTATCTGGATCTTCTGCAGGCGGAAACCCGCCGCGGGTTGCAGCAGGGGACGACGGTGACGGTGTTGCTGATGCAGTTTGGACGGCGCGGTGCGCTCGTCAGGGAACACGGCGAACAGTCGGTGACGGCGGCGATGGAGCAGATCGGGCAGTTGTTTTCAGCGAACATCCGTACGAACGATCTGGCGTTCCGCTATGAAGCGACAACCGTCGCGCTGGTGCTGGGCGACACGGGCGAAAAAGAAGCGCTGCTGGCGGTGGAGAAATTGCGGCGCCTGCTGGCGGAAGTGCGTTTCCCGGGTAAGGACCAGGCAGTCGAGTTCAACGCCGGGCTCGCGCAGGCGGTGATGCGGCAGCATTTCGATCCAGTGGACATTGTGACGGAAGTGGCCAACCGCGCCGATCACGCGCTGGAGCAGGCGGTGGCGCAGGGCGGCGGTACGGTTGTGAGTCAGCCGCCGCAGTCCGCGGCATCGGCAGCAGTGGCGTAAGAGCTTTCCTGGCGTGAACGAGCTAATCCACCCCGGAGGGGCGGACCAGCTTAGCCCAGCGCTTCAGCGATGGGAAAAGTGGAAGAAATTATCCAAGTCCCGGAGGGACGACCCAGTTCTCACGCTGCGCTCAGCTTGAACGGGCGAGTGCCTCCCGGAGCTTGCCGAAAGGGCGCCCGTCCTCACACTGAGTTCTTGGCTTAGCCTACGTGGCGATTCAGGGCTTTCTGAATGTCGTCCTTAGAGCGGTAGCCGACGAGTTGCTCCACGACCTGTCCGTTCTTGAAGACGAGCAGGGTAGGAATGCCGGTGACTTTGTAGCGCATAGGTGTAGCGCCGTTGCGGTCGACGTCCATTTTTACGACTTTGACTTTACCCTGATATTCGCCGGCGAGTTCTTCGACGATCGGAGCGATGGCGCGGCAGGGGCCACACCAGGCGGCCCAGAAATCGATCAGCACGGGCTTATCGGACTTCAACACATCGGAATCGAAATTAGCGTCGGTGACCTCGACGATGCCATTGCTTGCCATTCATCCTCCAGAACTGCCAGTTCCCCGCCAGGGTAGATGTTTAGTCTCCGTTGCGCGGTCTCTATCCTAGCACTGTCCATTAGATGCACCGCAAGTGCGGAAGTCGCAGGCGCTGCCGGCAGTGGGATGCGGGGGCATAGCGCCCGTAAAATGATGGTTCTGGCAGGCTGGGAAAAAACTCTGATCCAGGTGTGCTTTGGGAAGGACGCGAGTTTACTCGTGCCGTAAGTCGTTGCAATGTCCTCGCGCTTCAGCGCCTGCGGTGAGCTTTTTGCGTTATCGACGGCTTTCTCCGCAGCCTTCTAGACTACTAATGACTGGTGATAAATGACTTCCAATCTCGATAATCTCCGGGTGGTGCTCGTGGCAACGCGGAATCCGCTGAATATGGGGGCGGCGGCGCGGGCCATGAGTAATTTTGGGGTCCGGCGACTGCGGGTGGTGAATCCATACGAGGTGGCGTTTCGGGAGGCACGGTCGGCGGTGGGCGCGGCGGCGTTACTGGCGAAAGCGGAACAGTACGAGAACGTGGCCGAGGCAGTCGCGGACTGTAAGCTGGTGGTCGGGACAACCGTGGCAGGGCGGCGAGAGTTGCAACATCGGTTGCATCGCCTGGATAAGGGCGCGCGCGCCATCATCCGGCAGCTGAAGACGGGACCGGTGGCATTGCTGTTCGGCTCGGAAAGATTCGGACTATCGAATGAGGAACTGAGCCACTGCCATTGGCTGATGCGGATTCCGACGCGAGAAGAACACGGTTCGATGAATCTGGGACAGGCGGTGGCGGTCTGCCTGTACGAACTGGTGCGAGGACAGAAGACGACGCCAGCAAAGCCTCCGGGAAAGAAAGAAAAGACTTCCGCTGCGTCGGGCGAACTGGAACGGCTGACTCTCGTGCTGCTCAAGGTTTTGCACGACGTCGGATACGTGAAGCCGCGGGCAGTAGCGGCCGAGGAAAAGTTGCGGCGCCTGGTGAGGCGGCTGGAGTTGAACCCCAACGACGCGGAGGTCTTGTTGGGAATGGTGCGTCAGATAGCGTGGAAGCTGGGCGGGAACGAAAAGGACAACAAATAGTCTGAACAAACTTCAGTTGTTAAGTGTCAATCGTGCAGCACTCGCGATGGTAGTCCTAAATCGTTAACCACAAAGCGCACGAAGGACCACGAAGGAAGCCTTCAGAAAGTTTTTTCCCTCGTGTCCCTTCGTGTCCTTGGCGGTTGATGAATTTGGCCTGTCCTCGAATGAATTGCCCGCTAACGCTTGCCGCTTCCACCAGTCCAAGTAAGAGCGGCCGGGCTGGTTAGCGTTCCAGATGTTCCCTTCCCTTGCCGACCTCGAGGTGGCGACATGCGCATGCTGCTGGACACCTTCGCGCAAACCTTACGAACTCTGTGGGCACACAAGCTGCGGTCCTTCCTTACCATGTTTGGGATTGCCTGGGGCGTAGGTTCGCTGCTGCTTCTGGCCGGGGTCGGCGAAGGCTTCCGCAACGGCAATCGCAAGCAACTGGAAACCTTTGGCAAGAACATCATCTTTTTTTTCGGCGGGCGCGCGCCGGCCGTCGAGGGCAGTTTCAACTCGATGAGGTGGTTCAACCTCACCTATGACGATTACCTCGCGATCAAGAGCGAATCGAAGCTAGCGATCAATATTTCGCCGCTGATCGCGCGCGACGACATCCGCGCGGTCAGCGACTACACCAGCACTAACGGCCAGGTCTCGGGCGTGCCGGCAATTTACAGCCAGGTGCGGACGATCCCGCTGGCAGTTGGACGCTGGATGAACGACGACGACAACGACCAGCGGCGGCGGGTGTGCATATTGGGTCGAGAGATGACACGCAACATGTTTCCCGGACGTCCGGCGGTGGGCAACACCATCCTGCTCAATGGTGTTCGCTTCGAGGTGATTGGCGTGCTCTCGATGATCGGCAAGGAAGAGCACAACGCGACCAACATTCGCATTTTCATTCCCTTCAACACCATGCGCGAGTTGTTTCCGCTGAAGGGTGACAATTCGAAAGAGGGCAACGCGATTTCGTTCATCAACTATCAGCCGCGCAGCTTCGACGAGAACGAAACCGCTAAAGATGAGCTGCACCGCATAGTAGCCCGCAATCACGGCGGGTTCGATCCGAAGGGTACCGACATCTGGGAAGAATGGGACACGATCAAGAATCAGAAAACTATGGGCAAGATTTTCACGGCCATGGATTGGTTCCTGGGCGGGGTCGGGCTGGTAACGCTCGCCCTGGGCGCGATTGGCATCGTGAACATCATGCTCGTGGCCGTAACGGAACGCACGCGCGAGATCGGCTTGCGCAAAGCCCTGGGCGCAACCAACCGCAGCATCCTGTTTCAGTTTTTTCTCGAGGGAGCATTCCTGACGCTGTTGAGTGGCGCGATCGGTGTCGGCGCTGCGATGCTCGTCATCCGCCTGCTCTCGGGAGTGCAACTCCCGCAGGGCTTCGACACCCCGCGGATCGTGCCCGTATCGGCGATCGGCGCGGTGTTGTCGCTGGCTCTGGCAGGAATTACAGCGGGGCTGTATCCGGCGCGCAAAGCGGCCATGCTGGAACCGGTAGAGGCCTTGCGCCAGGAATAACGAACAGAAGAGAAGAATGGAGCGACGGGCGTCCTCGCCCGTCCAGTTCGAATTAGCCGGGCGGGGACGCCCGGCGCTCCATTAGAGGGGTAAATCATGACCAACGATCTGCTGAAAGAAGCTTACGGCGCGATGCAGTACAATCGCCGCCGCACCACTCTGACCATGCTGGGCATGGCCTGGGGGATTGCGACCGTAGTCATCCTGCTGGCCTTCGGCTCGGGATTCGAACGCGCCATCAACCTGATTTTCAGCTCCTGGGGGACCGACGTGATCGGAGCGTTTCCGGGACGAACCTCGCTGCAGGCAGGCGGTGCGAAGGCGGGGAGCGAAGTGCGGCTGAAGCTCGCCGATGTGGATTACATCCGCAACGAAGTGCCGATGGTAAAAGGGGTCACTCCGATTTTCGACAAGCGGGGCGTGACCATTCAGCACGACACCCGCACTTTCACCAATCTTTTTCTAACGGGTGTGTATCCCGTGTACCAACGCATTCGCGGCTTCGACGTAGCCAGCGGCCGCGGCCTGAGCGACCAGGATCAGGTGGAACACGCCCGCGTGGTGGTTATCGGCGATGAGGCGAAGCGAAGACTGTTCTCGGGCGAACAAGCTCTGGGGCAAAGCATCCGAATCAACGGCGTGAGCTTTCAGGTGATCGGCGTTTACCAGCACAAAGTGCAGGGCGGCGACGATAACGACAACACGCTGATGGCAATCCCTTTCAGCGCAATGGGCGATCTCTACGACACGCAGTACATCACCGGCATCTTCATGGACTACGAGGGCCAGGATCATCAGCAACTCGCCCGCGTGGTGCGGACGGTACTCGCAGGCCACCACAACTTCCGCCCGGACGATCGCCGAGCCGTGTTCATCGCGGACTTCAAACAGGACTACGACGAGTTCGCAATCGTGACCGCTGCTCTCAAAGTGTTGCTCGCTTTTATCGGAGCGCTAACCCTGGGAATCGGCGGCATCGGGCTGATGAACATCATGCTGGTTTCCGTGCAGCAGCGAACCCGTGAGATCGGCGTAGAGAAGGCGCTGGGCGCGCAAAAAAGCCACATCCTTTTTCAGTTTCTCGCGGAAGCGCTGGCCATCACCTTTGCGGGAGGGGTGGCTGGGATCGGGATCGCGTACCTGATTTCGTTCGCCGTGGGAGCGTTGCCGCTGATGAGCGCCTTTGGAGACAACCTGCAGGCCGGCGACATCCATCTGCATATCAACATCAGCAGCCTCGCCGTGGCGACAATTATTCTCAGCTTTGTCGGCGTTCTGAGTGGGATGGTGCCGGCAATTCGCGCAGCGCGCTTGGACCCGATCGAGAGTCTTCGCTACGAATAGAAGGGAGCAGCAACTCTTAAGAATTGTCATCCCGAGCGAAGCGAGGGATCTGTGGTCCGCTGCAAAATGCGGATCCCTCGCTTCGCTCGGGATGACAAAGTCTCAGGCCGTCTTTTGCGATCGGCTCACCAAACTTGCAATCACTGCACCCAAAACCAGCAAGCTCAGTAGGGAAATCACTCCCAGCGATATGACGCAGTAGATGCACCATACACCCAACACCGCGGACTCAATGTGGGCGAGATAGAGCGCAAAGCCCAGGCCCGCCAGCGCGGCCACCAGCATCACCCGGTAAGCCTTCATGAAGGCGAGCACACCGAGCAGCAGATATCCCGCGATGCCAATCATGGCCACGGGAATTCCGAAGAGCATGGCGTACGGACTGTGATTCACGATGCCGCAATCCCAGCGTTCATTAATGCTGCAAGGTGAAGTGTCGGTGCGGTAATGCTCGCGCAACGCGAGTGAAGAAGCGGCGATACCGGCGACGGCAAGCACAATCAGCACCCATCTCATGCAGGACTCCCACCCAAACGCAAATGAAGTTGCATTCCTGAAGTAAACATTATCTGCGATTCTCATGAATATTGGCTGACCAATCGCAGACTCGGTCGTCCGCGCTTTTAACCGTCCTTGCGGGCATTGAATTTTGCAACGCTCGCTCGTCCTGCCTTATAGGTAGACTCGCGAACCACCAGCTCAGGCTCGACCGCGATCCGTCGTGGATAGTCCGCCCCATCACGCGCTTTTCGTTGAGCATGCCGGACTGCGCCAGCCCGCACGCAGCCCGTTCACGGATCATCGCCGAAAGCCGGTCCCTCGACCTCCCAATAGCGAATGTTCACGTTGGAATCGTGAATCGAAGCGAGCAGTATCTGCAATGCACGCTCCGGCTGGACTCCGCGATTGCCTAGCAGAGCTATGTCCCAGAGCGCGTTGGCGCGCGGCCCCTGCTCTCCGACATG
>WNEZ01017048.1_pt1 | contig 12481 bp, 12 predicted proteins | sample 5400521 | NCBI WGS metagenome assembly WNEZ01 (sample SAMN13153339, study PRJNA577476) | soil metagenome | isolation source: 120 cm saprolite under Douglas fir tree site 2 hole 1 replicate 1 | place: USA:California | collected 2015-04-18 | reverse complement strand
ACAGCCTTGCGCGAGCAGAACCGCAACCTGCGTGCGCTGAAAGAGGAGCTGGCGAACGCTGGTTTGTGAAGACGAGAGCATTGATCAAAAGAATGGGTCAAGAAGAGTCAACTCATACCGAAAGGAGGGGCGTTTCTGCCTGACTTCTTGAAAGAAGTGGGTGAAGCGCCAGAGGATTGATGAGTAAACAACTCCTTTTTCAGGTTACCAATCATCATGGAGAATCTCATGGCATACCGCCGCAGATTGATGAGCAAACCTTTCCCAACGTCTATCGAAGCTACTTCGAGAACCAGTACGACGAGCAGGCAATCTTTCTCTACGATTACGAGCAGGAACGTGGGACGCTCTACATGGGTGACGCCGGATGGGAACATCCCTATGACGTCGTGGATGGAAAGGTACCGGAACTCATTCTGGGCCACCCAGAACAAGTCTGGCTACGAGCTTGCTGGGAAGCCAGTGGAGCGTAGGCGAGGGCAATAGCCACGACGTGAGCAGAAGAGCAGCAGAAAGCAGGAAAGTGCGTCGTCGCATACGTCTGGATGAAAACGTACTGCACAGTGTTGCCGGCATTGGAAAAGGGCTTGCGGCACAGAGAAGAGGCATCGCCCCATATATGAGGAGGGATCATGGCCGGCCGTATCGAGAAACATGAGTTAATCCGTCGACTTGCTGTACGCATGCATACTGATGAAACGACAGCAGCAGCCTGGATTGATGGGGTTGTCGAAACCCTCTATGAAAGCTTCAAAGCTGGTGAAAGTGTCTCGTTGCCAGGCCTTGGCGGGTTTTATGTTCGCCCAGAACCTGAAAGCTGGGTGTTCAAGTTCAATCCAGGCCAGCGATTGCGCGCGCTGTTTGGTTGGTCATCGACGTACTCAGGAAAACTCTAGACACGCCTGCGTGACAAGGAGGAATTGGATGCCAAAGGAAATCAGGAAGCACTTTAGTTTAGAAGAGGGAAAGAGGCAACAATGAGTACCAACCCACCACCTGGCGAACAGGATATAGAGTCAACATTAGGACACCTCAGTAAAGCAGACCTGCTGATCCTTATCAAGCGCATGGTACAACTGTATCCTGACCTGGCAGGGCTGATAGAAACGGCTCAGCAGGGCACTCCATCTCAGAAGCCGCAACGGCTTCCATTCAATCCAGAATTCTATCGCCGCCAGGTCGATGAGATTTTCTACACGACTGACAGAAACACCTGGGGATCAGAAGGCAGAGCAGCAGGGCCACTGCTGAGAATCGTTGATATCGGGAATGATTATGTCCAGCAACAGGATTATGCCGACGCTGCTACGCTCTACGATATCATCGTCCGAGGCATTCTCGACAACTATGATTCGTTCCGCTGGCACCCTTACGAGGGTGACTTAGATGATGTGGTCGAGGAATGTGTAGAAGGTTTGGGCAGGTGTCTTCGTGGTGAACAGGGTGATACTGCCGTTCGTAAGCAAATTATCCAGACGCTGTATGATGTCTACGACTTCGATTCGAGCCTGGAAAATGATGAACCAGTCATGAGCGGCAGAGTTCCTTCCATGCTGGTCAGGTGGACGACTCTGGAAGAGCGGCTCATGATCGCAATGTGGGTACGGGAAGCGTTTGACCTGGATATCGATTGGCACGCTGATGATGTGAGCGAAAGCGAAGATTTTGACGATTTTCTACTGGGACTGGAAGCGGACACCATCGATGATGAGACCTTTCTACGTATATGTCGTCAGACGGAGAGCTACGATTACCTGATTGAGCGACTATTGAAACATGGGCGGCTGGAGGAAGCGCTGGCTGAGGCCCAGCACGTGGATAATTACGATATCCTTGAGGTAGCGTACATTCTCGACGAGCAAGGCCATGAAGCTGCCGCCGAACATTTGATCGAGGAACGAGTTAAAAAATCCAATGATACCGATCTCCTGCAATGGCTGAAAGAGCGTTATCAAGCCAGGGGAGATAGTACAGACGCATTAGACATGGCGCAGCGCCTGTTTCGAGCATACTCGCTTGCAGCAACCATCGAGCGCTATCGGGAGATACGCCAGCTTGCACAACAACTGGATCGCTGGGAATCGGTGCGGGCAGAGATTATGGCCTATGTGCAACAATCGCACAATACCGCGCTTCAGATCGAAATTGCCCTTGATGAGGGTCAGATTGAGCTAGCTTTACAACTGTTGCAAGCTGAGAGGCAGACGGAAGACCGCCGGAACGGACCCTATGGTTCGGGCAATTTCAACGTAGGTATCGAGGTCGCGAAAGCTGCGGAAGAAAGCCACCCCCAGAAGTCTATCGAGATTTATCAGGCATATGTCGAAACGCGCATCGAGTGGCGAGGTCGCGAAAATTACCAGGTCGCGTGCCAGTATCTTACGAGCATTCGACGGCTCTATCAAAAGCTGGGCAGAAATGATGCGTGGACAACGTATATTGTTGCACTACGTGAGCAGCATCGCAATCTGCCAGCACTCAGGGATGAGCTGGCAAAGGCGAAGCTGTAGGATAGCAGGAAGTCTCTATTGCTGTATAGCCTCTAACTTTATATAATAGCAACCAAAGATGAATGTGAGTTCTGGAGAATCAGCAGCACATCAACGCTTCTCTAAAGAAGGATGAGAGGTAATCTTCATGGCCTACCAAATGACCGTCACTTTGACTGACCAGGAATACCAGGTACTTGCCGCAGAGGCTAACAGGAGAGGAGAGCCACCAGAAACACTTCTGCGTGACCTGATCCGAAATTTACCATCAGCTTCTACAGAAAATCGCTCGATGACGGGGCGCGAACTGGCTGAGAAGCTCTATCGTGAAGGGAAGCTTGCAAGCCTTGCCACACAGCGCCCTTTGACTCAGGAAGAACAGGAAGAGCGCGAACGACTCATTCAGCGGTTAGCTGGTGGTAAACCTGCATCTGAAATGATCATTGAGGACCGAGGACCCTATTGATGGCTATTTACTTTCTCGATAGTTCAGCCATTGTCAAGCGGTACTTTCCTGAGCAGGGACACACATGGATCGTCGCTCTCTGTGATGTAGCACAAGGCCATGACCTCTACATTGCACAACCTGCTTTAGTCGAAGTTGTGGCGGCTCTCTGCCGTAAAGAACGTGAGCGAAGCATCACACTTGCCGAGCGTGATACACTCATTACACTTTTTCGAGAGGATAGCAAGGGGAGCTACAACATCTGGCCTGTGATGACTGATCTCTATCATGCAGCGGGAGACCTCTGTCGCTCACATCGCTTACGTGCTTATGATGCGGTACAGCTCGCTTGTGTACTTGCTCTACGTCAATACACGTTAGCCAATCAAGCACCAGAACCTATCTTTGTCTGTGCTGACGCTGGCCTCCTCGATATGGCTGGCGTCGAGGGATTGCGGGTAGAAAATCCCAACATCTTTCCATGAGGACAGAAGCGAGGTCCCTTTTAAGGGAAAGCATGACTGGCCTCACATGTCTGCCTGTCACGCTGTATTCTTGGAGATAATCCGACGCCCGTCGGTTCCGTTCCAGGAAGGTGAGCGTGACGCATTAGCAACTTGAGCCAATGCGTCACCTTTTTATTTATCCCCACTTTCACTGTCCTGCAAGATGCGTTCAAGGGCGTTACGGCTTATGCCGAATTGCTTTGCCGTTTGCCTGAGCGATACTCCCGCTTTCACCAAGTCGCGTGCCTCTTGTTGCTCTTCAGGTGTCAGCCTGCGTTGTGTCGGTGTCAGTTTTTGCCTTTGGGCCGCAATACAACGCCGTCCCGCTCTGCAAGCCTCCACGGAGAAGCATCGCTGATTCCAAACCGCCGAGCGACTACTCTGAAGGGGACGTCTGCTCTCAATAACGCGTAGGCCTCTTCCAGTTCTTCAGGCGCCAGCTTTTGAACGCTGGGTTGCAAGACTATCCCTTGACTCTTCACGAACCGTCGTATTGACTCGTGCGATGTTTCTAAGAGGTCCGCCACTTTCCGCAGTGACATCCCCTGCCGTATCAGCATGATGGCCCGTTCTTGTTGAGCTGGTGTCAAAGCCGGTGGTTGCGATGGCAGGCGTGGATTCTCTCTTTCGAGTTTGGGAGGTAGATATTCATCTCGTAACCATAGGCTTTCCCCGCGCTGTTCCCACATGGAGGTCGCCTCCAGGCCTAAGGCTAAAACCGGCAAGACGGCAACCCGTGGTTTCAAACTGACAATGATATGCCGTTCCAGATCATAAATCAGCCCTTCTACGTTTAAGAGCGACCACACCATATCGCGCCGTTCCTCCGGAGTAGCCTCTTGCCAATAGTCTGCCACCCACGAATTGCGCAACGAGGTTGTGGGAGAGCTTCTCGCTGAGTGAGAGAGCGAAAGGCTCCCAGAGCTGGAGCTTGCACGTCTGAGAGGTAGCAGCCACAGAGGGAGAAGGAGCAAAACGAGCAGCAGATGAGAGCAACTGAGGCAAAGTGAGGCCAAGAAGGCATGTGCATCCGCTCGGAAAGGCACGCCTTTGCGAGGAGAGCCGCCCCGCGTCGCCCGCGCCAGGGTGCTACAGCTGGGTGGGCAGGCCGAGGAAGGAGGAGAAGGCATCAGGCACACGCGATCTGCTGGATCGTGATCCGGCTAGCAGTGGGGGCGCGGGCATTGCGCGCCAACCGCTCGGCAAAAGAGAGACGGTAATGCGCCCGCTGCGCGACGCGTGAGGATGGGCGGCGATGGTGCTGGAGGAGGCGTCAGGGCCTGCGGCAGCAGTCACCTCCACCCGTTGGCGGCGCACGAGCTGCATGTAGGTGCGCCGATGCTCTCTGCGACTCCAATCACGCGAAGCCGCAGAGGAGCGGAGCCAACCGAGAGCGGATGCGAGCCTCAGACTGACCCGACGCGGCTTTGTCGTCTTTGGGCCGTGCCACTGGGTTTGGCGAGAAAGTCATCGGCCTCCGCCGTGCGGGCTTCCTGCTCAGCACTCGGATGGGCCGAGATCATCAGCAGCAGAGAGCCATAGAGAAAGTGACCGATTTCCTGGTTAGGCCCAGTTTCCTTTTCGTCATTCTCGTTATTGTGACACTCTGGATCATAGTCAATATCCTGCTAGCTAAATTTGGTTTGCCCAACTTCGACCCACCACCTTTCATAAGGTTGCAAGGAGTGCTCAGCCTGGGCGCGCTGCTACAGGCAACGGTGATCCTGAGACACTCAAACAGTTGCTTGATGAAGAAGAATGGGTGTTAATTGTTCAAGATGTCCAGAATCTCATGGCGGAAGTCACGTGCTTGCAACTGGTACCAGTGCTGGCGAAACGCCTGGTAGCGTTCTTCACGCCACTGCCTCTGTTTGAGCAACAATTGCTCAAGGCCATAACGCTGTTGTGAAGAAGGAGCAACATCAGGGTCGAGTACAGCAGCTACCATGTTGGGTTGTAGCAAGAGTTTTCCGTTGCCTTTTTGTTTTCTGGCCTTAATGAGCGCCTCCTCATACCAGAATGCGTGCGCGTTCAAGGGGCTGCTCAAAACGCTGCGCGATTTCTTCTGCCGGAAGCGCGCCCAGCAAACCCTCGCAACGGGATAGGTCTTCGCGTGTCAGGCGGTCAATCTGCTCATCCAGCTTGAAGGCGCGCTTTACAAGCTTGAGCAGCGACGATGCGCTGGAGCCCGTGACGATCAGAGCGGGCGGCGGTTCCTGGATGCGTATCGTTTGCAAATACTTCGTAAGGTAGGAGCGTGCTGCCTCCATCTCTACATATATGGGAGGGTCGGAGGGAAGATAACGATCATGTATGGCTCCGGAGCCGATAGGAACGGAGGTTAACCAGGTAATACGCCTATTTTTAGCGGTAACAATTTCGGTGCTTCCGCCTCCCACATCCAGTACTCCCGCATCGGAAGGAGTACCAGGGCCATAAGTTGCCCCATAATAATCCAGTACAGCCTCGGCAGAACCGCTGATAAGCTGCACCTCTATGCCTGTCTCGCGCTTGACAGCCTCCAGAAAATCCTGGCTATTATGCGCCTCGCGCAGGGCCTCCGTTGCCACAGCGAATATCTGTTTAGCCTCATGTTTTTTCGCAAGTTCCTGGTACTTGTGCATAGTATCCACGGCAGTATCGAATTTATCGCGTGAAATCTCTCCACTATCATCCACGCTCTCACCAAGACGCACCATAGTCGTCTGGTGCTCAATAATCTCCAGGTCACCCGGCAAACAACGCGCTACCAGGACCTCGATAGTATTGCTTCCAATATCGATAGCAGCTCGTATGGCAGATGCTTGTGGTTGCATAAAAGACTCCTCAAGGGAAACAAGATCGTTTTACTACATACTCAAGCCATATACTCTACACGTTGGACATAGAGACGATGGTGACATTACGACTTGCCCCACGTCAAGATGAAGGCAATCGCTTAAATCCCATATCTGTACTTCTTTCGTCGGCATACTCTTCTCCTCTGCATTGTATACAGTTTAGGGTATCAGCTATCAGCCAATGTATGGTGGAAGACCGACTGCTCCACCTCTCTCTTTGCCTGTTGATTGAAACAAGCCAGGTTAACGTAAGCCACTTCCCCTGCGTTTGCGGGTCGAGAAACAGCTAAGCGCTACAAGATGGTGAAGTATTTGCGATCGATCGAATTGGATGAAGAAGAGCTGTACTTTCCATTCTACTCGTGAAGACACTATCAGTTTCCGGCCGCAGTTATGAGAGACACGTATCAACAATGGAGAAAGTGACACACCTCATCCTTCATACCTCCATAGTGACAGTATATTTTCATCTAACAAAGGGCACTCTCGATGAAACTCATTGCTCTTGCTGAACGTGCGAGAGAGAGTATAGGAGAACTTTCTGGGGTCACGATACCAGAGAGCCTGTGAGAAGTGTGTACTTGCGTACGCGAAGGACCAAGTTCGCAGAAAGGCTGGATGCCCCTTACAATGCTTATACCGATTGTAGGTCTCGTGCCTGGAAAAGAAGAGTAGTCATGACTTTTCGTGCTACTACGGTTGCCACTGACCCTCTGGACTACTTTCTGTATCACCGTGATACGCTCCATGTGGGCGATGTGATCTTGCGCGAAAATAAGAACCCCAAAGAGATCTTTGCGGCCGCCATCCGACTGGCGACTGGCAGCAAGTGGAGCCACTCGGCCATCGTCTACCTGGTGAGTGACCCTCCCAAGGGGTTCCACAATGCCTTTCTGATTGAAGATACGACGAAGGGGACCCATCTAACAAGCTGGCGCAACGAAGTGGTGCCATACAAACAGTTTACGGTGGGCATCAAGCGGCCACGTCTGGAGTGGTACATTGAGACGCCCTTTGAACGCGCGAGACATGATCCCTGTGATCCGGAGAATTGCCATGGGATTGATTATTTGAGGCATGTGCGTGGTATCGCACTGGATCAACTCAATGGACGCTATGACCGGAAAACGGTGTTTGAGTTGGCTGCCCTGTACGCTAAACGTATAGCACAGCGCCGTCTGAGCAGCACCCAGCAACTTGCCGATGCTGCAGACGCAGTGGCCAAGTTTACGAAACGGTGGGACGAGCAAGGCGAGAAACACGGCTCAGCCCTGCGTTTCATCTGTAGTGGGCTCGTGCAATACAGCTTTTTTGAGGCATTACGTGTGCGGATCGCTCATGATCTCACCATTCCAGAGCATCGCGAGGCCGCCTTGAGCAACTTGAGCAATTTGCAGCGGATCATCTTCTGCCCTGATCCCGAAGGCCTCATTACCCATTACCTCCAGCAGATGCAAGCGGGCATGCTGGATATTGCTGATCCCGCTCCCGAAGATATCATGGATTTACTCAAGACAGCGACGCCGGCCGACTTCAACAACAGTGAGCACCTGCAGTGGAGCTATGTCATTCGTCAAGGCGTCGTGTGGAAGATCGATGTGGCTCCCGCTGACTATCAGCCACAGAGCCAGGATGAGGCAAACATCATCGCGATGCTTGCCAAGGAACATTTTTCATCCTGACTGCTTGCAATCGGCAGAGACTCCCATGATGGAATTTCTTCTTGTTGTGGGAGAAGATGAATTAAGTAGGAGTTACTCCTGCTCTCCTGGCTGCTCTAAGGGTTTCATTGCTTCTGGCGTCTTGCCTTTGGCTGGGTGTACCCAGGCCTTGATGCGCAGGTAGAGTGCCATGATGCCGCCAAACCAGAGGCCACCGTAGATGTAGCCTGCCATGACGTCGCTAGGCCAGTGTGCTCCCAGATAGATACGTGAAGGGCCAATGAAGGTAATGAATGCGCTGCAGATGGCAATCAAAGTATTGCGTAGTTTCCCCGAACGCCAGTTTGTTGCCAGGAGGTAGATCAGCAGACCATAGAAGTTCGTGTAGTGCATGACATGCCCACTGGGGAAACTGGGTTCGTTGATGACGCGCACGACAGTCGCAAGCTCGGCAGTAGGTCGCGGGCGTTTAATCAAACGCTTCACCAGCGCGTTGAGCAGATTGGAAGAGGAAGTAAGCAAAATAAAGATGGCCTCTAGCCGGAAGCGCAGTGCCAGGAAGATGCCCGAGACGCCGAGAGTGAGAGGAATGGACATCCAGGGGAACCCGAGTTCCGAGATAGCGAGCATGAATCGACGCATCCAGGGATACTGCTGCCTCTGTAGTACAGCAGTGATTGACCTATCACCGGGGAAAAATTCTGTGTAGCGTGCGATGAATGAGAACAGCAGTGCACCTGAAAGCAGCCAGGCATAGAAGGACAGAAGGATCGTGCCACGCGAAACAGCATGACGGCCAGAAACAGAGGTCTCTGCTGCAATCCGCTGGGCCTCGGTCACGACGGGTTTGACATTTTGCTCAACGATGGTTGCAATTTCTGGTGGTGTGATCGGTAATGTTGGGCTGGCTGCTGCTTTTGGCTCAGCCTCGATGGCTGGCTGGTCTGTGTTACCTGACATTGACAGGGCCTTTCTCCGTGGATGCATCTTTGCTCGTTTGTTCGATGAGTGGTGTAGAGTTCCTCTCAGCAGAGTGTTGGCCAATCGCAGGAGTAGAGGCAAGCTGTACCCCTACAGGGACGCGCACACGTAATGCGCCGGGGAGGACCGTTACCATGGCTGGAGTATGACCATGAGGTAATCCATCGGCTTGAATCTCCATTGGGTGATCTGCGTTGATGCGCAAGGACTTGACGCGGCGATGTAAGACCTTTGGCTGATATACTCGCTTTCCTTGTACGATGGAGATGGCGTGTCGAATGTATTCGAGCTTGCTAAAATTTTTGTAGATGACGACATCGAGTAGTCCATCATCCATCAATGCATCTGGGACTAACTCAAACTGTGGCCCATAGTAGCGAGAATTGCAGATGGTCACCTGGAGGGCGTGATAGGGGTGGTGCCTCTGTTCGTCAATGGAGATTCTGAGCTTTGCCGGTTTATAGGCTAACAATATGCGAAGTCCGCCGATGATGCCGTGCAGTGTTGAAAGCACGCCAGGACTCTTTACCTCCTCGGCAGATGGAAAGAGGGCTGCCTCGAGCCCAATGCCCGCTACCTCGAAGAAACAATGTTCGTTGATTTTGCCCGCGTCTACTGAAATTGTCTCTCCCGTGGCGATGGCAGCGCAAGCCTCCTCAATGGCCTCTGGAATATTGAGGCTATGCGCTAGATTGTTCATAGTGCCCAGGGCGATAATACCAAGTGCGCTTTGAGTGCCAATTAAGCCGGCGGCAACTTCATGGATCGTGCCATCGCCACCCGCAGCAATCACGATATCGGCTTGCTCTGCTGCCGCTTGTGCCGCCAATCCTTCTCCGAGGTCTTCTGGCGTTGTGTACCGTAGCTCTGCTTCAATACCATGAGTGCGTAATGCGGCGAGAATCACTTCCTCGTGCTTCTCTGCTGTTCCTGTGGTTGCTGCCATGGCTGACATGCCCGAAGCTGGGTTCATTATCAATACTGCACGCATACCTGTGACTTTCTCCATTCTTCATTGAGAATCGGGCGTAATTTGTCATGCCCCTATTGGGACGTTCGTTGCCACCACGCTACCAGTTGACGACGGGTGTCTGAACCTGGCCATGGGGTATATAACAGCACGATATATCTCACGTTCCTTTCCAATCGACTGTTAGATCGCTTACTAAATTGGAGTTGCTCACAGGTTCATTCACATCACGCTGGATAAGCGAGTAGAGTTTCATAGAGGTCGAGTCCATAACGTACTTCCGCCTTTGCTTGCTCAGCTCGTTGCTCACGGATGGGTAGCAGGAATCTGTTGAGATAGGCTATCGAGCATTCCAGGAGGCTCTGGTGGTCTCAGTTGTGACACTTCCGAAACTTTACCGGCCTGTTCCTCGTGTAGAGCAAAGTGAAAGTTCTTGACAGAACATGAGGAGTGTTTTTATAAGGAGGATACCTACATCGCTGCGGGGAGTGCGACGAAGCAGAGCACTGGCGGAGCGCAGCCTGTAGCGGTGTGTATTGATAAAAGTACAACGGTGATGAGGCAGACTGGAGAGGGTGTCTCCCCTGCGGTAGTGCCGAAGCTGCATGAGGGTGAGACCATCGTCGTCGAGGGGAAGAAGAGTAAGCGTGGCGTGATGCGGGCCAAACACGTAGTCATATAGGGCCACATGGCCGTTGTCATTGTGATGGCTGATATATGTGTATCGGCCATCACATAGAGGTGTTGAAAGGAAGCATACACTATGAGATCTCACACAAATGTCAGAGAAGACGCGCATCAAGCGGAGCAAATGGCACGCGGCGTAGCAACCGGTACGTGGATGTCGCGGCTGGCACGGCTCGGTTACGCGACTAAAGGAGTTGTCTACCTCATTATTGGTGGACTTGCTGCTCAGTTGGCAATTGGGCATGGTGGCTCAACAACGGACCAGTATGGTGCCCTTCATACCATCTATAGCCAGCCTTTCGGAAAATTTCTACTCGCCATCGTCGCCCTTGGCTTGCTTGGCTTCGCTGTATGGTGTTTCATTCAAGCAATTTTTGATACGGAAGGGGAAGGGCGCGATGCCAAAGGCATAATTGCACGCATCGGCTACGCCGTCGTTGGCGTCGCCTACGGTGCTCTGGCCTTTGGGGCCTACCAATTAGTCGCAGGGACGGGCAACGGTGGCAAGAGTTCGACCACCACCACGCAAGACTGGACAGCACTTTTGCTCAAGCAACCGTTTGGTGTGGCACTGGTAGTCCTCGTTGGGCTTGTTGTCATCGCTGTCGCCTTGTACCTGTTCTCTAAGGCGTACTCCGCGAAGTTTCGCTCTCGGCTCAATCTAGCGAGAGTGAACGCCCAGGTGAGGAAGTGGGCGATCTCTGTCGGGAGATGTGGCTATGCTGCGCTTGGTGTCGTCTTCAGCATCATCGGCCTCTTCCTGATCGTGGCTGCTTTCCAGCACAACCCGCATCAGGCGAAAGGTCTGGATAGCGCATTAAAGACGCTTGCACACCAGCCTTTCGGACCAGTACTTCTGGGTATCGTAGCCCTGGGACTGATCGCCTATGGTGTCTATTCTTTCGTGGAAGCACGCTATCGCCGCGTAGGCAGAGGGTAAACGGGGGAACCGCCACGAGGAGGAATCAGGCACCGCTTATGAACGGGACAGGAGGTCTTCTGTGTCGCAGCACCACTTTCTTTGGGGAGTTGCCACCGCAGCTCACGAGGTCGAGGGCAACCTGACGAACAACGATTGGGCCCTCTTCACCACCACCCCTGCCATCATTGCACGAGTCAAGGCACTCAGCCGCCTGGCACGAGGAAAGTCATGAAAAGTACTACCCATCCTAAAGGCATACAGACGCCGACTGCTACAACTATGGCTGGCGGTGAGAACCGACAAGCTGCCCATAAGCGGCATATCACCGAGGCGATCGTTTGGGGTATTGGCTTTGTAATGCTGATAATAGCTTCCGTGAGCGTCCATGCTCATCCTGGTCCCTGGCCTTTCGACCTGCAAACCACCATCTCTGTGCAGCATCTTCACCTCTGGCCATGGGTACAGGCTTGCCTCACATTTGTCGATGCCTTTAATGACCCTATTCCTGTGTTAATAGCATTGGCCATCTGGTTCATCGGTCTATCGCTCTTTCGCCGGTTTCAACAAGCCATCTTTATTGTAGTTGGAACAGGCATAGCAGATGTTGTCGATAGCGCTATACGCAGAAGCATTGCCATCACGTTCTGGGTGCTTGGCTTGCTTACGCTCGCTGTGGCTTCCGTGCTCGTGCATAACCATCCTGGCCCCTGGCCTGTCGAACTGGAATTCAGTCGAACTGTTCAGAGCCTGCCATACTGGCCATGGATCCTCCCCATTCTTGATTTTATCGGCACGTTCAACAACCCTACGCCCACGGGTATCGTCCTGGGTATCGTCTTCACCGGGATACTCCTCCTGGGCTGGTATCGACAGGCCATCTTTTTGGCTTTGACCGTGGGTATCGGCAATGCGATTAATGCCTTCATTGGTGATTATGTCGTTCGTCCGCGACCCTCCTCAGCTCTTGTTCATGTCGAGGT
>WNEZ01013871.1_pt1 | contig 12481 bp, 15 predicted proteins | sample 5400521 | NCBI WGS metagenome assembly WNEZ01 (sample SAMN13153339, study PRJNA577476) | soil metagenome | isolation source: 120 cm saprolite under Douglas fir tree site 2 hole 1 replicate 1 | place: USA:California | collected 2015-04-18 | reverse complement strand
CCGATTGTTGCGCCCGGTCCCGCTGTCGGAATATGCTCCTCGGGCCGGGTAGGTCCTCGGGGCCCGGACGCTGTGCAGTCTAACTTCCCCTCTTCCCCACCCTTGCAACGCGCTGTCCCGGAAATCCGAGGAGCACCACATGTTGGGTGCTAGTGTCCCGGGAGGCACAGGATGTAGCGGCTGGCTGGTCCCTGGTTCTTCCAGTGACCTGCTTGCGCTTACAAATGTCCGGGTCCGTGAACGGGCTGCTGAGGGGTGGCGGTCCCCCCGGCCGGGGGTCGCCGTGACAGAGGGGAAGCCGGTGACGCTGCTGCTGATCGTTCTGTTGGTTCTGCTCTGGGGAGCAGTGATTGTGCCGACGCTGCTGCGGGCCAGGCAGTCGCCCGCCTCGAGTGTCGGAGCCTTCCGCAAGAACATGGCTGCGCTGGGGTCGCGGGCATCGGTCAGGGCGACCCGCACCAACGGGAGCCCTGCCGGGCGCTGGATCCTCGGCCCTCCCGCCCGGCGGCCGAGGGGGCGCGGCTACCGGTCCGGTGCCGGGCCGGCCGCCCGATCGGGGGGCAGCGTCGGGTCAGACCTCTATGCCGGGGCCCTGACCCTCGAGCAGCGCCGGACCATCTTCTTCAGCCTTGTGGCGGCCGCCGCCTTCACCCTGTTGCTCGGCTTGGCCTACGGGTTCTTGCTGCGGCTCCACCTCTGCATCGACATCGCGCTCGCCGGCTACGTGGTCTACCTGGCAAGGACGAAGCCACGCCGGGTGCCGAAGGAACTCATCACGTACCACTCGCCAGCGATGCGTCGGGGGCTCGCCCCCGACGGCGACCAGGAGCGGGAGTGGTTGCGGGCCGGGGAGCTGTAGACGGGCTCCGTCCGCTCCAGCCTTCCAGGCGTGAAGGATTTCGGACATTCCGTGCAAGTAGGCCATCCACTCTCAGGCCGCTCCGCCTGGAATCTTGGCATTGCTCACTCTGAGTGGTTGGCTGATGAGCGCTTGAGGCGAGAAGAGACTGATTCGTCCGATTTCCCGCTTCGTCCGGAAATTCTTTGAGTACCAGTCGTTGTAGAGCACCGGTTTGTACTCACAGAATCCTCGGAGTGCCGTTCGCCGGTGCAAGGCCCGTCACTGAGCGTGGCGACTGCCCTTACGAGGAAAGCCCTGCGTGCAAAATCCTTGACAGCTTCCCGAGGCCGGACAGGGTCGGGCCGGGTCGGGCCGCTGGGCCGATCGGTTAGCCTCTCGGCCGTGGACCTGGAAGCCATCGGCCGTGAGTTGCGGGCCAGTCTCGACGCCAAGAACGCCGCCCGGGAGCGGGCCCTCCCCTTGTGCCGGCAGGCGACCCGCCTATCCGCCAACGCCATCCGTGCGGTTCACCGCTCCGATGAGGAGGAGAGCCTGCGGCTGGCGGCTGAGGCCCGGGCGTGCCTGGACGAGGCGATCGGGGCCCTGGCCGGACATCCGGAGGTGCAGTACGCCGGGTTCTTCCATGACGCCGCCAAGGAGTACGCCGAGGCCCGCCTGACCCACGCCCTCGTCACCGGAACGGCGCTGCCCTCCGCGGACGAGATCGGCGTCGATCCGCCTGCGTACCTCAACGGGATGGGGGAGGCGGTCGGGGAGATGCGTCGGCACCTCCTCGACCTCATGCGCAGCGGGGACCTGGAGCGCTCCGAGGAGATCCTGAGCTGGATGGACGAGATCTACTACCTGCTGATCTCGATGGACTACCCCGATGCCGTCACCGCCGGCCTACGCCGCACCGCCGACGCCATCCGGAGCATCATCGAGCGCACCCGGGGCGACCTGACGGTGACCATCATCCAGGCCAAGCTGCACAAAGCGCTGGAAGCCAAGCGCGTCGACCCCTGAGGGCCGCCCGGGTCGGACGGTTAGCTTCGGTCTGAACCGCCGGGCCCGCCGGGCCCGATGATGTGGCACACAGCCGATGGTTTGCAGTCCTTGGGGTCAAGCGACCGGGCACGAACCGCCAGCCTGACCAGCTCGCCCTTCATCCGCTGCAATTCGGCGATCCGCTGGGTGATCTCAGCCGAGCGGCGTTCGATCAGTTCGGTTCCATGCGTGCACGGCGTCACGCCCCGGGCTCGGAGCGCCACGATCTCCCGTATCTCTCCCAACGTGAGGCCGGCGGTCTGGGCGGCACGCACGAACTCCAGTCGTTCCCGCGCTGTGGCGTCGTAGTCCCGGTAGCCCGACGGCGTCCGCTCTGGAGGATCGAGGACGCCGATGGCCTCGTAGTACCGGATGGTCTTGGCCGGCACGCCGCTGGTCGCCGCCAGCTCGCCGATGTGCATGCAGCAGTGTAGCCTTGACCTTCCTCCTTGCCAGAAGGTTGATACTGTCGGTATGGCGACGACTGCTCCCGTGTCCGAGTTCGGGGTCATCGGCCGCGACGCCCGGGGCTTCGGTCGGGTCGTCCGGCTGGCTGTCGGTCTCCTCCTACTCACGGGCTTCGCCATCGACCTCTGGCACGGGGATCTTCGAGTGCGGGAGATCCCCCTGCTGCTCGTGGGAGCAGCTGGATTGGCTGTTTTCTACATCATCCTCATGCGCCTACTGGGCGACGCACTGGCACGGGTCAACCCGTGGATTGCGACGGTCGTGGTCCACTCGCCGCTGGCCCTAGCGCACTGGGGCGCGCTGCCTCAGAGCTTGACCATCGGCGTGCCCCTCTACATCGGTGCCTCCCAAGTCCTGCAGGCGGGGACCGGCTATGGGGGCTGCGAGATGGTTGCCATCCCGGCGCTGCTCTTGCGCCGGCGCTACGTCGTGTACTGCTCCCTCAACGCCGTCGATCTTGTGGAGCGCCCGACCCGCTTCGGGCGTCCGAGCAGTGTCCGCCCCGCAATGACCGCCGTGGCCCTCCTCCTGCTTGCCTACTTCCTCTTCTTCCGTGACGTCCTCTGGCATCTCGGGGTGGACGGGCCCTCGGACCGGCCGTGGGCGCTGCTCCTCGTGATACCTGCCGCCGCGCTCGTCGTGACAGCCCACGGAACGTGGTCGGCCTCGGGACGCAGGCCCAGCCGTGCCATGACCGACGACCTGGTGGGCGCCGCCATCCTCGTGGTGCTGGCGCTGGTGTTCATGGGGGCTGTGGATCAGTCGTTGGTGTTCGCTGGCCTTCTCCTCGGATCGCTCGCTCTGTTGCTCATCCGCCACAAGGTTCGCCGCCGGCGCCACGGCAAGGACGGGCCAGCCGGGGGCTAGCGCTGGCGGGAGCAGGGCCGGAACGCGTCCGCGTACAATGTGATGCCCCACGGGGCGGTAGCTCAGCTGGTAGAGCGCTTCCCTCGCACGGAAGAGGCCGGGAGTTCGAATCTCCTCCGCTCCACGAAGAAGGCGCAGGTAGGGGCCAGCTTTCCATCGCCCCGATCTTGTTGTGCATCCTCCTCTACCGAGAGCGCAGGGGCCTCGGGTGCGAATTCGTGCGAAGTTTGCTCGCCGAATGGTGGGTCCTCGAGTAGTGGCTCCCACCAATGTAGAGCCCGAATGCGATCAGCCATATTGTCTCGGGGTAGGCAGCGAGTCGCTCCAGGGTGCCGCCCCCGATCCCAAGGTGAACGTGCAAACCGAACAAGATCCCTGCAGCAATCGCCACGGGTGGCACGACGCGCATACCCCAGACGAGACGCTTGCTCAGGGAACGCGCGATCCCGAATCCGAGTATCCAAACCCCAAGGGTTCCCACTCCGATCGCTAAAATCGCTCCGATGATGTGAAAGATGGGCGCGCTATTTTCAGGTGCAAAACCCACTAACACCGCACCTGCGCCGCCCAGACCGAGGCACCAGAAGCCAATGAGTGCCGCCAAGCGCTCCTCGGGCTCCTTTTCAGTAAATTCCCCGAAGATGAAATAGGAACCCACCAGCATGACGATTCCCAAAACGATGAATGCAGCGTTCATCCATGCATGGCGGGGCGAGCACAGCTGTGGTCCGCATGAGGTGTTGCCCAAACTGCTGATCGAGTTTCTGAACCAGCTGTACGAGGGGGTCCACACCAGAGAAGCCAAAAGCTGCGCCGCGAAATACACGACGGTGACCCAATATATGACGGGCCCAAAGTAGGGATGCTTGGCCCTAAACTTCGTGAGCCTGGTTACGCGCTTTGGTCTTGCCCCGTCCTTTGCCACCAAGCTCGCCCACCGTTGGCTAGCCCACGCTTTCATCTCTCTCCCTCCACCGACGACAACGTCCTCATCATTCTCTGTTCGGGTGAACGGCCTCAATAGTGCTAGCACCACTTTGGTGTCTCTGCTGCTGCCACCCCTCGGCACTCTGCGTTGGGTGGCCCGACGCCCGGAGGGTCACTCCTGTGGCAAAGTCGTCCGAGCCCGGAAGCATGTCTGTGAGCTTGTCGTGGCCCGTGGCTCGCAAACGGCGTACGCACGTCTGGGGTTCTTGCGCCCCAGGTGACGAGGCCTCTGGAAGAACTGGCGAGGCTCATCCAGGATGGAGTGCTTGTGGCGCCGGTCGGCGAGGTCGTCTCGTTCTGCAACGTTGCGGCTGCCCATGAACTCCCAAACAGGCCACGGCCGCGGACGGGTCGTTCTCCAGGTCTCCGCTGAGGCGGGAAGGCTCGTGTTCCCGGGCCAGCTCTCTGGGCCGTCACTCAACGACAATCGCGCTGGCTCGCCAGGGGCTGGGACCGCGAGATTAGCCCCCTTTAGTCGGTGGGCCTGGGTTTCCTGGCCCGGCTCGGAGCGACCCGGGGCGGTTCGTTCGGTTGCTTCGGGTACACAGGCGGCCACGGCGCGTCCGTCAGCCCGCTGGCCAGGTCACGCTCGTACATCGCGAGGAGCGGCTCGATCGATTGAGGCTGCGTGTACATGCCGGCCCACGGGTCGCCGTCACGGGCGACCCGGCCGGATACGACGGGCATCGTGAGCCGGTCGGGGTGGAAAGAGGTGTCGAGCTCGTCCCAATGGAATGGCGTCGACACCTGAGCCCCGGACCGGGCCCGGACGCACCAAGCGCCGAAAACCGTCTTGTGTGGCGCGTTCTGGTTGAAGTCGATGAACACCCGCCGTCCCCGTTCCTCCTTCCACCAGGCCGCGGTGACCAGGTCTGGCCGGCGGCGCTCGAGCTCCCGGGCGAGGGCGACGGCGGCCGCGCGGACCTGGGTGCTGCTCCAACGAGGCTCGAGCCGCAGGTAGACGTGGGTGCCGCGATTGCCGGTCGTCTTGGGCCAGCCGACGAGGCCGAGCTCCTCGAGGAACGCCCGCACCGTGAGGGCCGCTTCCCGCACCATCGCGAAGGACACCTCCGGTCCCGGATCCAGGTCAAGGCGGAGCTCGTCGGCGTGGTCCTGGTCGTTCGCCAGCGTGGGCCACACGTGAAAGCCGAGGCACCCGATATTCACGGCCCACGCGATATGGGCGAGGTCGGCGGCGACGAGCGCGTCGGAGGTTGTCCCGTTGGGTGTGCTGACGACAGCAGTCTGTAGCCACGACGGCCGCACAGCCGGGACCCGCTTCTGGAAGAAGGAGCTGCCGCCCGCCCCCTCGGGGAACCGCTGGAGCAGGACCGGCCGCCCGCCCATGGCCGCCAGCAGCGGGTCGCGGACCGTCTGGTAAAACAGAACGAGGTCGAGCTTCGTTTCCCCCCGCTCGGAGAAGAAGAGCTTGTCCGGGTTCGAGATCGTCACCTCCCGCCCGTCGAGCACGAGCGTCACCTCGGGTCTGGCCTTGCTCACGAGACTCAGTACCTCGTGCAGAGCCGCAGGAGCCCCCTGCTGACAAGCCACGTCATGAAGACGTCACCCACCGTTTCGCCCACACGACCCTCCTGTTCGTGAGTGGCCTCTGGGGGACCACTCCGTGGCTTGGTCTCCGGGGTGCCAGGGGACAGCCCATCCTTCGCCAGCCCGTGGCCGGGGAAACGACCAGTATGAGCCATGTGGGAGGTGAAACAGTGGCGCGGCCAAGCAATGTGGGGCACCCGTGACCGCCTCGGGGAAGGGCTACAGCTGCGAGACTTGCCACCGTTCCGAGTCAAGTCCTGTGCCGCGGTGACCCGTTCGCCGACGGCTTGCAAACTGCCCGCTTCCTTTGGCGGGCTGCTCATGCAAGCCGCCATCGGCGGTAACCTCGATCCACCACGTAGAACTGGAAGGCATGGGGTCCTCGAAATCTCCAGTGGAAGCCACGTCCGTTCCCCGTCGTGCGGTAGTCGCTGGTTGGAGCAGGAAGGAGGCAGCATGAACCTGAACAGCGTACTGATCGGGTCCGAAGATCCGAAGCGCCTCGCGGACTACTACACCAAGCTTTTCGGCCAGCCCGGGTGGGAAGGAGGAGACTTCAGAGGCTGGCAGATTGGTACGGGCTCTGTGACCGTCGGGCCGCACGACCAGGTCAAGGGCAAGAACGTGCACCCGGGCAGGGTGATCTGGAACATCGAGACCCCAGACGTAAAAGGCGACTTCGAACGGCTCCGAGCTGCCGGAGCCATGGTGGTCCAAGATCCCTACCAGCCAGGCGAGGCACCCGAGGGATGGATCGCTACGTTCTCCGATCCAGACGACAACTACTTCCAGCTCATCAGCCCGATGTAGCCCGCTCCCTCGATCCCAGGCAGGCCTGCTCCTCCCGTGGCCTTGCAAGCATCCGGGACGAGGGTTCGCAGCTTGGCCCTGAGAGCCTCCGAAGCTGGGCCAAGGAGAGTAGACTACCTTGTTAATGATTGAATCGCTATGAAGATTGCCAACTAATGTTTGTCTCTATGGGCTGTCGAGCACGCCGTGAGGACCAGAGATCTACCGCGCTCGGGGCGTCGCGCGTTCGTCGCGCGATTTATCGCAGCCCAACGGAAAGCAACGCAAAGCAACGCCGAGTTCTGTGGGACCTCTCGGAGAGGACGAGTGAACGTAAAGATATATAGAAATAGTCCAAGATGTGTAGATATGAGTAGCATCCTGGCGATCGAAACGGGCCGGATCGGAATAGGAAATTCCCTCGCACGGAAGAGGCCGGGAGTTCGAATCTCCTCCGCTCCACAGTGTAATTAGCTGTAGATGAGTGTAATCAATTGGTCCTGTGGCATTAGTTTGTCGGTGCAGAGGGCTCGGGTCGCGCGATTGTGTGCACAAAACGCGCGAGGCCAGGCCGCCAGAGGCGCCGGAAAGCGTGGAGCTTGTGGCTGAACGGAAATCTGCCTACATCGACCTTCTCGAAGGCCGCCGGAAAGCGTGGAGCCCGACGTCTGTTCAATGTCGCACCCTGCTTTCCGTTGCCTGAGCACGGCGACCTAGCCCAGCCGAGTCCACGCACCTGCCGGCATGCCGGGTCCCGGTCGTGCCTGCACTTCCGTCGGGTCATGCACTTCTCCGCAAGTGGCGCAGACCGTGTGCTGGCTGATGTCACCGCCACACACCGTGTGGGTATAGAAGACCGGCGCGCCGTCCGGGGCCATCCACCGGTCGCCCCACTCGGTGAGCGCCAGGATCACGGGCACCAGTTCGCGCCCCTTGTCGGTGAGTAGGTACTCGTAGAGGTCCGGATTCTGGGAGTACCTGCGCCGTTCCATGATTCCGGCGTCGACGAGCCCGTCGAGGCGGGTCTTGAGGATGTTCGTCGCGATGCCGAGGCTCTTGCGGAAGTCGTTGTAGCGAGTCGAGCGCGCGAACAAGGCGTTGCGCACGATCAACAGACTCCATCGCTCGCCCACCAGTTCGAGTGCGCGCGCGGCGGAGCAAACCTCGGAGTCGTAGGTCTTGCCCAGCATGAGACCCAGTTTACGCTTTGCGCTTGCATGATGAAACCCGGCAGGCTATGGTGAGCTTGCATCATGCAACTCCGTAAGGACCCTACGTCTAGGCGTGAGCTTGGACCTGAACAGGAAGGTGGACACATCGCAATGAAGACACCCCCGATCGTGTCACCGGAGGAGTGGGAGGGTGCGCGCCAGCAACTGCTCGTGAAGGAGAAGGACTTGACCCGCGCCCGTGACGCGTTGGCCGCCGAGCGTCGGCGGATGCCGTGGCTGGCCGTAAGGAAGGAGTTCGAGTTCGACGGACCCAAGGGCAAAGCGAGCCTGCTCGACCTGTTCGAGGGCCGCCGTCAGCTGATCGTCTATCGTGCCTTCTTCGAACCCGGCGTGTTCGGCTGGCCCGAGAATGCCTGTCGGGGCTGTTCCCTGGTAGCCGACCAGGTCGCCCACGTCGCCCATCTGAACGCCCGCGACACCACTCTTGCCTTCGTCTCGCGCGCGCCGCAGCCAGACATCGAGAGCCTGAAGGCGCGGATGGGCTGGAAGATGCCCTGGTACGCCATGACCGACGCCTTCGACACCGACTTCGGCGTGGACGAATGGCACGGCACGAACGCGTTCATTCGGGACGGTGACAGTGTGTTCCGCACCTACTTCATCAACAGCCGCGGCGACGAAGTTATGGGGAGCACTTGGAGCTACCTCGACATGACCGCGCTCGGACGCCAGGAGGACTGGGAGGACTCGCCCGGGGGCTACCCCCAAACCCCACCCTACGCTTGGTGGAACTGGCACGACGAATACGGCGACGCCAAGCCGTCCCAGTGGTGGAGCGACCCCGACAAAGACGACCTCGACCCCGCCGACCCCCGACCGCGGCCCACCAACCCCCCGAAGGACGGCGACGCCACATGAACACCCACGTGGCGGCATGCAAGCCGAGATGACCCCGCGCGCGACCCAGAGGGTTCGTTAGGAGGCGGTAGTTGCGCTTCCGAGTTCAGGCCGTGTTCAGCGGCGATCGGGATCCCTATGTGCCGGAGCCGCTGTCGCCGGTGATCCGGGCGGCCATCGGATCCATGATGCGCGAGCAGGTCCTGCCCTGGTATGCGGACATCGACCTGGAGCCGTTGGCGGCGCTGCCCGGTCCCACCCTTGTGGTGTCCGGGGGGTGGAGCCCCGCCTTCGCGGCGGTCTGTGACCTGCTTGCCCAACGCCTCCGCGCTGAGCGGGCCGAGTTCAGCGGCTACCTCCATATGCCGCAATGCGTGGGCGGCCTGTTCAACGAACGGATCGAGCGGCTGTGGGCTTCGGCCTCCGCCCTTTCGGGGGCGTGAGTCTGCCGTCCGTGGCCACTCCCAATCGGGGGGCTCCTCAGGTCCTGGTAGTAGGGGCTGGCCCTGCGGGTCTGGTGGCAGGAATAGTACTTGCCCGGTACGGAGTCGACGTACTCGTTGCAGAGAAACGGGCCAAGATCTCAACGTTGTCTCGGGCGCTTGTGATCAGCACCCGGACGATGGAGATCCTGCGCTTGTGGGGACTCGAAGACGAGGTGCGGGCAGGAGCCGCCGATGTCGAGCCGCTCGGCTGGGTGACCTACAACCTCGCCTGAGGTCGGCACCGAGATCCCGCTCGGCTATCCGACCGCCGCAGAGGCCGCCTTCGTGAGCCCCACACGGCCGGCCTGGGCGCCGCAGGACCATCTGGAGCCGCTCCTTCTCGCCCGCCTGGAGAGCTACCCGGCCGCCACGGCTACCTTCGGGACCGAGCTGGTCAACCTGGAACAGGACGACGAGGGCGTGAACGCTTTGCTACGCGATCACCTTTCCGGCGAGACGCGTGGGGTGCGGGCCCGGTTCGTTATCGGTGCCGACGGCGCGCACAGCACCCTCCGGGCGCAGCTCGGGATCCGTATGGAAGGCCCGGGTGACCTGGCTGAGTTCCACACCGTCCAATTCCTCGCCCCGCTCGCTCGGGTCACCCAAGTCGCCGGTACGGCATCAACATCATCACCCATCCAGATGTCGCAGGCGTCCTGGCCCCCCGCGGGGCACATGACCGGTGGGGACATTCGCGGGAGTGGAGACCGGGACAGGACCGGATTGTGGACTACCCAGAGGACCGGTTGGCCGAGCTGATCGCCACGGCCGTGGGCGCCGCGGATCTGCGGCCGCGGATCGAGCGAACCAGCGCCTTTTCCTTTGCCGCCCAGATCGCCGACCGCTACCGGAACCAGCGGGGATTCATCGTCGGCGATGCGGCGCACCGGATGACCCCACGCGGCGGAACCGGCATGAACACGGCCATCCACGACGCCTACGACCTGGGGTGGAAGCTCGGATGGTTCCTGCGAGGTTGGGCGGGGCCGGAGCTGGTTGAATCCTACGAGGCCGAACGGCGGCCGGTTGGGTTGCACAACGTCTTACGGTCCGCCGACCGGGAGGGTGCGAACCCGCCAGGCCGACGAGGCGTTGCCCTAGGACCTGAACGGACGGGTTATCCACCACTGGTTCCGACGCGGAGACTCCACCATCTCGACGCTCGACTTGCTTGGCGACGGGTTCACCCTGCTTTCCAGTCCGAGGGACCCTGGCTGGGAACGCGCAGCGCTGAACCTCGACACCCGGGCCCCAGTTGTCAGGCACGCAATGGACGAGGCGGCCGCGCACGCCATCGGGGTCCAGCCGGGCGGCGCGGTGCTCCTACGACCCGACGGCCAGCGCCTACTCGACCGGCCGAACCTCACCGCTCTGCACAACCGTCCCATCCCATCATCCCTTCGCTGAGCCCACGACTCGTGCCGGTCATTGTCTCGGGCGGCGACCACGCGGGCCGCCGACGGTGGCTCGGCCTGCACTGTGCGCATTTCATCCTGGAAAGTGCGGTGCTGCTTGTCGGGCAGGAGGTCGGCGTGCCACCGGGCTACCCTGAAAACCGATGCCTAGCTGGGCCGCAGGTTGGAGCCCGGACCATTCGCCTGGAGCTCGGCAGGTCGGCTCACGTCGCGCGATCGTCGCGCGATTTGTCGCCACGCGACGAAAAGCAACGCAAAGCAACGCGGACCTGCTCCGATCCACTAATCAACCCAGGAGAAGACCAGTGAGATGGTGTTGTGCGTAGATGTGCTCAAAGGCACATCGAGAGAAGTGGCTCCCGCCTCGGCCAAGCCGTGGCGGAATTCCCTCGCACGGAAGAGGCCGGGAGTTCGAATCTCCTCCGCTCCACAGTGTAGATCCTTGTTGCTAATCATTATAGTGCTATTAATGGCGCTGCTGGGTAGCAGCTTTCCCGGTCCCCACAAGGGCGCGTCGCGCGTTTGGAATGCGTCGACTAGCAACATCTCCAGTCATTCGGATGCTTCGACGGGCTGGTTGGGGAGCGACCGAACCTTTTCGCCCAGTCCCAGGCATGACCTTTTCGCGCGTATCAGGTGACTGGTGCAGGCCGGCCCGGTAGGTCCTAGTTGCGCTCGGACGGCGCCCATACAGGAGCATCGAGGTCACCACCATGGTGGGCGACATGGCCTCGGAGGTGGCCCACGAGGCCCTCCTTCGGGAGTGGCCGCGCCTTCGGGAGTGGCTGCAGGAGGACCGGGAGGGACGCAAGCCGCAACGTGGCAGAGGCCGCCGCCGAGTGGCAGCGCCTGGGCAAGGACCCCGAGGCCCTGTACCGGGGGGCACGCCTGGGCGCCACCCTCGACTGGAGCCGCACCCACCAAGCCGAGCTGAACCCCCTGGAGCGGGAGTTCGTGGCCGCCGGCCAGGCCCACCACGACGCCGCCCTGCGCCGCTCGAAGCGTCGCAACAGGGTCCTGGCCGCCCTGGTGGCTTTCACCCTCCTGGCGGGAACCCTCGCCTTCCTGCAGCGATCCACCGCCCAGCACCAAGCCCTCGTCTCCAAAGCGAACAGTCTGGCCGCCGAGGCCACAGCCCGGGCACCCACCCAGCTCGACCTCGCCCTGCTGCTCGCCGTGGAGGGCCACCGCATGAACGACTCCGTGGCCACCAAGGCAGGCCTGCTGATCAACGAGGCCAAGACGGGGATCGTCTGCCTGACGCTCGGCAAGCAGGGCCTGGACTTCCTGGGCTTTCACCTCCACAAGGTGGAGTCCTGGCGCTGGAAAGGGCGCTTCTACCTGCAACGGTGGCCATCGCACAAAGCGATGACCTCCATCCGGGCCAAGATCAAAGCAGCGACGGATCGGGCCAACGTGGGCAAGTCGTTGGACGTGGTGGTCAAGGACCTGAACCGCACACTGGCGGCGTGGGGTAACCACTACCGCCGGGGCAACTCGGCCAGGAAATTCGCCATCATCGACAGCTACGTCCACGAGCGTCTGGCGATCCTCATGAGCCACAAGCACGGACTCACGGGGCGCAACTGGGGACGCCGGTACAACCCGGCATGGCTCAAGCGCCTCGGGGTACTTCGCCTCAGCGGAACGGTACGCTACGCAACTGCGCATGCCTGACGGTGAACGGTGTCGGTGAGCCGTGTGCGGGAGAACCGCATGCACGGTTCGACGGGGGGGCGGAGGATGACGCACCGGACATCCGGCGGCGCGTCCTCCGCTCTACCCTACCCCCCCTTCTCCTTTGGCTGACAGGATCGCGCGCGGTCCGCGCGGAGATGCGACTCGACGTAAGGGATTGCTACCGTTTCGAAGCCGCGGTCTTCGGCGATCACTGGGTGCACGTTGACCTCAAACACGACGCCGCCGCCTTCGATGGCCAGATCGACGCCACCAAATGGCAGCCCG
>WNEZ01005777.1_pt1 | contig 12483 bp, 11 predicted proteins | sample 5400521 | NCBI WGS metagenome assembly WNEZ01 (sample SAMN13153339, study PRJNA577476) | soil metagenome | isolation source: 120 cm saprolite under Douglas fir tree site 2 hole 1 replicate 1 | place: USA:California | collected 2015-04-18 | reverse complement strand
CACCGCCACCGTTTGTCCTGCCACCTGGGTCGAGCGCATACACTCATGCCAGTACTGTAAGCCATTGACCGTAATCCCACGTGAAGGGTGGATTTTGACGGTGCCCACACGGGTGGTCGGGCGGGTGAGCATCAAGAAGTCCTCGGAGTAAGCAATCAGGCGCTGGCTGCGTGTGCCAGCGAGCAGCATCCCCTGTTCAAACGCTTCGCGAGGACTTTGACCGAGCGCAGGGTGATCCATCTGGTCATACACCTCATACACATACTCAGCAAGACGATTCGTAAACCGCGCGAGCGTCCAGACCGCGAGCCGCTTCGGATCAACCTCGCGAGTCAACTGCCGTGGTGTTTTGCTCGCCTGGGTGTTCCCGCGCAACTGATTGAGCAATTCGGTCGTGGTCGTGCCAAAGAGGCGCTCAACCACGGAACCAAAATGGGGCTGCTGGCCGGGGCGCTCTAATTTGGTGACAAAACAGCGGGCCAGCAAGGACTCGAAATACACGCTGCCAAACTCTGGGCCACGATCCACCACCAGCTCCTGGGGAAGTCGCCCGTAGCGCTGGACACAGAGCCGAAAAGCCATCATGGCGGAACGATAACTAGGGGGATCAAAGGTCACATAGCAAGCGAACATGCGCCGACTGTAGGCATCGGTGAGAAACGTTGCGTAGGGCTTTGCCAATGGCTTGCCAGTAACCGAGGAGACCAGAATGATATCAAGTTGGGTGTGATCCAGATGTGCCCGCGCAAAAGGATACCCCCCATGCCGCGGGGTCGTCTGATCCAAATGCCAGAAAAAAGGCTGGGAGGTGTAGGCGGCTCGTTTCCCCCGGCGCGTCGTGATCACCTGAGCATCCTCAAAGCTGGCTCGTTCGCGGTAAAAAGTGCGCTCCCCAACGGGAGGAATCCCTCGTTTCAGACTTTCCTCCCGATACAAGCGATACACCGCCGCCGCCCGTGGGCGATGTGGGGCAGCGTAATGCGTGGTGAAATACTCGTGTAGTATCGCTCTTGCGGCATCGGGGATGCGCGCATTCCGATTGCCTCGCTCTCGCACCCTGTCGAGCAGTCCTACGTAGCCACATCCATATTCCGCTTCTGCCCGGCGAAAGGCAGCGATCCAGTTCTGAATACTGCGAGGGGTCACAGTGATCGCTTCGCCCGACTTCCACGCCAGGATCTCACGGAGTCGCCGATTGGCTGCTTCCAGGGCCTTGGGACCAGCATGAGACATGATCTCTCGTACCGCCTCTTGCAGAGGCGAGGGCGTTGCGGGGGGAACTTCTTTCATCGATCCTTCTGCAAGCAAGCGCTGGAAGTGTTCAGACGGCAGATTCAGCACCGCGCCAATCTCGGGCTGGAGGATGGCAGTTGTTGCTTCTACACGTGCTTCCCAGAGCCGTCCATCCCAGAGGAAGCGCGAAGTGAGCGGGGCCGATCCATCTTTTGCCAGGTGTGTGGGAGTCTTGACCTCTGCCTCGCTTCGATACAGCAGGACCTGATCCCACTGCATGAGAGAGGTGGCGGAAAGATCGGTAAAGATCACGGCTCGGGCGAGCAAGGCCCACACCACATCCACCGTGATCCCGGGGTGTGCATCCATCAATTGAGCGACACTCCTCTTGCTCCGCCTCCACATGGAAGGGATGGGTCCAAAAATCTTGGAGAAACTTCAGATTCGCAATGTAGAGGGGATGATATTCGGCGGAGGTGCGCACGCGGTAGGAGAGGCCAAGTGCCCTTGCCACCAGCTCCCCAGGGGGACACCTCCACCCGCCGGTTGGTTGCCGCTGATATCGCTCAAGCATGGTGATGGCGAGCTTCTCAAGCTCGGACGCGTGTTTCCATTCTTCAAAAACGGCCCCATCTTGTCGCAAGACCAGGAAATCCGGGGTATGCCATGGCGAGGTTTTGCGCCCGGAGCGGGCGTGGTAATGGAGCTGGATGCGGGTCGGTTGATCGTAATATTCCAGCACATCCTGATCACGCTCCATGGTGTGACACCCCCAGAGCTCGACATGCTGGCTTTCAAACTGGATGGAGAACCCCATTTTCTGGCTGGGATAGCGTCCACTCACGTTTGATTTGCCACCTCGAACCTTGCGTGCAGGACGATCGGCAGTGCGAATGCGTTGAAGGTAGGCTGCTGTGTCTGGTTCGATCTTGTTGCGCTGACACCAGGCGCCAAATTCCTCATCTGTGAATCGAGCCATTCGTTTGTCTCTCCCAGCGTTGTCTCCGCGCTCGGCGCGATCTCATACCGTATCACCGGAGATATCGCTCCAGACAAGTATACCAGAGAAGATGGGAAAGGACAAGTTTCCGCCTCATATCTTTTCGTTTGTGTCACGTATCTTGGTTCTTACACACTTTAAGTGAAGCTCGCTTGCTCCGCTTTCCTTGTCAGGTTACCTCAGTTCATGCTGTACGGCGGAGAAGGGAGATCGCAGCTCATAGCGATATTCATGGCTGGTGGCTCCTTTGAAAAAATCGGCATTGAGCGTGGTCGCCACCCGTTGGAACCCCAGAGACTCAATCAAGTGGATGGAGGCGGTGTTGCGCGTATCGATCTCGGCTGAAATCGTGTGAACCTGGTAGACTCCAAAGAGGAGATCGAGGATACGTCCACATCCTTCCTTGGCATACCCCCGTCTCCAGAAGGCAGGGAAGACGATATAGGCCAGGTAGGCGGTCGCATCAGGAGACACCGTCGCTTGAAGGAGTCCTACATACCTGTCTTCTTTGCGCTCGCGCATGGCCCAATTGAGCCATGCTTCCTGTTCATCGGGCGACTTTCTGGAAGAGAGCCGTTGGTAGCGGGTAGCGAGCACCTCGACTGAGGCTGGAGGGGTCTCTGGGATATAATCATAGATGAGTGCTGCTTGAAGAGGCTCGTACAAGGCCAGTGCATGAGCGATTTGAAGTGGCTCAAGGACCAGGCGCGGCGTCTGGAGAAGAGTTTCAGGTTCAATGAAACGCAATGAGTTTTCTCCTGTTCTTCTTCCTCGTTCTCCCATGGAGGCTGGGAGAGGTAAGGGTCGTTCACTTGCCTCCTCTAGCATAGCATGTTCATCGTGAAAGGACATTGCTATCCCCTCGTGACACATCGCATGAGCTCTTCCACACTCTCGTCTGGCTCGCTTGCGTGTAGAACCGTGATGGGAGTGTATTTGAAAGACTCCTTGCGAGTCTTCTCAGAGGGCATGGAGAACGCGCTGGCGCAGCAAAGGAAATTCAGCCCTTCCGAACATCATCCGCTTGATGAGCTTTAATTTGTTCACTTTCCCTTCGACGACGCCGTTGTTCTGGGGGAGCGTGAGTCCTGCCAGCACCGCCGCTTTATCTTTTTCAACCCCAACGACAAAGCTCTGTAATTCGCGGATCTGGCTGGCAGTGACTTTGGCCAGCCAGTCGTCCAGCTGCTCTCCTTCCCGGTGATGCAGCATGTGTCGAAATTCCTGGACCAATTGGTACGTCTGCCTGGCCGTCTCGCTCGCCTGGCAAATCGCGCTGAGGGTCGCCTGCTCTTTCTCGTCGAGATCGGCTGGGTCACGAGCGAACAGCCAAACGGCATCCTTGGCAGAGAAATCTTGCAAAGGAATGTGGGCGCTCTCCGCTTTTTGAATGATGCGCACGTTCTTGCGCAAAGGAAGCAGGAAGCGATGAACTTGTCGTTCCTGTCCGGTGTAGCCTTGCGCTTTGATTTCTCGATACAGTTTAGCTGTTAAGAGGGATTACCATGGTATCCTAACAGAAGAGAGTGTGTGCAAGCAAGGAGCTGAACATGCAGGAGATCAATTGGAATTGTTGTCCTTTAGTGGCTCAGAACCCGATCACACGGGCTTTCCTTGAGCAGATGGCAAAAGAACAGAAGTCTCGGAGTACCATTGAGAACTACAGTCGTGACCTCAACGACTTTTTGAGCGCCTTCCCGCAAATCCCTTTCTCAGAACTCATCGAGGCCGATGAAAGCAGGATTGCTGACTACGTCGATTGGCTCTGGAAGCGAGAAGCGCAGCAAAGAGCTGGGCAACAGAGGGATCGCAGCAAGATAACCTACACTTCTGGGTCCAAACTCGCACCAGCGACGATCCGACGGCGCATCAGTACGCTCCGCAGCTTCTACCGCTGGAGTATCCGGCTCCGTCACCGGCGAGATACCCTCAATCCCGTTCGAGAAGGCATTCGAGGCCGAGAGCGGGGCCTCGTCCCTGTTCCCACCTCGGTTCCCTGGATTCCCGACGAGAGGCAGTGGAAAGCCATCTTGAAGCATGTGCTGACAAACTGCTCGCTTCGCGATCAAGTCATTGTGCTGCTCGCCCATGATGGGGCGCTGCGCCGTGAGGAGATTGTCCAGTTGCGCTTTGATGATATCGATTGGCGAACCCATACCATCACCATTCGAGCTGAGACCACGAAGAACCACATGCCAGGAACCATCGTTCTCTCGCACCCCACCTTTATCCGGCTCAAAGAATATATCGAAGAAGATCGCGCTGCTCTCATCAGGTGCTACAGTGCTGACTGGAACGGCCCCATTTTCCTCTCCGATTCGCAAAGAAACCCAGGCCAGCCTCTCAGCAAATGGACGGTGAAGGACATTTTCGACCGTATTCGTGATGCCCTGCATCTTCCCCAATTGACTCCCCACAAGATGCGACACTTGATGCTCACTGAACTCAAAAAAAGCGGGATGGAGTTGCTTGAGGTCAGTCGCTACGGGCGCCACAGAAGGCTTGCCAGTACGGAAGTGTACCTGCACACGGATCTTTCGGATCTGGCACGTGATGTCAACAAAGCCCATCGTCGTCTCGAAACACTGATAGCGCAAGTGGAGGCCGAGTCTCATGACAGGATCTAACGTTCCGCTTCAACTGTCTGCTTCTGCACCATTGTGGTCGCCACCCGTTCTCCCGGCTACCTATCCGGATCGCCATCCGCGTCTGACGGATGCGGAAAAAACGCTCATGGAGCAGTACGCCACGGCACCAGCTGAGTTCATGACAGGAGGACGAGCCAGAAATGTCCTTCACCAACTCGCGCGCTTTGATACCCCGTTCATGGACATCGTTAAGCTGACTTCTCATATGGATACCACTGTGGTTGCTGCTCGCCGCCACTTGTTTACCTACATGGTCCAAACCGGACTCGCTTTCTGGGCTTGGCCCAAAGAGATCTGGGTGGAGGTGATCCAGGCCGGACCCGGGCGAACCCATACCTCTGGCACCAGATTCTGGACGCTTCTGTTAGCGTATCTCTTCTGTGATGTGCTGTATGTGGGCGCCTTCACCGCATATGGAGCCATGGCCGAGGTCATCTTCGGACAAAGCGTGGTGGCGGCTGAGGTGGACAAAGTCCGTACACCCCTGGTCGAAGCTGGCTACGCGGCGGATCAGAAAGAAGGAGGTCGGCTCCAATGGTTGACCGCCTTGTGCATGCTCGTCAACCGAAATCCTTCGATCGAAGCCTTTTCCGCTCAGCTTCTCCTCACCGTCCATGAGCTGCTTGCTGATATCCCAGGGGCAGCGCAAATGACAGGGCGCTGGGCCTTGCTGCGCCTTCAAACCTCCTTGTGCTATCTCGGCATCTTGGATGAGCCAGTCATTTTGGATACCTCGCATGAGAAAGCAGCAGACTTGCCCTCGCTCTGGCAGAACGATCCCACGGTCGATCCCGCCTGGTTAGCCTGGGTGTGCGCCTTTTACGATCAGACCCCCACCTACGATGAGAGAAGGCGGCGCCAAATGTGCTACTCGCTCCTCATGGCAGGCAGATGGCTCAAACAGTACCACCCAGAGGTCCGAGAACCAGCAGACTGGAATGAAGCCCTGGCAGCAGAATATGTGGCCTACACCTGTCAGGCAAAACTTGGCGATCTGCTGTTACCAGCAAATACGAGGTCCCTCCACTTTCAAAAGACCTCTCGACAACTCAGCCCCAGGACCATTGACGGACGCCTGATTTTCCTACGCTCCTTCTTTTCTCATCTTCAGCGCAGAACCTACCTGGTCAATGGCAAGCAGCACCCCAAGCTTCATCTGACGTGGTTGCCCCACGAGGCATTCAGAACGCCCGACACGGTTTTAGCCGCTTGCCAGCCTAACCCAAAGGATATTGCCGAGGACACCTGGTTCAAGCTCATTTGGGCCGCCTGCACACTCACCAAGGACAAGTTACATGCCCATTCGCGCAATCCCCAATATCCTTTGGCGAACTCACGAGCTGCCGCTCTCATTTGGGTGACCGCCGCTCGTCGTTCCGATGAGATCCGGCGGCTGAATGTCGGGTGCGTGAGGCGAGAGTGGGCACCGGAAATGCGCGATGAGCATGGCGTGCCTATCGAACCAGCCGAAGAACTTTGCTACCTCAGGATTCCCACCAACAAGATGAGAGGTGAGTTCTATGTGCCGGTCCCCGCCTACGTCGCCGATGCCATTGAGGTGTGGGAGAGTGTACGCCCGCCAAATCAGGGAACCCTCTTGGATCGCAAAACCCACAAACCCACCCAGTATCTCTTCCAATATCGCAACGACTTGATGGGGGAGAAATTTCTCAATGGCAGTGTGATCCCGCTCCTGTGCAAGCTGGCCGGTGTGAGCCAGACAGATGTCGTTGGGCGGATTACCTCTCATCGGGCACGCGCTACTACGGCCACCTGGATGCACAAAATGGGGATGGCTCCAGCCGATATCGGTACACTCTTAGGACATACCGATCCCCTCCGGTCGTTGCCATGGTATCTTCGGGAAAATAAGCACCGCCTGGGAAGAGCTTACCGCAAGGCCAACCCGTTAGAGCGCTATGTAGCCGCCATTCTGGATACCAATGCCCATGCCAGGCAAGAGCCATGCGTGTTCTACTATCTCTCTGATGGGCCTGATGGCCGCCCGAGAATGTGCGGCAACCCGCACTTCTCGCGCTGCATCCATCAACTTCAGTGTATCGAATGTGAAGCCTTCATTGACCACGAGCAGGCCGAGGCCATTGAAAAGCGGGAGGGAGCCATTGTCATCTCCGTGCCGATCCCGCTTCCACCTCAGGTGGTCGCTGAGTTGAATGAGCAAGACGAGGCAGGCAGTGATGCCATGACAAAACTAGAGGCACTTCCACCTCCCATGCTTCCCAGTCCTGCCTTTCACTTCAACAAGAAGGTTCCGCTGCGTTCCACACCGAACGCGGCAGAGGACCTGCATGCGCGATTGGCGCAGGTGGAGGCGCAGATCGCCAAGAAACAAGGAAAGGTGGATCAACGGAGCGCCTCTTTGCAGGCACTGGTGCGAGAACGTGCTGAGCTGCAGGCTCGTCTTGAAGCACAGAAGGAGAGCCCGTAGCACCACCAGGTCGGGGGACAAGGGGCCTTTCTGCTGGAGTCGCCAAACGGTCCCCTCGTTCCTCCATCTTGCCGACCGTGAGCCAGCCCTGCGGTGGTGTGTCTGCCGTCTGCCGCAGCCCGCTCCGCGTCCCCTCCGGGCGGGTTACTTGTCACATGCCACGGGATGTCAAGGCCGCGCAGGTGGGGTGCGGAGTGTGGGGGCGCGCTCGTCTTGGCCTTGACGCCCGTGGTAGACTTGGCCGGCCCGCACGGGAGGCAGCATCTTCTTTCGTCGCTAGTGACAGGGTTGACTGGGGCAGAGTTATCCCTCATAAGCGATCCATTCTGGCACCCTTGCTCCCATCTTGAGAGCACATAGCAAGCATACGGATCAAAACAACTTGGTCGTTTTCGCCGCCGTGCCGCTTCTGGGAAGGAGCCTTTTTTCTGCCAATTCTGAAGCGTTCTGGCGGTGAGACCGACGCGCCTGGCAATCTCCGCATTCCCCAATCCCTGCGCACGAAGCGCCGTGACTTGAGCGTATCGATCATGCCGCTCGGCACGTCGAGTGAGACGCTCTCTCTCCGTGCAGGCATCGGGAGCTGGTTTCCAATTCTCGACAGACACAAACTCGGTGAGAAGACGAAGTTCCTCCACAGCCTTTTTTTCTTCTTCTGCTAAGGAAAGATATGCACCATTTCGGATCTCTGCACGACAACGAGCCAAGGTCAGCTCTACTGCTTCGACGAGGTTTTTATAGATATGGAAGCGATCAGCAATTTGGGTCGCTTGTGGGGCCCCTTCACGGGCTCCGGCAGCATAATCTCCTCCACGATCTCGACTGATGAGCTTGATTTCTGGGTGCGCTTTCATCCAGGCTTTCGCTGTTTCTGCCTTGCGGTCAGGCAAGAGGTCAATCACCTTGTGGCTTTGCATATCGACGAGAATGCTGCCAAACTTCCTCCCACGACGAAAGGCGAAGTCATCTATTCCAAGCTCTACTACCTGTTCTACTGGCGCTGTTGGAAGGGCCATGATGCAGCGGAGGATGGTCATCCAGCAGGTCTGTATTCCTAATCGATCTGCCAGGCGTGCCCCGAGCATCCCCCCTGTGGCAAGTCCGATGACTTGCACCCTCTGATACAGACGCGTCGTCACCCGTGCCCACGGTTCAACGAAAGGAGCGATGCGCTCCACGAAGATTTTCCGCGCACAGGTGCTCACCTCACAAAAGAATTTGCGCACTTGCACCAGCAGGCGCACCGGCTGCCCTGCGCAGGGCAGATCAGCAATCCTTCGGGTGTAATGACCATGCACACGCGTTCCCAGAGAGGAGCACAGTGGGCAGCAAGCAGATTTCTGCGTTGACACGGCAGAAATGGTGAGGACGCCATCTCTCACGTCGATGTTTGTCACCTCTAATCCCTCTGGAAAAGCAAGTACCAGCTCCACTTTCATTTTTTCAGATCATCCTTCTACAGGCGTAGTTTTCTCTCTGTAGAACGATGGATCACTCCCACAATAGCAAGCAAGCGAGCTTCACTTAAAGTGTGTAAGAACCAAATATTTCGACAAATATCATACACCATGCATACCATTCTCTTGCCATTGTCAATAGCAACTTAAAACTCCTCATAAGTGCCATTTCAAAAGTCTCCAGGGTGGGGAATTTCAAGTTGGCACATTCGAGTGCCAGTCTAAAATTCCCCAGAACGTCTGTTCCTAAAACGTTGTCCCTCCTTTCGTGCATCTACAAGCCATCGTATCTGCTGTCGGCCTCGATCGCGCCCGCCCCCTGTGTTTTTCGAGAGGCGGAGGGGCCAGCTTTCACAGGCTTCGCAGTGAGGTCATGGAAGACACCCGCCCGGCGTTTCTCGCGAAGGCGGTAACTCTCGCCCCGGATGTTAATCGTCGTGGAGTAATGCAACAGGCGGTCCAGCATCGCGGTGGCAAGGACATAATCCGACACCACGTCGCCCCACTCCCCGTAGGATTTATTACTGGTCAGGATGATACTGCCCTTTTGATACCGGCGGCTGATCAAGCGAAACAGAAACTGAGCTGAGCGCTGATCTAAGGGGACATAGCCCATCTCATCCAGGATGAGCAATTTGGGCGTGCAGAGAGCGTGCAGCCGCCGATCCAATCGATCTTCTTTGACATCTTGTTGGACGAGATCCACCAGGTCGGCCACCGTGAAAAAGACGACACTGATCCCTTGCAGAATCGCGGCCACCCCAAGGCTCACGGCGAGGTGCGTTTTTCCAACACCCGGGGGGCCCAGCAGCAAAATGTTTTCCCCATGAGCCACAAAGCGGGCCGCTGCCAGTTCGCGGATCTGCGCCTCATTGAGAGCTGGCTGAAAGGAGAAATCGAAGTGACCCTCGCGTCTTGACGAAAGGAAAGTGGGCCAGGCGCGTTTTCATCGTCACATCTCGCTCCACACGGGCACTCACTTCGACGTCAAGCACACGATCCAGAAACTCCACATAGGTCCAACTCTCTTTGGCCGCTTCTTCGGCAAGCTGGTCCAGGCGATCTGGCACACGCGTGAGTTTCAAACGCTCCAGGATCGCTTGCAAGTGCTGATAACGGGGATCGTTCATCGCGACACCTCCCAGAGCACTTGGTCGTAGGCGGAAAGCGGACGCACTTCGACAATGGGGGCATCCCAGAATGGCGAGGGAGTGCTTGGGAGCAGCTCCTGTAGCGCCGAGGCACGCTCTTGGCGTGGGGTAGCAATACCAAGTCCCTGGTAATGGTCAGCCTGCACGCTCCGCTCCCGCCTCCCAAGCACGATGCGATGGCGAGCCAGTTCTTGACCAAGCTGGGAACAAATCACCAACTCCCCCGCTTCGGTGATGTTGACTTGAAGCGCCTTGCGAGCATAGGCAGCAGGAACGGAGTAGAGATTGCCTTCATAACTGATGAGGCAATCCTTGCTACTTCTCCTGGTGGTCATCACGCTGGTATCATAGCTGAACGCCTTCGTTGCCGGTTGCAATCCCTCCAATCGCAGTCGTGTAAAGGGAACCTCGCCGGTGGTGCCATGCATGCGCGGGTTGGCAGTGGTGTTGAGCCAGGCCAGCGCTTGCGCGTTGAGATCTTCCAAATCCCGAAAATGCAAGCCTGGCCAGAAATTTCCCCGCACATATTTCACCCCATTCTCCACTTTGCCCTTCGTTTGAGGTCGATACGGCTTGCAGGCTTGCGGGCTGAAACCTGCCACATCGGCAAAGTCGAGAAAGCGGGGATTCCAATGCACCATATCGTCTGCATCACGCCTCTCCACCACACTTTTGAGATTATCATAGAGCAGGTGCTTGGGAACGCCTCCCAAGTACGCAAACGCATGGAGGTGACAACGAATGAACCAGGTGGTATCCGATGAAGTCGTAAAGCGCACATAGCAGGCTCTCGACCAGCCCAGCGTCATGACGAAGGCGTAGAGCCGACAGGTGCGTCCGTGATGGGTGATGAAACCGAAGTGCCCCCAATCCACTTGCCCTTGCTCTCCAGGAGCTGTCTCAAAGCGGATCGAGCCAGACGGTTCCTTTTCCGGGCGTCGATCATGCACAAATTCGCGCACCTTACTTTCTTTGCCAGGATAGCCCTGTGCCAGGATTTCCGCATAGAGCTTGCGGGCGTTCAACACGCCTTCTGCTATACGTCGCTCCAGGTAGGGAGCGTACGCATCGATTTTGCATGGCTTCACTTGGCGCTGTGGCTTTGGTGGCGAAAGGTCAGGCGCAGTGGCGATGTGCCGAATGGTCTTGCGATCCCGGCCAGTCCGACGGGCAATCTCACTGATTGAGACACCCTTGCGATACAGTTCTCTGATCATGAATCGTTCCTCGAGTGCTACCATGGATTCCCTCCTCAAAACAGTGTGACCACGAAAGCCACATTGCTTTGAGGATATCCCATGCTCCCCAGCTGGGGAGTTTTACCCTGGCACTTATGAGGATTGTACTACTGTTATTAACACCATTCCATCACTGTTGATGTAAGCGTAATGTGAAACAGCGTCCACGCCTTTCTTTGAAGAGAGAATCCCGAGATGCTGGAGACATTTCGTAATTCGCACCATAGCTTGTCGCATCACATGGCCTTCTAGGCGCACCTCTGCGATAAGAGCTTCGGAAATATCCTCTAAATACGGCGAACGCTGGAGCACAAATAGCATGCTCAAACCTCTTTTTATCTGCTGGATACTTTGTTCACCACCTCCATAGCCCTTCCCTTTGAGCACATCATGCACTCGTTTGCATTGTTCCATCATCAACTCGTGCCCAAAGTATACTTTGGCTGATTCCGTTATCTGTTCTCTGATACCAGCTGCTCTTAGATCGGTCACCCCTCCAAGAAGATACGCAGCATCCATGATAGTCATACGGATACCTTGGAAAATTCCATGCTTCGCATCAAACTGCACAGAGTCCGCACATAGCGTATCTAACCATTCATCGGGAGACCAATTCCAGAACATTTTTCCATGTCGATGCATCTCTCGATGCATGACAAGGCATACCTTTGTGAGTGTCGCATACATCCCCGCACTCTGCTTATGATGTCGGAGATAAAAAACATCAGCGATTGGTTGATGGAAGCGAGCAAGAAGTTTTCGCGCAGTTCTAGCATTGCGACTAGCAGCATGCTTCTGGCCTTTTATCGTACATTGTTGGAGAGCCCAGCGTTCTTTTTCTGTCAGTGGGCTTCGGTCGTAGCTCTCAGGATCAATGGGCATTCGCCATTCTATTGCTGATAAAGGCGCAGTCATTTGGTGTCTACTCATCATAAGCAACCTCCTGACCAAGAGTTTGCGCAATCAATGCTCGAATGGGTGCATCAAAAGGTTCGGCTTTCGAACGAATGCGCTTGCTCAATTCAGTTGGAGCCAAATGGATGTACAGTCGCGTTGTTTTGGTACTCTTGTGACCAGCAATCAACGCAATATCGTCGAGATCCACTCCTGCTCGTTTGAGGATCGTACATCGCTGGTGCCGCAGTGTATGGGGGGTGAGTGCAGGGAGTCCCACCTTCTCCCGCACCCGTTCAATGATTTCATTGAAGGCTCCAGCGATCAATGGGCGTCCTGGATTGCGCGTCGACTCCGACAGGAAGACGGGGCCAGTATCATCCCCATCATACGCAGTGATAAGTGCGCGTCGG
>WNEZ01004206.1_pt1 | contig 12483 bp, 14 predicted proteins | sample 5400521 | NCBI WGS metagenome assembly WNEZ01 (sample SAMN13153339, study PRJNA577476) | soil metagenome | isolation source: 120 cm saprolite under Douglas fir tree site 2 hole 1 replicate 1 | place: USA:California | collected 2015-04-18 | reverse complement strand
GGACCTGGGATCACCTGCGGGATCCGGACGCCGACACCTGCCCCGGCGTGCCGGAGGCGTGGACGGTGCTGACGGCCCTGGCCGAAGTGACTCGACGAGTCTCCCTCGGGCCGCTCGTGCTCAACGTGGCCAATCGGCAGCCGGGACTCCTGGCCAACATGGCGGCGACGCTTCAGGCGGTCTCGGGCGGTCGATTGCTCCTCGGGCTCGGCGCCGGCGGAAATCGCCGCACGCCGTACGCCGTCGAGCAGGCCGTGCTGGGGCAGGCGGTCGAGCGCGACGAGGCGCGCGCTCGGCGCGTCGTCGAAGCGATCGGGATCATTCGGCGGCTCTGGTCGGGCCAGTCGGGATTCCTCCGGCCCGCGCCTACACCGCCGATCATCGTGGGCGGCTTCGGCCCCCGCATGGCCGCGATCGCCGGCCGGCACGCGGACGGGTTCAATACGCAGGCGTTCCATCCGCAGCTCGGCGAGCTCGTGCGGCGCGCGCGCGACGAACACACGGCGTCGGGGCGCGACGCGTCCCGGTTCGTCGTGACGGTGTTCGCGGGGCTCGAGGAGCGCTGGCTCCGGGCGGACTCGCAGGCGCGGCAGTCGCTCGAGCGCGGCGGCGTCCACCGGCTGATCCTGCTCGTCCCGCCGCCATTCGATGCCGGCGAGATCCGGCAGGCGGGACGGCTCCTCAGCACGCGAGATTGACCTACACCGGCAGCTTGTCGCCGTCCGGCGGCGCCGCGACCTCGAACGCGTTGACGACCCCCGACAGGAGCGCGAAGTAGTTCGCGGCCGCCGTCAGCTCGACGAGCCACTGCACGCTGTGGCGCTTCGAGAGCGCGTCGAACACCGCCTGGTCGGTGCGGTTCGTGCGCATCAGCTGCCGGGTATAGATCACGATCTCCTGTTCTTCCGCGGGAAGCTTGCCCGGGTCGCCCTTCGCGCGGATGAGGGCGATGACCTCCTCGGGCAGGCCGTTGCGGCGGGCCGCGGCGACCTGCGCCGCCCACACGTACGCCGCCTCGCGCTCCCGCACGGCGGTCAGGATGGCGACCGAGCGGAGCTTCGGCTCGACGACGCTCTCGTCGCGGAAGAAGGTGACGAGGGGGAGCACCCGCTCCGCCAGCTTCGGGCTGTGGAGCAGCATGCTGAACGGCCCGCGCACGTTACCGAACACTTTCACCACCGCGTCGACGACAGCGTGATGTTCGGCGGGCACGTCGGACTTGCCGGTGATCGGAGCGACGCGCGGCATGATGGGCTCCTTGTGTGCCGGGTTAAACCGGCGAGGTGTTGCGAATGAAAGAGTCGTACGGTGAAGGGCCAGCGACCCACACCGGCCCCGAGTCATGCGTTGGCGTCTGCAAGGGCGACGGCGAAACGTTGACAGGGGGACGAGCAGGCCGGGTATTCAGCCGCGAAAGACATTCACTCCGGAGCGCCGACGCTGTAAGGAGAAGCGGAAGGCGATATCCGACACGTCGCCAGCGCAAGACGTGGCGGGGCTCCGCGCGGTCAGAGACCCCGAGCATGCCCGGACACACCTTGCGCGAGAACCGGGAGAGCCCTGGGGTGCCCGTCGCGGATGGCGCGGCGGGCCGCGTCGGGAAGTCTACGGACACACGCCGACGATGAACGGCCCAGGGCAGTCGGACAGGCCCGTAGTACCGGCGAAGTCTCCGAACAACGCCGCGCGTGCGGCTGCGGAGGGGACGGAGGGAAGGGGCCTGGCCAAAGGGAACCCGAGCCAGCAAAACGCGCCCCGAACACTGAGTCGGGATGGCGCGCGCAGTGCGCTGGAGCGGGTGCGTGAAGCGACTGAGCGGGACAAGACGGTGCGGTTCACAGCGCTCCTGCATCACGTCTACAACGTCGAGCACCTGCGGGCGGCGTACTACGCGCTGAAGCGAGACGCCGCCCCGGGAATCGATGGCGAGACGTGGGGGCACTACGGGCAGGCCCTCGAGGCGAACCTCGTGGACGTGTCCGGACGGCTGAAGCGCGGGGCGTATCGAGCGAAGCCGGTCAAGCGGACGTACATCCCCAAGGCCGACGGGCGGCAGCGACCGCTGGGCATCCCCACGCTGGAAGACAAGCTCGTCCAGCGCGCGACGGTCGAGGTGATGAATGCGATCTACGAGACCGACTTTCTCGGCTTCTCCTACGGGTTCCGGCCGGGGCGCAACGCGCACAACGCGTTGGACGCGCTCTACGCCGGCATTCTGACGCGGAAGGTGAACTGGGTGGGAGTAGCCGACAAGGCCGGGAGACTGATGGGGTGAAAGTCCCCTGCCGTCAATTGCTCGTTCGGACGGCAAGCTCAACCGAAGCACACGAAGGTGACGACGTGTGTACTGCTCGGGGGTTAATGCCACGGCTGCCCGACGGACGGAAGGTCCGCCGCGGTAGGAGCGACCGGGGTGGCAAGCACACTTGGAGGCCTGAACATCAGTGAATGGCTGCAGTTGCGAAATCACCTTCCGCTCTGAAGTCGCTGAGCGGGTACTCGCGGGACGCCGACCTCTCACCCAGGAGGGAAGGCCGATGCCGTTGGGGAAGTAACGGGCAAGCGCACCCAACGGACCGCCGTGACAGGGGCCCAGGCATCCAAGGAAGGACTCACGGAGATAACGTCGGGAAGGGTCGTCTCCCAGCAGGGACTGGCGACAAGCTGCGAAGACCCACCAGTCGAGGCCAAGGCCGAAGACGGTGGGAGGGAGGTGGCCTGGCGCATGAGCCCATATGAGCGATGAAGAAGGGACAACGCCCTTCGACACGACGCATGACGTCGTGCCACTGCGGGTAGCACCCGCGGCGGGCAAAGGGGCTCTGGACACTTGGCGGTCCCGGGGACGGAGCGACTCTCGGACACAGAGCCGAGGCGTGATCGCTTTCCGGAGCTGGGGCGAGGCCGCGAGCAAACCGGCGGGGAGTGGGGGGTATGCGCGCCAGCGTTTAAGCCTCACCGGCGACGGGAAGGCAAGCGGGAGAGAGCCAAGGTCAGAACCGGACTCGGGAAATCCGACCGTCCGGGATCGTAGGGGGGCCTCGGGAAACGTGGCCACGGTGGAAATGTGATCCCACCTCGCGATCGAAAGAGCGAGGCTGGTAACCCTCCGCCTACAGCGCGCGCGCTCGAGTTCTATCCCGACCTCGATGCCGACATCCGTGGGGTTTTCGAGGCCATTCACCCCGAGTGGCTGGTGAAGTTCATCGAGCACCGGATTGCGGACCGGCGCGTCGTGCGGCTGATCCAGAAGTGGCTCAGCGCCGGCGTGCTGGAGGACGGGACGCGGACATGGCGTGAAGAAGGCACGCCCCAGGGGGGCAGTATTTCGCCGCTCCTGGCCAACGTGTACTTGCACTACGTGTTCGACCTTTGGGCTCACCGATGGAGGAAGACGCACGCCCACGGCGACGTGATCGTCGTGCGGTATGCGGACGACTTCATCGTGGGGTTTCAGCACCGGGCGGACGCTGAACGGTTCCTGACTGAGCTGCGTGAACGGTTCACAAAGTTCGGGCTGGAGCTGCACCCCGAGAAGACGCGACTGCTGGAATTCGGGCCCTATGCGGCCGAAAACCGGCGACGCGCCGGCAAGGGGAAGCCGGAGACGTTCGACTTCCTCGGCTTCACGCACATCAGCGGGAAGAAGCGGAACGGACGGTTCACGGTGGTGAGGCAAACGATCCGGAAGAGGCTGCAGGCGAAGCTGAGCGAGGTGAAAGCCGAGCTGCGGCGACGTCTGCATGCTCCCATCCCTGAGGTGGGCAGATGGCTGCGCTCGGTCGTCCACGGGCATCTGCAGTACTACGGGGTGCCGATGAACGGCCCGGCGTTGGTCACGTTCCGTTTTCAGGTTGGGCGGCTCTGGTGTCGCACGCTGCGGCGGCGTAGCCAGACCGCTCGCATCACCTGGGAGCGGATGCGGCGGCTCACTCGGCGCTGGCTGCCTCCCGCGCGCATTACTCATCCCTATCCCCTGAGGCGACTTGGCGTTGTCACCTGAGGCAAGAGCCCAGTGCGGTAATCCCGCTCGCTGGGATCCGTGGAGGGGGTTATGAGCAATCATCAATCTCTACTCCGACTCTAGATCGTGAACGTCCTCACCGACCGTGCATCGCCTTCGCTCAGCGTCCCCCGATGACGACCGCGCCGGTCTTGTCGTACGTGCTCAGGATGCCCTCGCGGCGCCCTCCCGAGCGCTGGCTGAGGGCCCAGAGATTTCCGATGATCGGTCCTCCGACCAAACCGAAGTTCCCGTTCGCGTCCATCCAGTAGAATCCGCGATACACGGGCATGACCTGCTGGAGTCGGGCCACGTCGAGCCCGTGCAGCTCGCGGCCGTTGATGACGACGCCGGTGTCGCCGTTCGAGACGTCGAGACGGAGCGGTCCACCCAGGGCGAGGCCGGGGACGATGAATCCCACGGTCGGCCCACCCCGGAAGCCCCACGCGCCGACGCGGGTGTCGTACCAGTAGTCGCCGTCGTGAATGCGCACCCCGTACTGCTGTTGCAGCGCGGTCACCTGGCCATCGGTGAGACGAACGCCGTTCACGATGACGTTGTGGGCTTGCCCGTGGGCCACGTGCGTTGCCAGCGCCACGGTCAGAGCCATGAGCAGGAACGAAGCCAGGCGAGTGATGGTCATCAGATGACTCCGCGCTTCGTCAGATCGGTGATCTGATCCTGGGCGTAGCCGATCGACGTCAGGATCTCCTCGTTGTCCTGCCCCAGCTCCGGCGCCGCGGTGCGGATTCCCGGACGCTTCTCGCCGTGTGAGACCGGATGCCCGAGGATGGTGAGATCGCCGAGAACAGGTGAGTGGACTGGCTGAGCCATCTCCAGATGTCGCACCTGGGGGTCGGCGAAGGATTCGTCGACGCGATAGATCGGGCCGCACGGCACGCCCGCGTCGTTGAGGATCGTGATCCACGCCGCGCTCGTCTTCTGCCGGGTGACCGGCATGAGGACCTCCATCAGCACGTCGCGATTCGCGGAGCGCGCTTTGGCGGTGGCGAAGCGCGGATCGGCGCGGAGATCGGGGCGCTCGATGGCGCGGCAGAACCGCTCGTACAGCTCGTCGCCGCTCGCGGCGATGTTGATGTGGCCGTCCTTCGTCTCGAAGACGCCGGTGGGAATCCCCGTCGGGTGATTGTTGCCGGCCTGCGGTGGGATCTCCTTGCTCATCAGCCAGCGCGAGGCCTGAAAGTCGAGCATGGACAGCATCGCCTCGAGCAATGACGTGTGCACCCACTTTCCCTCGCCGGTCACGTCACGCTCGAGGAGCGCCACCAGGATGCCCTGGGCGAGGAAGATTCCCGAACACAGGTCGGCGATGGGAATGCCCACGCGCACCGGGCCCTGACCGGGAATCCCGGTGATGGACATCAGCCCGCCCATGCCCTGCGCGATCTGGTCGACCCCGGGTCGATCGCGATATGGCCCGCGCTGCCCGAAGCCGGAGATGCTGCCGTAGACCAGCCGCGGGTTGATCGGCCGCAGGTCCTCGTAGTCGATGCCCAGCCGCCGCTTGACGTCCGGCCTGTAGTTCTCGACCACGATGTCGGCGTCCTTCGCCAGCCGCTTGAAGATGGCGACGCCGTCCGGGGTTTGCAGGTTCAGCGTCATCGCCCGCTTGTTGCGGTGCAGGTTCTGGAAGTCGAACCCGTGACGATTGCCGCCCATGCCATCACCGGTGCGGCCACCGGGCATCTCGATCTTGATCGCCTGGGCTCCCCAATCCACGAGCTGGCGGACACACGTCGGGCCCGCGCGCGCCCGCGTGAGGTCGAGCACCGAGAAGCGCGCCAGGGGAAGGGCACCGTTGTTGGCCATGGTGGTCGGCATCATACCTCGCGCGAGCGTCACGCGCTCCAGCGGATCAGCGCCTCGGCGAGGCCCTTCGGATTCTCCATCTGCAGCGCGTAGTCGCCCTCGACGTCGATCACCGTCGCGTTCTTCCAGCAGCCGGCCACGAGCTTCGCGTCCTCCAGCGTCAGCTCCGAGCCGTGGCTCCCGCGCAGGATCGCCACCGGGCAGGCGGTTCTCGTCGCGTACTTCCGAAGGTCGTCAGCCATGTGGGCGAGGCCGAGCGCCACGCGGACCTTGTCGTACTTCACGGACCAGCCGCTGCCGGCGGGGCTCAGGTTGTGCTCGAGACGATGGCGCAGCGCCTCCTCCCGATCCCGGGGCCGGAGCTTGCGCAGATACGCGAAGGCCGCGTCCTTCGAGGGGAACTCCGATTCGGACTCGAGCATGCGTTGCGCCGCGCCGAGCACGCTGATCACAGCCTGGCGCGTCGGAAAGAAGTTGCTCATGTGCGGCCCGCCCACCAGCGCCAACCCGACGGTCCGCTCCGGGTACACCGCGGCGAACACCATTCCGACGCGCCCGCCCAGCGACTGACCCGCGAGGATCGCCTTGTCGATGCCGACCGCCGTGAAGAAGAGCTGAAGGTCATTCGCGTACTCTTCCGCCGAGTAGTCGCCGTCCGGCCGATCGCTCGCGCCGTGGCCGCGCTGGTCCAGGGCGTAGACGTGGAAGCGGGAGCCGAGGTGCTTCGCCGTCTCCTCCCACATGCGTCCGTAGCCGGAGGAGGGATGGAGGAAGACCAGCTTCGGCTTCGGCGCGGGCCATTCGTAGTAGTGCATCTTCAGGCCATTCGAGAGAGTGACGTCCTTCTCCTCCATTGGGCTTCTCCTCTCGCCGGCGAGCGACCACGCCCGGCGCAACCAGGGCCTTCATTATAGGATCTTCGTGTTCAGCACACGCGGGGAGGGTGGAGATGTCGACCGTCGTGGTCCAGGGTGACGCTTCGGGATTCAAGCAAGAGATCACCGCCGGTCTCCATCGGCTCACCGCCGACGAGCCGGCCGTGGCGGGCGGAACCGACACCGGCCCGTCGCCCTACGACTTGCTGCTGGCGGCGCTCGGCGCCTGAACGTCGATGACGATCGCGCTGTACGCGCGACGCAAGCAGTGGCCGCTCCAGGGTGTCGCCGTCACGCTCAGCCACTCGAAGATCCACGCCGCCGACTGCGCCGAGTGCGAGACGAGAGACGGCAGGCTCGACCGGATCGAGACCGAGATCACGCTGAGCGGGCCGCTCAGCGGCGAGGAGCGGCAGCGCCTCCTCGAGATCGCAGAGAAGTGTCCCGTGCATCGCACGTTGACCTCGGAGATCAACATCCGGACCCGTCTCGTGTGATCGGCGAGACTGGCGCGCGAGCCGGCGATCATCGTCGGTCGACGGCGCCTCGTCAGACCGCGGGCCTCCGCGCCGAGAAGAAGATCGCGCGCAGCGGGCAGCGCACCGGGTGATCGCCGAACGCGGCCGCGACGTTCCTGGCCACCGTCGCCTTGATGTCGGCGAGTGCGGCCGGTCGCCGCTGCATGATCGCGAGATACACGGGGTTGCCCTCGATCAATCCGATTGTGGCATCCGCCGCCGAGGGGCTCATCCCGGTCCTGTCCAGCCGCTCCCACCGAACGTCCACGAAGCCGGCGCCCTCCAGGAGACCGCGGACCACCGCCGGGTCGTGAAGGCTGAAGGGGATGGTGTAGAACTGCGGAGGATCGGACGGGAAGAACGTGGCGATCGCCTCGTGAGTGATGCGGGGGACGGTATTGTCTTCCAGGCGGTCCCACACGCTGAAGAGAAAGCGGCCGCCAGGCTCGAGCACGCGAAACGCCTCGCGCACGCCCGCCGCCTTGTCGGGAAAGAACATCAGACCGAACTGACACACGACCGTGTCGAACGACCGATCGTCGAAGGGCAGCTTCGTGCCGTCGGCGAGCTGCCACTCGACAGGCGTGGCGCCGCGCAGCTTCGCCCCCGCGTAGGCGAGCATCGGCTCGTTCAGGTCGGTGGCCACGAGGCTGCCCTGCCCGGCCAGGCGAGCCACCAGGCGCTCGGTCACGATGCCGGTGCCGCACGCCGTCTCCAGCACACGTACCCCGGGCCGTACGTCCAGGCGCGCGGCCATCGCATCGGCGTAGTCGTGAAAGAGGAGGGGCCCAAGGTAGCGATCGTAGTTCGCCGGAATCGAGCCCACGAACGCCGCATCGCGATCAGCCATGCCTCTTTTCCTTTCACGCCCGGCGCGCGCGCTCGATCTCCTCCGACGTGTATCGGAAGGCCCGGAACACCCAGTTGTTCAAGCCCGGGCGGCCGGATTCGACGCAGAAATGCGGGTTGATGTATTCCCACACGACCGCGCCGTCGGCCGTCACTTCGAAGATCCGCCCGTCGCAGCCTTCGCAGATCAGCGTGTTGCCGTTCTCCAAGCGCTGGGCGCCGGAGATGTAGGGACTGAAGAAGTCGAAGAGCGACTGGTCGTGGTACTCCCACACGATCGCGCTCGTTCGCGGATCGACCTCGATCACGCGGGAGTACGGCGCCGGATGATCGCGGCGATGCGGCCCGTTGTCGAAGATGAGCAGATTGCCGTTCGGCAGCGGACGGGGATCGTGCTGCTGGGCCAGCGGCGGGCCACCGAGCTTCCAGATGATCGCGCCGGTGCGGCGATCGACGATGGCCACGGTCGAGATGTTGCGGAAGCTGACCACGAGGTTGCCGTCGGGCCGCTCGGCGACGGTGTTGCCGTGCGTCCACTCCTCGCGATGGTCCTGGAGCGTGATGATCTCGGTCGCGACGTCGAGATGCTCCCAGCTCCGCCACTCCCAGACCATCTCGCCGCGCGTCGTCACCTCGAGGAGGTAGTCCGCGTAGATCGTTCCGCGGATTTCCGTCCCTGGAAGTCCACCCTTGACGCGCGCTGAGAGGTCAGGGGGGAGCGGGCGCAGGCAGAGGAGGACGACGTTGCCGTTGCGGAGCTTGCGGGCATCGTGGTGATGGTCCGGGTGCTTGATTTCCCACACGGTCTTGCCGTTCCAGTCGACTTCGAGCGCGGCGCCGGCCTTGAACCGCGCCCAGGCCTCGAAGCGCCCGAGATCCTCCATCACCTTGCCCGAGTAGAACAGATGACCGTTGTCGAGCAAGTACCCGTAGAGACCCGGGCGGTACGGCATGCGCCAGGTGTGGACGCCCTCCCCGCGCATGTCCACGAGATACACGGTGCCGTCGCCGAACATCGGCGCGAAGAGCGTGTACCCGGCGAATGCGCGCGCCGGGTCGTGAGCGATGAGGCCGGTGCGGGTGCGCCGCACGCGCTGCTGGTCGACGGTGGACATGGGTCAGCTCGCCGCCTTGGGCCGATTGCGCTGGACGGCCTCGGGGTGGGTCGAGTCGGCGCCCATGTAGATGCCCTTCTCCCACGTGCGCTTGAGCGGATCGCGCACGTGGAGCCGCATGCGCCCGACGCCGTGGATCTCGAAGTCCACGACCTCGCCGTCCTGCAGCGGGCCGAGGCCCTCGTGGTTGGTGCCACACGCGATGAGGTCGCCCGAGTTGAGCGTCATGATGGCCGTCGCGAACTCGACCAGCTCGGGGACGAGATGCTCCATGTCGTCGGTGTTGTAGTTGTGCCGGAGCTGGCCGTCCACCCAGAACTGCACGTGGACGTTGTTGGGATCCGCGATCTCGTCGATCGTCGCGATGCACGGACCGATGGGCGCGAACGTGTCGAACGACTTGCCGAGCCAGCTCCCGGTCTTCCACGTTCGGCGTCCTTCGCCGCGGGCCGACACGTCGATCATGCCGGTGTAACCGAAGACCGCGCTGCGCCAGTTGTCGCGTTTGACCATCTTGGCCGGCCCCTTGATGACCAGCGCCAGCTCGGCCTCGTGCATGAAGATCCAGGGCTCGGTGTGCTCCGGCAGCACGATCGTGTCGCCGGGACCGATCACCGCGTCGGAGCTCTTGAGGAACATGTTCAGCGGCCTCGCCTCGAGCGCGCCGTGCTCCCAGTAGTTGGCGATGCAGGCCAGGATCTTCCCGGGGCGCGGCAGGGGAGCGCGCAATCGGGCGGCGGACAGGGGAAGAGGTTCGCCGTTTTTGGCGCGCAGCTCCAGGGCCGGGCGCAGGGCGTCGAACCGGTCGATGATGCCTTGCATCGTTAGCTGGGGCGTGGGCCCCGACGGCACGGCGTCGGCGATGCTGACCACGCCCCGATCGGTGAGCAGGCCGGGCACGACGTCGCCGGCCCCGGGCTGCTGAAAGAGCACGAGCTTCATGACGAGGTCCTCCCTGCGACGGCTTGGCGCCGGCATGATAGGCTAGGTCCCCGGAATCGGCGAGGTGATATCATCGCGATATCACCATAGGGAGGATGCCATGGCCCAGGTCGTCATTCGGAACATCGACGACGACGCCATCCGCCGCTTGAAGTCCCGCGCGGCCCGCAAGGGGGTCTCGCTCGAGCGCGAGCTGAGGACGATCGTGACCGAAGCGGCCCGGGCCGACCGCACGGGCTTCGGCGAACGGGCGGCCGCCTTTCGCCGGAAGCTCACGGGTCGCCGCCACAGCGACAGTACCGCGTTGATCAGGAGAGGCCGCGCGCGGTGACCTGGGTGATCGATGCCAGTGTCGCCGTCAAGTGGGTCATTCCGGAGGTGTTGAGCGAGCAGGCGGACCGCGTGCGCGACGGTGACGAGGACGTCCTCGCTCCCGATCTGCTGCTCGTCGAGGTCGCGAATGCGCTGTGGAGGAAGACGGCGTCGAGGGAGATCTCTGCACGTGAGGCCGATGACGCGTTCGACCTCGTCAAAGGCAGCGGAATCGATCTCCGCACCCTCTGATCGAGTGAGGGGTCAGGCGATCGCGCCGGATCGCCTCAGCGCCCCGATCTGCTCCGTCGTGTAGCCGATCGCCGAGAGCACCTCGTCGGTGTGCTCGCCGACGCGCGCCGGCGGCCGCTCGATGGATGGCCCGTCGTGGGCGAACGTGAACGCGGCCAGCGGCACCGTGAGAGGCTTGTCGACTCCCGGGACGTTGTCGTGCTTGTGCAGCACGCGGCGGCTCTGGAGGTGAGGATCGGCCAGCGCCTCGCGCAGCTCGCGCACGCGCGTGGCCGGGACGTGGCGCGACTGGAGGTACGCCTCCCATTCGTCGGCGGTCTTCTCCTTCATCTTCTCCGCCACGCGCGCCGCCTTCTCGTGGTCGCGCGCATGGCGCTCCTCGAGGCTCGAGCGCTTGGCCTCGTCGGGATCGTCGATCGCCTCGTAGAAGCGGCGATGCTGGCGGGCGTTGCTCGCCGCGAGCTGGATCAAGCCGTCCTTCGTGGGGTAGGCCGACGACGAGGCGAAGCGCATCTTGTTGCCGGCGCGCTTCGGGTGATGCCCCGAGTGAAGGAAGTCGGTGATGGGCGAGCCCTGCAGCATCATCGCGACGTCGAACATGGCGAGGTCGATGTACTGCCCGCGGCCGGTGCGCATCCGCTGGTAGAGCGCGGCCGAGATGGCGAAGGCGCCCATCGTTCCGGTGGCGTAGTCGATCATCGGCGCGCCGGCCTTGATCGGGCCACTGCTCTCGGTGCCGGTCGACGCCGTGATGCCGGAGGTCGCCTGGATCGCGTGATCGTACGCCGTCTGCGTGCCGCGTGGGCCGTCCTGGCCAAATGCCGTCATCGACGCGTAGATGAGCGTCGGGTTGAGCCGGGCGAGATCCTCGTAGCCGAGGCCGAGCGCCTTGAACGCGCCGGGCCGGTAGTTCTCGACGAGCACGTCGGCCCAGTCGGCGACCAGGTGCTTGAGCGCCTCGCGACCGCCCTCGGTCTTGAGGTTGAGCGCGATCGCGCGCTTGTTCGATCCCTGCGTGAGAAACCCCGTGCCCATCATCTTCTTGTTCAACGCGTGATCGGCGCCCGACTCCCGGCTCTGGTCCGGCTCGTTCGGGTCGTCCACTTTGATGACGTCGGCGCCGAGGACGGCGAGCTGATAGGCCGTGAACGGTCCGGCCAGCACGTGGGTGCAGTCGAGGATCTTGACCCCTTCGAATGGGCGCATGCGACTCCCCCTCTTGAAATGTGCACCGAGGGTAGCAGAAAGTACCGGGCATGGATCTCGAGCTCAAGGACAAGGTCGCGATCGTCGGCGGAGCAAGCAAGGGCCTGGGGAGGGCGTGTGCGGAGGTGCTGGCTCAGGAAGGCGTCAAGGTCGCCCTCTGTAGCCGGTCGCAGCCCGATCTCGACAAGGCGGCGAAGGAGATTCGTGGCACGACCGGGACCGAGGTGCTCGCCTTCGCCGGTGATCTGGACCGGCACGACACCATCCGCGACCTGATCGCCGCCACCGTCGCCCGGTTCGGGCGGCTCGACGTCATGGTCAACAACTCCGGCGGCCCGCCTCTGGCCCGCGCCCACAACGCGACCGAAGAGCAGTGGGCGATCGCCGTCCAGCGGTCGCTGCTGTTCTTCGCGCGGATGTCCAGGGAGGCCGTGCCCCACCTCAAGCGCCAGGGCGGCGGGCGCATCATTAATATCCTGGCCAGCACCGTCTATCAGCCCATCCCCAACCTGGCGCTCTCCGGCGCCACCCGCATGGGCGTGGTCGCGTTCGCCAAGAGCCTGGCCGACGAGGTGGGCCGC
>WNEZ01019875.1_pt1 | contig 12484 bp, 9 predicted proteins | sample 5400521 | NCBI WGS metagenome assembly WNEZ01 (sample SAMN13153339, study PRJNA577476) | soil metagenome | isolation source: 120 cm saprolite under Douglas fir tree site 2 hole 1 replicate 1 | place: USA:California | collected 2015-04-18 | reverse complement strand
AGCGTTCACCAGTAGAGTGCTATGACTCTGTCCGAAGCGTTATTGTCAGAGTGGATCTACCGTTTCATTTCCATTGAATTGATCTAAGAGATACCGATCGTCCGAACTCAGATTCCTGCACATGCGAATTTTCCTGAAGCAGCTCTCCTCTCGAACTCCACCTTATGGCCTGCCAGGTTTGCCACGTGGTGTAAACTTCATTTCTTTTCTTCCATTCAGGCGCGTTTTCGCCTGATGTCGGAGGGGCCAACCTTGAAAAAGCTGGGGAAATTTTGTGCGACTTATCGGGTCGAAGATGCGAAGCAGTTTCGGTTGAGAGATTTCGACCCCGCAGACACCGGGAAATTGCGTTCCAGAGAGCAGGCTGCCGCGGCCCTGCAGAAGGGTGTCGCACAATTGAGCGAGTTGCAGGACAAACTTTATGCACAGGACCGGTGGGCCCTCCTGCTGATTCTGCAGGCGATGGATGCAGCCGGCAAGGACAGCGTCATCAAGCACGTCATGTCCGGCGTGAACCCGCAAGGCTGTCAAGTCTACTCGTTCAAAGCTCCTTCGACCGAGGAACTGAATCATGATTACCTGTGGCGCACCATGCGCGCTGTTCCGGAACGTGGACGCATTGGCATTTTCAACCGCTCCTATTATGAAGAAGTGCTGGTGGTTCGTGTCCATTCGGAATTGTTGAAGAACGAGAGGATCTCACCCTCGCTGATTACCAAGAAGATCTGGGACCATCGCTTTGAGGATATTTGCGCGTTTGAAAGGTACCTGACCCGTAATGGCATCATTGTTCGAAAGTTCTTTCTGAACGTCTCGAAAAAAGAACAGAAGCAACGATTTTTAGCACGCCTCGACCAACCCGAAAAGAATTGGAAATTCTCGATAGCCGACATTCACGAACGCGAATATTGGGACGATTACATGCGAGCCTATGAGGACATGATCCGCAATACGGCGACCCCTGAAGCGCCGTGGTATGTGGTTCCAGCGGACCACAAATGGTTCACCCGGCTGGTAGTGGCGGCGGCAGTGGTTGACACACTCGAAGGTCTGGATCTCGCTTACCCCAGAGTAGATGCCGATAAGCGCAAGGAACTGGAAGCGGCTCGGAAACTTCTGGTGGGGAACAAGCAAGGATAGATTGGCATGACTAATAGGACGCCACCGATAGATTTGCTCGGTTGCGTTCTTATTTGCATGACGGAGGACAATTAAAGTGGTTTCCCCCAGCCCTTTCTCCCGTTAACATAGGTGGTTCACACGCTTCCCCGGAGAAAACAAGCAGATGTCTGGCAAATCTCTGACTCAAGTCACGATGAATTGGTTCGTATTGGCGGCTATTCTGTCGGCGTGCGGCGGCATCGTGCTCGCCCAGAAACAAACCGAAGGAACAAGAAAGCCGGAACAAAAGATACCGGCCTCCGCGAAAACCGAAGAGCCTGAAAAGAGTGAGCATGAAGATCCGCTCTTCAAGGGCATGAAGTATCGCCCGATAGGCCCTTTTCGCGGCGGACGCTCACTTACAGCCGTGGGCATTCCCGGTGATCCGAATATTTATTATTTCGGCGCGACGGGAGGTGGCGTCTGGAAATCCACTGATGGCGCGACAACGTGGACCTCGGTCTTCGATAAGCAGGGTACCTCTTCGATCGGTAGTGTCGCCGTTTCGGAGTCTGACCCCAACACTATTTACGTAGGCACAGGGGAAGCCTGCATCCGCGGAAACATCTCTCACGGTGATGGAGTCTACAAATCGGTCGACGGCGGCAAGACATGGAAGAATGTCGGCCTGCGCGACACCCGTGCCATTGGCAAGGTGATTGTCAATCCCAAGAATCCAGACATCGTCTTTGTCGCGGCGCTGGGGCACCCATTCGGGCCAAATACGGAGCGTGGAATTTTCCGTACCAGCGATGGTGGCAAGAATTGGGAGAGAGTTCTGTTTAAGGACGAGAACACGGGCGGCATTGATATCGCATTCGATCCCCATAACGCAAATATTTTGTTCGCCTCACTATGGCAGGCGCGGCGCATGCCCTGGCATCTCTCCAGCGGCGGCCCGGGCAGCGGGCTCTATCGTTCAAATGATGGTGGAACCACCTGGAAGCAATTACAAGAACATGGTCTGCCGAAGGGGCCGTACGGGCGCATCGGTGTGGCGGTTGCCGCGAATTCTGAGCGTGCTTATGCGCTGATTGAGGCCAAGGAAGGCGGACTCTACCGCTCCGATGACGGTGGGGAGACTTGGCAACTCGTGAATGGCAACCACAGCTTCACCCAACGTGCGTGGTACTACATGCACGTAATCGCCGACCCGCAGGACCCCAACACGGCCTACATTCTGAACGTGGATTTCTATAGATCCACCGATGGTGGGCGCACGTTCAACAAGGTTAAGGTTCCGCACGGCGACAACCACGGACTCTGGATTGATCCCAAAAACCCGCGCCGCATGATTGCTTCGAATGACGGCGGAGCAACTGTCACGCTTGACGGCGGCAAGACCTGGACGCTGCAAGAGAATCAGCCGACCGCGCAGTTCTACCACGTCACCACCGATACTCGGACGCCGTACTACGTCTACGGCGCGCAGCAGGACAACAGCACGATTGCCATCGCCAGCCGCAGCGATGAAGGCGCGATTAGTCGCGCCGATTGGTATTCCGTGGGTGGCGGGGAAGCAGGGTACATCGCGCCGTACCCTCCGGATCCCAACATTGTTTATGCCGGCGATTATGAAGGAAATCTGACTCGATTCGATAAGCGCACGGGACAGATCAGAAATATCGCGGTGTTGCCGGAGCTCTCCGACGGGCACGGAGCAGCCAATCTCGAGCATCGCTTTCAGTGGACCGCACCGATTTTGATCTCGCCACACGATCCCAACACGCTCTATTACGGTGGAGAGCGCGTCTTTAAGACAACCGATGGCGGCGTGCATTGGGAAGCGATCAGTCCTGACCTCACCCGCAATGACAAGAGCAAGCAGCAGGCATCTGGCGGGACGATTACGATCGACGATACGGGAACGGAGTATTACGACACGGTGTTCGCGGCTGCCGAGTCGCCAATTACAAAGGGCCTGATCTGGGTGGGCACAGACGATGGGCTTGTCCACATCACGCGCGATGGCGGCAAGAGCTGGACGAACGTTACACCGAAAGATTTCCCGGAGTGGAGCCGGGTCAGCCAGATCGATGCTTCGCTGCATGACGACGGCACCGCGTACCTCGCAGTCGATCGCCACCAACTGGATGATCTGCGACCCTATGTCTACAAGACAAACGACTACGGTAAGACTTGGATGAAGATCACGAAAGGCATTCCCGACGTTACATTCGTGCGCGCGGTCCGCGAAGATCCCAAGAAACAAGGACTGCTCTACGCGGGGACGGAAACCGGCGTCTGTGTGTCATTCAATGACGGCGCTGATTGGCGTCCGCTGCACCTCAATCTGCCCACTACACCGATCCACGACTTAGTTGTGAAGAACGATGACCTGGTGCTTGCTACCCACGGATTCAGGACGTGCCCAAACCAATCCTGGTGGGTCAAAATCCTCCTCCCGGTGCAGTGATCTATTACTATCTGAAACAGGCGTCCAAGGGAGAGACCACAATCGAAATTCTGGACGCGGCTGGGAATGTGATCCGGAAATACTCCAGCAACAAGATGGAACCGCTGGAGGAGCCGCTTGATCCCGATGACAAGAAACCGGAAAAACAGGTCAAGGCGGAAGCTGGCTTGAACCGCTTTCTCTGGGATCTGCGTTACGAGGGCGCGAGCCGGGTGCCTGATTACTACTTATTCGAGTACAAGGACGGTGCGCGCGGGCCGCTCGCAGTGCCAGGGCAGTACCAGGTTCGGCTAAGCGTTGACGGCAAGAGTCAGACCGCGCCGCTCCAGTTGCAGCTTGATCCAAGGGTAAAAGTGGAGCAGGCGGACATGGAAAAACAATTCAAGCTTCTCATCGAGATTCGTGACGAGCTGAGCCGCGTCTACGATGCGGTTAACCAGATCCAAGATGTGCGTTCGCAAGTGGACGGACTAAAGAAAAGGCTGCCCGAGAATGACAACTCAAGGACCGTCCTCAGCACGGCAGGGGCACTCGATCAGAAACTTGTATCGGTTCGCGATACTTTGATTAACCTGAGAATCAGCGCCAATGAGGACTCGCTGGCTTATCCTCCCCAAATCGATGGCAAACTGGCCTACCTCGCCATGGCGATAACCGGATCATCAGACTCTGCGCCAACCGAGGCGCAATACCGTGAATTCGACAAGTTGAAAAAGCACGCAGATGATTTCCTGGCGCGCTGGGCTGAGCTCCAGAGGACCGATGTGGCGGCCTTCCAGAAGCTCGCAACCGACCAGGGGATTCAAGCCATCGTGGTCCCATCAGCCGGAACCGCACAAGGAGCGGGCACACAGCCTCGATAGGATAGTAGGGTCTTTCAAGGTTCGTAGAAAGTCTTAAACCGCAGAGAACGCCGAGAGCGCGAAGGTTCGCAGAGGACTCTGAAAGCTTTCTCAGCGTCCTCCGCAGATTTTCTCCGCAAACTCTGCGGCCAGCCTTTAATGCTGCTCTGGCCCACGCATCATTTTTTTTCAGGCCAGTGTTCGAAACGGACAAAGTCTCAAGGACCCGGAATATCAGTTGAATTCGAACTGAGACCAACCGGCACGAACAAGCTTAGGTAGTTTCGCTCCTGGCACCCGCCTTTGTTTGCGCCGAGCGCATATCACTTTTGTATCTCGACTCCTCCTTGCCGTTGAATCGCAGCGCGGTAAATTGCGGTGTTACAATGAAACTCACTCCGATTGAAACATGAGCAGAAAACGCCATTAGAGGGCGTGTTTTCGGCATCTAAGTAGCAAGAGAATGTTAACCATCCGGCGCAAACAAGCGGGCTGGAGAGCTTTGCTGAGCTGGGTTTGCCTGTTTGCATTGTTAGCGGCCAGCATTAATCAAGCCGCACATTTGTGCCGCCCGCAAGTGCTTGACGGCGGCGGTCCGGCGCGGACTTGCACGCTTTCATCTGCCAGCGCACCTTTTTGTCTGACCTGCCTTATGTTGCAGCCGGGGACCGCCTTAGTACTATTCCTAGCTCTTTCACCTGTCCTGTTCATCCAGCGTCGCGTGTGTCTTTTCCAGGCGCGTCCCCGGGTATTCGGGGAATCTTTCCCCTTATACGTGCGGCCCCCTCCGACGTACTAGAAACTCCCCTTTGTAAGACATATTCGCGCACTTCTGACCCAATATCGCTTCCGGTCCAGTAGGCGGGCCCCACAACCAAGTCTGGCTATCGTTTCCAGATTGAGGAGTCGTGGAATGAAGGACAGAATGTTAATAGCCGTTGTGACGATTCTCCTTTCCACACCGCTATTCGCCCAGCAGAGCAGCACGAGTGCTGCGCAAGGAAGCACTCAGGATACTGCGGCACTCGAGCAACGCATCAAGGACCTCGAAGAGCGTCTCATCGCACTGGAAGGTCAGGTGCGTATGCTGAAGAGCGGGCAAGCACAACCGGCTCCAGCGCCCCAGCCTCAGCCAGCCGGAGCACAGCCGGCCGAAACAGCGGCTCAGGCTCCTCCGCAGATCGCCGCCCCAGCGCCGACGCCTGCTCCAACTGAGGCGCAGGCAGGCATTGCCACTACCGGTGGCCAATTGCCTATTTACGGCGGTGCTTCCGCAGCCTCGAAGGCGTTGAATCCGGACATCAGCGTCATCGGGGATTTCATCGGAGCCGCCGGTGGAAACTCGGCCCCGCCGTTGGCAACTCTGCAGCCGTTCCCTTCGCTGCAGATGCACGAGTCTGAAGTCGGTTTTCAGGCCATCATCGACCCTTACGCTCGGGGCGACTTCTTCATCTCCTTCGGCGAGGAGGGTGTGAATCTGGAAGAGGGGTACATCACGTTTACAGCGCTCCCCGCGGGCATCGTGGCTAGAGTGGGGAAAATGCGTTCTGTGTTTGGCAAGGTCAACTTGATGCACAATCACGTTCTGCCGTGGATTGACCGGCCGATTGTCAACACTAATTTGGTGGGTGGGGAGGACGGCATCGATGATGCCGGTGTCTCCATTGAGCGCATCTTGCCGGCGCCGAAAGGTATCTTCCTGGAGGCTACAGGACAGGTCTTCCGCGGCGATTCGGCCGACGTGTTCAAGGCATCGCAAAAGAGCGATGTCAGCACCGTGGCTCACCTGCGAGGTTACAAAGACATCACTGAATCCACCAATCTCGATATCGGGCTTTCCTACGCCCGCGGACACAATGATGCGGGCACAAATTCGGTGACGCCGTTGTCGAGTACAGATTTCCTCACACAGTTGTATGGTGTTGATGCCACTCTGCGTTGGAAGCCCCTACGCCGATCGATCTATCACTCCTTTGTGGCGCGCAGTGAGTTCATCTGGAGCCAGCGCCAGCAGCCGCTGAGGGAGCAACGTGCTTTCGGCTTTTATACATCCGCCGATTATCAGCTGAAGCGCCGCTGGTTCCTGGGCGGACGATACGACTGGTCGGACCGCAGCCGTTTTGCCAACGTGACGGATAAGGGAGGCTCGGTGGTGCTGACCTACTGGCCGAGCGAATTCAGCCAGATTCGCGGTCAGTATCGCTTCACAAATTACGCCGAGAACATTAAAGCAAATGAACTGCTGATGCAGGTGATTTTCTCGCTGGGAGCGCACGGAGCTCACCCGTTCTAGGAGAAATGAATGAATAGAAAATTAAGTGATTTTCGATTAGTGATTTTCTTCGGTGCTGCACTTTTGCTGTTCGCCTTGTTGTTGCCCATAGTGGCAGAGGCCAAAAAGCTCAATGTGGTCACCGCTACCACCGATATGGCTGCCCTGACTCAGGAGGTCGGAGGCGACAAGGTTAACGTGGAATCGATCGCCAGAGGATATCAGGATCCGCACTTCGTCGAGGCCAAGCCAAGCTTCCTGCTCAAGTTGCGCCAGGCTGATCTGCTGGTCGTGGTCGGCTTGCAATTGGAAATCGGCTGGTTGCCGCCGCTGATCACGCAGAGTGGGAATCCGAGAATTCAGCAGGGAGCGGCGGGCTATCTCGATGCCTCGCAGTTCGCCGAAATCCTCGATATCCCCACCGGACCGGTTACCCGCGCCATGGGCGACGTGCATCCCCTCGGGAACCCGCACTACTGGCTCGATCCAGACAATGGCAGGCGCATCGCCAAAGGAATTGCTGCCAAGCTGGGCGAGATGGATTCCGGCGACTCCGCTTACTTCCAGCAGCGCTTTCAGGATTTTGACAAACGGCTGACGGCAGCTGAGCAAAAGTGGGATGCGGAAATGAAGCCGTTTCGCGGGCGCAAAGTGGTCACTTACCACCGCTCTTTGCCCAATTTCGCCAAGCACTTCGGACTGGATGTGGTGGGCTACGTCGAGCCGCGGCCCGGCATTCCGCCTACTCCCAGCCATACCATCGAGCTCATTGGACTCATGAAACGGGAGAACTGCAAGATCGTCATGGTGGAACCGTATTTCGACTTGAAGACACCCAACAGCATAGCCAGCCAGACCGGCGCAAAAGTGCTTGTTTATTTGCCGTCGGTGGGCGGCGAGAAAGATGTGACCGACTATTTCAAACTCTTCGATTACGATATTAATTTGCTAACTAAGGCCTTCCAAGCCACCCAGTAGGGGCGAAGGAGCAACATGGAAATTCTGCCTTTTTTATTCTGGCCCTTCATGGCCAGCCTCATTCTGACTGGCATTCATGCCTATCTAGGCGTACACGTTGTGGAACGAGGAGTCATCTTCGTCGATCTTGCGCTGGCTCAGATTGCCGCGCTGGGCGCTACCATTGCCATCTTGGTTGGCATGGATCCGCATGGACAGGGCGCGTATTGGCTCAGTCTGGCGTTTACTTTCGTGGGGGCGGCGATTTTCGCGTTCGCTCGTACTCGCCGAGGGCACATCCCGCAGGAGGCATTCATCGGAATCGCTTACGCCGTCGCCTCAGCGGCTGCGATCCTTGCGATGAGCAAGGCTACGGGCGAAACCGAGCACCTGAAAGACATGTTGGTGGGCAACATCCTGGCAGTTTCAAGGCACGAAGTCGCGAAGACCGCCATTCTCTACGGCGGCATCGGGCTTTTCCACTACATCTTTCGTCACAGATTCCTGCTGATCTCGACTGATACTGCCGAAGCCGAGCGCCGTGGGATGAGCATTCGTTTCTGGGATTTCCTCTTCTACGCCTCATTCGGCTTTGTCGTGACTTCCTCTGTGGCAATCGCGGGCGTGTTGCTGGTGTTCTGCTATCTAATCGTGCCCTCAGTCGGAGCCATGTTGTTTGCTGACCGGGTGGGCCGGCGCCTGGCGATTGGCTGGACTATGGGCACCTTGGTATCGGCGCTCGGTGTGTATTTCTCTGTCGAGCTCGATCTGCCAACCGGAGCCACGATCGTGTGCACTTTCGGTGCGGTGCTGGTTGTGATGTTCCTGATCCATCTTTTGTTCTTCCACGGCCGGAGCGCGCATCCGCTGGAGGGCGCTGCCTCGGTAGAAAGTCCGAACGAGCGCGTGCTGCAAAGCGGTCACTAGCCTACGGATTGTCCCGGAGTCGCGGTTTAGGGGGATGCCTGCCGGGAGTTCATGAGCCTCCGTTTTGCAGACGGCAGTTACCCACCTATTACTTTCGTGCTATCCGGATAGCACATTAGTGCATTGACCGAATGGTGTGGGCTTGGTAACCTGAGCGCGTACACGGCTTGCGAGCCTCCCCCAAGGTGCAGAAGTGCATCTTTGATTTTGGGGGTGGGCTATGAGGTTTGTGTATTTCTGCTATGCGGCAGTCGGATTTGCGGTGGCCCGCTGGATTTTCCGGCGGCAGCGCCTGTCGATGGATCCCGTAAATCGTTTTCGTTCCTCTGGTCTGTTGTAAGTTGCTGTACGCGGGCGCGCGTCCCGTTGCGCACCATTTCGTCACGCGCGCCCTTTCCCTTCTTCTGAGTTCCCGCGCCGCTTTCCTAAAGTCCTAGCACTAACGTTCACCTTCTTCTTCATCTTCCGCCGACAACTCTGGATACAATTTTCCTAGACAAGAATTCGTGTTGCTTCTAGTAATCGACTGAATTCTCGAGCACGCGCGTTGCGTTCTGCTGCACAGCTTGCGGCACAATGATCAGGACTCATCAGAGAGAGTGATTGACGGCTCATATGAAACGGAAGCTATACACAACCGCCATGTTGTCGTTTTTGGCATTGCTGCTGCCCTTTCTTGCCGCGGCGCAATCCGACACAGCTGACGTGCCACTTGGCGACGTCGCCCGTGCATTGCGGAAGAAGAAGGCACAGCCCGTGCACACTGTCATCGACAATGACAACCTTCCCCAGGTGATGGACGAAGTGCAAAAGCGAAAGCTCGGCGACGTCTCGTCTCTGCTTTCCATTGAGCCCGGCAAGAACTTTCAGGTCTCCTCGCCCGACGTGACCTGCAGCCTCTCCTTCAGAATGCCAAGTCAGCCTACTATGGTTCAGTCGCGCTTGGTTCAGCCAAACTTATTCCTGCCGCCGCGACGGAGGATTCCGCAGCCGCCGAGAAGCGCTCGGATTTGACCCTGCTCTATCACCTCAAGGGAAAGGCCGCACCGCTTACCACCACCGTCTTCCGCGAACCTCTGGGAATCACTCTTAGACCTGATCAGGAGTGGCACTGGGCAATTGTGCACGCGACGGGCATACCGCCGCGGTGATTGTCACGCAGCATTACCAGTCGTTATTTCAAGCGGAGCGAGAGATCTGTTTTTGAATGATGGGCACATCCTCTGCCATTCCTCTCTTCATACTCCGGTACGCCGCATCCACGATTTCCTGGTTTTGCCAACCTTCTTCGCCGGGAACAGGGAACTGGCTCTTGCCTTCGATCGCGGCAGCGAACACATCCACCTGGCGGGCATAGGCATTTTGGTTGGATATCATTTCTGTCTCCACGACCGATTCTCCGCGTTTCAACTGCACGTTGATCGCGTGTCCCACCGTCAATCCGTCATCCGCGGACAAAACTCCTTCTTCACCGACGATTTCGATCGGCGTTCGGTACTCGGCGCGAGTTGACACCAGCACCGCACCTAGTGTGCCGCGAGAAAACTGCAGCGCGAGAACCGCCGCCGCCTCCACTTGGCCGGAGTCTTCGTCAGACATGCCGCGGGCGCCCACTCCAGTGACTTCATCCTGCAGGATGAAACGAAGAGCATCGATGCAGTGAACACCGACATCAGCGATCGGGCCTCCGCCAGCTAGCGCGGGGTGTGTGATCCAGGTCCGGGCGTGATTGCGCCCCGGATAAGAGAACTCAGAGCGGGCAAAAATCGCTTTCCCGATCTGTCCAGACGCAATGCGTTCCCGCAGGCGCGCCGTGCTGTCCTCGAACCTAAAGACCTGCGCCACACCTAGCAGAACCTTGGCGCGCCGCGCTGCTTCGACCATCTGCCGGCACTCATGGGCATTTGTTCCCATAGGTTTTTCACAAAGCACCGGCTTCCCACATTGAATGGCTAGCAACACATCCTGTAAGTGCAGGGAATTGGGTGTAGTCACAAGTACGGCGTCGACTTCCGCCGAACGGCAAAGATCTTCCGTCGAATCGAATGCGAGGGGAATACTGTACTGCCGCGCCGATTCCTGGGCTTTGTGCAGGTCGCGCCGCGAGAGTGCGCTGACGCGGCAGTTCTTCGCCAGCGAAAAGCCGGGCATGAGCCGCCGCACAGCATGTAATCCGAAGCCAACGATTCCGAATCGAATCATATTCGTGCGGATCTGGTTTGCCTTGCGCCCATCGAACCGTTCAGGACGCCTGCCGCTTTGCCTAGAGTCATTAATGGTTCCTGTTCTTTACGTAGTTCCCCATGAAATAGAAACAAAGAGTGGAAGCCTCAGGCGGCGCTTTTTTGGCAAATATCGAGGTCGGGTCCTGTTGGACTACTTTGTCGCCATTGCCCCAACCAACGACTGGAAGATTTTGAATCCCTCCGTGCAGCCCAGTTCTGGTTCGGATGAACGTTCGGGGTGGGGCATCATGCCCAGAACATTCCGGCCCGCGCCACAGATACCGGCAATATTGTCCAGGGAACCATTCGGGTTGGCATCAACGGTGACTCGGCCGTCAGGCGTCGAATAACGAAACACGACACGATTGTCCCGGCGCAATTCCGCCAGAGTCGCATCATCGCAGAAATAATTGCCTTCCATGTGCCCGATGGGAATAGTGAGAACCTCGCCTTGGCGGCACGCGTTGGTAAACGGAGTATCCGCAATTTCCACGCGCACATGAACCGGCTTGCAGATGTACTTGAGTCCGATGTTACGCATGAGGGCTCCCGGAAGCAGTCCCGACTCGCACAGGATCTGGAAACCATTGCAGATGCCCAGCACCAGTCCGCCTCGGTCGGCAAACTTCTTTACCGATTCCATCACCGGAGAGAACTTTGCGATAGCCCCGGTGCGCAAGTAGTCTCCGTATGCGAAACCGCCGGGAACAATAATAACGTCGCAGTTCTCCAGATCATGAGACTCATGCCAGAGAAACGTAACCGGTTGCTTTGCTACCTGCTGGATCGTCCAGTAAGCGTCGTGGTCACAATTCGAGCCAGGAAAGATGATCACGCCGAATTTCATTTTTTGCCTCGGTGGCTGACTGCGATTCGAGTCTAACATGAAAAGAAAAACGGACTGCCCGGTTCGATGGGGATTCACTGTGGAACGAATTTCGGGGCTCAAGGTTACGCAGGTCAGAGAAGTGGCAGACCTGAGTTTCGTCACTCGCGCGGTCCCCGGACGCATCCAAAAGAACATGGAACTCGGAGAGCATCTTCACATCACCGGCGCTGCGCTGAAGAAGTGGATTCTCGCGCAGTTTCAGGATTCGCTCGCGGTCGGTGTCCTCTGGCTAATCGGTCTGTGGATTGTGAAAGTTCCATGGGCACCGTTCTGGGCTTTGTTGGCGGCTGTTCTGCAGTTTGTGCCTCACCTTGGGCCGGTGCTGGGGATGATCGGTCCGGTACTTGCTGCAACCCTGCGTTGGGGCGATTGGGAACACCCCCTCTATGTGCTCATCCTCTACGCCGTGATCGCTGTAGTCGACGGACTTCTGCTTCAGCCATACATCATGAGGCGCACAGCCAAGGTGCCCATGTGGGCGTCGATTCTGACACCCATCGTGCTCGGGATAGTAATTCCGTTCTGGGGCGTGCTGCTCGCTCCTCCCCTGCTGGCGGTCGTGTACGCTTACAAAGTCCGATACAGGAAAGTCGAAATTCCAACGCGCCATGATGGCGGCGTCTAGTATTTTTTCGCCGCACGGAGTAAGACTCCACTTCATTGCTTCGCAGTGACTTCCTGCGAGGCGTGCTATAATTTCGCCTCGTCTGCACCGTTTCGAGGCAATCCTTTGATCTCCTCCACGGGCGAATCCTGCGCCACTAAAGTACACTGAATACGAGGTGTTCCCAGGTC
>WNEZ01017375.1_pt1 | contig 12485 bp, 17 predicted proteins | sample 5400521 | NCBI WGS metagenome assembly WNEZ01 (sample SAMN13153339, study PRJNA577476) | soil metagenome | isolation source: 120 cm saprolite under Douglas fir tree site 2 hole 1 replicate 1 | place: USA:California | collected 2015-04-18 | reverse complement strand
AGCAGTCCTAAAGAACTCCAAGATATCGAGCGCTTTCACCGAGCGCAATACCAACGAGCAACTCCGCACCTGGCTCGATGGCCTTTCCGACGAGGATCTCGGCCGCTACAAGATGTAAGCAGCTATCGGCCAGTCGATTCAGTTACCCGCCCGAGATCAGTTCGAGTCAGTGTGTCTTCCGGCACGAGCGTTAACCCGCGAACCGTCCGTCGCCAGGCGAAAAGCAGGACGATGCCGATCAGAATGAGCGCCAGGCTCAGGCCGGCCCACAGGCCAAACGCGCCCCAGCCCCGGCGGAAGCACAGCCAGGCACCGAGCGGAAGACCAATAATCCAGTACGCAGTGAAGTGGCAGAACATGGGCGTGCGCGTATCGCCGGCACCGCGGAGGGCTCCCGTGGCGACGGTCTGGATGCCATCGAATAGTTGAAAGGCGGCGCCGGCAGCGAGCAGAGGAATGGTGCTGTGAATGACGGTCTCATCCGGTGTGTACATCCGCGCGATCCATCGGGGAAATAGGAGCAGAGCCGCGCTGGTGCAGGTCATGAAGGCAGCACCAAGAAAGATGGCTGTGCCCCCGGCATCGCCCGCTGCTTTGGGATCCTTACGGCCGATCGCCTGACCAACGCGAACGGCGGCCGCGGAAGCAATGCCGAGAGGAACCATGTAAGTAAAGGCGACGGTGTTGAGAGCGATCTGGTGGCTGGCGAGGGGAACAGCACCAAGCCGGGCAATGAGCGCTGTGACCAGGGCAAAGACGCCGCTCTCCAAAGTGAACTGAATCGCGGCGGGCAATCCGAGAGTAATGAGGCGGCGGATGCGCGGCAGATCGATTTCCACTGGAGTTCTGAGGAGCTCGGTACGGTGTTTTTGGTCGTACCACAGCAGGTAGCCAACAAGCACAGCAGCCATGTACAGCCGTGCGATCGCCGTGGACCAGCCGGAACCAACGGCGCCCATGGCCGGCGCTCCCCACTTGCCATAGATCAGAATCCAATTGCCTAGAGCATTGATGATATTGGCGGTGACGAGCGCGAACGCTACGGGTTTCACCATGTTCATCGCTTGCAGGCAGCGGCGCACGGCGAAATAGAGAAGCAGGGGCAGCAAGCCCGCGGCTAACGCCTTGGTGTAGGGAATGGCTAGGGCCAAGACTCCCGGATCCACATGCATCTCCGCGAGAAGAGAGGGAAGCAACCAGACGGGCGCGGCAAGAATGGGGGTGAGGGCCACGCTCAGGTAAATACTGTTGAGCAGGGAACGATGACAGTCCTCGCGCCGGCCCGCTCCGAAAGCCTGCGAAACCAGCGTGTCCAGTCCCATGAGCAGGCCGCCACCGAAAAGAGCCAGGACGATAAAAATGTTGGAGCCCAGACTGACCGCGCCCATGGCGGTCGCACTGTCGGGAAGCCGCCCTACCATCATCGTATCGACGATAGCCATGCTCATCCAGCCGAGTTCGGCGAGCACAAGTGGAATGGCGAGCCGCAGCGTGGGGCGGAATTCGGCGCGAAGTGCCTGGAGTCCGATCATGGGTACACGGCAAGAGGAACGAGTGTAAGCGGGGCGGAGAAAAGGAGCAAACGGACGCCGCGGTGAAACGAAGTGAGGAGCGGGGAGTGGGAGCAAGTCGAGGGAAGACTATTCCATCGGAACCAGGGGCAAGAGAAATTCCTGCAAGATCTCGCTGTCTGAGACAGAAAGCTGGTCCAATTGAATCCCCATCTGATTCCCATTCAGAATGCGGGCGACCGAACCGATCGCTGCGATTGGCCTCATACGATCAGAGGGCTGCAGGCAAATACCTAAGGATGAGCCACCCGGAGCGATCCGGGGAGCCCGAACCAGGAGGCCGCTCATGCTGACGTCAATCGTTTCATCTTCCAGCTCTTCCTTCCCAAACTTAAGCCCCACTTTGGATGGAATCCTTACGCGACGGGTCCTACGCCGCTCATGTTCCATGACACCTTGAGTGGCCCGAAGGAGTTTAAGAAGGCGATCCTTATCAATATGGCTTGTATAAGAAAAAGCTGGCACCCGCCGCAAATCCTACGGAAAGCGCACTCGGACGCTGATCGTCGCTGATCAGGATGATGGGGGTCGTACGGTTGAAGCGCGAGCCGCGCATCTGCCGGGCAAGTTCGATCCCGCCGGGAGAAGGCATGTGTAAATCCAAAAACACGACATCAAATTTTCCTTCATCGAGAATATTGGGAGCTTCCGTGCTTCTGGTAAGGATCAAGGCTTCCATGCCGGCGGAATTCAAGACTTTCCCGATCATCTCGCAAACTAATGGTTCGTCGTCTACAACTAGGCCACGCCTCTGCATGCCGCCCTCCCGATTCTGGCGATCGCCCGCACGCCGGATTCAGCGTCAACTTGGAAGAGCCGCTTCCGACCGCAAAATTTCATGGCAGTCGAACTGTATGCCTACACGCAACTTGCCACGCGGCGTATCGACATGCTCGAGACGCACCACGTGACCGGTACATCGCCACTCTGTGGTCGGTCTGCCGCTGATTTCCTCTGGCATTTTCAGAAGAACCTCGACCTCCGAACCGATAACCAGGAGCGCGTCGGTGGCAAAAAATACTCCTCTTTCCGAGAGATCTTCCGATTCCACTCTCCGTTCGCTCCAGCCGGATTTCCAGGCGCGGACTCGTAGTTTGGTTCTGAAGAGATGACGGCGAGAATTACGCCGCTCGGATACGTACCCTTCCATCGGTGCCTCCTTGCCCCAAGGAGGGACGATGGCGCAGGCTGAGAGCGGAGTGGAATGAACACTGTGGAACAGGAGCACGGCGCTGGATAGGCTCAATTTGGTATTTGCCCCACAAAGCCTACCCACCGCCCTGCGCCCTGGCTCTGGTTTTCCACCGCGACGGCCGTCGATCCACCCACTTTTCGCTTGCCAATGAACGGGTAGCAAACGTAGAGTTAGCCTAGGCCTTGGGGGTTTTCTGGAGGCGGCACCCATATATAGGAACCCAGTTGCCGGATCGCTGCGGCTCGATTTCTTGTGCGCGGGCGGAGGCAGAAACAGATGACGGCCATCATCACGGTTGCGAATCAAAAAGGCGGCGTGGGAAAGACCACGACGGCGATCAATTTGTCCGCGGCGCTGGCGCATCGTGGAAAGCGCACGCTGCTGATTGATCTCGATCCACAAGCCAATTCGACAATCGCGTTTTACGATGCCGGCGAGATTTCCACGACCATGTTCGACGTGCTGAGCGACAGCCGTGTGACGATGGCCACAGTCATAAAGCCGACCAAGGATCCCATGTTGTTCCTTGGGCCGGGCCGGCTGGCGCTCGCAAAGCTGGAGCAGGTGCTCGCGGGACAATTCGATGCGCCGTTCAAATTGAAAGATGCGCTGACTCCGGTCTTGAAAGATTATGAGTACGTAATTCTCGATACTCCGCCGTCGCTGGGAATCCTGACGGTGAATGCTCTGGTAGCCTCGACGCATTTGCTCGTGCCCATTCAGGCAGCGTACTTCGCGATCGAGGGAACGGACGATCTGCTGGAGACCTACGAACGAATCCGGGCACGTCCCAACCCGGCGCTGAAGGTTCTGGGGGTGGTGATTACGCTTTTTGACAAGCGTACGAACATTTCCAAGGATACGCACGGGCAGATTCGATCGGTATTCGGCGAAGTGCTGTTTAAGACAAAAATCACGAAGAACGTCCGGTTGGAAGAGAGCCCGGCATACAAGGAAACGATTTTGACGTACGCGCCGAAATCGCCCGGCGCGGTCGAGTACAAGAAACTCGCAGGGGAGGTTATCCAACGTGTCGAAGAGGATCGGGTTACCCGTCACGCTGAAGATGCGGCATGACGCGCACTACGTAGAATCGCTGACAAGCTATAGCGGCGCGGCGGTCGGGCGTATGATTCGCGTGGACCAAATCCGCCCGAATCCCGACCAGCCACGCAAGGCGCTCGGCGATTTGCGCGAACTCACGGAATCGATCCGCGAGAAAGGCGTGCTAGAGCCGCTGCTGGTACGCTACGTCCCGCGAGAGGACTGCTTTCATATCATCTCCGGCGAGCGGCGCTATCATGCGTCGCGCGCGGCGGGGCTGCGCGAGGTGCCGTGCATCGAAAAGACCGCGGACGACGCGGAGACGCTCGAAATCGGGCTGATCGAAAATATTCAGCGGAAAGACCTGACTCCGTTTGAAGAAGCGGATGGGCTGCACCGGTTGAGCGCGCAGTTTGAATACACGCACGAGGACATCGCGAAGAAGATCGGCCGGGCGCGGTCCTCGGTGACCGAAACTTTGTCGCTGCGCAATATTCCCGACTCGCTGCGAAAGAAGTGCATCGAGCACGGAATCCTTTCAAAATCGCTTTTGCTGCAGATTGCGCGCCAGCCCACCGAAAAGAAAATGATCGAGATGTTCCACCGTATCATGCAGGGAGGGCTCACACGCGACGAGGCGCGCCGCGAACGCCGCGAAGAGCAGTCGGGACCGCAGCGGCCACAGCCGTTCATCTTTCAATTCGAGCCGCCGGCGGAAACATTCAAGTTCCGGATTCAGTTCAAGAAGAGCCATGTTTCACGCGATGAGCTGATCTCGACGCTGCGCGAAATCCTGGCGCAGCTTGAGGGCTCCTCTTCGGAAGCCGATTCGACAGCCGCCTAATACTGCCAAGAACGGACGAGGCCCCTCGAGAAGACTCAAGACACGCCAGCACTGCTCCTGCAAGTTACCTCCATGGTTGAACTTTCACCGAAGCAAATGCAGATCATCGAGCGGCTCTTCGAGGCCGGCTTTCGCCCAATTGCGATTCCGCCTTACGAGAATGCCCTGTGTATGAGGAAAGGCGATTGCGCGGCGGTGTTGGCTGCCGTTCCGAACGGCGGAATAAAACTGCTCGCGCCGCCATCGTACCTGGTGGATGGCAACTTGAGCGTTCGGCTCAAACGTGTCAGAAGCGAAGTATTTGTGTGGAAAAAGCGAGAAGTGGAAGCAACGCCAGAGAAATTGGGCGAACTTGAATCGTTCCGGCGGGAACTTATTGAACTCCTGGATCTGCCTCCGAAGCAGTAGAGTTGCTGCAATTTGCAATTCCTAAAAACTCCCGGCAAACTGAAATTCTCATGGAAACCAACGACATTATCTGCATCGGAGCGGGGCCGACGGGCCTGGCTACTGCCATCGAAGCCAAGTGCGCCGGAATGCGGCCGCTGGTCATCGACAAAGCCTGCCTGTGCAATTCGATCTTCCACTATCCGGTAAACATGGTGTTTTTCACGACGCCGGAATTGCTCGAAATCGGCGACTTGCCACTAGTCTGCGCGGCGGAAAAGCCTACCCGCGTCGAGGGGCTGAAATACTACCGGAAGGCGGCGGAGCACTATGCACTTGAATTGCGGTTGTACGAGCGGGTGTTGCGGGTCGATGGCCAGGATGGGAACTTCACGGTAGTAACGAGAACGGAGAAGGGAATGGAGTACAAATACCAGTGCAAAAAGATTGCCGTGGCAACAGGATATTACGATCTGCCGAACCAACTGGGCGTGCCGGGCGAAGATCTTCCGCACGTTTCGCACTATTACACGGAGCCACACGAATTCTGGAATCAGGACGTGGTCGTGATCGGCGGGAAAAATTCCGCTGCTGAGGCGGCGCTTGATCTCTATCGAAATGGCGCGCGAGTGACGCTGGTACACCGGAACAAGGAGCTTGGTGCAACGATCAAGTATTGGGTACGGCCGGACATTGAGAACCGAATTAAGGCCGGCCAGGTGAAAGCATTGTTCGAGACCCGCGTGAAGCGCATCACCAAGGACGAAGTCGTGGTCGAAAATGGAGACGGTGAGAAGAGATTGCCCGCGCGGCGCGTGTTCGCGTTGACCGGGTATCATCCCGATTTCACGTTTATTGAAAGCCTGGGCGTGCGGCTCGATCCGGAAAGCCGCAAACCGGCGCTGGATCCGAATACACTCGAGAGCAATGTGGCGGGAATCCATCTGGCGGGAGTGGTCATCGGCGGACGTCGTACTGGGGAGATATTCATCGAAAACGGACGCTTCCATGGGAAGCAGATCATTCAAGCACTGGCCGTGTGAGCGGCAAGGAAGCGACACTCAGGCCAGATTTGCCCGCCCCGATGTCGTTTGCTAGACTCGTAGTTCATGGCATCGATTATCCGGGAAGTGGGCGAAACGTTTGGCGCGCTGGTGAAGGGCTTCAGCGTAACCTTCCGCAATATCTTTCGTAAGACCGTCACGGAAAACTATCCTTACGAGCCCGTGCATTTCCAGCCACGCTACCGCGGGATTCACGTTCTGCACCGGGACGAAAGCGGACTGGAAAAATGTGTGGGCTGCTTCCTCTGCGCTGCGGCTTGCCCCGCGAATTGCATTTACATTGAAGCGGCGGAGAACGTCGACGAAAAACGCATCTCCGCGGGCGAGCGCTATGCCAGCGTGTACAACATCGATTATTCGCGCTGCATTTACGCCATCACGCACGGTCACGGCTTTGAGCTGGCGACCTACGACATCAACTCTCTCGTGTACCGCAAAGAACAGCTTCTAGAAATAGGACCCGCTGCCGCGACCTCGTCTAGCCGCTAGTATTTACCCACTCTAATCTCGCGAGTTTTTCCCGATAACCCCGAGGTGCGTCCAGATTTATCGCCGGACAGCTCTTGCCGTCTCTCTGAAGTAGCGTCCTCTAATAAATATAAGGCAGCTAAGACGTAAGTCCGGAGAGAGACGTGAAGGAAAGATGCCAAGCGCGGTTATGCGAAGCGCTCGAGAGGAACGCTGGGGCGAACGAGTGGAAGCCGCTAGGGCGCATGACGCTGGGCACACCTCCGGGGCCGAGCGACCGGAGCTTCGCAGACGCTAGAGCTGGCTGCAAACTGCGGATGGAGCGCCGAAAAATGGCCTTCACCTCAAGCCGGGCCTCGGTTTGCGGGCGACGTGACCGATCGATCCGCAAAAAAATTATCGGACACGCCACGTCCACTTCTGGGGAGAGATTCAGAGGAGACGTCTTGTTGCCCTTGTTGCGGGCGTTCCCCCTGCTCCATTAGCCAGCGGGCCACCATAGCTGCGGAATTAGCCTCCATCCAAAGGTCGAGAAGCGCGCCAATCTCCTTGCGGAGATTGGCGGCATGGCTGAGACGCGAGAGTTCATAGCTCTGCAGCGAATTTCGCGAAGCCGAGAGAAGAAATTCCCCCGGAGGTTCGGTCTTGTAGTAGTTCACGCAGGCCTCCTAACAAATGGCCTGGGTACATTGAAATTGCGTTAATTATAGTAAAGAGTACTGACAGGGTACTGAGTTGTGGGAAACTGTGGAAAATTTTGGCGCTCGAATCGCAGGACTGCTGATGGGCAGGAAGCGCGAGGCGAAGTTTCACCGATCGATGGCGCCGGCAGGGCGATTGCGATGCGCGCTTGCAGCGCCAGCGCGGGAGATTACGAAGACCCGGACCAGGACTGATAAGCGGCGGGAAAGGAGGCGAAGATGCGAAAAACTCGGAGAAGGGGACTGAAACCGATCGCGCTGCGGAGACAGTGCGACGTGATGCTGAGTGCGCGGCAATGCGAGACGTGGCTGACGCTGGACGAACTCGCGAAGCTGACACATTACCCGCCAGCAAGCATTTCGGCGCAATTGCGGCACCTGCGGAAGCCGGAATACGGGGGCTACGTGGTGCGCAAGCGGCAGCGAGCGATGGGCAAGGTCTTGCGCGGCGAGGATTTCGGGACGGTGTGGGAGTACCAGATCAAGCGTGCGATTCGCAGGAAGTTAGTGGGTACGCGTTTGCGGGGCGGCGGAAGACAACTTTCGCTGCAACCGGTAGCTTGCTGAATCGCGACGGAATCGGTGCGGAGGAGCGATGAGCGTCAAACCGGAGCTGGCGTTTGATGTGCGCTGGGAAGTCTACCGCGGCGCGCGCTAAAGAACAAGCAGGTCACCGACTCGCAGAACTTTGCCAGCCTCGCTGGTAGCGACGCACGTGTTGGTGGCCAGGCGATAGTAGTGGTCGAAGCGGGCTTCGGGGCACCACGCCGGGACATGCGAGCGACGGTAATCGCTGAAGATTTTTTGAAAGCCGGGAATGATGACTCCCGTGTGAGGGCCGCGCGGGGGAACCGGGCAGCGCGCGCAGGGATTGCTGCCCTCGAAATTCACTTCGCCGATGCGGAAGCGCACGGCGCCGCGTTCCTCCGCGCTGAAGAGTTGATCTTCCCAGAATGCCGGGACTTCTGCAGGTGCAACGGCAGAGCGGTCGCCATCGATTTCGAGTGTGGTGCGGAAGCGCAAGCGCGCATCGTCGATGTTCATGCCGGGGAAAAGCCCGCAAACGGCCTGCAAGCTCGCGGTGGAAACAATCGTTGGGCCGTTGGCAATGGTGTCATCCGGAAAACCCTCGGGAGAATGGCGGACGGTGATCGGCTGCTCGAAGAAGTTGGAAAACCATTTGGAGGCGGATGCCGTGTCACCAGGAAAGGCAAATGTTTTGGGCGGGATTTTCCGGCGGTCCCCCGGAACCGCAAGCGTGACAGAACTGACGTCCGGCGCGAAAGCCGCGCGGATCAAGTGGATGGCTGTGCTGCGCTTGCCGTTGACCCATTGGCCGTCAGCGGAATAGAGCGCCCACGCGCGGTCGAATTCAAGGCCGCCGCCCGGGCCGATGCGAGCTTCCTTTACGGGGAACGGATCCAGCGACTTGATGGGATAAAGGCTGATGTTTGCCAAGCGCGGGGAAATTGGGGATGAGGTCATGCGGAGATTTTAGCAGAGGCGAAGCGAAACGTGATGGGTCTCCGACTGCGGGCGCCCGCGCCCCATATCTTATCCCCAGACTCGCACCTGGCCAAAGATGAGCTTCGCCAGAAGCGCGCCGCCGAGGAGCGCCATCGCGATGCTCAGGAGCGTGCCAATCAAGAAGTATTCCGCGAAGCGCTCGGATTTGAACTCCGGATAGCGGGCGATGGATTTTGCCGTCAAGATCAGGCCGACCATTGCCGGTGATTGCAAAAGTAGCGCAGTGATAACCAGGAACCGTTCCAGCCAGCCGATGTAAAGTCCGGCGTTCTGCAATTGCTCGCTGGACTTTTCCAGCGAACGACTTTTTACGCCTTCCGCCAGGGAACGAATCAGGAAGCGGATCAGATATCCGCCGCCGAAGACCACCCCCGCGTAAATCACCGGCACGGCAAGAAACTTATTCGGGACGGCTCTAGCATCCCGAAATGGCGCGCTAAGTTCGCTGAATGGCAAGCCAGGCGACAGCATCCACGCGGCGAGACCCACGGTCCAGAAATGAAAGAGCTGATCGCCTACGTAGGCCCAGGATCCGTCCGAGACCGGATACTTTCTGGCTAGTTGTATCGTGGCGAGATCGATCAACAGATGAACGAGCGTTAGCGCCGCGATCACCAGATACGTGCGTAGCGACAGGAGGGAGCCGCGCAGGACAAAACCGGTGATGATGAGGGCGGAGAGATAGTGAATGAGCCCGTGCAGGAAATAGGCGGCGGGCTTTCCGCGCCGTTTTTGCTCGACGAGACTGTCCGTCTGAAAAATAAAATCGGTCAGCAGCTGGGCCAGATAGATCGCCAGAAAGGCTCGAAGAAGTGGTTGCATGTTTATGTACAACTTTCTATTTTTGTACGTTTCTGTACAACTAGCACAAAGTGCGTTCGATTAGCGATTCTGTTGCCTTAACCGTTTCCGTTAATTGCCAATAATATCCCCGCTTGAGATTTCTGGAAACGGTGGAATCGTCAAGCTTGAGGCGTTTGGCGGTTTGCTCTAGCGTCGGCGTATCGTGGAATTCCCGGATGGTCTCCCACTGTCTTTCGGTGATCTTCAGAACCAGCGTATCGTGGAGCCCATAGAGCAGATTTATGGTTTTGTTGAAGTGTTCGTCGCGGGACACAAAAGCGGTCAGGACCTCGAATTTGAAGAGATTGCCGGTCTTGATGCTTTCGATGGCTTTGCGGGCGGCTTGAAAAGCTTCGCCGCCAAGGCGGTTTACTGGCGGCCGGATGCGGCCGGCGACACTGCCAAAGCCCACTCCGATCCGGAGAGACAGCGGCCTGAGCGCAACGCGGAGATCCTGAATGACGGCGGGAATCGACGGCGGGTCGCGGGTAACGGTTTGAAATTCATCGCCAGCGGTAACAGAGTACGGCAGTTGGATGAGCTTTCGGTGCAAATGGCGCCTCGAAATGGCGGCAAGTTTTTTTCCGAGCAGGCTGCGAAGATCCACTCGAGCGCGGGATTCCATGACGTCCGCGATCAGCACCGCATAGGTTCTGGAAGGCATAAGGCACCCTTGCAAAGGGTACTCACTTGTACGAAAATATGCAAGTATTAATTATTGTACGCATGTGTACAAATCCAAGGAGTTGTACTATTATGTACAAATTAAAGAAACGCCGCAAAATCTCAGTAAGTATCGCTGACTTCCGGGGGATTGGGCCGGCGGGCGGGCGGGCGGAACGATCCCATTCTCGCGTAAGTAGAGGATTATTTGACCGTAGTGGTCGGCGGCGTGCCACACCACGACGGTAGCCATCCCGAGGCGCGTGTTGGGGCCGGCGTAAGGACCTTCAATGGGGTCGAACATATTTTTCGCGTCGATAGCTCCCACCGATTTGCGGATGGCCGCGAAGGAATCGCGCAGGTAGATTAACAATTCCTTTTTTGTTTTCGCGGGGCTGGGGCCTCCCTTGTCGCAAGCGTCGGGCGGCTTCTGGCCGTCCAGTTCCGCGGCGAAGGCGAAATTTGCGCACGCCACATGCTTCACCTGTTCGACGAAAGTGCGGACTTCCGCGGGGCCGAATTGCGGCTTTTCATTCTTGAATTTGCCCTCTGCGGGGCGATAGCCGTATTTCTCTTCCGGCAGCGGTTTCGTCTGGTCGGGTCGCTGCGACTGCGCCGGCGGAAACGGTTATGACGATTGCGCTTCCGCAGACTTATCCGCGAAAGAGCAGACCACGAGCGCGACGATGCCAAGGGCAATCAGTGAGAAGTGCGCGGCAAGCGGACATTTGGGGCGCATGGGTCCCTCCTAGGTGCAGATTTTAGCACTCGGACCACCGGAAGACGCCCGATGCACACACTTTGACGAAGCGCTCAGCCGATTCGATGGTTCGGCCGACGCGGGATTTGCGAATACGCCGAAGCACTGCAAGAGCGGCGTAAGGGAACAGCGGGAATTACGGGCGCGCGACGGCACCGCTGGCGGCTGCGGCAACCGGCTTGTAGCCGCACGTCGCCGCTTTGCGCATTGCTTCCAGGCCCTCGGCGTTGGACATTAGCGCCGTGGTCTGGCAGGTGCGCAGCGCGCCACCGGCGCCGAACGCCAGGGCGATCGCGGCAGCGGAGACATTGTCCGGCATCTCCGTGATGAGCACGGCATCATACTGCCCGAAGGCAAAGTAGGAGTTCATCACCCTTCCGCCGAGCTTTTCGATCGGCCCGCGCACCGCATCAAAGCGGTCCTGGGGATTGGCAATGAGCCGGGCCAGGGCCTCTGGCGTGTAACTGACTTGGTGAAGATAGAACGGCATGGTAGGCCTCCTTACGAGGAAGAACAATCGAGGGATACGCGGGACTATGCTCCCGAAAACAGGGCGTGTCAAGGATTCTGACGAGACAGGATTCTGACGAGACAGCGGAGCACCACAGTTGCCGTCTCATTGAAAACACAAAGCTAGAAAATATTTTTGCGAGAATCAAAGATTGCCCCGCCCCTCCATCAGCCGATGAGCACACCACATTTTGTGACCGGCATGCCGCTCGTCGAGCAGATCGCGCGCCAAGTCACCGCGACCGACCGGCATTTGCAGCAGAAAACGAGTTTTGCCGCCCGGACGGAACGACGGAGCTGTTACAGTAAAAGCAGGAGGGACGAACAGGTGGAGAGGCCACTTTGGGAGGAGCAAAGTTTCCCGGAGAAACTCTTCCGGCTCAGCGCCTTTTTATCCATTGTGGGATGGGGACTTTCGGCCATCTACATCGTGAGCCATGTCGGCTCAATGGAAGAGGCTTCCGTCCGCGCCCGCGACCTGGCGTCGTATTTCTTCACCGCCATCTGGATTTTTGTTTTCTTCTACGCGCAGTATCGCGTCGTGCCGCGCTTCATCCATCGCGATCTCGATCGTCGCGTCGGATTGTGGCACGCCTCAAGCAGCCTCGCGCTGTTGATTGTGGGCACGCTGCACGTCCTATTGCCGCAGACGAAGTCGGATGTTCCTAGCAGTTTGCTCTTCTGGATCACGCTGCTTGGCGAAGGCGTGTTCATCGGCAATGTAATTTGGTCGTACGTGCACGGGGAACCGGAAGTGCCGCTCCTGCCAGTTGTGCCGGACGCGAAGACAACTCCAGAGCACGTTCCTGACGACAGCGCCACGAACATGGGCTGGCCTAAATCGCCCGTGAAACTATTCGGAATCGGAGCGGCTGTTTTTGCCGCCGGCGGGCTTATCTCGCTCATTC
>WNEZ01004202.1_pt1 | contig 12491 bp, 5 predicted proteins | sample 5400521 | NCBI WGS metagenome assembly WNEZ01 (sample SAMN13153339, study PRJNA577476) | soil metagenome | isolation source: 120 cm saprolite under Douglas fir tree site 2 hole 1 replicate 1 | place: USA:California | collected 2015-04-18 | reverse complement strand
GTGAACAACGCTGGCGGAAACATCACGGCGAATGGCGGCGCGGCGACGGTGGCAGTGGCGGGCACCATCCAGGGCGGGACGCTGAATACACTCAACGGCGGGACGCTGGAAACCTCGGGCACGGCGGTGCTGGATGGGAACACCCAGGGGGCCCTGACCTTAAGCAGTGGCAGCACGTACACGGGCGCCCAGACCAGCACAACGAACATCATTGGAACGATCAACAACAAGGGCAATTTCCTGGTGAACGGTAGCAACCCCGGCGCTCTCCTACAACTCCTCGGCAATACGACGCTGCAGGGCGGGGGGACGGTGACGCTAACCAGTACCGCTGATCGAACCTTCATCCAGCAGGCTTCAGGCGGCCTGACCCTGGAGAACCTTAACAACACCATCCAGGGAGCGGGCATCATCGGGAATGGTGGTTTGACTGTGGTCAACGACCCTGGCGGAACCATTAATGCCAACTCAGCGGGTCAGCCCCTGATCCTTAACGGCGGAGGAAACGTCACCAACACAGGTTTACTGGAAGCCACGAACAGCGGGATCTTGTTTATCGAGACCGCAGTCAACAACTTGGGAGGTACGATCAAGGTCGATGGAGCAACGTCATCGGTGCAGTTTGTGAACGGAGCGGCGATTCAGGGCGGGACGCTGACGACTATCAACAGTGGCTCGTTGGGAGTACTGAGCGGCAACTCGATTACGTTCGACGGGAGCACCCAAGGTGCATTGACCTTGAGCAGTGGCAGCACCTATACAGGCTCGGGCGGTAGCACCACGAACGTCATTGGGACGATCAACAACCAGGGCAACTTCCAGGTGAACGGGGCGACGGGCGGCAATACGTTGCTGCAACTCACCGGCAATACGACGCTGCAGGGCGGGGGGACAGTGACGCTGTTCACTGCCACCGGCGGTGGCAACGCCATCATCCAGCAGGCTTCAGGCGGCCTAATCCTGACCAACGTCAACAACACCATCCAAGGAGCGGGCGTCATCGGGAATGGCGGTTTGACGCTGGTCAATCAGGCTGGCGGAACGATCAACGCGAGCGGCGGCAGTATCGACCCGACTGCCGATGTGCTGATCCTGGACGGCGGGGGAAACGTCACCAACACGGGTTTGCTGGAAGCCACCAGCACCGGAGGGCTGCAGATAAACAACATCGTCAACAACGCCGGCGGAAACATCACGGCCAATGGCGCCTCAGCAGGGGTGGGAGTGCAGTTCGGCACTATCCAGGGCGGAACGCTGAACACCATCAGTGGCGGATTCCTGGGAACCGGAACCTCGGCTACGCTGGATGGAAGCAGCCAAGGTGCGTTGACCTTGAGCGCCGGCAGCACGTTTGTGGACGACCTCAGCGGCACGACCACCCTTTTGGGGACGATCAACAACAACGGCAACTTCCAGGTGAACGGGGGGACTGGCATCAACACGTTTCTGAATATCGGCAACAATGTGACGCTGCAGGGCGGGGGGACGGTGACGCTGTCCACCTTTGCCGTCGGCGGCGGCAACGCCATCATCCAACAGGGTTCAGGCGGCCTAACCCTGACCAACGTCAACAACACCATCCAAGGAGAGGGCATCATCGGGAGCGGCGGTTTGACGCTGGTCAATCAGGCTGGCGGAACGATCGATGCGAACTCCACGGGCATGGGCAGCCTTTCGGGGATTACTACCACGACTACCCTGACGCTGACGCTGAACGGTTCGGGAGGGCTGACCAACTCGGGATTGCTCGAAGCCAGCAATACTGGCGTGTTGTCCATCGCGAACAGCACCATAAACAACACCAACAACAGTGTGGCGGGAACGATCCAGGCCAGCGGCGCCGGGTCGACTGTACAATTCGTGAGTGGTGCGGTGATTAATGGCGGGAACCTGGAGGGCAACGGCACGCTCGCGGTCGCCAGCGCGGGTACCGTGATGCTGAACGGCGGAAAGCTCACGCCAGGCTTTTCTGGTCTCGGCACTCCGGCCACGCTTGCTCTCAGTGGAAACCTCAACCAAACCGGTGGTATTTACAATGAGCTTTTCAGCGCGACTGGGAACGGCTTGCTGAACGTCAGCGGGAACATGACGCTCGCCTCTGGTCCAATGCTGACGCTGGGTCCTTTGAATGGCTTCAATGTGGTCATCGGCAGTCCGATTGACATCTTGAACTACGGCACGCTGAATGGCCAGTTCTCGAATGGAACGAGCATCACGGCTGACGGCTTCAACTGGTCGATCATCTATGACTTCAACAATCTCAACGAAGTCGTTCTGGATGCGATATCCAAGGTTGGACCGACGGATGTCACCGCGACCTGGTCCACGATTTCCGGGAATTGGAACACGCTCACGGAGTGGGCCTGCGCGCCCGGGCCGCCCAATTGCGCCCCGAATAACAACGCCAACACCGTCTACGAGACCGTTGTCAACTCGCCCGGAAACATGCTTACGCTGGACAACAGTGGGGGCCCGATTACGGTGAATACTCTGGCGCTTCAGGCCGGGACGCTGGATGTGGCCAGCGGGGCGTCGCTGAACCTTGTCAATCAGCCCAACGGCATCACCGACATTCCGCTCGGCGCAGGATTGATTTTGGCGGGGACGTTTACGACTGGCGGATCGACCAGCGCGCTCGCCCAGCTGGGGAGTGTTGAAGGGCTGCTGACATTGGCGAACGGTCAGACGACCAGCGTGACACCCGGAGGCGGCACGCTGACCAACTCGGGCACCGTGAACCTGCAGCAGACCACGGCGCTCTCTGTGGCCGGTAATCTTACGAACTCAGGTGCCATCAATACTGGTAACGGCGCAAGCGATACGGGTAACAACTCTTTGACCGTGTCCGGCAATCTCACACTCACGAATACCGGCTTGCTCGCGCTAGACGCCTTAAAGGACAGCGTATCCCTTGGGAGTTTGACCAACGCGGGCGGCATCGGTCTCAACGGCGCTAGCCAAACGCTAACTGTCTCGGGCCCCTTCACGAACGCCAATTCCGGGATATTCACCATCGGCGGCTCGGCCGACGTCGTATCCGTGGCCGGCGGACTCACTAACAACGGCGGCGTCGTAAACGTGATTGGCAACGGCAATATGCTGAACGTCGGCGGCGTGTTCAATAACGCCTCTCCTGGAATCATCACCGTGGGTCCGACGGGAACCTTGAGCGCAAACGGAGGGTTCTCGAGCAATGGCGGTGTCATGGTGTCGGATGGCAGCCTGAACGTTACGAGCGGTGGCTATGGTAATTCCGGAACGCTCACAATGACGGGCATTATCGGCGGCAACGTGTCCGTCATCGGCGGCTTCAACAACACCGGTAGCGGCGGCGTGACACTGAATGGCACCGGTGACAAGCTGAGTGCGGATTCTTTCTCCAACAGCGGAGCGGTCATCGTTGGCGGCAACGAGTCCTTGAACGTCACCGGTAGCTATACGCAAACCGGCGGATCAACCGACGTCACCGGAAACTTGAATGCTGCTTCCTACGCCCAGAGCGGAGGCGGTACGACGGTTGAATTTGGCGGAACGATTTCGGCTCCGACGTTCACAGTGACCGGCGGGAACGTTCAGGGCGGAGGCACAATAGTTGGCAACGTTCAGAATACCGGAGGCACCGTCACCCCTATTGATTTGGGCAATCCCTCGACGCTGACCGTCAACGGCAATTACGCCCAGGGTCCGAACGGAATCCTGGTGATCGACTTGGGTGGCACAGGCAACGGGCAGTTCAGCGTACTCTCCATCACCGGGTCCGCCGCCCTGGACGGAACCGTGGAATTCATGGCGGTAAATGGATTCACGCCGGGTATTGGGGAGAGCTTCACGTTCCTGCTGGCGTCCCTGGGTGTATCCGGCACGTTTGCCGACCAGCCTCCGCTGCTGACCGGTTTCGTTTGCCCGACGGGCGCGACCTGCACCGACGTTTATGGCCCGACCAGCGTGACCTTCGAGATCAACAATTCCACCACTGTGACGCCGGAACCTGGCACCCTCCTGCTGCTCGGGACGGGCTTGCTAGCCCTGGGCGCTTTAGCCAAGAAGAGAAGGAGCGTTGGCGCGCGATAGTCAAAGATCTGGTGTAACCACAAGCACTTTGATGCTATAACGTTGCGGCGAGCCGAGTATGGCTCGCCGTTCCCCTCTCAAAGGATACTTAATGAGAATGCTCAGGAGAAACGCCGCGAAGCGTGAAAGCGGTATCAGCACGACGGGCGCGGTAGCGGCCGTGGCTGCGGTCGTCCTGGTTATAGTGGCTGTGTGTTTCGTGGTCGGGAGCCGTAGAGGCCAACCGTTGAAGTTCGATACACCTTATCAGGCCGTGTTGCTCACGAACGGAGCCGTTTACTTTGGCAAGTTGGAAGATTATGGAACGAGATTTCCGGTGTTGAGCGATGTCTATTATGTGCAGAGCAGTGTGAACCCAGAGACAAAACAAACGTCCAACCTCCTGATAAAGCGAGGAAAGGAACTGCACGCGCCGGATCGGATGTATTTGAACCCAAACCAGATAACGCTTGTCGAGCCAGTCGGTCTCAATTCCAAGGTCGCGCAGCTCATCGCTGAAAGCAAGTCCAAGGGCCAGTAATCGAGGCAGGCCTTTGGCCAAGTCCGGCTTTGCACACCCCAGTCTTCCTATCTTGATTGATCTTTCAAAGCTGGCCGTTTCACTTAGCTAAACTCATGTGGTTACGGCGCACAACTTTTGTGCAGCTGAAACCGCAAGTCAGTTGGGGGAGTCCGGTCGCTTTTTTAGGACGGGGCGGTCGTTGGCTGGGGGGGCTTGGGGAGCTCCGGGGGTTGCACCCGTCCCGGGTGTGGAGGCTGAAATGGTGCCTTCGGAGTAAGGCTTCTTCAGGAATTGCTCCGCGACTTGCTGGGCGCCGCCGGCGTCGTCGTTGGTCTGCTTGGCTTTGCTGTATTCGTTGACGGCACGGGCGCGCTGGCCGAGGAGATCGAAGATTTTGCCGAGATAGATGTGACTCCAAACCTCGGTCCACTTCTCGGAAGGCTCGGGAACGGTTTGCAGTGCTTCGCGGAAGGCGTTGGCGGAGGCCTGGTAGTTCTTTTGGTAGAAGAAGGCTTCGCCCATGCGGAAGTTGGCGAGCGGGCGATTGGGTTGGATGGAGAGCGCGCGCTGATACTGGCCGATGGCGTCGTAGTAGCGGCCTTGTTCGGCTAGCTCTTCGCCGCGCGCGATGGCGGCGCGTGCGCGCAGCGTGGAGCTGCCCTTGAGGATCACGTTGTTGGGATCGATCTTGATGCCGCCGGGCTTGGGACGGCCGAAAGTTTCGACGGTGAACTCGGATTCGGTGCCGACGACGTCGATCGTTTTGACTTCAGGATTACCTTCGGTGTCTATGCGAAGGTCGACGGGCATGTGGAAGGTGTCGAGGGGCTGCTTGATCTTGCCGACCACGCGGAAGCCCTGGTGAGTGCGGTAGACGACGTATTCGATGGTGAAATCGGGCACGCCGGTGGAATTCAGCCACTGCGCGAAAAAGCCACGGAGATCGGGAGGAGGTTCGCCGGGCTTGATGGAAGTCTGTGTGTGTTGTTGCGCGAGGGCTTCAAAATTTCCTATGGAGGCGCTGCCCTCGGCGTACTTGAAGTAGAAATCGTGCAACAGAGACTTGAAGGCGACGTCGCCCATTTGCGCGCGGACCATGTGAAAAATCATGGCGCCTTTGTTCATCACCACGGAGCGGTAGTCGGGGGAATAGGGAGTGAGACGCGCGGCTTGCGCGATGGGCGCGGCGTCTTCGTACATGAGAGCGCCGACGGCGAACTCGTCGACGGCGCGGAGGCCAGCTTCTTTGCCGGCGTTCTGCTCGGCATAGAGCGCTTCGGAATAGCGGGCCAGGCCGTCGCTGATCCACACGTCGCCGGGCGATGCGGGAAGCACGGCGTTGCCCCACCATTGCGCAGCGACCAGACGGGCGATCGTGCGGTCGGAGGCTCTGGGATCCCAGATGCGTTTGCTGAGGAGCAGCAGGCCCGGGCCGGCAAAATCGCGCAGCGTGCCATCGGGGAGCTGGGCGACGGTGAATTCCGGCCGGGGCAAGGGGCCGAACATATCGGAAAACATCGTCGTGGAGCGCGCCACACTGTCGGCGAACTTTTGCGCGTCGCCGCTCGCTTCCCGGGGAGCGTATACGTTGACGCTGATGCCTTCGGCTTGCTTGGGATTGAGCTGAAGATTACCGGCGACGAAGGTGCCGTGGGGAGCGGACGTGTCGCACTGGAAAGTGTAGATGAGGCGATTGCCCTCGACGGAGTTCCTGCCCTTCGTCGGCGTGGGAGCCGAGGCTTTGCCGGTGCCTGCCACGGCGAAGGAATCGGGAACGTTGAGGCGGAAGGTGGCGGTGTAACGGTTGGACGGAAAATTGGTGAGCGGGAACCAGCGCGCTGGGAGAAGAAGATACGCGCCATCGCGAGTGATGGCGGCGGCGCGGACGCCGGGGACGGGACTGTTCTCCTCGTTGGCCAGCGGACCGGCGTAGGCGAAGGTGAGCGTGACTTTGCCGCCTGGCGCCACGGGAGTGGGCAGGTTGACGATGAGGTTGAGCGGATTTTGCGTGTCGCGCTCGAAGGCCAGCGTCTTTCCTTCGCCGGATTTCACGTCGGTGACGTTGAGATTGGGATGCAGCTCAACGCGGACAGCGCTGGAGACGTCACGAGCCTTGAAGTCGACCCTGGCGACACCAGAGAGAGACTGTGTGACAGGGTCGAGCGTGGCGGAGATATCGTAATGCTCGGCGAGAAGGGCTGGCGCGCGCGGGACTTGGGCCATGACGGGCATGGCGGAGCAGCCGACGAGAAGTGCTGCCAGAAGGAGGACGGGTTTCAATTTTTTGCTGCGGGTCATCGGACCCCTTTCGTTTTGATTCGCGTCCACGATGTCGTGGACGTCAGCGGCAGACTGGCCAGCGATGAAAAACCTAAGCTGTTTCCTCAGAGGCCAAAGCCCATTAGATTCGCTGGCTAATGTCGGAGCTAAAGCTCCGACTCCCAAAACGTAGAACCTCGACAAATGCAGGGCAGGCTGGTGCCCTATATAGGATAGCAGAGAGCTTAGTTTGCGTTGCCACGCGCGGCGCTCACTGTGACATGGTTTGCCGCGATTAGTTGAAGGATGGCGCCTGCGGCGCGGTCCACGGAGCCTGGGGGACCGAGACGCTGGCGGACTTCGGCCAGGCCGCGGCGGAGAGATTCGCGGGCGCTGGGGTCGCGCAACAAAGTGACGGTTTCGGAGGCTACGCGCTCTGGCGTGAAATCGCTTTGAATGAGCTCGGGCACGGCGCGCTTGCCGGCGATGAGATTGACCATGCTGTAAAAAGGGGTGCGCACCAGAGGCTTGGCGAGAAGCGCGGTGAGCGGGGTTACACGGTAGACGACCACCATGGGGACATCCAAGAGAGCGGCTTCGACGGTGGCGGTGCCGCTGGAGACGATGGCGGCATCGGCGGCGGCGAGCGCGTTGTAAGTTTGGCCGAGCACGATTTTCATAGGGAGTTCTGGCTGCCAGCCGGCACGCAGGGACGCCATGTTGGCTCCCGGGGCTGCGGCGAGGACGAATTGGGCTGACGTTTCTCCGTGGACGCGCCGGCAAGCCTCGCGGAGAACCGGGAGATGCTGGCGAAGCTCAGCGGCGCGGCTGCCGGGCAAAATGGCGACGATTTGCTTCTGCGGGTCGAGACCTTGCTCGCGGCAAAAGGCTGAGCGATCGAGCGAGGCGTGCACGGCTCCTACCAGCGGATGGCCGATGAATTTCACAGGGACGCCGGCGTCGCCGTAGAACTTTTCTTCGAACGGGAAAATGCACAGCGCTTGCGCGAAGCGCCGGCGGACGACGCGGACGCGCCACGGGCGCCAGGCCCAGAACTGCGGGCAAATGTAGTAGATGTTTTCAATGCCACGGCCTTTGAGTTTGCGAGCGAGGCGCAGGTGAAAGCCGGGAAAATCGGTGAGGATGGCGAAGGCAGGCTTGCGGCGCTCGGCTTCGCGGACGAGACGACGCATGGCACCGATGAGCGAGGGAAGGTGGCCAAGGATTTCGGTGATGCCCACGACGGACACTTCGGAATACTCGGTGACGATGTCGACTCCAGCGGCGCGCATTTGCGGCCCGCCCATTCCGAAAATTTCGAGATCGGCGCGCTGTTTTAGCGCTGCGGCCAAGCGCGCGGCGTACATATCTCCGCTGGCTTCACCGGCGGAGAGCAGAAGAGAGACAGGCGGCATGCGGCGGGGAAGCGCTCAGTCGCTGGCGGGAAGGGGCAAAGGCAGCGGCGAGCCCGCTTGCGGAGGTGCGGCGGCAGACGGATCCGCCAGACGCAGCTCCTGATCTTTGTACTGGAGCTGGTACAGGCGGTAGTAGATGCCGCGCTGGGCGAGGAGCTCCTGATGCGCGCCTTGCTCGCGGAGGCGGCCTTTGTGGAACACGAGGATGCGGTCGGCGTGCTGAATGGTGCTGAGGCGATGGGCGATCACTAGCGCGGTGCGGCCGCTGAGGAGGCGGTCGAGGGCGTCGCGGATTTGCAGCTCCGTTTTGGTGTCCACGCTGGAGGTGGCTTCGTCGAGGATGAGAAAGCGCGGGTTGTGCGCGAGAGCGCGGGCGAAATTGATGAGCTGGCGTTGGCCGACGGAGAGCGTGGAGCCGCGCTCGTTGACGCTGGCGGCGACGCCTTCGGGTAGCGATTCGATGAAATCGGCGAGACCGATTTCGCAAATGGCATTCTCGACGGTGTCGCGGTCGATGTCCGGCGTGCCGAGGCGAACATTGGACTCGATGGTGCCGGTGAAGAGGAAGGGGTCCTGAAGAACGATGCCGAACAGGCGGCGAAGGTCCTGGAGATTGATTTTGCGAATGTCGATGCCGTCGAGCAGGATTTGGCCGCGCTGAACGTCGTAGAAGCGGAGGAGAAGAGAGATGAGCGTGCTCTTGCCAGCGCCGGTGTGGCCGACGATGGCGAGCGTTTGGCCGGGCTCGACGCGGAAGGAAACATCGCGGAGGACCCAATCGTCTTCGCCGGGGTTAGGGATGGGGCGATAGCTGAACCACACGTTGCGAAATTCGATTTCGCCGCGGGGATATTCGAGGCGAACGGCGTCGGGCGGAGACGAAACGCTGGCCGGCTCATCGAGCAGCTTGAAGATGCGCTCGGAGGCAGCCATGGCCGATTGCAGGATGTTGAATTTTTCGCTGAGGTCCTGGATGGGACGGAAAAAGCGCGTGGCATACATTGTGAAGGCGGTCAGCTTGCCGAGGGTGAGCGTGGAGGCGAGCACGCGATTGCCGCCAGCCCAATAGATCAGCGCTATGGCGAGAACGCTGAGAATTTCGACGGCCGGATAGAAGAGCGCGAAGGCCAGAATGGCATCGCGCCAGGCGCGCATGTTGTCTTGATTGCGCTTGGCAAATTCTGCGCGGGCTTTCTGTTCGCGATTGAAGATCTGCACGACACTCATGCCGGAAATGTATTCCTGCAAGAAGGCGTTGATCTTGGCGATGGCGGTGCGGATGTGGCGGTTGGCGTCGCGCACGTAGTGGCGGAAGATGAAGGTGACCACGAGGATAAAGGGAAGAACGGAAAGGGCGTCGAGGGCGAGGCGCCGGTCCATCCAGAAAAGCAAACCGGCCATGACCGCGAGGAGGAAGAAATCGTTGATCATGGTTACGACGCCGGCGGCGAAAAGATCGTTGAGGGCATCAACGTCAGTCGTGACGCGCGTGACAAGGCGGCCCACGGGGTTACGGTCGAAGTAATTCATCGGTAGGCGCTGCAGGTGCTCGAAAATTCCGGTGCGCATGTCGTACATGGTTTGCTGGCCGACGCGCTGCATGATTCGAATCTGAACGTACTGCGCGACAAAATCGAAGATCAGGACGAGCAGGTAGAGAACGCTGAGTACGATTACACTACGCCAGGCGCTGGACCCCGGCAAAAGGCCTTTCAGCGCCGGCGAGAAATAACGGTCGATGGCAACTTGAAAAATTCGCGGGGGCGCCAGTTCGAGCGGCGTGACCACCGCGACGAGCGCCATGGCCAGGACGACGCGCCAGCGATACGGATGCAAGTATTGCATCAGGCGGCGCATCAAGCGCGCGTCGTACGCTTTGCCTAAGGCTTCTTCTTCGTGCACGTTGCTCATGCGCGTTCGAGCTCTTCTTCCAGCAATTGCTTCTCGTACAAATCCGCGTAATAGCCGCCGCGAGCGAGGAGCTCGTCGTGCGCGCCGCGCTCGATGATGCGGCCGTCGCGGAGCACGACGATTAGGTCGGCGTCTTGCACGGTGGAAGTGCGGTGCGAAATCAAGATGGTGGTGCGGCCGCGCATGATGCCGCGCAGGCGGGTGAGGATGCGTTCCTCGGTCTGCGTGTCGACGCTGGAGAGGGAATCGTCGAGGATCAAGATGCGCGGGTCGCGGATGACGGCGCGGGCGATGGCGGTGCGCTGCTTCTGTCCACCGGACAGAGTGATGCCGCGTTCGCCGACCACCGTGTCGTACTTGTTGGCGAAACTTTGGATGTCGGAATCGAGGCTGGCGATTTCGGCGGCCTGGCGGACCTGGTTGAGATCGTAATTCGGCAAGCCGAACGCAATGTTGCCGCCGACCGTTTCGCCGAAGAGATAGGTGTCTTGCGGGACGTAGCCGATAGAGCGGCGCAGGGTGTCGAGCGGCCATTCGCGGATGGGGCGGCCGTCAATCAGGACTTCGCCTTCGGGAGCTTCCCAGAGTCGGGCAACGAGGGCGGCGAGCGTCGTTTTGCCGCTGCCGGTGGGGCCAACGATGGCGAGCGTGGAGCCTGCCGGAATTTTCAGGTTAATGTCGCGAAGGACCGGGTGCGCGCTATTGCCGTTGGATTTGGTCCCGGCCCCGTTGCCGGAGATCGTGGTGGGAAACGTGAAATTGAGATTGCGGAATTCGACTTCGCCAGCGATTGGGGCGTTGGCAGCAATCTTCGCAAAGTGGTCGTTAATTTGCGGCTGCGCGTGGAGGATGTAATTCAGGCGGCCCATGGAAGCGGCGCCGCGCTGGAAAATGTTGGTGACCCAGCCCAGGGCAATCATGGGCCAAACAAGAAGGCCGAGGAAGGTATAAAAAGCAATCAGGGCGCCCAGGGAGATCTGGCCGCCGAGGAGTTGATGGCCGCCTTGCCAGAGGACGATGAGGAAAGAGGTGCCGATGAGCGCCTGAAGTGAAGGCATGAACATGCTCCAGGTGCGAATGAGCTTGATGTTGCGGGCGACGTATTCGCGATTGGGCTCGTCGAAGGCGCGAACTTCAGCTTCTTCCTGCGCGTAGGCGCGGATCACGCGGACGCCGGAGAGATTTTCCTGGACCTTGGCGGAAAGCGTGGCCAGCGAAGCCTGGATCTTTTCGTAGAGGTCGTGAATGACTTTGCCGAAGTGGCGCACGGCGACGGCCACGATGGGCACCGGAAGCAGAACCCAAAGCGTGAGCGAGGGAGAGAGGCGGGCCATGATGGCGACGGCGAGGATCATGGTCACCAGAGTTTGGCCGGTGTACATGATGCCGGGGCCGAGGACCATGCGCACGTTGTTGAGGTCATTGGTGGCGCGGGACATTAATTCGCCGGTGCGATTGCGGACGTAAAACTCCGGCTCCATGAGCAGCAGACGGTCGAGCAGGTCAGCGCGCAAATCGAATTCGATGTCGCGAGAAACGCCGATGAGCACCCAGCGAGTGGTGAAGGACATCGCGCCTTTGAGCAAAACGCAGACGACCAGGACCAGGCAGTAGATGCCGAGCGCATGGCGGCTGTGTGGGGCGTAGAAGGGGATACCCCGGTTGAGCCAACCACCGGCGAGGGCTTGCGCGTGGGCGTTGGTTTCAAAGGGGCGAGGGCTGCCGGCGAGGATATCGGTCATCACGCCCGTGGCAAGCGGGATGATGTTGCCGATGATGCTGGTGAGCGCCAATGCGAGCATGCCCAAGGCAATCGCGGGGCGATAGCGGCGGAGATAGGGCATCAGACCGAGCAGGTTCCTCGTGGAGGATGCGTGTTCTTGCCCCGGCGATGTTTTCGCCGCGACAGCGTTCTGACCGGTTTTGCTGGCGTTGCTCATCGCAAGCTGGATCGCGCGGTGTTCAGGGTCGGGGACTCGTTGAGGAAATGTTCATACGAGCGGTCGAGCGACTGGTAGCGCTTGGTGTCCGGATTCCAACGGATGCCGATAGGGAGCGTATGGGTATCCACCGCGCCCTTCAGAGGCGTGAAGTATAACGCCAAACCTTTCTCTGGATCCTGTTCGTAGGCCAGGCGCCAGCCGGTCACGCCGCCGATGGGAGTGCCGGGCATGAAGCCTTTTTCGTTCTTCAAGTGTTCGTCGCAGCGCAAGATTTCCATCCACTTGCCGTCATTGTTTTCCACCAGCACCGCGCGCGTGACAATCGTGCCGGGCAGATTATTTTTCGGCGTCTTGGGGACAACGTTGGCGGCGAGAAATTGCTGCTTGCCG
>WNEZ01011656.1_pt1 | contig 12495 bp, 15 predicted proteins | sample 5400521 | NCBI WGS metagenome assembly WNEZ01 (sample SAMN13153339, study PRJNA577476) | soil metagenome | isolation source: 120 cm saprolite under Douglas fir tree site 2 hole 1 replicate 1 | place: USA:California | collected 2015-04-18 | reverse complement strand
TGACCTGCAAATGATTGTCTATACCCCACTGGCCCAAGAGGACACGGCAGCGAAACTGAGAGCGCTCATGATCGGGGAGAACCAATGTGACAAGATGATCCCGACACCTTAATGCTCTGCCACCCGCACCGGACTTAGAAGGAGAAAGCGCTTGAACATGCCTCACACCACCGCTGCTATTATCCTGGCAGCAGGTAGTTCCAGCCGCATGGGCGCTGGACGACACAAATTACTGCTCCCGCTAGGTGACCGTCCAGTGTTGGCGCACGTCATAGATGCCGCTCTCGCCTCGCAGGCGCGTCCCATTATTCTTGTGCTCGGACACCAGGCCGACCAGGTACGCGCACGAATCTCTCCTTACACCACACATCCCGATATCACTATTATCGAAAACCCCATGTATTTAGACGGAATGAGTACATCCATGCATATGGGAGTGCAAACCCTTACATATAATGGCTATAAGAAATCCACCTTTTCCTCTCATGTCGATAGCGCGCTTATTATGCTTGGCGATCAACCCATGATCACTCCCCGGATCATCGATAATCTGATCACCACATATAACGCAACAGGTAAACGTATTGTAGCGCCACTCTATGCAGGAAAACGTGGCAGTCCCGTCCTCTTCGACGCGAGCCTGTTTCCTGAACTATTAGAGGTTACTGGCGATGAAGGTGGGCGTACCGTCCTTGAACGCCACCGTCAAGATTTAGAACTCGTCGAGATGGGTGACGCCCTGGCAAACTTTGATGTGGATACCTGGGATGCATACCAGCAGGTTTTAGAAGCATGGAAATCTAAAAGTAAAGAATAAGCATTATATACTGACCTCAGCCTGAAATGAGAAAAGCTGGATGAGGGGGTATGCCATCTTTGTTTCATTGGCCCACATTTCTCCAGCTTATGCAATGAACTCTTTCGCAAAAAAACTAGGACCGCATTGTTTGCTGGTAACATTTCTCCTCCAGGGCTGCCAGGTACTTCACAGGGTCCTTTCTGAAACGATAGTGCTCGCGACGGGCTTCATGGCGAGCGTTCACCTGGGTACGCAAGATTCGCCATTTCGCGAGATCATGTGGCTGGAGATCTGGGCCAAGAAAGTGATGGCGTTGGCTGGCAACCGAGGCGACTATTCGCACAGATCCGCGTACGACGAGACCAGGAGATGCCTGTTTGCGGCTAGTAGATCGCCGTTCGTGATAGCGCGTTGAGCCAAAGACATGCTCCAGATCATTGTTCGTCCGTGGAAGATCAGACACATCATAGCAAAAGAAAAGTCCTGGCCAGTAACTGTCAGTCACTTTGAGAAAGATCGCGATCATCTTGCGAAGCGGTTCAGATGCACCTGTCTCCTGTCGCATCTCATCAAGAAGAGATTGATAGTGCTGCCGCACCTCATTGGCAGATTGCTGTTCAAGGTTGGTGAGGAGGTGTGCGGCCCGATGCACCCACCCATATCCAGCTTGCACATCAGGCCAAAGTGCGGCGGTTGCGGTTAAACCCTTTGTCAGAAGACGGTGGAGACGCTCAAGCTCGGTTGGTAAGCCCCCTTTTGTGCTACCCGTTCAAGGGAGGCAACGATGAGCGTGAGTCGTTCGTGCAACTTGAGTCCAGGGGCCGAGAGTGGAGGATGCCCATCATCCGTGAGCGCGCTACGTACCGCCGAACAATACCTGCGAATGATCGTGGCTTCATCGTCGTTGCGTTGCTCGACCACGCGCTCAATCGGGCGCACCCCACGCACCTGCTTTTTCAATTCCTTCTTGGCATGGCGATCCGCCTCATAGACAGGCTTGGCTGCCTCTCGCAGGTAGTGAAAGTGGCAAAGTTGATGAGGTATCCCTGGCAAAGCAGAGGCTACTGCCTTCCGAATGGAATGTTGTCCATCAGAAATCACGCCGCGAATCGGCACAGGCAAAGCCGTTTGCACTTCCGTGATCAGCGTCGCGAGATCGGCTTCACATTCGGCTCTCGTAAAGGACGGGCAAGCAGAATTTCTCCAGACACGCTATCGCGCAGAACCCACAGCACTTCATGACCGACATCGGGACGCAATCCATCAAGCGCCAGAATGACATAGTCTTGTTGGGAAAGGATGTAGTGGAGACGTTCTTGATTCGCCAGATGGATGGACACCAGTTCTTCATACCGTGCCAGAAGGTTAAGCACGGTCCGTTCTCCAATAGCGATCCCCCGGCCACGTAATGCCTGATGCAATTCTGCTAGACTATGGTGATGACGATACCGTAACATCCCGACGAGTGCGATCACATCCAGGCCATATTCCCCGTACGGGAGTGCCCATCGCTCCTCCTCTTCTGGTCGGTAGGGATGGTGATAGCGAGGACAAGCTTCCTGATGACACCGGCGTACTATCAGGGATAAACAGAAACGACCTTGCAAGGTGGTTATCCGCCGTTGTGTGTGATAAGCAACCCGTGCCGTATGGCCGCATGTGAGGCACTGACGCCCGAGAGTGGTTGGAAGGAAACGACCGTTGCCGTATCGTGAATCCGTGTGGGGCGACTCATTCAGTCCTCCTGCTCAGTCTGTTGAACTGCACCTTGCCACGTTCTCTGAACCGTGGCCTTGTTTACGCGAAGATCTCTTTCGCGAAGCGGCGAATAGCCTCCAGGTTGGTCCCATCGACAAAACGGATCAGCAACTCCTGCACGCCTGCTTCTTCATAGGTGACCAGACGCTGACGAATCGTCTCAGGACTGCCAATAAGGGCAGTACTCACACTCTTTCCAAGGCTAGCCTTGCGTTCAGTAGGAATCTGCGCCAGAGCCTGCTCATCGCTGTCAGCCATGAGACAGAATGTTGTTGACGTGCGATGAATGCTCTCGTAATCACGTCCCACAGTCTCGCAATGCTCTTTGAGCACGGCAAACTTCTGTTTCATGGTGGCAGGATCATCACCCACGTTGCAGGCATCGGCGTACTGCGCCACCAGTTTCAGCGTGATTTTTTCGCCACTGCCCCCAATCAGCAGGGGAATATGCGGTTTCTGCACTCCTTTCGGCTGATCGATGGCTCCGCGTACCTGGTAATACTTGCCTTCAAACACCGCCTCCTCCTGGGTCCACATCGCCAGAATGATCTGAACCGCCTCGCGCAACTGACGCAGACGCTCCGGGGCCTCAGGATACTCATAGCCATAGGCGCGATATTCGTGCTCATACCAGCACGCCCCGATGCCAAAGTTCAGGCGACCATGCGAGAGCACGTCTACAGTGCTCGCCATTTTGGCCAGCAGCGCAGGATGGCGATAGCTATTGCACGTGACCATCTGGCCGATGCGTATGTTGCTGGTATCACGCGCCAGCGCAGCCGTACTCATCCAGCATTCAAACGTCACTTCAGGCGTCGGGTGGGGGATCGTATGAAAGTGGTCAACCAGCCAGGCGGAAGCGAAACCAACCTCGTCAGCCGTTTGAGCCACACTCGTCATCGTTTCGTAGGCTTCCACCGGGTCCTTGATCCGTGCCAGATCCATGGTCCAGCCCTGGGGAACAAGCAAACCAAACTTCAGTGCCATGTATGCGACTCTTTCTTCTTTGGAAAATGGAAAACGTTGGTCTTTTTCTCTGATGTTCTACGTTCTCCTTTCACTGCCGAAATCACGAAGGGTGCGTCGCTTCCATTCTGGGCGGGCCTCGCCCTCCCTGCTGTCAACGCCCCAACGCCAGGCTGCAACATCCAAGACAAGCACTACCACAAGAATGATCAGGATCTCCATACCGTTTTCCTTCTCTCCCGTGTGACGCACAACACGGTGGTGCGTGAGAAACGTGCCTTCTGATGTCGCGCTCGATCACACAACGAGGCAACGCGCGAGCCGACGCGCAACACGATGTGGCTCCCTTTTCCTCTCCCGGCTAGAGGCTTTTTCGCGCCCCGACAAAGCCTGCGCCTTCGAGCCCCATCAGTCGTGGAAACGCTATCTCCCCGCTTTCCAGATGCTCGAAACCCGCTTCCTGCATGAGGGCAGGCAGATCTTGCAGGCCAAGCGAGCCTGCGCCAAGCCGCGCAGGTTCGCCCTGCGGTGCCTCCGCACGTTTGAAATCGACAATGACCAGACGCCCCCCTGGTTTGAGGACGCGGGCTATTTCAGCAAGCCCAAGACGTTTGAGGTCATCAGGTAAATGGTGTATCACCAGGGTAGAGAGCACGACATCAAACGTGTGATCGGGGAAGGCAAGCCGCTCGATTACCCCGACCTGGAAGTCAATGAGGAGGTTGGCTCGGGAGGCGCGGGAGCGAGCACGAGCGATCTGCTTAGGCCCAGGGTCAATCCCGTACACACGGCCTGTTGCGCCAACCCGCAGGCAGGCGACCATCGCCAGCGCTCCGGTGCCGCACCCCACATCCAGCACCGCCTCTCCTGGTTGAAGCTGAGCCAGTTCGGCGGTCCGAAGCCTCAGCTTCCGCAACTTGCCACGCAATACGAAGGTATCGAAGAACCACACCAGCAGGTCATAACGCCAGCCCAGATTCATGACCCACCCTCGCGTCGAGGTGGTCATCGCCTCGCCTGTTTCTCCCTGGTGGTGATGCGCGAACGTATGCATAGATCTTGCTCCTTAAAGAGGAAATCTTCTCAAATTTGGCCGAAATGGAAGGAGGAAAAAGGAAGCGTTCTGTTGCCTGCTCGTCTCTCATCCAATGAAAAAGCTCAGGTGAGGCCAACCGCTTTGGGGGCCTGAAGCCAGGAAGCGATCCTGCGGGAAGCCTCAAATGAGGCCCAGGCAACGACCCCGACGAGATGCGCGTCTGCCAGATGATGCACTCGATATGCCCTGATAATCTCCTCATCGATCTGGTAGGGAGCCAATGCGGTGAGCAGCGCCAGCGATCCGGTCGCTCGATCAGCCTCTGCAAGGCCAGCCACAGCCTGGTGTATCCATGTCCTGGAGAGAGGTGCAGGCTCACCTTTCCACGCTTGCAGGGTAGTGGTCACAAGCTGGCGTACCTGGGGCGAGAGGATTTCCAGGCCGATTCGATTGACCGACACGGCCCACCCGGCAAAGGCACGGCTGATTGAGGGTGAGGGTGCCGCCCAGGATAGTTCCGCAGGCAGCTCAGCCTCTGGAAGAAAACGGAGCGACGCTCCCGAGGACAGTGCTTGGTCGCGGCTGTGTGCCAGTTTCCGCCCGACCTGGCTCCAGACCACCTTGCCTATCCAGCCGCTCCGCAAGAAGATTGGGAGCATGCTTTCTGCTAAAAAGACCTGCACCATGCGGTTGATATAGTGATAGACAACAGTTACCCCAATAATCTCTGGTGCCTCTTGCGGAGAGAAGGGGGGAACAAGCAAAGGAGCACTCCCAAATGTGCGCGAGGCCAGTGCCCAGGTGACAACGGCACGCAGGGACGGATCAACGATCTCTGCCGTCCGACCTTGCTTGATGAGATCAGTGAGCGGCTGGCTCGTGCGACGAGATGCGACAGCCGCATGAATATCCACACAGTAGGGACATTCATTGCTCTGGGAGACGGCTGCTGCCACAGCTTCCTTGATGGGCCAGGGAACCTGCTGCGCGATAGCTGTCTCTCGCGTGGCACTCCATATTCCAGCCAATAATGGAGGCGCGGGCGAATGCAGCCGAAAAGGATCGGCGATCACACCAAAATCCTGCTTGATCTGGGTGTAGACTTGGCCGACCAACGTACTGGAAGGGGATCGGCTAAGTGGAGAGAGGTATTTCATGTTGGTCTCTTTTCCTTTGTTCTGGCGGCACAGCAAGCGAGTCCTTGCTTGCAACGCCCTTCAGCAATTGATACAATGAATGTACCTGAGAGCGGCGGTGGAAACAAGTACGCAATTTTATTTGACAAAGAAGCGAAACGTCTTCGCTTGAATGGAGCTGTGCCCCATGACACGACAGAAGAAGACCATCCTATGCCCACTCGGAGGGGTGGGGGTGGGAGGCAAATGGAAGTTTTGGATCTGGTATCATTTGCTCAGCGGAACCAAACGCTTCGGCGAATTGCAGCGGCTCCTCCCCGAGGTCAGCCGACAGATGCTCACGATCCAATTGCGGGAGTTAGAGCAAATGGGCTTCCTTCGTCGGCAGGTCTATGTCCAGGTGCCCCCAAAGGTGGAATACTCGCTCACGGAACTGGGATGGAGCTTAGAGCCTCTCTTGCGTCAGATGGATACATGGGGGAAGTGGTACGGTGATCAGATCGGCCCAGAGTACGATTGGTTAGTGAGCCTGGGAGGCAGATGGAAGTTTTGGATCTGGTATCATTTGCTCAGCGGAACCAAACGCTTCGGCGAATTGCAGAAGCTCCTTCCCCAGGCGAGCCGACAGACGCTCACGGCCCAACTGCGGGAACTGGAACAGATGGGGGTACTTCACCGGCAAGCTTATGCGCAGATGCCCCCAAAGGTCGAATACTCGTTGACGCAACTGGGACAAAGGTCAGAGCCAGTGCTTCGCCAGATGTATGCCTGGGGGAGATGGTGCTGTGAGCAGATCGGCGTGGAGTATGATTGGCCGGTGAGTGATGAAGCGGAAGAACGCCTGCACTAGCAGAAGAGAACGATGACAGCTTCCACCTCTCGTCGGGCATGATTGATGAGCCTTCTTGCATCTGCTGCACCCAAGATGTCCACCAGGGACGCATCTCGCGCAGCAGCTTGCCCTCGCATTTTAGATGCGCAGCAGTCAGAGTGGCGCGAAACCCTGGTTGTAAATCGTGAAATTAAACGGCTAATGCGGAGCTTCGCTGATTCTGGTGACACATCTCCTGATGAGGATGACGCAACCCTGCTTGACAAGCTTCATTTGGTCGGTGGTTCCATCTCATCAGTTTGCTGAATCAGCGAGATTGCCCATGAGCCGATTTATGGTATTTCCAACAATCAGTAATGGAAGACCAGAAGCCCAAATGTAAAAAAGAAATGCTTTCAGAGCAAAGCAAAAAACAGGTGCAGTTCTGGCTGGAATACGGCCAGCAATTGTCGGCTGCCATTCGCTACACCGAGGCGTTGGCAGCTATAGAGCGCGCAATTTCTCTTGATGAAATGAATGCAGAAGCCTGGTACGCCAGAGGAACTTGCCTGGCAATGCTGGCACGCTACGACGAAGCTCTAGAAGCGTTCGAGCATGCTTTATTGCTGAATCAAAAATATGTACCCGCCTGGGACGGTAAGGCATGGGCATTGGGGATTCTAGGAAGGAGAGAAGAAGCACTGGTAGCAGTAAAAAAAGCGTTAGAGCTTGATCCAGAATATTTTGATGCGCAAAAGCGCAAGAAACGCTTGGAGGAAATGCAGTGATACTACGAAGCAAAACTCTAGTATATACAAGGAAGAGCCATCACGCATATAAGCAAGCAAGCAGCGCCAAAAAATTACCGCGCAAAATGAGCGTTACTTGAACCATATCACCCTTGCGCAGCCTCTAGAGCAGGATACCTACCAGGCCTCAAAAATTACCGTGCAGAATGAGCGCTACTTGAACCATATTTCTCTTGTGGCAAGAAAGTGAGGCGAATTTCCCTCTCTCCCTGGCACTCATATACTAATTCGTAGAGCAGAAGACTGGCGACCAAAGGTCGCGACCAAAAACGTTAGTGCGTCGAACTGGATGAACGTGGCCGCGGCCACGTCCATCGGCATGGAGATATAGCCGTCCTATGAGTCTCGCACCAACAACGCTTCCACCAACCCGATAATGTCCTTATGAATCTCTTGAGGCGAACGCGAAGCATCCACCACCTTTATGCGCTCGGGATGCGCGCGAGCAAGAGTACGAAAGCCTTCTTGCACACGTCGATGAAAATCTTCTGCCTCGGCATCGAAGCGCGTCCGCTCTTCACGCATGCCCCTCTGGTCATTAGTGGTGTCAGTCCTCCTATGCACATCAGAGGGATCGAGGTCAAGTAAGATGGTGAGGTCTGTCTTATATCCCTGCGTTGCCAGCAATGAAAGTTGCTCAACCAGCTCTGCTCCCACGCCGCGCGCGTAACCCTGATAGGCGATGCTGGCATCATAGCAGCGATCGGTGATGACTAGTTTTCCCTCACGAAGCGCGGGAATTACCAGTGTGGCAAAATGCTGTGCGCGGTCTGCCTGGAATAGAAAAGCTTCTGCAAGTGGGACAATTCCCAGCTCTGGACGATTGAGCAGCAGTTGACGTATCTCTACCCCGAGCGGTGTTCCACCCGGTTCGCGTGTGCGTATATATGACACCCCGCGCGCCTCCAGCCACCTCTCCAACAAGTCCATCTGAGTGGTCTTACCCGCACCATCAAGCCCCTCGAATGAGATTAATCTCCCCTTGTTCACACTCTATTTTCCTCTATCGGTACGGTACACATCATAATCCCAGTCAAAGTACGGCTTGGGCAGCATATCTTCCGGCGTCCATTGATGATTGGCCTTGCCATATTTCCCATGATACTCTTTTAACGTTTCACCTACATACTCGAAGGTAAGCTGGCAAATGCGGAAACCGACGGGCACCCAGATAGTAGTCTGTGTATGGTTACTTATTTCCATAGTCCAGCGACTGATATAGCCCACGTCCCCGACGCCAGCACAACGGCATACCGACAGACCCGATCTCGCCACTGTGCTGCGCGAATACATTTTTGCCAGGTATCCGTTATGTCCTCCAATAACCTCCTGTGTATGCGCCAGGAGAGTCGTGCCAGGACGAATGGCGATCTTCCCATCTCCAGCCTGTCGCGGTTCCCCCCAATAGCGGCGAATGTCAAATGGATTATCCAGGTGTATTACATCTACATTCATATCACCTTGAAAATACCACTCACCCAGGCGGCAATCATAGGAATTGGTTCCCAGTTGGCGTTCATCAAATGGTTCAATAATAATGTTGCCGCTTTTCAACTCTTCCACAATACGTTTGTCGGAAAGTAACATGTGTCGTGCCGTCTCCTTCAAAAGAAATGCAATCTGTGTTAGTTATAACGTATTATCCTCTTCTTCTATACCATTATCAATAGGCAGATTTCGCACGGCATCGGCCTCTACCCAGATGCGTTGCGCTAAGAGCCGCGCCTCATCTTCATCCGTTAAGGCCTGTTGGAAAGGGAAAAAGGCTCGATCATTACTGTGGTGATGGATCCAGCGACTGATAATGTTGATCTGGTCTACCTCGGCCTTGCCCACAATGCTGGGCGGCTCTCCCAGAGAGGCTGCCAGCTTCAAAAGCTCGCGGACAGTGAGCTTCATCGCCTCTGGCTCATGTGGAATACAGCGCTGCTCTAACAGGCGTCCATGACGGACGAGAAAGAGTTCGTTATGTCCCTCCTTGGCCGAAGGATAAACGATAAAGAGATTGTTGGCTTCAACTGCCCCACTAATCAAGCGTTGACCGATTAACACCTCGTCAGCGCTGCGGATAGTATCGCGCAGCCACGCAGCACGTTCAAAGTTCAATTGCTGCGAAGCCTCCAACATCTGTCGACGCAAGCGATCCAGCAGGTCTTCACGCTCACCCCCAAGGAAGGCACATACCTCTTCAATTATTTTGTGATATTCAGTCGCATCAGCTCCACCACGGCATGGACCCGGGCAGCGATTCAGGTGCAGGCGCAAGCATGGCTCGGACGGTTTGGCCTGCGGCGGCAAAGAGCGAGTGCAGTTGCGAATAGGAAATACTTTCTGCACCAGTTCAATCGTAAGATCGACAATGCGCCGGCTGCGGAAAGGACCAAAGTAGCGAGCACCATCTGGAGCCACCTCTCGCGTGGCATAGACACGCGGGAAAGGGTGCTGCACATCGATCTTGATAAAAGGATAGAGTTCATAGTTACGTAATTGCACATTGTAGGTGGGCTGCAGCTCTTTAATCAGTTGCGACTCCACCAGCAAAGCTTCTAGCTCCGAACCGAGTACGCGCGTCTCGATCTCTTTGACGTTCTGCAACAGCCCATCCATTTTGCGCGTATAGCCCAGGGGTTGATTATAGTACGAAGCCAGGCGATCCTTAAGGCACTTTGCCTTGCCGACATAGATTACCTGCCCATATGCATCCTTCATCAAGTACACACCTGGCCTGGCAGGGAAATCCCGTTTCCAGGCAGGATTGAGGAAGAGGGTGCCAGTCGGTCGCAGAGTAGCCGACTGTGTCGAGATCTTGCCATCGGCACGCAGCAGCTCAATCTGCTTGGTCGTAGTAGCCTGTGTAATATCGCCGCTCCAGGCAACCGGCAATTGCAAGCGGCGTCGCAGGTGTCCAAGTGTCTCAATACCCTGCTGTTGGGCTAATCCCAGCAGCTTTATAAAAATGGCAGCCGTGATTTTGGCATCTCCCAGGGCGCGGTGACGATTCGCCGCAGGTATCTTCAGGTGATCAGCCAGGTTGTCGAGTTTGAAACGGCGCAAACCAGGCAGAAAGCGGCGTGCCAGGAGAATGGTATCCAGGCCATCGATGGGAAAATCATAGCCGAGTAGCTGCGCTTCGTAAAGGAGAAAGCCAAGATCAAAACCGACATTATGCCCGACCAGAATGGCGCCATCAATAAAATGCAGGAAGTCAGGGAAAACTTCATTCGCCTTAGGTGCTGTAGCAACCATCTCCTGGCTGATACCCGTGAACTGTACAATGAATGACGGCAGACGAACACCTGGATTGAGCAGGCTTTGAAATGAACCAATCACCTCACCTCCACGGATGCGTATACCAGCAAGTTCAATAACACGGTGATGACCAGGGCGAAGTCCAGTCGTCTCAGTATCCAGGATGACAAACTCGATGGCATTTAGAGGTTGCTGTGTGCTACGCCACGCCAAAAGCGCCCACTGATCCTCGTCAGTTTGTTCAAATAGCGAGGAACTTCGCAGAGCCTTGCGCAACAACGTAAGCCAGATTGCATTTTTACCCATGCCTTCGCTAACACCAAACAGGTGCTGTAGCAATAGACCTTCGGATACGGGCTGTCCAATGCTCTCCAGCAATTCATGTGCGCGTCGCAGTAATACCCCCTGCTGAGGCACGCTGCCAAGCTCTGCCTGCGCCATAAAGAAATATCTCCCTCAGATCCATCTACCAATAGATCATATGTACGAGAATAACATGCGACGCACCGGTTTGCAAGAGCAAGGTGACCTTGGCTCTCTATCCTTGGGGGAAATACCCCTCTCGTAGGGGCGAGGGTGGTGAAGCGTGGTTGGGTGGGCCTTTATGGTCGCCCGCTGTCCCCCGAAAGCATGGAGATCTGTGGCTTTTAGAACTAAAATATGCTTGTTTTAATAGAACACTTGTGTTAGAGTATTCACAGCAATCCGGGTTTAAGTAATTGATCGAATCGTTGAACCCTGGACAAGAACACGAAAAAGCAGGTGAACAGATGGCAGGTGACAAAGATGCAAGTGAGCGACTCAATTTCGTGACTTCACCGTTTGACGCTATTCGCCATATGGATGGGGAGCGTGAATTCTGGCGGGCCAGGGAACTCTCGAAAATTCTGCGTTACAATCGCTGGGAGAATTTCGAGAATGTGATTGCCAAGGCGAAAATCGCCTGTAAATATAACGGACGGGATGTGGATGATCATTTTCGTGAAGTCACGAAATTGATCAGGGCAGCCAAAGGAGCCAAGCGCCCCATTCGTGATGTCGAGCTTACTCGATATGGCTGCTATATGCTGGTCCTCGGTTCTGACTCCTCTAAGCCTATCGTCAGCCACGCCAAAGAATATTTTGCCGAGCAGACCCGCCGCCAGGAATTGGTCGACGCCGATACCTTCGCCCAGTTATCTGAAGATGAAAAGCGCCTGATCTACCGCGCACAACTCAGCCTATACAATCGCAAGCTCGCTCAGACCGTGCACAATGCAGGTGTGGTCACTTCCGATGAACATGCAGAGTTTCAAAATGCTGGCTACAGGGGCTTGTATGGCGGGTTAACGGAAGATGACATCCATGCACTCAAAAAAATAGAGGCGGGAGAAGAGATCTCAAATTGGATGGGATCGGAAGAGCTGGCCGATAATATATTCAGAGCCGCTCAAACCGATGCAGCGATGAAGCGTAACAAGGTGCAGGGGAAAGAAAGAGCCAACAGGACACATTTTGAGATCGGGCACAAGGTCCGAGAGTTCATCATTCATGAATTGGGGGGAACGTCACCCGAAGAACTACCCACACCAGAAAAAAGTATCAGACAACTCGAACAAGAGGAACAATCCCGACTCAATCACAAAGGTCAACTCAACCTTTTTGAGCCTCCTCTGGAAGAAACCAGGTGAGAAAGAGAGCCGACATATCGTCACTTAAGATCAAAGGTAAAGTGAGGTCCACGCAGAAGGATGAATCAGGAAATAGGCACACTCACCCCAATCCCACCATTTGACTTTGACAAGTCCTTGCTATTCCTGGGGATATTTGGACCAACGAAGAATGAACAAAGGGTTTCATCACATTCACTTACCAAAGCAATTTCCGTCGATGGCCAGACGGTTGTTTTTCAACTTACTTCCGAGGGAACAATCGAGGAGCCACTTCTGGAA
>WNEZ01005340.1_pt1 | contig 12496 bp, 9 predicted proteins | sample 5400521 | NCBI WGS metagenome assembly WNEZ01 (sample SAMN13153339, study PRJNA577476) | soil metagenome | isolation source: 120 cm saprolite under Douglas fir tree site 2 hole 1 replicate 1 | place: USA:California | collected 2015-04-18 | reverse complement strand
GGACTCGTACACGTGCTCACGCAGCATGAGACTACCATCGGGCGTTCGCTCAACAATGATATCGTCTTGATGGACCCCACAGTTTCGCGTGAGCATGCTTGCCTCGTGCTGGATCCTGACGGCTGGCATATCATCAACCTGACTGCCAGGAATGTCGCGCGTGTCAATGGGCGGCAAGTCCCAAGCGGCTTGAGTCTACCGATGCAGCCACAGGATGTAGTGGTCCTTGGCAGCACAATGCTGCAGTTGATAGCTCCCCAAATGCCGCAATCCACAAGCTTGGGTATGCATTCTTATTTTGATGAGATTACTGAGGTCCTCCCGGCCAGGAGAAATCCTTCGCCTTCGTCCAGTGGGACCTACGTTGAGCGGGAGCGACAGACCCCGCCATCTCTTCCTTCACTGCCCCCATCGCAATTCCCAGTGTTGCCCACACAGGCAGCCCTCCAGGGCTCCCCAAATGGTATAGTCGAGCTATCTCCTGCTCTGCAAGGAAGTTCGAGAAGTGCCCCGGCTCCATTCCCTCTTCCCGAGCAGCCTGAGCCCGAACGCGAGGCGCAAGTGTGGAGGAATGACGAAGAGGAGCGGGTGCTTGGAGCTGGCATAACTATGCAATTTGCCCTGCCACAGCGTATGGGTATACGCACTCGCTGGCTGATTGCAGGCATTGGCATAGCCATTCTTGTTATCAGTGCAATAATAACTATCGTGCTGAATAGCGTCATTGGCATATCCGCGCTGACACAAAACGGTGCAGCCAGTGTCGTTGCGGCCCTAACTATTCCAATCATACCCGTTGTAGGAATCTTTCTGCTCGTCAACTTCATGGATCGCTTTGAGCGCGAACCCTGGTTTTTGCGCCTGGGTGCTTTTTTATGGGGAGCGATTATCGCTATCCCGCCCGCGCTCTTCATCGAGGGAAATGTCGATAACGTTATAACCAATATGCTGGTTCAAAACACGAACGAAGTGCTGCGTGTAGCTTTGTTTGGACTCAATGCCGGGGTAACGGAGGAAACGATTAAAGGACTTGGCCTGCTGCTGTTCTTCTTTATTTTGCGCGATGAGTTTGACAACGTCACCGATGGCATTATCTATGGAGCGTTAATCGGCGCGGGCTTTGCCATGGTCGAGAATTTCAGCTACTTTGCTCTCAACTCCAAGAACTTCCTTGTCTTCCTGATTGTTGGCAGAATCATCCTGGGATGGCTTGGCCATTCGACTTTTATCGCCTGCTTTGGAGCGGCCCTCGGCTATGTTCGCCATACGCGGGTGCGCTGGAAGCAGGTCGTCATTCCAGTGATTGGTTATCTTATAGCCGTGGGACTACATAGTTTCTTCGATTTCGTTACTTTACAGGCCAGTACCGTCATCCGTAGTTCCGGTGGGAACCCTACCGTTGTCAATTACGCGCTGGTAGCTATCATCGGTAACTATTTCCCTCCTTTCCTGGCACAGATTGGCCTCCTCTATGTTCTCATCAAGTCGCTGGCTCACGAGGCTGCGGTTATTCGAGAGTTTCTGGCCGTAGAAGTGAGCAATGGCGTTGTCAAGGTAGGCGAATATGCGTTGCTCCAAAATTCGTTTCAGCGCACGAAAGCGGAGCGCCGAGTATTCAGGAAGTATGGCTTCAAACAATGGCAGCGCGTCAAGGAGCTTTACCAGACGGAGATAGGGCTGGCTTTCCGCAAATGGCATGTCAGCATGGGGGATAAACCTAAGCTGGGCTATCGCCAGCCAGAAGATGCCTATAGGCAGCGTATCGCGCGCCTGCGCAATGAGATATGGGTGGGAGAGAAGCAGAGGGCGTAGAGGATCGCATCCCCGCCCCACGTCCGCTCCGCCCCCGCCCCTACGCGGGTCAAGGCGGACGCGAGCACCTACATCCTTATATGTTGTGCGGGCCTGTAAACTTGACACTGCTTCTTGTAGCGTGCTAGCATGAACCAGGATACCTCTTATATGAGCAAAGGAAGTGATTTTTATGAGGCTGGAGCGGGCTAACCTGCTGCAGATCTATTATCTTATGCGACTCACCCGTGCCATGGAAGATCGCACCCGCACCCTGTTTTTGCAGGGCAGGATTGCGGGTGGGGTCTACACGGCACAAGGGCACGAGGCCACAACCGTCGGAGCAGCGATGACGCTGGGCGATGGCGACTGCATTGTTCCGCAGCACCGTGATCTGGGCATGCATCTCACACGGGGCAGTTCGCCACGCGCTGTGATGTGTCAATGGTTGGCTCGTGGTAACTCACCCACGCTTGGACGTGATGGCCAGTTACATATTGGTGATATGCATCATGGCATCGTTCCCAGTATTAGTATGCTTGGGGAATCGCTGCCCGTGGCGTGTGGTGTGGCGCTCACCATGAAGATGCGCAAACATCCAACGATCGTCATGGCTAGCTGCGGGGATGGCGCAACCAGTACAGGACCATTCCACGAAGCTCTGAATTTTGCCTCGGTACAGAAATTGCCGGTAGTTTTCGTCATTGAGAATAACGGCTATGCCTATTCGACGCCGGCATATAAGGAGTTTGCCATTGAAAATCTTGCTGATCGCGCTCTCGCCTATGGTATGCCGGGCGAAAGTGTTGATGGCAACGATGTGCTGGCAGTCATCGAAACGGTGGGGCGAGCGGTAGAGTATGTACGCAGCGCTAAGGGGCCAGCACTTGTTGAGTGTAAGACCTTCCGCGTGCGTGGTCACTCTGAGGCCGATAAAGCCGACTACGTGCCGCGGGAAGTGCGCGAAGAATGGTTGACGAAGGATCCGATTGTACGCTTTGAAGACTTTCTGACCAGGGAAAAGATTTTGACGGCGGAAGAAAAGGCCGTAATCGAGGAGAAAGTTAAGGCGACTGTAGACGATGCCGTGAGTTTCGCGGAACAGAGTCCCGCGCCGGATCCCGCGACGGTGGCCGATTATGTGTTTGCCCCCGATGGTCCGATTGCAATTATTGGAGAACCTGGGGCGGAAGACCCGCGCTATGTCAACGCGCTGGATAGCCGTACGGGGAAGCCATTTAACACCATAGCAGAAACTACGCAACTCCAATTTGTTGCGCATGAGGAGGTGGGAAGGCGATGAGCGCAATAACGTATTTAGAAGCGATTGGCCAGGCTATTCGCGAAGAGATGCAACGTGACGAGGCTGTGTTCCTGCTCGGTGAAGACGTGGGTGCATATGGAGGCGCGTTCAAGGTCAGCGCCGGCCTGTTGGAAGAATTTGGTCCAGAGCGTGTCATCGATACGCCGATGGCTGAAGCGGCAATTATCGGCTCTGCCGTGGGCGCGGCGCTGATGGGTATGCGTCCCATCGCCGAGATGCAATTCATCGACTTCATCTCCTCCGGATTCGATCAGATCATCAACATGGCGAACAAGATGTACTGGCGCTCAGGCATGCCCGTGCCGATAGTCATTCGTGGCCCTTCCGGCGGCGGCGTTAAGGGTGGCCCATTCCATTCCGCCAGCCCGGAGGCCTGGTTCTTCCATGCCCAGGGCATTAAAGTGGTTGTTCCTGCGACGACCTATGATGCTAAGGGGTTGCTCAAAGCGGCTATCCGCGACAACAATCCTGTGCTCTACCTCGAACATAAATTGCTCTATCGTATGCCGGAGCTGCGCGAAGAACTTCCAGCAGAGGATTACATCGTGCCCTTAGGCAAGGCTATTACTCGTCGTGAAGGGGAGGATATGACCATCCTGACCTATGGAGCGATGGTACACCAGTGTTTGAAAGCTGCGGAGATACTTGAGCAGGGGGATGACCTGCAGGTCGAGGTGATCGACCTGCGCAGTTTGACGCCACTGGATCGCGAAGCAATCCTCGAGTCGGTCAAGCACACGAACAAGATATTGATTGTGCACGAGGACACGCTCACCGGTGGCATCGGTGCCGAACTGGCGGCGATCCTGGCCGAAGATTTGTTCGAGTATCTCGACGGGCCAATCACGCGTGTGGCTGCGCCCGATGTGCCATTCCCCTTTGCACCGCCGCTCGAGGCTGCTTATCTGCCCAATACGGAAAAAATAGTTGCTGAGGCACGCAAGCTTGCGGCGTATTAAGATGAATTGCGATTGACAAAGGAGTCATAGATACATGCCAACACCGATAAAGATGCCACGATTAGGAGAATCCGTGGCGGAGGGAACGGTAGGAAGCTGGCTGAAAAATGAAGGTGACTGGGTCGAAAAAGACGAGTCGCTGGCCGAAGTTATCACCGATAAGATAAATGCTGAACTGCCTTCGCCCGTTGCCGGTCGATTGACAAAAATTCTCGTCAAAGCGGACGAGACGGTACCCGTGGGAGCAGATATCGCACTCATTGAAGAGAACGCCGATGTTTCGGCTTCGCCACCACCCGATGCTGCTCCTGGCCCCGAGGCAGCTCCCATTGAAAGCCCTGCTCGTGCGAATGTGGCGGTCATGGATAACTGGAGCGCCGGTGACAGCAATGGCTCAAGAGCAGCCACGCAAGTCTCACACGCGGGCGAGGAAGAGCGCCAGCGCATCTCGCCACTGGCAAGGCGATTGGCGCGTGAGCATGCCATCGACCTGAATGCAATTGCAGGCACGGGAGCCGGTGGGCGTGTCCGCAAAGGGGATATACTTGCATACGTTGCGCAGCGACAAACAGTGCCGGCCGCTGCTGCTGTTGCTCAGCCTTCAGTAGCGGCGCCTTCTGCTCAACCTGTATATACACCACCCATATCCCCTGCGCCTACTGCGCCTGCAACTGCTCCTGTAGAGGCCCAGTTGACAGCGCCTGCTGCTCCCACAATGGCGGGACCCGACGAAGAGGTGATTACACCCAGCCGCATGCGCCTGGCGATTGCCGAGCACATGGTGCGCAGCAAGCATACTTCCCCGCATGCCACGACAGTGGTAGAGGTCGATATGACTAATATCGCCAAATGGCTGGAGAAGAACAAAGAAGACTTCAAGAAGCGCGAAGGGTATAGTATCAGCTACGTGCCATTCGTCATGAAGGCTGTCTGCGAAGGCCTTCGCAAATTCCCACTGCTCAATTCGAGTTGGACGGAAGACAACAAGATCATTGTGAAGAAACGCATCAACCTGGGTGTGGCCGTCGCTACGGATGCGGGTCTTGTCGTACCAACAATCTATGACGCCGATCAATTTACGATTGCCGGTCTTGCGAAGCAAATTAACGCGGTTGCGCAGCGTGCCCGCGGCAACAAGCTGACGGTACAGGATATGCAGAATAGCACCTTTGTAGTGAATAATCCAGGCACATTTGGTACAATTATCTCAGTGCCGATTATCAATCAGCCGAACGCTGGCATTCTGAGCATGGATGCCGTAGTCAAACGGCCGGTGGTAATCGAGGATGATGCAATTGCTGTGCGCTACATGATGTACCTCAGTCTCTCATTTGATCATCGTATCCTGGATGGTGCCGGGGCCGGTGGTTTCTTACAGGCAGTGCGCACGAAATTGCAGAGTTACGGACGAGAAATAGACGTATATTAGCTTAACTGTTTGCGGGTGATGGGCGAAAGGTATTTTCGCTCTACAAAAGCAAGGAAAACAACATGGCGACTATGATTCCAGAACGCCGTCCTGAATGGCTCAGGGTGCGTCCCCCCAAGGGAGAGAACTACGAAAATCTGAAGCAACTGATGCGTAGTAAAGAGTTGCACACGGTCTGTGAGGAGGCGCGCTGCCCAAATATTGGTGAATGTTGGGGTCATAAAACAGCCACATTTATGATCCTGGGGCGTGTCTGCACGCGCAGTTGTGGTTTCTGCGCGGTGGAAACAGGTCGCCCTATAGGGCTGGATTGGGAGGAGCCAAAACGGGTCGCAGAGGCTGTCGAGAAGATGGGCTTACGCCACACCGTGGTTACCTCGGTGAATCGCGATGAATTAAAAGATGGTGGCGCCGCCATTTTCGCCGCGACCATTCGCTGGATTCGTCGCCTGAATCCCGATTGCAAGGTTGAAGTGCTGACCCCCGACTTTAAAGGCGTGTACGACGCGTTGAAGGTTGTGATTGATGCGAAACCCGATGTCTTTAATCACAATGTCGAGACCGTTCCGAGGCTCTACAGGCGCGTGCGTCCGCAGGCGATTTACAAGCGGTCGCTGCAAGTGCTGAAGTGGGCCAAGGAGATGAATCCCGCCGCGCCCACAAAGTCGGGCTTCATGCTGGGTCTTGGTGAGACATGGGATGAGGTTATCGAGGTTATGCACGACATACGCGAGCACGATATCGATATACTGACTATTGGACAGTATTTACGCCCATCGTTCCAGCACCTGCCAATTCAGCGATATGTGCCGCTGGAGGAATTTGCGGCCCTCAAGACGGAGGGCAAGAAGATGGGGTTCCGCCATGTCGAGTCAGGCCCTTTCGTGCGCAGTTCGTACCACGCGCATGAGCAGGCGGATGGAGCGATGAGCCATGAAAGTAGCGATCAATAACACTTACCTGGCATATGATGATCATGGTATAGGGATACCGGTCCTATTTTTACATGCCTTTCCGCTGAATCGGGAAATGTGGCAAGGGGAGATGACGGCGCTGCTTGGAGATGGGCGCTACCGGCTTGTGGCGTTGGATTGGCGGGGGTTTGGGGAAAGCGATATCACGACTCCGATTTCAACGATGGAACTGTTCGCGGATGACGTGGCGGGATTGATGGATTTGCTGGGTATTCAACAAGCGGTACTGTGTGGTCTTTCAATGGGTGGTTATGCGGCATTTGCGTTCCTGCGTAAGTACCCTCAGCGCGTGGCGGGTTTACTATTGGCCGATACTCGACCGGGGGCAGATAGTCCTGAAGCTCAGGCCAACCGTGAAAATGTCGCGCGGATTGCCGAGACGCAGGGGGTAGCGGCGATTGCTGATCTCCAGGTACCTCGGTTGCTTTCGGAGTATACGCGAGAGCAGCATCCCGAGGTGGAGGTCCGTGTCCGGCACATGATCAATACTGCAACACCTCGGGGTATCGCTGCCGCTTCGCGAGGTATGGCGCAGCGGGCCGATTCGACGGGGCTACTAGCAGGGATTACATGCCCGACACTGGTTATCGTGGGTGAGGAAGATTCATTAACTCCTCCAACTGTGGCTCAGGAGTATGCGTCACAGATTCCGGGGGCCGAGTTCGTTGTGATTCCGCGAGCGGGCCATCTTTCGAATTTGGAGCAGCCAGAGATTTTTCTCCAGGCTATGAGGGGGTTTTTGGGGTCGTTTTAGCGGGGGCGGCTCTGTGAAAATTAAGACAATTTACAGGAGACTGTCTCGTAACATGCTTTACGTAGATGGGGAGTCCAAACTGGCAAACATTTCCTGATTCCTTGCAACTTTTTGGGGAATTGGGTACGCTTGAAGCAAGCGTCGTTGGATCGGAAGGCAGGGGGAGATGCCTGGACCAAAACGCAATCGCCGAGAGCGCACCGAGGAGTGGGCACAGATACAGCAATGGACGCTGTGGCCTGAGCAGGAGTTGTACGAGCAAATCAGGCCCCTCGTCTTGTTCCACGAAACCGCAGGGGAGCGAGCGAAAGAAATCGATGTCCCCCAACGCACGCTTGCCCGCAAAGCCGATGAATTTGAACGCTATGGGATGGCGAGCTTGTTTCCTTCCGGGGAACAAGGCGGGGAAAGAGAAACCTCAAAAACGCTCCCACCACAGATCCGCCAGCTCATCGTAGACCTGCATGCTCAATTACCGACGATGTCCTGGCGAGAAATCGCCGAAATTTGCTACATTCGTTACGGCAGAAGGCCAGACCATAAGAGTGTCAAACACATCGCTACCGCTTCGCCCTCACTATCTCTGTCGGCTAGACGCTACCAGCCCTGGCATCTGATTGCTGATCCAGCCGAACGCAAACTCGCGGTGGTCCGGCTCCATAGCGAGGGCTGGTCCATTACGTCCATTGCAGAGTATCTTGAAACGACTCGCCCAACCATTTACTCGACGCTCCAGCGCTGGACGGAGGAAGGAGTGGCAGGCTTAGAGCCAAAGTCCAGAGCACGCAAAGCACCACGTAAGGTCACGCTCAAAGTCACCAATGAAGTCAGGAAGCTTCAGGAGAATCCTCTGCTGGGAAAGTGGCGGGTACATGCAGCGCTCTTGCGCATGGGAATCGAAGTGAGTCCTGCAACCTGTGCCCGCATCATGGCGGCGAACCGCAAGCTCTACGGCATCGAGAAGCCGCCACGTGCACCGCGCCCGAAACTGGAAATGCCGTTCAAGGCAGTGAGGCGTCATCAGTATTGGAGTTGTGACGTCAGATATATTGAAGAGCACCTGCTCGAAGATCCCAGGCCGGTCTACGTCATCACCGTGTTTGAGAACTTTTCCCGCATGATCCTTTCGTCAAAGATTTCAGCCACTCAGAATCAGTGGGACTATCTCTCCGTACTGGTCGATGCCATTCGCAACTTTGGTGCGCCAGAAGCGCTCGTCACAGACGGTGGGGGCATTTTCTACTCCAATGTTGCCATTGAACTGTATGGCATGCTTGGAATCCGCAAGGAACGCATCGATCCGGGTGAGCCGTGGGAAAATTACGCAGAAACCTTGTTCTCGATCCAGAGAAGGCTCGCTGACCATGCCTTTTCCAACGCACGCAATTGGCCGGAGATAGAGCTTGCGCACAGAACGTGGTGGACCAATTACAATAGCGAACATCATTTTGCCCATCAGGCGCGCCAGGACGGACGGCACAGCCCGGAGGCAGTGCTACGCGGGATGCTGGGGCGGACCTACCCCGACGAGGTGCTCTCCCGTGTACTGTATGCGACCCAATTCACCCGCCACCTCGACAGGCATGGATATGTCCGCTTCAAGAATTGGCGGTTCTTTGGCGAAGACGGCCTGGCGGGTGAAGAGGTCTCCGTCTGGATGTACGAAGGAATGCTCAAGATTGAATATCAGGCAACTGCGCTTTCAGAGTACGCTCTCCACTTTTCGCCCGATCACAAGCAGATCGAAGCGGTGAACAACCCTCGACGCATCGAAACCCATTTTCGCAGCCCTCAGCTTCACTTGTGGCAAACATCCGAAGCCGAGTGGCTCCTGGCCCTGCGGCAACCCGAACGGCACAAGCAAAAAATCAGGTGAGTGGCACCTTCGGTTGTGCAACTCCGCTTCCCTGAGATGGATAATTTGGGGGAAGATCAGGCGTTCTCATGACGCTAAAACCACATTCTCTCATTTTACTCCTGAGAGCGATACCATGCTTGCATTTCTGGCAAAATGAGGGAGGCCCAGGATACGTGAAAAAATCTCTCACTTTGAGTGGTTTTCAGACGTATCCTGGGCCTCCCGAAGGCGCGACCACTCCAAAACGGAGGCTCTCCGCTTCTTTGTTTGCCTTAGGACTCAGCGTCCGCGCATCTCAAAGGCGAGGACGTTATTGCTCGGAACGTGCGCTTCAGCCTTCGAGATATGGCCAACCCTCCCGGGTGTATGCCGTCGTATCCAGGACAGCGAACCAATCGAAATCGGTGAAGCTTTGGGCATTGAGTTCCATATAGCTCCTGTTCTTCTTACTACCAGAGCGAATCGGAAGGGCCGCAATTTCCTCTACAGGAAGCCCTTGCCCTTGATGTGTGGGAATGAACCGCACCGGCCCGGGAGCGGATGTGAGCCGCGCCTCAAGCGTCCCGGCTTCTGGCTGGCCGATCCCGTTGGCAGGCGAGGAGCCTACAGCTGAGCCGATGACGACATAGCGGCGACCGAACATTTCATGAAGATGAGATCCAACGGGCCACCATATCAACGTCTCATTCCCCCATTGCCATTGCACCTTTCCACGCTTGAGATGGCTATTGTGGGCAAAAACCAAGACGTTGCCTCGACCCTGTTCACGGGAGACGATGTACGCCAGATTCTCTGCCATCATTGCGGCACGTATGCCGAGCAGGCGGGCCTGGCGTTTATCGGACGTTTGCGCGAGCGTAGCATGATAGTTCAGGAGTTGCCGAGCCATCACAGCATAGTGGACGGCTTCCTGATAGCGGCGCTCGTCGCTCTTTGCGACCAATTCGGGACGGCGCACGCGCAGCTCTGAAATCAGCTCCTCTGTCTCGATCCGCAGTGCAGTTGCCTCCGGTGATCGACCTATCGCTTGCGTCGGGTCGAGCGCGGCAGCCGGATTTTCCCAGGCAGAGTCCTGTCCTAGCAGCGGGTCGATGCGATTTCGATACTCCTGGGAACTTCCACTATCAACTGAGCTGAGGTAATCAAGCGCAACGTGGAGTGTCTGGCGAGGACTATCTGTGGTCATATCGGTCGGGCTATCGAAACCATAGAACTGGAGTTTCCTCTGGTGTGCTGGATCAGCATTGTAGTGCCTCATCCACTCGACAAGTTCTCGATTCGCTTCGAACTTTCCGAAACCGTGGCTAAATCCAGTATCCTGCACCGCCTCATAGGATGCCGGACCGTGGCCAAGCACGTATTCGTTGACGATGGGTCCCCAAGGAAAACTGCTCTCAATGGCAATGGCGCTGTAGCCATAGGCTTCGACAAGGCGTTGGAAGAGTTGGTTGCGAAGGACAAGCAGCTCTTTCCCTCCATGGAGCGCTTCTCCAAAGCCAAGCAATGCTACCGAATCGCCAAGTGCGCCGATCACTGTATCAACGGCGGCGTTGAAATCCGGGCGAGAATCGAGCGAGAATGGGATCGCCTCGTGTGCAATCCAGTCGTCGAGTGTCGCATATACTGCTGCTGCATGCGTCATGGGTCTACCCTCCGTTGTTTTCGCTGTAAATGCATTCAATGATAAATCTTCTCCTTCCGCTGCTTCTTTCTCCCATGCTCTCATCTACTGCTCTCGGGAGCATGGGAGCCTGGATAAGTGAGAACACTCTCCTGGCTTCGACAGGTCTCGCAGGAGGCTGCATGCATGCATCTCCGATCCAAGCTGGCCGGGCTTTTTCTGGATCACGTCTCTACTGTACAACACTGATGCAAGAATAGAGGGTAGACTTGAGAGTTTTACATGAAGCTTGGCACCACTTTACGCACTATCGAGTCTTCCCAGGGCTGCTGGAATGAGACTCTCACCGGGTCGTTTTTACAAGGAGCGGAGGTATGTACTTTTGTCCCAAGTCTTTATGCGATGAGAGAAGTTATGCCCGTCATGCCTGCTACGCGAGCGGCTGGTGACAGCTTACGTGGAGATACCCCTACCAGAATCTATCAAGGAAATGATGTCAGGACTCTCTGTTGCTTCCTCGCAGATATCGCACGCACCAGTTGGACACAGCCTCGGCCTTTCAATGGTCACTGTCTCCACCGGATACCAACGATTTCGTCCTCGGAGCAGAACCAGCAGTTGCCCCCGACTTTTTCTTGCTGCCATGACTTGTGCTGTACCCCAGCTCACCCGTGTACAGGGATGAGTTGCTTGCTCCCACAGCGCAGCCTTGATCTCTTCAAGATCCGTTGATTGCACAGATCCCTCCTTGCTCATCGCTGCGCTCGGCCTCTTGCGTGGTGAGCACAAAGAACCGATGGAAAGGCGCAGGCGGATTGAAGAAAGTGCAGAGGTCTACTTGAATCTCAATAGCGAGCGCGCCGGCGCAGGCGGCATGAAAGACGTGGAAGCCCGCATCATCGTTCATGATCAAGGGGTACTCTTTCAGCGGTTTGGAACAATATGAGCAGCGTTTTGAGAGACTCTTAATCCCTGCTCGAAGACGGTGTTCGTCGTTGACGATGAGCATCTGCTTGTTCTCCTATCATCAGAACTCCTAGTGGAGCGCGATCTGCCCCACTGGAAAGTGTAGGGAACAGCGGTGAGGTTGACAAGTGGGTTTGCCAGCTTGGACTCCCCATCTACGTAAAGCATGTTACGAGACAGTCTCGACAATTTACAGACCCTGTCTGGCACCTTCCAGTGGAGCAACCCCCGCCGGGCGACCACGAGGGTCGCCCCTACTATGGACGGGCCTGCCAAGCCCTTTCGTAGCATAGTAGGGGCGACCCTCGTGGTCGCCCGGCGGGGGCGGCGTGGAATCCTTCGTGGAGCCAGGGGGTTTGGGTTCGCGTCAGTCGTCTTACATTCTTGCCTTGTTGCATTCCCAAAGTCATTGTTGCATTCCCAAAGTCATTCGCTAACAAAGTCTACGAGTTATGACTTACAAGTCTGGCCCTGGCGTTTTTCGCCAGGATTGCGACTCCTATTAAGGGCAAAACCCACGCCCAGAGTCCGCTGAAATATGACCATTCGAAGCCGGGAAGTCCGGGTACAAAGCTGTTAGATGTTCCCCAGACGAAGAAGCAATAGAGGCTGAGCATACTGAAGGAGAGCAGGCGCACAAAATAGGTTTCTGTTCCAGCAGGCCAGCGTACGAGGTCGAATAATGCATTGCCATCACCTGGGGAGGCTTCAATCAAGGCGTAGAGTCCAAAGAAAGTAACGATGTACCATGGCCAGAACCAGGGTGAGCCAAGGGCGCAATAAACTAACCAGGTGACGGCCATCCAACGTATTAAACCTT
>WNEZ01004196.1_pt1 | contig 12496 bp, 12 predicted proteins | sample 5400521 | NCBI WGS metagenome assembly WNEZ01 (sample SAMN13153339, study PRJNA577476) | soil metagenome | isolation source: 120 cm saprolite under Douglas fir tree site 2 hole 1 replicate 1 | place: USA:California | collected 2015-04-18 | reverse complement strand
TGATTGGGGGGCCGAGCGGATCAGTCACCTGTATGCCTCGTTCCAGTTGCAACTGCGTGCTATCCTGCGCCGTTTGGGACTGCGAAGCGTGCAGGAGCTGCGAGGCCGCAGGGATTTGCTGATTTATCGAAAAGAAGGATATCATGAACCGGCAGCAACTCATTGAAAGCTTGATCGCTTCACGAAGCCCTCTGAAAGGGACGGTTGCGCTTCGACCTGGCCAGGCCGAGGCAGAAGGTGGCTGCGGCGTCATCGGCATGGCTGCCAGTGTGCCTATCTCCGGACGACACCTGCTGCAGGCGCTGCAACAGATGCGCAACCGGGGCAACGGTAAAGGAGGGGGTGCCGCCGCCGTGGGATTGGATGCCGATTTCTTTGGGGTCCAGCCGTCGATCCTGGCGAACGATTACCTGCTGGCCGTTGCCTACCTGGATGGCTCGGCGCGTTCGCAAGTGGAATCTACCTTCATCGAGCCTACCTTCATCGTCGATGGGACGTTCCAGGTTCCTACGCTGCCCGACTTTCGCTCGCTTCCCGGCCTGGAGATTCAACCGCCGGATGTCCGGTGCTACTTCGTCAGGGTGCGGCCTGATGTGCGGGTGCGTTTCCAGCAACAGCACGGGATCGCGGATGACCACGATACCGCCGTCGAGGACGAGATCGTCTACCAGAACACCTACCAACTGAATCGCACCTTTTACGCTGCGACCGGCGACAAACGGGCTTTCGTCCTGTCGCATGGGAAAAATCTGCTCGTGCTCAAGATGGTCGGCTACGGCGATGATGTCTTTCGCTATTACCGGCTGGAAAACCTGCGCGCGCATGTCTGGATCGGTCACCATCGCTATCCGACACGAGGCAAAGTGTGGCATCCCGGCGGTGCACACCCGTTCACCGGCATGCACGAGGCGCTTGTTCATAACGGTGATTTTGCCAATTATACATCCATCTGCACCTACCTGGCCCAGCGGAACATGTATCCCCTGTTCTTGACCGATACTGAGGTGGCTGTGCTCGAGTTTGACCTGCTGCACCGCATCTATGACTATCCACTGGAATACGTCATCGAGGCGATGGCGCCGACAACCGAGCGCGATTTCAGCCTGTTGCCGCCGGAAAAACAGCGGCTATACCGGCAGTTACAGGCCGTCCACATGCACGGCTCTCCCGACGGTCCGTGGTTCTTCCTGATAGCACAGTCAGATGTTCGAAAGCGTGCCTATCGCCTGATCGGTATCACCGATACATCGATGCTGCGGCCACAGGTGTTTGCCCTGCAACAGGGAACGGCAGCGATCGGTTTTGCAGCTTCCGAAAAGCAGGCCATCGACGCGGCGCTGGAGAGCCTCGCGAGGGAAGACTCACGGTTCTGGTCACGAGCGGATCTCTATTGGAACGCGCGCGGCGGCAGCCATACTGATGGAGGCGCTTTCATCTTCACCGTGCATGCCAGCGAAAGCGGCGAGGCCACATTGCAGTGCATGGACAAGTTCGGGCAATTCATTGAGCCTGGCCAGGCGAAGCGTTCGCGGGGAGACGGATTGGGCGACCACTCCTCTGTTCAACACAGGGTAAGCCCACAAGTGCTTACCCAACAAGACCTCTCTCCGGCGGATCTGTTCGACCAGGCGCGCCAGCTGTTGCCGACGTGGGATTATGACGATGTGCGCTCCTTCCTGGAGGGCCTGGAACGAACGGCGCAAAATGATGATGGCCGTGACCGCGCGATCAAGGTGCTGACGCTGCTGATGGATCGCCACTATGCAACGGGGAGGATGAAACGAAGCTACTTACTTGCCCTCCTGGACCGGAGTTTTGCTCAGGTGGTCGATTGCATCCGTGATATTACTTCACGGCGGTATACCTGGGCAGGCTATGGAAGTCCTTTGCCGGAATACAGAGATGTTACTGTGGCTCTCGATGCACGCGGCTACCCGGCAGAGGGGAATGGTTCGCTCTCGCGTGCAATTGTGGAGCTGTACCGGCGCGGCTTTCGCCGCTTAATCGTCGCCAATACCCGGGGCCAGCGATTCATCGGCTGTGGCCTGGGACCCGAGTCGGATGGCTTACGGATCGATGTGTACGGGTCGGCAGGGGACTACCTGGCTTCTGGCATCGATGGAGCCGAAGTAATCGTTCATGGCAGCGCGCAGGACCAGCTCGCCCAAATTATGAAGGGGGGCAGGCTGGTCGTGTACGGTGACGTGGGCCAGACCTTCATGTATGCCGCGAAAGGTGGACAGGCTTACATCATGGGAAATGCCGCCGGACGTCCGTTGATCAACGCCGCTGGGAAGCCCCGCGTTGTCATCAACGGGACATGCCTGGATTACCTGGCCGAGTCGTTTATGGCCGGTGACTCGCTCAATGGCGGAGGGTTCGTCATCGTGAACGGTATCCGGTTCGAAGAGGATGGTACCATCCGCGAGCTGGATACTCCTTATCCCGGCGGGAATCTCTTCTCTCTCGCCTCCGGTGGGGCCATCTACATTCGAGACCCAAAACGCCAGATGAGCGAGGATCAGCTCAACGGCGGCGAGTTCGCTCCGCTTAGCAACCAGGACTGGGAGCGGATCCGGCCTTATCTTGAAGAGAATGAGTCTATCTTTGGTATTCCCCTGAGCCGTTTGCTCACCGTGGACGGATCGCTGCAATCCCCTACAAGGGTCTATCGTAAGATCCGCCCGGCCGGCCATAAGGCTCTGATGCCGGAAGAGAGCTGGGTGAGACGCGAGGCTTAAGTTGATGGGCTTTTCGTTAGGTTGATGCGGTTTGGGCGACCACGAGAGGCCGCCCAAGCCGCTTGTTGATGAGATTACACGTTCAACTTCGAGCGTCTTCTTGCCAGGAAGATCAGGGCCAGGCCGCTGCCCAGGCTCAGGAGCACGAGCGCTATCAGGATCGCCTGGGGGGTTCCAATGGGCAGCTTGGGCAGCCAGGCTGGAAGTTCGTGGGATACCTGGCCATCAACAACGGCCATCGGTGGCGTCCCAAAGGGGGCCAGCCGGAGCACGCCTGTTGAACTGACACCTAGATCATAGGTGACTGCCGAGGCGGGGGCATCGAGGTTCAGGTAGGTTACCCAACTGTTCGGCCAGACCCAGCCCATGTTGCGATCGGTTGACAGGTCGTGGTAAAGGGTGGGATTCATCTTCTCCTGGAATGAGATCTGGAACCCTGGCGCGCCGGGTACCTGCGTGCCCACCGGGGACTGTCCCACGAGTGCGCCAAAATCGCTGGTGTTGACCGGCTCATCGGTCAGCAGGTAGAGGTCGGCCTGCACTTGCTGGCCGTCGATCGCCAGCACCTCCAGGGGTACCCAGATATGCGCTGTCCTCATGGTAATCAGGATAGGCGTTCCATCTCCTTGAAGTTGACCGCGCGCTCTGGCGGCAGTGGTGTCGAACTTTGCGGCCATGAAGATGGGGCTGGCATTGGCGTAGGTGAGCAGGTGATTGCGCGTCTCGTCGTTCAGGAAGAAGTTATTGCTGCGTGCCCAATTCAGTACCTCCTGGCCGCTGCCGCGCAGGACCGTGATATTGAGGGCTTCGATCTTGACTTGCTCAAGCACCTGTGCGGAATTAGCGGTTGCTGCGGCACCGAAGGATACTTGGTCTTGTACCACGGGGTGGGTTTCGAGCTCAAGGCGCTGCAGTGTCCAGGCGCCACCTTCTTCGACGTTGATCGGCACTGCCGGCAGGGGTACAATCCATCCGACGTTTTTGGCATTCCCCTGGTAGGTGAAGCTGGTCAGGTAGTGTTCGATGCCGTTGTGCCAGGCGACAAAGGTGGTGGCGCGTGCCAGGTGAACATCTCCGTCGGGAGCGATCAGCCCGCCGCACGCGAGTGCGGGTAGGGCCTGGAAGGCGAATAGTCCGAGGGCGATGGCGGTAGCGATTGCAGGGACAAGAAACTTCCTGCGCATCTTAGTCATGGTGGGTTCCTCCTTTTTCTCTTTTCCCTTAATCGGGATATTCCACTATGACGCTAGCGACGCCGAGAAAGTTCCTTAAAGCTTGTGGAGCATCAATTTGATAACGAGCTTCCTTTCACGTCTATCTCTAAAGAGGGAGTTGTGAAAGGAGAAATAACACGATGACTTACCTTTATATGTTCTGGATCGCTCTTTTGCTTCTCGTAGTTATTGGTACTGTTCTCAGTACCTTCTTATATGCTCGCTACAGAAAAAGCAACCGGGCACAAGGAAGTAGGCTGAATACGCTCGATAGTATGCTTTTTCAACACTAGCGTGCCTGGTTGTGCTCTAGTGGCTATTCCTGCCAATAGGCAAACAAACGAAATAGGAGCGCATAGCTCCTATTTCGTTTGTTTGCCTGATTAAGTGCTGGTTTGCCCATCACATCTGTGATCTCTACCATCAGGATGAACACGAATCTTTCGGCTGATATACCAACGACGCTCCAGCAACTTTTCCCCTTTTGAGGCCTTCTCATTAAATTCACTCCCAATTTGTTGTAATATTTCGCTGTGCTAAACGATAGTTAAGGTGAGTTACTCAAATAACACGAGGGAAATGATGCAAGCAAACAAGCATATGGCACAGGCGGAGCAGGAGATGGCTCTCCTGTACAGGAAATACGCACCGGGTCTGCTTACCTATGTCCGTATGCGCGTTCCCTCACCAGAAGATGCGGAAGACCTGGTGGTGGAAGTTTTCCTGGCGGCTATCGAGCATGCAAAATTTGCCGCGCTCTCGGAGAAAGAGCAGCAATTGTGGCTCTGGCGAGTTACCCGCAACAAAGTGATTGATGCCTACCGGCGAGCGAAAACTCGTCAAAGCGTGACCCTGGATCACGTAGCTGAAGGTCTTTTTGAAGATGAGATGTTCAGCCCCGAATATGCAGCTTTGCGGCAAGAAGATTACATGGATTTGTATGCACACCTGCAAAGCTTGCCCCCGCTTCAACAGCAGATTTTACGCATGCGCTTTGGCCAGGATTTATCCTGTAGTGAGATCGCGACCACGTTGGGAAAGCAGGAAAACGTTGTGCGCGTCACGCTTTCACGCAGTTTAAATCTTTTACGGAAAATCTATCGACGAAGAAGGGAGGAGCAGGAAATTGGCTGAGAAGGATGAGTTTTTTGTACCTGAAGAAGTAGACAGGCAAATTGAGCGTGTGAGCCAATTCAAGGAAGGCGATCGAAGAGACGCGGAGGCAATGGCGTATCTACGCAGCTTTTACCAGGCCGATGCCCTGCAGGAGCAGGAGACCCTGGATCGGGTCTGGAACCGCATTGCGCATGCAACTCCTTCTGAACACTATGAACAAGAGCATGAGAAAGAGATATATATGCAAGATCAGCAAACTCAAAACAGCAGTATGGGCCGCTTGCGCCCACAAGGTCCGCAGCGTCCACGGCGCACTACGCTGGTACAGCGGCTCGGTATGCTGGCGGCGGCTGTCTTCCTGGTAGCCCTGGTTGGCAGTCTGGCAGTTGTTTTTTACGCGGTTCGACATAATAATGGAGGTGCTGCCTCTTCTAATTCAACACCGGTAATTTCAACTGCGCGTGTGCCATTGAAGGTCACCTCGGTCACGATGTCGGTAACACCTGGATCGATTGCGGGCCTATCCTGCGGTACGAACTTGACCGTGACCTATACGGCGCTCTTCCATGTCAGGCCGAATAGCGTTGGCGGTACTGTCCAATTTGCGTATACGGTCAACAATGGGCGCGGACAAACCCCGGCCAGCATCCACTTCAATCCAGGAGAGACTACGAAAGCTTACACATTTACATGGAGTGGCGCGTTGCCTATCGACCATACCTACCCTGGGCCAGGTGGTGTCCAGGTGACCAGTCCCAATCAACTGACTTCTCTACTGGTTGGGCCAGCAGGGCAGTGTACGCCTGCGGCGTTTCAAGTCACGAAAATTGCTATGGCGGTGAGCCCCACATCCATTCAAGGGCTGTCGTGTGGTACTTCGATAGTTGTGACCTATACAGCTACCATTCACGTTGCACCCGGCAGCTCAGGTGGCACTGTCAAGTTCAATTACACGGTCAACAATGGGCGCGGTCAAACCCCGGCCAGTATCAACTTCAATCCAGGAGAGACCACCAAAACGTATACTTTTACCTGGAGTGGTGCGTTGCCTGCCGACCATACGTACCCTGAACCTGGCGGTATTCAAGTGACCAGTCCCAATCAACTGACTTCATCACTCGTTGGGCCAACGGGGCAGTGTGGATCTTTGGCGGCGTTTCAAGTCACGAAAGTTGATATGACGGTGAGTCCTGTATCCGTGCAGGGGCTGTCTTGCGGTACATCCGAAGTTGTGACTTATACGGCTACCATTCATGTTGCAGCCAATAGCCCTGGTGGGACTGTTCAGTTCAGTTATACGGTTAACAATGGGCGTGGACAAACCCCGGCCAGCATCACCTTCAGCCCTGGACAGACTATTCGAACCTATACATTTACATGGAGCGGCGCGTTGCCTGCCGACCATACGTATCCTGGACCAGGTGGTATCCAGGTGACCAGCCCCAATCAACTGACTTCTCCATTGATTGCGCCAACGGGGGTGTGCAGTTAACTTGAACCGTCTGGGCAACTTAGAGGGTTGCCCAGACGATTTGAGTAGCATACCGTTTCCTAAATCTACAACGATCGTTAGCAATCCTTAGCTTCTTCATCTGCAGAGTCGTACTGCTTCACCTGCACAATCACATCGAGGCATGACCACCCAGCAGCGGCTGACCCCGGCTTGAGCCACTGCTTATACAAACGAGGTCATCGCCACTGCAAGGATATGCAGTCAAGCAGAGCAAGAAGGCCCTTTCTGACCGGGAAGCCTACCTTCTGGGAGAACATGCTCTGCTGGCTGGTGCTGATCCAGTGAAGATACGCCAGCTCTTCCCAGAAGGGTTCAGCTTTGCTATGGCACGCCGCCTTTTTGATGCCTGGCTGGTGCACTCGGGAGATACCTACAGCGGGCAAGAGATCACTGCGATGTGGGTTGGGTTTGCCCACCGTATCTGTGATCTCTACCATCAGGATGAATCAGAAATGTGATGTGGCAATACGTTTTGGATGGGGTACAGCTTCGTTGACATGAGCCATACTTACGCCTTTCTGCATTGGTCAGCTTCTTGAATGGCTTTTTCAAGGGGCTGGTAACATTATGGGTATCTTTACCAGTTCTTATATATCATTTTAACACCAAGTAATTTATACTGTTAGCTTGCTATTGTGGATAAATTCTTCTCTTTTATTAAGATTTGTTAATACTTGTGTAAGTATGTTACAAAATCTCAACTAAAATGATATATTCATAATCGTATCTTTACCAATTCAACATGAAGATGCAACCTCTTATCTCCTACACTAGCTGTTGTTGGGTAGCTAAGCAGATCTGTCACTTGTACTCAGCATTGCCTCTTTTCCTCGGTTAGTAATCGCAGTTTTCTTACCATTGGCAGACCTTCAGGTAATTTTTTTGGAAGAGTTTTTGTGGAAGAGAAAGGAAAGAACCTCATGTCACGTATTCCGTTCAAGCGGCACTTCGTTATCCTCGTAACCTGTATTTTAGCCATCGGGGTGATAGTACCTATTGCAACCTTTGCGAAATCTAACAATAGTGAACCACACCGTCGCCCCTTACCTACAAAGTCCCACGTGGCAAAACTTGCCTCTGGCGGTACCTCATTTAGCATTACGACTGATGCAAATTGTAATATTGGTGCTGATACTGTTGTTTCATTCCACAACGGTGATACCGTGAGTGGTACTGCATCGCTGGCAAGCACCCCTCCTGACCCTGGTGAGGCTAGTGAGAACGAACCCTTGCTCCTCCAAGGAACAAACGTCCCGTCTATACCACCTATACCTGTTGATACTGGTTCTCAATCCTTCAGCTTTATCGCTGCAGGAGATGGTACACTCACCGCATGTGTTGGGGGGAGCGATGGGGGAGATGGTGACGAATTGGGAACAATAACGGGGACAGTCACATCTCCTAGCAGTAAAACGTTAGTAATTCTCCTTCAAGGAATAAACACGTATCTCGACAATAACAATTTAACAGCTACTAAAACCCCACGCTTCGATGCAGTTGAAACTGCCATTAGTAAGAAAGTTGGAAACGTCCAATTCCTTACGTATAGCTATGCAGGCTTTATGGTCAACGGCGACCCCAGACAGTACTCGTGCAGGGCCACCCTTGAGAACCCTCTTATCACTGACATCAAACTGCTTAGTATACAAATCCAAAGCGTTCTCAGTCAGAACCCAGGTACAGATACCAACATTTACCTTGTTGGTCATAGTCTAGGTGGAGTTATAGCGTTTGGATACTTAGCTGCGTTATTAGAAACTTCTGGGGTTGTTACATCTTTGCCTGCAAACGGGCACCTTAAAGGCGTAATCACGCTGGACTCGCCTCTAGGTGGTGTCTCAAGTGACCCTGCCTACCTCGGTGATGCTACAACATTTTTCGAGACACAGTGCAAGGATTTTAACAGTAGTCTAAATTCGGCTTTGTTAAATTTGGCAGACATCTTCGACTCTACTACCAAAACGACTCCCTCTGACGATGGTGTCAAATATCCTCAAGGAGGACGCGCCAGTGTGCTAGCCATTCCTGGCGTAAACCTTCCTACCCCTCTCCCTTCCAACGAAAAGGTGGCAGAGGACGCTAAACTACAGGGTATCCCTGTCCTAACTATTGGAAACGAGAATGACCTTCTCTGGAAGCCGAGTAAATGTGATACTAGTCTTAAAGACTTTAGCAGCACACAGTGGATTGAAGACGAAGGGAATAATTCTGGTAGCTACGGTCGGGTCTTTACAGAGGGAGATGTTACTTGTTTCGTCGGTGGTGTGCTTAATGCGGCTAATCACTTTAAGGTTTTTTACAACGGAAGTGTGTTGGCTGGGCTGAAAGAATTCCTTCCTGACGGTGGAGAGCCATATTCACTGGCAGTTGGCGTTCCTGGGCCAGATACATCGCCATCCTAGTAGCTGATGAGAGCGGTGCGTTCTATCTGCACCGCTCTCATCAGCTACTCTTGAGTATCCTATCTACTTTTCTGCTTTTCTCGACCTCCTACTAAGAAGAAGGTACCATGTCGAGTGTTGTGTACCGATGTACAACGAGAAGGTGCTAAACCCAGTCCGGACCTGGCTTCTGGGCTTTTCTGATATGTACCCTTACACAGAATTTGGTATGTCATCCAATAAAGACTTTACTGGCGAATGAAAGAAAGAGTGCAATGTGGCAGGGCGAGGACGAGTCATCGTCTCTTCTATACTACGATGAACTGGCTCGCCACACCCTGCCACATCACCTTTTACATTGCCAGTGTCTTTCGCCGGCAAAGTCATAAAGGCTAGTCCTTGCTTTTGTCTCTTTTGCTGAATAGCCCCAACATGGAAAGCGCCTGTATCTTCGTTTCTGCCAGCAGAAAACGCTTTTCATCTATTGGAAGCAAAGAAAGCAACAATTCGTTAAACAAACGACGGAATACATAAAGTGGCGATAAAAAAAACGGAAGAAGAGACACGGTTAAAGCACTCTTCGTGAACCATATAGCAAGAAGCATTGCTATAATTGCGATGAAAGGCCAAACGATAATCGCACATAGCAGAACCCTACAGAATGGTAGGACTAATGCAACAGCATCTTGAGGCTGTAATGGAGTTTTGGACATAGTACTCCCCTTTGTTGGCTTTGCAAACAAAAAGGAGATCACTATATCTATTCGTCAGAACACTACCTGGAAGTTCTAGAAGTTGCAGATACTTACACAGGTCAGAGAAGGATCTCGAACAATATTCTATTTTTCACCGAGCAATATTATGTTGTTAGCGAGTGCAAAATCCGCCACGACATGGCACTCGTTGCTATGTATACGGTTCGGATTGCTCAGGGTTGTAAACTTAGGCATGGTTCAAATGCACGTGACAGTTCCGCATCAACAGAAAGGTCCAGCCCTGTCATGCTGAGCGCAGCGAGATGCTTCGCTGCGCTCAGCATGACATTGTGTGACTGTTCAAACTGTCAAGGACTATTCTTCACAATTGAACCTTGCCTTAGATATAGTATACTGGATCCAAAAAGCTGGACACAACATCCTGAATGTTTAGCGGTAAGATCGTCTAGTGGTCTGTCTATCACCATTTGATGAGTCGGGTCAACGAAATGTAGTGACCCCCTTTTCCTTTCGTCTCACCTGACCCGTAGGGTAGCTGCGCAGCAGCGTTGGTGAGACGGGTAAGTGCCAGCGGGGGTCAGGTTCCTTCCTACCCATCAAATGCTCCTGGACAGAGCACTAGTTGGGGTTTGAGTTCTCGAGAGTCCAAAGCAAATATTGTGCGTTCCCCTGTGTCCTACGTTTATTTTGAGTATGGAATATAATTTTTATCAACACTATTCAACGCAATCAAGAAAGGCCCTTAGCGGAGGAAAGTTGTATGGCAAACCAGCAACATCTCGATATTCTCAAGCAAGGAAGAGATATTTGGAATGAGTGGAGGAAAGAGCATCCAGAAATACAGCCTGACCTTAGCGACTGCAACCTCACTGAATTGAGTAATGTCAATCTTAGTGACACGAATCTTAGTAACACGAATCTTTCTAGAACAATGCTTGCCTTTACCGACCTTAGTGGAGCCAACCTCCAAAGAGCCACCGTCCTCGAAACCATTCTTTTACGAGCTAACTTCGACGGAGCCAATCTGGACGGAACCTGCTTCTCTTTCTCCAATCTGAGCGGAGCCAACCTCACTGATGCCATTCATATTGATAGGGTCATTATCAATGGAGCCAACCTCAGTAAAGCTGATTTGAGCAATTGCAGCCTCGGTGGAGTCAACTTCAGCGAATGTAATCTCAGCAAAGCCGACCTCAGCAGTGCTGACCTCACAGGAGCAGACCTTAGCAGAGCAATATTAATCGAAACAAATATGAGAAAAGCTACATTAACAGGGTGTTCCATCTTCGGTATCTCTGTCTGGGGTGTAGAACTAGAAGGAGCCACACAGGGCAGCCTCGTCATAACATCTGCTCATGAACCAACGATCACCGTCGATAATCTTGAGGTAGCCCAATTCATCTACTTGCTGCTAAACAACCAAAAAATTCGAGAGGTTATTGACACCATTACCTCCAAAGTTGTCTTGATCTTAGGTCGCTTCACGCCTGAGCGGAAAGCTGTTCTGGATGCTCTGCGAGACGAGCTTCGCGAGAGGAACTATTCACCCGTGCTCTTTGATTTTGAGAAACCAGCCAGCCGTGATATAACGGAAACGGTTTCTACCCTAGCTCATCTGGCACGGTTTGTGATTGCCGATATTACTGATGCGAAAAGCATTCCCCAAGAATTAAAGACCATTGTTCCAAATCTGCCATCAGTACCAGTCCTACCATTGATACTGGATTCACAGCACGAATATGGCATGTTTGAACATTTCACGAGGTTCCCCTGGGTTCTTCCCATCTATCGCTATACGGATGAGTTGAGTTTGCTCCAATCTCTTAAAGAGAAAGTCATTGCTCCTGCCGAACAAAAGGTAGGGGAATTAGCACAACAGTAACGTCGGAAATTAAACCCTGTGTGTCCCTAGCCTTAAACCCACGCGTCGGCTTTATACCGATGTACGACAAGCATGGTGTATTCTGCAACTCTGTTGATCTTCTTTATTAAAGAGATACCTGTTCCTATAAAGGTACTGTTACCAATTCCTAGATTAGACGTTCTTTATAAGAACAGGTGTACCTTCTACTCGATTCCCGACACCCATGAAGGGGGCTGGTGCTACCGACCACTCTAGTGGCTCGTCTCTTGTCAAGACGATTGCTATGATTGTTGCAACAATTGTGTTGTGCTTTCTCGCTATAACAGTGGAAGGAGTTCTGCCTATGATAGCTACATTTGCTGTTAATTTGGCTACTCACTTCGCTATAGTGGTCGGGAGTCGGGTAGAGGGTATAGCTGTACTCAGGGCATAACATGTTACACCCTGGCACGAAGAGGAGCTTCACGTGGATTTTGTTGAATGGAGTGTCATCGTCCTAAACAAGAGCATTGAGGCCAATCGTCTTGAAACGATATCTAATGAACTGGGAGCGCACTATTGGCAACTCGCTACCCTTTTGTTTGGGAAAGAAGTTGCAGCCCAAGATACATTTCAAGCTACTACGTATTGCAAAGCAATGGAAGATGCTAGTCGTACACTTCAGATGACTGGCCTCCAAATGTCTGGGAAGGTAACCAAGGCAGGTCGAGATCACGCCAAAAACCCACTACTACTCTGGTGGGAAATCTGCCAGGAACAACTCGACCCTGAATACGCCCAGTTGCTTCGTATTGTCAATCGTTTGAGTCCGCGCGCTGCTTCTGACCATGTTTGGTTGGAATGGATAGATTATCAAACGCTCGTTACAGCGTTGGGATGGGGTCAGAACACGCATCTCATCCGATCAGTCGCAATTGACTTGATGGAATGGGGATTGGTCTACACAATGCA
>WNEZ01012890.1_pt1 | contig 12497 bp, 12 predicted proteins | sample 5400521 | NCBI WGS metagenome assembly WNEZ01 (sample SAMN13153339, study PRJNA577476) | soil metagenome | isolation source: 120 cm saprolite under Douglas fir tree site 2 hole 1 replicate 1 | place: USA:California | collected 2015-04-18 | reverse complement strand
CATCTCGCTCCCGCTTTCCCCTGAGTCTCCCTCTTCTTACAGTCTCTCAGAGAGCAGCGACAGGATTGCAATGAGACTCTGAGCATTGAATTAGGAGGTCAAACAGAATCAACGCTCCATGAAGAACTCTTTACAGACCAAACTTTCCAATCCTGGCGAAATGGCACACATCAACTGTACCTTTTCTTAGATGGATTTGACGAGGGACTGTTAACAATTCAAGTACTTACCCAAATATTATCGAGAAAATTTCACTTACTACCAAGGGAGCGCCTTTTTCTACGTATCACCTGCCGTACCGCAGATTGGCCGTCCAGTTTTGAAGAAAGATTAAAACAGCTATGGGGTGACGAGTGCGTACAAGTATACCATTTAGCTCCTCTTAGCCGACGAAACGTTGCAGAAGCCACTAGTGAACAATTTCTTGATGAAGTAGCACACAGAGAAATTGAACCATTAGCAGCCAAACCATTGACACTGAAATTTCTGCGCAATACTTACCATCCTCAAACAGGATTCCCAGGAACGTTAACAGAGCTTTATTATGAAGGGTGTCGTGTTCTCTGTGATGAGCAAAGTGATTTCCGTCTCGAGTCTCGAAATCAAGGAAAACTAAACGCAGAACAACGGTTGATGGTTGCTGCTCGTATTGCTGCCATGATGATATTTGCAAATCGAGCAGCAATATCCACAGGAAAAGATCTGGGCAATACCCTTAGGAGTGATTTGTCTCTCCGTGAAGTATGGGGAAACAAAGAGTATATGCACCAATTCCCTATAGAGGTAGACGATACTGTCCTTAATGAAACGTTAAATACTGGACTGTTTGCTTCTCGTGGTTCTGAACGGCTAGGATGGGCCCATAAATCATACGCGGAATTTCTTGCTGCTTTCTATCTCACACACAATAAGCTTGCCCTCATACAGATCAAAGAGCTGCTCACCCAAGATGATCGTGGAGAAAGACAGTTAGTCCCACAATTGCACCAGACTATTGCTTGGTTAGCAACAATGCGAGCAGACGTTTTTAGGGAGATCATGGAGATAGAGCCAGAAGTTTTACTACGCAGTGATACCACCATAGCAGAAAAAGACACGAGAAATAAACTGATAGGGGCACTATTCCAGCTCGATGAGATACGATTATGGCAGTTTAATCAAGTGTACTATAACCTCTACCATAAACTTGCTCATAAGGGCTTATCTGACCAACTTCGTCCCTATCTTCACAAAAACTCGACAAACCTAGCTACAAAAGTGATAGCAATTAAAGTCGCCGAAGCATGTTCCTTGCTGGATCTACAAACAGAACTTTGCAACCTCGCCTTCGACTCAACACAGGACAAACTTGTAAGAGAACAAGCAACATGTGCGCTTGCAACCATTGCTGATGGTAGCACAAAGGTAAAACTGAAAGCTTTCCTGAACCTAGATCGTGAGCAAGACTCAGATGACGAATTAAAGGGTTATGCTCTCAAAGCACTCTGGCCTTCTCATCTAACAGCAAAAGAATTATTCAATGCACTCACCTCTCCCAAAAATGATCACTTCAGTGGAGCATACCACCAATTTATTTGGTCGGCTCCTATTGATCTACTCCAGCTCAAAGATTTGCCTATTGCCTTACGTTGGTACGAAAGTCTTCCTGCTCGTCATCAACCTGCTCTTCAAGCTCATCTGCTTTTCTCGATTGCAGATGCAATTATGCTGCGCTCACTACAGCACCTCGATATACCAGAAGTATTAGAGGCTTGTGCAAGAACCATTATTGCAAGAACTTGGCTACTTGATACTGTGCTTATTGACGGTCAACAGCAAGCTCCTTTTGTTCTACCAATAGCTCAGGATCAGCGCTTACAACTCTTAGAAAAAGTTCTTTCTCTTTCTACAGGTGATAAGACATCACTTATTCAGTTGTTACATCTTAAACCTTACCTCATCCTTTCCCAGGACATTTCCTGGCTGATTGAATATCTCTTAAAAGCAGAGACAGAGCAACAGCAACGCAATGTTGCACATATTCTCTACTTTGCTGTTAACTGGAATGATAGTGATCAAATGAAATTGGTGCGAGAAGCTTGTGAGCGGAATGCAATTCTGGCAAATGAGTTTACTCCAGCTCTCAATTCTTCAGTATTAACCACAGAAGAAAATCTTATAAGTGACGAGAAAGAAGATATCAATACTAATAACATTCTTGTGATTACGGAGCAGATAGCAACTCTCCTAGTAGAAGACGACGATGGAATAAAGACGTGGAACCAATGTTGGATCGAGGCAGCAAACCATACGCACCCTTCTCTCGATGCTACTTTAATCGATCAGAATGTGTTATTCCCTGGTTGGGATACAATTGCTAAGCCAACACAAACTCAACTGCTTGCTTTAGCCAAGCAATACATTCGAGCGTGTGACCCAAAATCTCAAACATGGATAGAAACGCAACAACCTCCCTTATCAGTGTGGATAACCTATAAAACACTTCAATTGCTCACACAACAAGAAGAAACAGAGTTTCTCTCTACACTTCCAATTGAGTGGTGGCAAAATTTAGCACCTGTTGTACTTGTATTAAGTCGTCCCGCGCAGATACAGCTTGATGATGAATTAATGAAAATGTTCTATGCAAAAGTAGCAGATACACTGATCCAAATCACGCTATTACTTGTCGATAGCATAGGAATACATTCTACATACATTCCAGTCATTGATAATATAAGTCGTTATTGGGATACTAATCTTGAAAATGCATTCCTCAACAAGGTGCAAGAAGCAGCTTTAAATCTCAATGGTTTTTCGTGCTTGCTCAGAGTACTCCTTATCCATCATGTCGAAGAAGGAATAACATTTGCTCAGTCTCTTCTCACGACTGAGTTATCCAATGAGGAACAATGTGAACGAGCTATTCTAGCCACGTGTGCACTTCTGCTTCATGCAGATCATCTCGATTGGTCTATCGTGCGATCTGTGATGGATCAGAACGAAACCTATGCCAAGAAGATTTTACAGAAATTAGCGCACAATGCTCCAATACCACAAAATCTCTCAGCAGATGAAATTGCTGATCTTTATATCCAGCTAGTGAAATACTACCCACCAGATCAATATCCACTTCCTCAGGAAACATCTTTTTGGGGTACTGTTGGTAACTTTGCCCTTTGGAGAAATTCTCTCATTGGTTTTCTGAAAGATCGAGGGACTCCTCAAGCCTGTGCCGCTATCGAACGGATTATCGATGAGATGCCTGATACTGAGCAGTTCGGCCTCAAATGGATATTGCGAGAAGCACAACAATTGACCAGATGGCAAACATGGGAACCTTTTGCTCCACGAGACATCTTGAAAATTGTCCATGATAACCGCTTACGGCTCGTGCAAAATGGGAACCATTTATTAGATATTGTAATGGAATCACTCCAACGCCTAGAGAAAGTCATATACTGTCAGGAAACTCCCGCCTGGAGAGATGTATGGGATCTGATGCCTTTTATCGTTTGTCCAGATTGTAAGAATGAAAAAACATGAAGTGTTCCCAATGCCAGAATATAATAGAGAGTGCAATAGTGGTCTATCGCCCGATTGAAGAAAACGAATTTTCGGACTATATCAAGAGATATCTTACCTCTGATCTGAAGGAGCGACGTATCATAGCAAATCGAGAAGTAGTGATTAGCAAAGAAGATCGAACAGATATTTATATAGAAGCATGGAGTGATGCAAGTCATAGAGAAGCGAGTGACAAGGTTTCTGTCATTATTGAAGTGAAAGGTTGTTGGAACAAGAAATGGCAAACTGCAATGAAGGAGCAATTAGTGGATCGGTATTTGAAACAATATAGCTGCCAACATGGGATTTATCTGGTTGGTTGGTTCAAGTGCTCTTCCTGGGATGCAAAGGATTCCAGGTGTCAGGCAACGCCAAAGAAAAAATCGATGCTGCAAGTAAGAGAGCAACTTGAGAATCAGGCAGGATCGCTCTCTCAGCAAGGGATACACGTGAAAGCAGTAGTTATCAATGCCGCAATTCCCTAACCCACAGCATTCCATAATTCAAATCAGGAACAGCTTTCCTAAGCGACTATATAAAACTGGGATTACAGCGGTCTTTGAAATATAAATCATCTTCAGGAGGGATTCCTCAAAAATAATTCCTATCTAACAGAATGCGGGCAAAGGTGCATTGAACCTTAATACAGGAGCGGCATTTTCTGGTATACTGTACCTTGACTGCATACCTGGATAGAAGAAAGTGGGAATGAGACAATGGTAAAGCCACTTGAAACAAGCGACTTTCGAGCTGTACGCATTATCTTTGAGCCAGACGATTTTGCTATGAGTAGCGGTAAGTCTGATAAACCAACTGATATAATCGATCAACAAACATGGCACGGAATTGTAGATCTTCCTGATGATGTCAGTATTCGCACCTCAAACCATCAAGGAACAACTCTCAAGCGGCTCTATCGATTGCAGAGCTTGTGGACCACTTCCGCAATTGGAGATGATCAAGATGTCTTTTTCGAAATTTTGCTGTATACAATAGATGAACTAGATGCAGCCCTTTTTAATCTGCTTCACGGTTATTATCGGCATGCTATTGGCTGTTTTCGCAACATTGTAGAGCTAGTTATCTTTGGTGCTTATTGTCAGATAGCTCAGGATATTGCGATGTTTGAGCAATGGCAGGCAAGGGAACAAGAAACATCTTTCGGTCTGTTCTGTAATCGTCTTCTTTCCTTTGCTCCAATTCAGTCATTAAATACCTACCTTCGTACAACAATGAACGATACATTCATTGATCTAAGAGGTGCAGCGCAATCGGGGGGATGGGCGAGAAGGCTGTATGCTGAGTTGTGCAAATACTCACACTCTCGACCGGAAGCAACCAATGTTGGAATGTGGGCAAGTAATGGGCCTATCTATGTTCCGCAAGTCTTTCATCTTACAACAGCGCTTTACACAGAAACAATTGCCTTCTGCTACATCCTCATTAAGCTGGTAAGACCACAACTTGCTCTTCCACATGAAGTGATTGAGCTGCTGGAGTCATACAAAGAGGAAGATGAGCATATCGCTTACTGTTCCTACGCTCATCTCTTTTCTGTACGATCTGCTGGTGAGACATCAAATTATGCTTAACCATGAAAAAGAGCGCCCAGACTGAAAAACCAAACTAATCCACATACTATTTGATGCAAGCTTGTCAGCACCTTTAGCTTGTTATGGTTCACGACGTTTATCTGCGACTCACTTTCTGTTGATCCTATTACCCAAATCTAGCTCTCGATTGCCTTGGCGCTGGCAGTTGCGCTCTCCCATCACGGCTTGATCGCGACTCTCACGAGTTTCCAAAGAGCTTCCCCCTCTTGAATTGCTCTCATACTAACTTGCGGTCATAGGAAATATATCAGTCGCCCGGTACTAGACCAAAACTATCACGTCTTAACACATAGATAGATTGTCAAACTAGTTGAAGAGGTAAGGGAATACCGGAACCAATGTCCAAAGCAATTGTTATCCCCAAAGGTTTTGTAGCTACCACAGCTCCCATCCCAAAATACAAAGGACATTTACTTACGTGTCAATCGATGTACAATATTGCTCAGAGAATCTGTGTTGGAGTATAGGTATTTGCCATTTTGGAAAGAAATCCATGATTGAAGGTTCAAATGTTCACCACTGATAGCCAGTTTTATAAACCCAAAGATACCGAACAAAAGCCAAATGAAGTGGTAGATATAACAGATTTTTCTCTTGATGGCAGCTTCTCAAGCTATCCAGACGGAAGCAGGGCAAAATTTGAGGTATTCAGTCCAGGCAACACCACGTATCAATTTCTTATACCCTCTCACCGTTATTTGTTCAAAAAGACACTTGAGCGCAGAAGCGGTTTCATTTATTATGAGCAATTCTGGCTTGAAATTATAGCCTATAAACTTGGCAGGATTTTGGATATTGCCGTTCCTCCAGCTTTCGTTGCCAGTTACTCTGATCCGGTTGGGGGTGGTTTGGAATATGCCAGTCTTATTGAGTGGTACTATCATTATCCCAATCAAAAATGGGAAAACGTAAATAGAGGCGGAGATTCTATGTCCCGTGCAATACCAGATTATGACAGAAAGAAAGGGAAGCTACACAATTTTGAGACGATCGCTCATATTTTTACCTCGTGGCTTCATGTTGATAACTGGCAAAAAAAATGGGCAGAGATACTTTTATTTGATGCGATAATAGGCAACACAGATAGACATCAAGAAAATTGGGAAACGTATTCTTATCTTTCAAAAGAAGGCAGATTCATTAGAGAACTTTCCCCGGCATTTGATAATGGCACTTCTATGGGGTATAATATTCTCTCTGAGAACATCTCAACGAAACTTTCTAACTTGGAAACCTACATAAACAAAGGCACGCATCACATGAAGTGGTTAATGAGTGATGCTAAACATGCAGGACATTTTGAATTATTGGAAAAGCTGGTTGCCAAGTTTCCCCAAACAGAACAATCAATACGAACCAAGTTACACATTGATATCTCAGCCATCTCTCAAGATATCTTGCAACTCACCGAGTTTCATATTCATAATACAAAATATACATTAACCAAAGAGAGGGCGGATTTTATCACACAGCTTCTAGAGTTCAGATATACGAAGCTGAGAAAGATGTTTAATGTATGAGACTGATAAACAAACTTATTGAGCCAAAAAAGGTACTGGTTGTGTGGCAAGCTCCCAATAATGCCTTACAGCAGCAACCGGTAGGACATCGTTTTATCATAGGTGAAATTAGGAACGATGGCAAAAAGGCTTGGCTCACGTATTATAATAATCAAGATACGAAAGATGCCGAGACGTTAGGTTTTACTGGCTTAACAGCCTATCCTTATGAACCTGACAAGGCATTTCATAGCAATGTTGTCGATGTTTTATCTACGAGACTGCCTCCCGCTTCCAGAACAGATTACGACAATTATTTGCGCTCATATAGAATATCTCCACAAGCTGAAGGCATTTCTGTATTATCGCTTTTGGCGTATACAACTGGCAAGCTAGCTGGTGACGGTTTTACATTCTTGAATAGCTTTGAGGACGCCAAGCCAGCATTTGATTTTACTTTTGAAATTGCTGGTTTTCGTCATCATGGTCTCAAAGAATTTCCTAAAATTTCAATCTTACAAGATAAGGAAGTCGCTTTTGCATATGAAACTTCTAATCCACATGATAACGAAGCTATAGCTATTACCTACCAAGGGAAAAAGCTTGGGTATGTTCCAAAGGGTTTTACACGCGTGATAAAAAGCCTGCTAGAAAAATATCAACTATCTGCCTTTACGGAAAGGATAAACGGCACACCAGAAAGACCAAGTATCTTAATTTTTGTTGAAGTCCGATAATTGGTAGCACCCCCTTATCTGGTGGATGCACAAAGGGCCCCCTTTCGCAGTCGCATAACAGGCTTTTTAGGCGCAGGTGCGTTTTGTAGTGATCTCGTGCGAGGGCGTCCTCTTTTCTTAGGGAGAGGTAAAGGAGGCTGTGCAACTTTATACGTTAACAGCTCTCTTACGCTCCAAACATGATCGGTGATGCCGCTTGCGATGGCAGGAGTGCATGAGAATCCAAATCCTCCTTTTGTTTTTGATTTACTCAATTCATCATGTGGTGAGCAGAAATTGTAGACACAGCCAATAAGATAAATACCTGTATGAACCGTGGTGATCTTGGCAGCTGCGTACCGACATTTGCGTGTTAAAGGAGCAAAACGTTCGCGTATGGTTCCATTGAAGCGCTCGATAAATGAGGTATTTACCTTTTTCCCTCCTTTTGATGCTTTTATCAGCTTTTTTGCCTTTCTCCATTGTCCGTAGCTCATTCGACGGATGACCTCTGTCACACGCCTTTTCGCTGTACGTTTGATGACCGTCGCAATATACAATCTGGGCCACACCACTTTTTTCGAGGCTCCAGGTCCGGGTCTATCTTTGACTTTCGTCCGAAAGGCTTTGATGATGCTCTTGGGATAGGCTGCAAAACCATCAGTACAGATCAAAATGGCACATAACGAGCGAGCGCAGCGACGAACCTGCCGCATCAAATTATCGGTCAAGTCGCTATCTCTCTTTTTACTTACTTCTACTGCGATCCATAAGCGCGTTGAGACCATGATTGCTAGTGCTACCCAAACAACCGTTCCTTTCATTTTTACCCAAATTTCATCTGCTTGCACATGAATCAGGTCTAACATCCCTCGCTCGATTTTATCTCGATGAACCATTTCACAGTGATTACCTGCACGATATTGCCAGTTTGCAACGGTTCTCTCATCTAATCCAAAGGCTTGCACGATCGCTTGGATTGGACATCCATATGAGAGCCTTGTAATGACAATCACAATTACCTCTGTTGGCTTACGCAATCCAGCTAATACTGTTCCTGTATTGGCACTAAACGTCTTTCCACACGTTTTGCATTTATATCTGGGTCGGTTCCTCTGATGAATTACGATATTCCCTTGCCCGATTTGTCCTCTTGACTCACACTCCAAATTAGGGCAGAATTGTTTGGAGGCGTCCATTTCTTGGATGGATTCTGTTATACTTTTTTTCATGAATCCAAATTAGACCATGGGTCTACTTGTCTAGACGCTCTGTCCACTCTCCTCATGTGGACAATCATCGCACGTTCGGAAATCGGGTCTGGTGTGCAACTGGATCCAGAAGTCATAGCGTCCCCTTGGTCCTATCATAGGATAGAGGCGATGACCTATTTTAATCTTTTGCCCGTGGATGCCATGCAGGAATAGATCCTCTGCTGCACGGTAGGGAATGAAGTGCTGAGCACAGAAGTCCGAGAGGTAGGTAAATCCTTCTGGTGGCGCTTCATCAGGCTTAGGCGGTGTCTTCCTTGCTCCAGTAACCAATTGGCCCTCCAATGTTGCCACACGGGCTGTCAGCTTGCTCACCTGTGACTCCAGCGCTGACAATCTGTCCTGGGTCTCGCCAGGTCGCACGTGCAATGTAGCGTGCCAGGACTCGAGGTCCTCTACCGAGATCTCGGCCTTGTTCGGATGAGGATAGCGAGCTGACAAGTTGCCAGCTTTGATTGCTCGCTGGATCCTTTTGTTGGTAACCCCGAGTCGCTTCGCACCCTCAGCGATCGTGACATATTCTTCCATCATTTCACCTCTGTCAGGACAATATGTCCATATGTTAGTGCCTAGTATATCACTGTCAGGACGCTTTGTCCATATAATAAAGTACAAAAAGTCTTAGTATGCTGAGCTTGACTATTCGTTACAGTTCGTTATACTAAGACTTAGAGCTACGAGGCGCTATCCTCTGCTAATGGTGTGATTGCAGTAAAACTTGCAATAGCATCAGGATATCATGTGGGTTCTGACCTTTGACAACTGCTAAGACGGCAAGGATCAGAAGAAACCTGATTGTCCATTGCTGGGTCGGCGTCTCTTTTTCTTGTGCTTGCGTATGATCGTAGCCTCCTTTCTAGCTATGCTGCTTTAAGGATAGCTAACGAGAGAGAATTTTTCTAGGGAAAAAAGGGACAACATGAGGGAAAAAAGGGACAACATGAGGACAACAACAGGACACAAAAAATCCTCCGAACTCTCGAATTAGAACAAAAATTCGAACATTTGTCTTCTTGTATAGCATACTTGCAGAAGTATTGAGCCATTTCTGAGCAAAAAAAAGACCGGACCCGTTCCAAGTGAGCGAGTCCGGTCTTTTGCTTGCGCTACAGATACTTTTGCAGATTGAGATGAGGCATATGCTCCTGCGCAATCTCATCACGGATAGCCCCTATTTGCTCTCCGTCAAGCTCGTTGCCGTCACAGTCCACCCAGCAACGATTCTCATGGTCATACTCGTAGCCTTGCTCATCCATGTCTCGCTGAGCTTGCCTTAGAGCGTTTGTTGCTTGTCTTGCTCCGTCCATAGGTTACCTCCTTTAACAATGATGCGGGTACTCTGTAATATTAATATGTCGGTTACATTTGCCGCAATAGAAGGTGTCTGCCATCCATCTGATGAGTCGATAAAACGTGTGTCAATCCTCCAGTGATGTGATGGTTAGGACTGATAGCTCTAAAGGGTCGGTATCGTTGTGTCCATTGGATGAGATAGGTATGTCCGATAGTGGCTGTTTCTTGAGCCATTCAATCGCAGAATTGACCATGATCAAATCGCGGTTTCGGCTATGCCTCTGCAAGGATTTGGCTGCGTTAATCCGACGTTTTGAAATGCCAGTAAGGTCGGAAAGGTCATCGACAGAAACGGTTTTGACCCCGCCGTTTACCAGTTCGCTTAAAACTTTAGGATAATTTTCTAGTCCTTGTGCAACGAGACTAGAAGCCCGTTCAGAAAGTTTTTGGACCTGGACATCTTTCGCTTCAAGCAAGTTTTGCAAGTGCTCAATCCTACTTTTGCCCTGGCCAACAATCTCGTTTACTCGATACTCAAACTCGGCTTGCTTCGACTGCATAGCGATTTGAAAGTTGGAGTTTGCGGTCTGCAATGCGGTCTCAAAATGAGCTTTGGTTCGATCCATTTCTGCCTTTTGATCGGCTATGGTTTGCTCCATCGCTTTGCGTTCTGAAGCATAGCAAGGCTCTCCAATCTTCTCAAAGATCAGGTAGACAATCGCAAAGGTGTAACCAGCAAGAGCCCGTGCTATTATCCCAGCATCCGGCATAACATAGTTGACTTTGAGTACCGAGCAGGAAACAGTCAGCAGCGAAAGGTACAGGAATACCAGTGTGGGCAAGCCGAATAAAACGGGCCATACCCACGTATACCAGTACTGCTTTTTCCGCCGAATGTTCCTGCAATGGTTAATGGTTGTGACAAGAGCTAAGCTGAGTATCAACTCAGGGAGTGCCGTGAAAATGGTTGTCGCTATGTAACTCAATTGTATTGACTGCTTCTCAGTCATGAGAAAGAACTGCGTGAACATCTGTTTCATATTGTCTCCTTTCGATTGATTGATTGATTGGCTCCAGACAAGCTTTTCTGAGCTTAAGAAAGAGAGGAAGTAGCCGATTGATTACCCAATCAATCGATCAATCAGCAACCTCCTCTGGTTGCGCCCCTGCCTGAGTAAGAATCATCTTTCTGAGCTTTTGCGCCTGGTGGTTAGTCAACCTGAACATTCTCATGAGCTTGCCGACACTGTTATGGCCAGCATTCCAGATGGTGACCGCTACATTCAGATCGATATCCTCAGCCTGAGGGCCTTTCTCCGGGATAAAGGCAAGGACCTTCGTTGCAGCAGGATCCTGCTCTTCGTCCTCTGGCAATAGCGCAATCACAGGCGGAGATACTACTTGGCGTCGATTGGACTTTGAGGAAAGCATCGACGGCACTCTGCGTATCTGCGCACTGGAGCCAAGCCTCGCTAGTTGGAGACCATTCCATTTCGGGGGCTAATTGCTGTGCTTCCATATGGTAGAAGTTATACCTATTGGAGCTAGCTCAGCAACTGCCTTTTTCCCTGCCAGACAAGAGACATATTGCGAAGGAAGACACGTGAGCAAAGAGTCCTACTCCTCTGTGCAAAGCGAGTGAAGAGACGTATAGTGTGTGAGAAGATGGAGCGAGCAGAGGAGTAAGAAGAAGGATGGAAAACACAGAGAAGGCAGTTGAGGTCTATCAACTCCGCATCTGGATACGCAAGATGAGTCCCCAGATCTGGCGTCGTCTGCTCGTGCAAAGCGACAGCACGATTGCCCAACTCCACGACACGCTTCAAATAGCCTTCGGCTGGACCGATGAGCACCTTCATCAGTTCCTCATTCGGGGCAAACCCTACGGAGTATGGAAACCGGGAGGGGTAAGCTTCGATGACAATCCCCATCAGGTGCAACTGCGTGACTTTCATTTCCGCTCCAAAGAAGACTCTGTTGGCGAATAACATTTCCAGTGGAAAGCGGTCATAATGAGACTGCTTTTACCCGTTCTTACATATCACACCTGATGTTTTTTAGGTTCGAACAACGGCGATTCCATTCATTGTTGCATTGGCCAACAGAGTCAAAGAACGGTGGGTTTATGAGTATGACCTGACCGACTGGTGGCAACATGAGATTCGTCTCGAACAGGTCCTTCCCTTTGATCCCGCAAAGCGTTATCCCATCTGTGTGGCGGGAAAACGGCGGGGACCCATCGAGGATTGTGGTGGCCTCTGGGCATTTATGGCATTGCAAGACGAGCATCCGCTGTGGAAAGTCGTGCCGCAGTTTGCGCAGTTTCTGCTTGACCACCGCGACGATTTGGATGACTATCGAGATGAGCTACAACAACTGGCCTACTGGATCGTCCAAGAGGACTTTGATCGACAGGCTGTCAATCGCCGCTTGGCCGAATATGCTACGACGTGTCAAGAAGAGGAGGAAAGGAGCAGGTGATGCGTATCCGGGTACAGGTCATTATTGAATCAGATCAAGAGGCCACACCTCAGCATGTCAAAGAAGTGGCCTGTTTCG
>WNEZ01004472.1_pt1 | contig 12497 bp, 10 predicted proteins | sample 5400521 | NCBI WGS metagenome assembly WNEZ01 (sample SAMN13153339, study PRJNA577476) | soil metagenome | isolation source: 120 cm saprolite under Douglas fir tree site 2 hole 1 replicate 1 | place: USA:California | collected 2015-04-18 | reverse complement strand
GGCTCGCTTCACACCGATCTGCTGTCGGCCACCTGGTCCGCGATGAAGGCGCTCAAGCCTCGCCTGAGCGAAAGCGAGTTACTCGACCGGGTCGCTCAAACGCTGGGCGAGCGTCCTCTTCGCCCGGGCAGGAATCCGAAAGCAAGCTCGGCGTGGAGCGCTTTTTTCGTCCTCGCCGATATCCAGGCAGGCATCGCCAGCGACGCCGCGCGCCGGGTGATGGAAAGCGACCAGGGGCGGAAAATGGTCGCCGAGGGATTGAACGAAGCGGGACGCTTCCTCGCCGCCGAGCTCCTTCGCGGCCCATGAATCTCTTACCGCTTCCTCGCCGCCGAGCTTCTTCGCGGCGGATGAATCCCGGGGCCTAGCGAAGCTCCTCGATGAGGTTTCTCGGCTCCGTTCCGCGGTCCTCCACGACGGCGTAGCGGATGCCTCCCACTTCGCGTTCGTCCTCGGTCTCGACCTGTACCTTCCAGCGCCCGGGAGCAAAATTCCGCTTGTAGGCGATGCCGCGCCACCCCTCCTCCTGACCGCCGGTGATGGTGAGCGGAATGGCATCGGTCCGGACCCATCCGACCTTCGAATCCTCATAGGCCCAGCGGATTTTGACGCCGTCTCGGAATTTGCGAGGGGCAAAAATGCGCACCACGCAGAACACCCGATCGCCCGGTCTCGAGAGGAATATTTCATCGCCGTGCTCCCAGATTCTCCACCACGGCTTCTGATGCGAGACGCGCACCCGATCCCCCTCCTTCTGGGCATGGTGATAGATGCCGATCCACTTCAAGGACAGCGGGACGGGCGGCACCACGTGCAGGAAGTAGAGGAGCAGAAGGAGGCCCTGCACGGCGAGCGACGGAACCACCGCACGGCCAAAATCAAAGCCGGGGTCGGGCGTCCACTTTGACGAAACGCGCCACAGCACGTAGGTGACAGTCGCCGACGCACACGCCGCGAGCACGAACAGGTATGGGCTCAAGAAACCGGCAAGGAGCGGTAAGAGATAAGCAAGGTATGAGGTGAGTGCGAAGCCATGGAGTGCGACGCGCATCGGGGGCCCGAGGCGACGAAACCGCGGCATTTCATTCGCCACCAACACGGCGCCCAAAAAGAGCATGAAGCCGAACGCGACGAGGCCTGATGATGCCTTGAAATAGAAGACCAGAAAGGCATTGAGGAGGGTCCCGAAAAGAAAGTGGATCATTTCGTGGCGGAAGCGCAAAAGCTTCGCCCAGAAACCCGCGCTCGGCGTCGACTGGTGGTAGTGGTGGTCCACCACCAGTAGCACGGAAAGAAGCACCAGATAGCTCCCCTGATGGATCAGCATCAGCGAGCTGTCGATTCGCTCGACGAGCAAGAGGTCGAAGCAAAACCCGCCGAGAAAGAAGAGCAGCATCTCCTTCGTGCGGTGCCTCTCGCGCAAGGCCTTTAACCTGGCAAGGAGGTTTGCCTCCCTGCGCTGCCCCGCAGGGGGCGTTGCGGCCAGCTCAACCTGCCCCGGATCTTCGGTCTGGGGCGTTGCCTCGGTGCGAAGGTCCATGCCGATGGTCGATTGTATCCAGCTCCGCGATCGCCACGAAGTCGGGGAGCGGGGCGGGAGCCCCTGGCACCATTCTTTCCGGGTGCCCACATTGCTCCGGGGAGGAAAAGGAGAGGTCATGGACGCACCATCACTTCTGAAATCCGACCACCGGACGGTGGAGTTCCTGTTCAAGCGATTCGAGGCGAGCCAAGGGCGATTCTCAAGAGAAGCAGGAGATTTGTCGCCAAATCATTCGCGATCAGGCGACCGAAAGGACGATGGCCATGCTGGGTAGGGGTCTCATTTTGATGGGGTGTCTCGTCGTTGCTGCTTGCAGTCACAATCGCTCGGACTCGGTGAGCCCACAAGACCTGGCTCGAGTCCCACCGGATCAGATGGCTCCGGTGAACCAGGCGCGGTTGGACGTGGCGAAGGCTCAAGACGAAGTCTCGCGACGAGACCTGGCGCTGAAGAGCGCGGAGCACGAGGTGGAGGTGGCCAAGCACGAAGCCAACGTGGCCAAAACTCAAATCGACCAGACTCAGGCGATCCTCAACAAAGCGAATTTCGACCGCAACTCCCAGGTCGGCCAGCAGGCCCAGCGCGACCTTGCGACTAACAAGGCCCAGCTCGATGCCGCTCAAGCCCATCAGAAGGCCGCGCAGACGGCTGCGGACCTCGCGCTCGCTCAGAAGAAACAGGCGGACGCCGAGCGTGAGCTCGCCGAGACAAAGCTGCACCTGGCCGAAGCCCTGGCTTTGAAGAGCTCGGGGGACCCGGCGGGCAAGAACGTCAATGCCGACTCGCTGCGTGCGCAGGTCGATGACCGGCTCAAAGACGTCGAAAAGGCCAAGTCCGACGTCACCAAACGGCAGACCCAGGCGGAACGCGAACGCCTTGCGTGGCAGGCTGCCACCCAGCGCTACAACGAGGTTCGCGGCGTGGGCGGCTCCTCGGGGCGCTGATCCCCGCCCGATCCGGTTCTCCACCGCGCCCGCCGCGCCTTCTGCTCAAATGCCGCCTAGCCTTACCGCTGAGGCTGCGGCGATGGTATGTGGCAACTTCCCCGCCCGAGGGCGGCGTCCGGGAAAACCACGAAGATGCGCGGCGTCCAGTCCCTCAACCTCTGGTGGTTTCTCAGATTGCGCTGGGGGGCGATCGCGGCCCAGCTGCTGATTTTTTTCGCCGGCGACCGCTTGATGAGCGTCGCGGTGCCGGTCGGGCCGATGCTGCTCATCATTGCGATCGAGATCGCCAGCAACCTCGGCTTCATGCTCTGGGCACGCCCCGCCGAAGCGGTTCCGGAATGGACCGTCGCGGCGCTGATGGCGCTGGATACTGTCCTGCTTTCCGCGCTGCTCTACGTCACCGGCGGCGATTCGAAGACCTTCGCGGTGCTGTATCTGGTGAACATTGCGCTTGCCGCCGTTCTGCTCGATCCCCTCTGGACCTGGATCCTCACGATTTTCACCGCGATCTGCTTCGGAGCGCTCGTCGTGGCGAGCGCCCGCGCTCCGGCGCAAGATCTGAGCTCCGATCCTCTTGAGTGGCAACTGCGAGAGCTCTGGCTGGCCTATGCCGTGGCGGCCGCTCTGATCGTCTACTTCGTTCAAAGGACGGTTCGGATGCACCGCGATTTGCAGGCCGCCGCGGAGTTGCTCAGACAGTCCGCCGAACGACGGGAGAAGCTCGCCTCGCTGGCGACCCTGGCCGCGGGCGCGGCGCACGAGCTTGCAACCCCTTTGTCGACGATTGCCATCATATCCAAAGAGCTCGAGCACCAGCTTGAGCGCAGCACGCCACCCGCCTCCGCGATCCAGGATGCCCGGCTGATCCGCCAGGAGGTGGAGCGGTGCCGCACTATTTTGACGCAAATGGCGGCGGACGCGGGAACGAATGCCGCCGAGCCCCTGGAAAAACTGTCGATCGAAAAGGTCATCGAGCGCTCGCTCACGCTGCTCGCGGAGCGGGATCGCGTCCAGCTCTCGATCGCCCCTTCCGCCCTCGGGCGTTCGCTCGATGTTCCCCCCCGGGCGCTGTCCCAGGCGCTTCACGCGCTTCTGAAAAATGCGCTGCAGGCTTCGATGAACGGAGACGTCGCCTTGCGCGTGACCGCGCAGGTCAATGCCTTGCGCATCGCGGTCGCGGACGGGGGGCCTGGGATGTCGGCGGACACCCTGGCGCGCGCCGGCGAGCCCTTTTTCACCACCAAGGAACCTGGCCGCGGGATGGGCCTCGGCCTGTTTTTGAGCCGGTCGCTGGTGGAGCAGTTGGGCGGCACTCTGGAGATCGCCTCCGCGATCGGGCGTGGGACCGAGGCCACCATCGTCCTGCCCTTTCAGTGAAGGCCTTCAAGTCGTCGGCGGAGCCTTTTGCAGCTTGCGCTGAAGCGAACGCCGATGAATGCCCAGCCGTCGAGCCGCTTCCGAAACATTGCCGCCGCAGTCGGAGAGCACGCGTTGGATGTGCTCCCACTCTGCCCGGGCAAGCGTCGGGGTCGACGGCTCTTCGGCGCCGGTGAGCGCTGCCCCTCCGTCCCGATTGAAGGCGGCGATGATCTCGTCCGCATCCGCCGGCTTGGTCAGGTAGTGGCTGGCCCCCGCCCTCATTGCTTCGATCGCCGTGGCGATACTGCTGTATCCGGTGAGCACCACGATACGGCTGCCGGGATCGCGGCTTTTCAGGGCGCGAACCAGCTCCAACCCCGAGCGGCCGGGCATCCGCAGATCCACCACCACCAGCTCGGGCGATTCCACGGCGCAGCTGGCGATCGCCTCGTCATAGCTGCCGGCGACCGATACGTCGAAGCCGCGCTCGCGAATCGCTCGCGCCAGGCGCTCGCGGAGAACGGGGTCGTCATCGACGAGGAGGAGCGTCGGCGCTGGATCATTCGGCAGACGTCCGGTTCGGCCTGGATCGGTCACCTGGACAACTTCCTACTCAACCTCGCCCTACCACTCCAGAGCCCCCCTTGCGGACGGGCATCGCTGACCCCATTCATTGGTGCAGGGCACGAAGATGGTACGGTCGCTGGCGGTTCTTCTCTCAATTGGCATGGGTGTGCTGACCCTTTCGCCTAAGGCCAGGCCGCCGCTTCCGCGCGAGCATGCCGCGGTCCTTGAAGACGACACCATGGGAACGGACGCTTGCCTCAAGAAACGAGTGGATCGCTGCGGGTGCCACCGCGTCTTCGGGCGGCGGCACTGCCACCCGAACCGGCAAACGGATTGGTGCGATGCGTATGCCCTCAGTCAGGGAGACGGCGAAAAGGGCCCCTCTCACGGCGTGGCGGGATTGTAGAGCGACAACCCGCGCACATTCTCGTCAATCTGAAGCGGGTGGCGAAGCGAGGGCAGAGTTCGCTGTTCGCAATCGGTCCGGTCGCAAACGCGACAGGTGACGCCGACCGGAACCGCGCTGTCCATGTTCTCCAGATCCACCCCGTCGGAATACACCAGCGCTCGGGCATCACTGACCCGGCACCCGAGCCCGATCGCCTGCACCGGGTGCACCGAGTGATAGCCCCCGCTGTCGCGGTGAATCGTGCGCGCGAGGCAGAAATAAGAAACCCCCTCTTCCATGCGCGAGAGCTGAATCCGGATCATTCCCGGGGTGAGGAAAGCGGCAAAGATGTTCCACCTCGCGCAAACCCCGCTGAATCGGGGGAAGCGAATCCCCGAAGCGCTGAACCTCTTGGAGATGTTTCCCGCGACGTCGATCCGGATCATGTGAAACGGGACGCCCTCCGCTCCGGATCGGCGCAGCGTGGTCAGTCGGTGGCAAACCTGCTCGAATCCGACGCGGAACCGCCGGCCGATGACGTCGATGTCGTAGCGCTCCTCTCGAGCGGCTTGCAGGAAGGGCGCGTACGGCATCAACACCGCCCCGGCGAAGTAGTTCGAGAGCGCTATCCGCGCCAGCGAGCGGGATTCGGTGGTGGTCAAGGTCGGATCTTCCACCAGAGAGTCCAACTCGGCGCGCTGCGAGAGCAGCCCGGTTTGGTGTGCGAGCTGGAAGAGGCGACTTCGCGTAGGAAGCAATTCGGAGAGCGTGAGGATGTTGCTGTCGGGATCGAATCGCCTGAGCGTTCCGCGATCCGTGCCGCTGCGGGCGATCCGCACCTGGACCCGATGCTCTTTTTCAAGGTAGCGAACGAGCTTCGGATACAGCTCTTCGCCGTCCAGTCGCGCATCCCGCCAAATCCGTTCCGCGCCTGCCTCCAGCGCGGGGAAATGGTTCATGTGCCGCTGGATCAGGTCGCTGACCTCCTCGGAGGGCAGGTGCGAAAGGTCGGTGCCGGCCAGCTCGTGGTCTTCTGAGACCCGGGTAGAGAGGTTTTCAACGGTCTGTCGGGTGCCCTTGTACGCGCGATACAGTCGCAGCACCGCCCGGGCTGCTCCGGGGCTGGCGGTGGCAACCTCGCGAACCTCGGTCGAGGTGAGGGTGTCCGACTCGAACAGCGGATCGGCGAAGGCTTCGAAGAGATCGGCCACCAGCCGGGCGTCGTCATCGCCGGCAAAGGAGTGCAGATCCACCTTGAATACCTGCGCCAACTTGATCAGCAACCCGGCGGGCAGCGGGCGCCGGTTGGCTTCGATCAGGTTCAGGTAACTGGGCGAGATCCCAAGCCGCTCCGACAGCTGAACCTGCGTCAAGTTCTCCCGGCGGCGAAGGGAACGTATCTTTGCCCCAAACCGCGGCCCCTCGCTATGACGCCCGCGTTCCACCATTCCGTTTCCTCCTCGAAATTGACAAACATTACAGCTTGACCGGCTGTAAACCAAATCCCTTTACAGTCACTGCTAGCCGGGCGTTGATTCTGCGCGCTCTTCACTTCATTTTCAACGTGACCGCTTTGCTCACTAAGGGAGTCCGCATGTCGCTCGAGTTTCCAGATGTCAAGATGCGCCGTTCCACCACTTCGCCTGCCAAGGAATCGAGGTTTGACGGCGTCCATCGCCCCTACTCGAAGGCGGATGTCCTACGGCTCCGGGGGAGCCTCAAGATCGAACACACACTCGCATCCGTGGGCGCACGCCGCCTGTGGGAGCTTCTGCACGAGGAGGACTATGTGCCTGCCCTGGGCGCTGTGACCGGCAACCAGGCGGTGCAGATGGTGCGCGCGGGCCTGAAGGCGATTTATCTCAGCGGCTGGCAGGTGGCGGCGGACGCCAACACCGCCGGACAGATGTACCCGGATCAGAGCCTCTATCCCGTCGACAGCGTCCCGGAGGCCGTCCGGAGAATCAATGCCTCGCTCCAGCGCGCCGACCAGATCGACCACTCGGAGGGCAAGAGCGAGCGCTACTGGTATGCCCCGATCGTCGCCGACGCCGAGGCCGGATTTGGCGGTCCGCTGAACGCCTTCGAGCTGATGAAATCGATGATCGAGGCGGGAGCCTCCGGGGTGCACTTCGAAGATCAGCTCGCTTCGGAAAAAAAGTGCGGCCACATGGGCGGCAAGGTCCTCGTCCCGACAGGTCAGTTCATCCGAACGCTTACCGCTGCCCGGCTGGCCGCGGACGTGCTGGATGTTCCCACCGTTCTCATCGCCCGGACCGACGCCCAAAGCGCCAAGCTCATCACCAGCGACGCGGACGAGCGGGATCGCCCCTTCATCGACGCGCGCCTCGGCCGGACTCCCGAGGGATTCTTCCACTTGAAGGGCGGCTTTGAGTGCGCGATTGCCCGGGCAATTGCCTACGCTCCGTACGTCGACCTCGTCTGGTGCGAGACGTCCACCCCGAACCTCGCCGAAGCGGCGCAGTTCGCCGAAGCGGTTCGCGCCAAGTACCCGCACAAGATGCTGGCGTACAACTGCTCGCCTTCGTTCAACTGGCGAAAGCACCTGGATGAGCCGACGATCGCCCGGTTCCAGCGCGATCTCGGCAGCATGGGCTACAAATTCCAGTTCGTCACCCTCGCCGGTTTCCACTCGCTCAACTTCGGGATGTTCCAGTTGGCCCGCCAATACAAAGATCGCGGGATGGCCGCTTATTGCGAGCTCCAGCAGGCGGAGTTCGGCGCCGAAAAAGACGGTTACTCGGCGACCAAACACCAGCGCGAGGTTGGCACCGGCTACTTCGACAAGGTGACCGAAGTGATTTCGGCAGGCAGCACCTCGACGCTGGCGCTCGCCGAATCGACCGAGGAACAGCAGTTCCAGTAACCGAAAGCGGCCGCGTTCATTTCGCAGCTTCGTCCCACTCCTGACCACCGCGCTCAATAGCCGCGGCCAGGTCCTCCGGGAGAAGAAATCGGCGGTGGATTGCCTGTAGAGCCGCCTCGGCGAACCGACCAAGGTATTGCTCGCGCCCGGTGTATCGCTCCGCCACGGATGCCCTGGGGTCCCCTGCCTTTTCCCGATCCGCCTTCGTCTTCGCGAATGGAATGTACGAGCCGATAAAGCTCACCCGTTCCTCGGGCGCGCCGATGCTCGGATCCCGGAGGTTCCAGCCGGTATAGGTGGCCAGCGGAACAGCAAGCTCCGGAATCTGCACTCCGCCGGTGTCGTTGCCATCGGGGTCGACTTGCGGAACCAGCGTCGCAAACGACTTGCCGACCAAAGGCGGCACCTCGGTGATCACCCCCGAGCGAAACGAGCGCCCGAAGTCGATGGCGTAGGCGCGGTGCGCCGTCGCCGGGGGGTGGATCCCGGGGATGGCCGGAAACCGCAGCTCCGGCAACGCGACGAGGGTGCCGGTGGCGATGCGTGGATAGGCGCTCGGCGGCGGCATCTTTTCGCCGCGGACCCAATCGTCGAGGTCGGTGATCAGCGCGCGCCAAAGCCAGACGACGGGATTGGGATTCTGCTTCTGCTGGCCGCGCAGGTCCGCAAGCTCGCTCAAAGCAGGGGGAAACGGGCCGGAGAAATGCTGTAAGCCGGCGAGGAAGTAGATGCGAACGTTGTCCGGGGGCTCGACGTCGGCTTTTCCATCGGGCGAGGTGTGGATGAGGGAGCCTGCCCGGGACCAGTATTCATACGAGGTATTCGTGTAGAAGATCTTCGGCAACGTCTTTGAAGCGCTGGGCGCGTCCAAAAGCCCCTCCGCGACGCCGCCATTCGGATTTTTCAAAGGCCGGTCTGTGAAAGGGTAGAGATCGGTCGGGTAGAAGAGCGACGACATCGGCTGACCGTCCCTCGAAGGTTGTGCGAACCGATGGTTGAAGCTGCCCCGCCCCACCCCGGCGACATGCGCGAGCACCCCATCGAGGACCTGGCGCCCTTCTTCGTCGGCATTGAAGTCTTGATACATGAAATGGCGGAGAAATCGGCCGGTTTGAGATATTCCGACTGCCTCCGCGCGGCGGATCGGCGCCGGCGATTTGGCGTCGTATTTGAGATAGGAGACGAAATCTCGGACTGCGGCGAGCCCCAGGCCAGCGACCACCGGGGCTTTCGCCGCGTAAATGACCTCGTAGATCCGCCCCGCTTCGAATCCGGTCTGGAGATGCACAGATCTCGGGTCATCGACCAATTTCCCATCGACCTCGCGCGCAAACTTCCACTCGCCTGGCGGAATCCGCCGGCGCTGTCCGCTCGGCGTATCCCGAACGGTGAGGGCGTTGCTTGGATGGCGCGGATCGGAAACCGGGTATTCCGCGCCGCCGATGCGGCCGACGATGAAATGGCCGAGTGGATGATCCTTTGTTTTTTTGGCAACCACGAAGTCCGAGCGAACCATGCCCGTCAGGGGCGCCGAGGCAGTGCCGGCGGTGGGCGCGTCAAGGCGCATCAATCCACGGTCGTCAGCGACATCGAATTGCCAACCCAGCCATGCCACGGTGAAGCCCTGTCGCATCAAAAAGCCGTCCCCGAAATCGGCGGCGTGGATCGGATCCACCGAGCCGCCGGCGCGGTTGATCAAACGAAGAATCCCCTTCCCGCCCCGGTTGGGTATTTCCAGGAGAAGCGAACCATTTCCACGGCCATTGTCTTTTGGTCTGAGAATGAAGATGTCCGCGGAGAACTCGACTTCGCCCTTGCCGTTGACCCGGGCCTTGTCCAGATCGACAATCTGCTTGTTGTGAGGATTGTCCGGGCGCACCGAGAAATACGCCTTCCCGACGATCTTCTCGTAAGGCCCGGCCAACCCGAAACTCTTGCCGCCGATCAGATCGGCGCGAGACGAGACTTCGATTCGCTCGAGACGAGCCTCGACGTTCGCGGCCAGAGCGACGATCAGCAAGGTGAGCGTTGGGCGCAACCAGGATCTCCTTCGTCCCCGAGCGGCTCAACGGGCCGCGGGCGCCCGTGGATAACAACCCAGGAGGCGGACGCTCTCCGTCACTTCCCCCAGATTCGCAAGCGCGCGAGCGACCGGGGGATCGGCGCTGTCGCCGAGCAGGTCGAGATAGAACGAGTACTCCCAGGGTTTTCCCTCGATCGGTCGCGACTCGATCTTGCTGAGATCGATGTCCCTCAGGGCGAACACCGCGAGGGCCTTGAAGAGTGCTCCCGGCCGATTTCCCAGCTGGAATACGACCGAGGTTTTCCTCGCGCTCGCCTGGTCGGGCACTTTGATTTCCAGGGCTTTTTCGGGGCGAGCGAGCAGCAAGAACCGGGTGAAATTCTGAGTGTGATTTTCGATCGCCGAGGAAACGATCTGCGCCCCGTGGACGGTTGCCGCCGAACGCCCGGCGATCGCTCCTTCGTCGGAACGCCGGCGCTCCATCACCATCTTGACGCTTCCCGCGGTGTCGTAAGCCGGCACGGCCTCCATCTGCGGATGAGCGCGCAGAAAACGCTCGCATTGGGCAAGGGCGACCGGGTGCGAATAGACGCGCCGCACCGCCTCGAGAGGGACCCCCGGCGGCGTGATCAGATGGTGGACTATCTTGAGATTCGCTTCGCCGACGATCGTCAGCGCATGCTCGAGCATCAGGTCATAGTTCTTGTGGACCGAACCAGCCAGGCTGTTCTCGATCGGCACCGCCGCGCAATTGGCGTCGCCTTTGGCGACCGCCTCGAACACTTCTTCGAAAGTCCGGTGCGGCACCGCCTCCGCTTCTGGCCCGAGCAGCGTGCGCGCCGCCTCTTCGCTGTACGCCCCGCGCTCGCCCTGGAATGCGACCCTGATCGTCGACCTGTTCAAGGAAGGCATCGAGCGACAATACGCTGGACCTACCTGGAAGGACAAAGGTAGTTTTCCACAATCCGTGGTTGATTCAGTTTCCAACCCACGCGTCTTTCTCCTCTCGCCAGCGAACTGCTCCGGCGAGCGCGCGCGGCTGCTGATGCGCTCCGGCGCCAGCTTCGCGCTTGCTCGCCAGCTGCAGTCGAGCGCCGGCGCCCGCTTGAGAGATGTCTTTGAATTCATGAGCGGGCTGTACTTCCGCGGAAAGCTCGCCTACGTGGATCGCTTCGCTCGGCCGCCGGCGCGGGGCGCGGGGGCGCTGGTGATCACCGCCGGGGCCGGCTTGCTCGACCTGGATCAAAGGGTCGGTCCCGACGATCTGCGGCGCTTCGCGGACGTGCCGATCGATCCGAGGGATCCGCGTTACCGGGCGCCGCTGGAGCGCGATGCGCGGACACTGGCAAAGAGGCTGGGGGCCGGAGGTGAAACGGTATTGCTGGGCAGCATCGCTACCCGGAAGTACAGCGAGATCTTGCTCGGAATTTTCGCGGAGCGGCTCCGCTTCCCGACCGCCTTCATCGGCCGGGGTGACATGAGCCGAGGCAGCCTGATGCTTCGCTCCGCCCGCGACGGCCTCGAGCTGGAATACCTGCCGGTGCCGGGCGAGCCGGTGCATGCCGAGAAAAATGGGGGCTCCGGTCTGGCTGCGAGCTCTGAGCGAATCAGAGACCGTCGGTTCCAGTAATTGCCGGCGACTGGACGGCGACCGGTTGACGCGACATCGCAACCCGGTCCTTGCCTGCCCGTTTGGCCGCGTAGAGGGCCGCGTCGGCATCAAGAAACAAATCTTTGTCGTCACCTCCAAAAGAGTGCATCGCCACCCCGGCCGAGGCGGTGATCCGCTCGGGTGGATTGGTGTTCGGGAGGGGATTCTCTTTGAGACCGACCAGAATCCGCTCGGCGACGCGACGGGCGTCCTCGAGCCCGGCACCCGGACAAATAATCGCGAATTCCTCTCCCCCGATCCGGCAGGGGATATCCACCATACGGATGGATCGAGAGAGCACGCTGGCACCATACGCGAGCGCGCGATCCCCCGCCGCGTGGCCAAAGCGGTCATTGATGCGCTTGAAGTTATCCAAATCGATGATCACCAGCGCGAGGGGCTGATTCTGGCGATCCGCGCGGGCGAGCTCCACCGGAAGCAGCTCGTTGAAGTAGCGCGCGTTGCGCAGCGATGTCAGCGCATCCGTGACCGCGAGTCCTTGTAGCTCGGCGTTGACCGCGACCAACCGGTCCGCCACCAACCCGAGAAAGACGCCAAAGGATGTGAAGGCGATCGACGTCCCCACCGCAAGATACAGATAAAAGAACCGATGAGTTTCGAGCTCCGCCCCGAACCCCGCTGCCGCCTCACCGGTCAATTCTCTCAACAGCAGGCAGCCCAACGGCGCGCCCAGGGCCAAGGCGAAGCCAAGCCCGCCATACAAAAACCATCGACGGACCAAAACCCACCGACGAACCGATTTCACCGGGCCTAGATCAGCAGGGGAAGACAACGAAAGTAGAGGGGACACTGGCTCCTGGTGAGAATACATACTTCTGGTCGCTTCGGCCTTCAACATGGGTTCTCGGTAACTTGACGCGTCGTCGCTCGCCAAGCAACTGGGCCAGACGTGGGTGTCTGCACTACTTGCGCCCGAAATGGCCTACTTCCAGACGCGGCGGTCCACGATCTTCTTTGAGCCGGGGGTGATCGCTCCCGCCGCCACGATCTGGACTTCTCCGCGAACCTTGAGAGCGTCCTTCAGAGCCTCCGCCAACCGGGCCTTCAATGCGGCTGCCTCGCCAACCTCCGAGCTGAGGATCACCAGATAGCTGAGCTGATCGAGATGCTC
>WNEZ01004608.1_pt1 | contig 12499 bp, 12 predicted proteins | sample 5400521 | NCBI WGS metagenome assembly WNEZ01 (sample SAMN13153339, study PRJNA577476) | soil metagenome | isolation source: 120 cm saprolite under Douglas fir tree site 2 hole 1 replicate 1 | place: USA:California | collected 2015-04-18 | reverse complement strand
TCCGCCATCACGCTCCATTGTAGAGACGGGCGCCCCCACTGCAATCTTCGTCTTCACGGAGATCGGCGTTTTGTCCATTGTGGTAATTCTGTCTAGATTGCGGCGCATGACTTCAATTTGGGAGCTCGCGAATCCCCAATTGCGCGATCTCGCTGTTTACGAGCCGGGCAAACCGATCGAGGAAACGGCACGCGAACTCGGCGTCGACCCAAACGCAATCATTAAGCTGGCCTCCAACGAGAATCCGCTTGGCCCGTCTCCAAAAGCAATTCAAGCGATGCGCAGCGCGGCGGAAAACGCGCACCTCTATCCGGATGGCGGCGGATTTTACTTATGCAAAGCAATCGCGGCGAAACTCGATCTCGCTCCGCAGAATATTATTCTGGGTAATGGCTCGAACGAAGTGATCGAATTTCTCGGCCATGCGTTTCTCAATCTCGACGACGACGTCATCACATCTGAGTACGCCTTTATCGTGTACAAATTAGTCGCGACGTCTTTTGGCGCGCGCACAATTGAAGCGCCGAGCCCGGATTATCAGCAAGACCTCGAGGCGATGCTAGATGCGATCACGCCAAAAACCCGGCTGATTTTCATCCCCAATCCTAACAATCCAACCGGCACGTTGATCTCGCAGCGCAAGATCGACAGTTTCATGTCGCGCATCCCGGAAAACATCATCGTGGTTTTTGACGAAGCCTATTTTGAGTTCCTCGATGATCCGCCCGCAACGCTTCAATATGTTCGCGAAGGCCGGAACATTGTCGTTCTGCGCACCTTTTCCAAAATTCACGGACTCGCCGGTCTGCGCATCGGCTACGGCGTCGCGCGGCGCGACTTGATCGAAGTGCTTCAGAAGACGCGGCAACCATTTAACGTCAACAGCATCGCTCACGCCGGTGCACTCGCCGCGCTGAAGGATGACGCGCATCAGCGCAAAACGAAACGCATTGTTGATGAAGGTCGTGCTTATCTGCAGGAGCAATTTGCCGAAATGAAGATCCAGTTTGTGCCGGGCGTCGCGAATTTCGTGATGGTAAATGTCGGCAACGGGCCCGCTCTCTTCGAAAAATTGTTGATGAGGAAGGTCATCGTGCGACCGCTTAAAGGCTATAAATTGCCCGAATGGCTCCGCATTTCGGTGGGGACGATGGAGCAAAATCGAAAATGCATCGCAACGCTGAAACAAATTCTGCCGAAAGATCGACAAGTCTGAACACAGAGAAGGAGTTGATCATCGCGGGCGACACGATCGCCGCAATTTCCACTCCTGCGGGTGAAGGCGCGATCGCCCTCGTCCGCGTTTCCGGTGCCGATGCAGTCGCCGTTGCGGACAAAGTGTTTCGGGGCAAAGAAAAGCCGTCGCGGTTTGCATCGCATGTGCAGCATTTCGGGGAAGTTTTCGACCGAGCAGATCAATTGATCGACCAAGTGATGCTGGCTGTCCATCGCGAGCCCACGAGTTATACCGGCGAAGATTTGGTCGAGATCAGTTGCCACGGTGGAACACTGGTGACGGCGAAAGTTCTTGAAGCTTGTTTGCATGCTGGCGCGCGCGCAGCCCGGCCGGGCGAATTTACCGAGCGCGCATTTCTCAATGGCAAAATGGATCTGACGCAGGCCGAAGCCGTGATCGATTTGATCCGCGCCAAGACCGACCTGGCACTCCGGTCCGCCACCGAGCAGCTCGAAGGCAGGCTCGGCGAAAAGATCAGGAAAATTCGCGACGATTTAATTTCGCTGCTGGCCCACATCGATGCATCGATTGATTTTCCAGAGGAAGGGATCGCACCGGATGAAGGTGAAACGTTGCGCGGGCGGCTCGATTCTGTTTGCGAGCAAATCGATGCATTGCTCGCCACCGCCGATCAAGGGCGCATTCTACGCGAAGGCGTGCGGGTGGTGATCTACGGAGCGACGAATGCCGGCAAATCGAGCTTGCTCAATCGCCTTCTCGGTTATGACCGAGTGATCGTCAGCGATACGCACGGCACGACGCGCGATACGATCGAAGAAACGGTAAATCTCGATGGCCTGCCAATCCGTTTTGTGGATACTGCGGGCTTGCGACCATCGGCGAGCGAGCTTGAGCGTGAAGGAATTGCGCGCACCGAAAAGTTGCTGCAACTCGCCGACTTGCGTGTCCACATCGCAGATCGCAACGCGCCAAGGCCTCTGCATTTCGACGAGCGGACGGGCGACTCCAATGACATTCTCGTTTTGAACAAAAGCGATTTGCCTGAAAACAGCGACTGGGAAAATTCTCGCGCGCTGCGTATCTCGTGCGCAACGGGAGAAGGTCTGGCGCAACTACAACAGGAAATCCTGTCGCGTATCGGCAAACAGAATCTGAGACCGGAAAGTACAATCGCGATTAACATCCGGCATCGCGACTGCCTGCGCCGCGCATTGGAATCGTGCGATCGCGCGGGGACGGCGCTGGGCCAGAAATCTTCGCCGGAATATGTTGCCGTCGATCTTAACGAGGCGTTGCTGTCCGTCGGCGAGGTCATTGGCGCGGTGGACGTCGAACAAATTCTCGATTCGGTGTTTGGACAGTTCTGCATCGGCAAATGAAGAATGGCTACGAGCGATTCGTCAGGCCGCTACTCTTTTCGCTCGATGCAGAGACAGCGCATCATCTTGCAATCGCGCTTTTGCGCTGCGCGTCACATGTCGATCTTGTGTTGCGCGCTCTAAGGGTTTTTCGGCCTGCGTCGAGACCGAAAACTGTCTTCGGCGTAAAATTTCCAAATCCGATCGGGCTTGCAGCTGGATTAGATAAAGACGGTGTCGCCCTTCCCGCATGGGGAGCGCTTGGTTTCGGTTTCATTGAAATCGGGACGGTGACCGCCAAACCTCAGCCGGGAAACCTCAAGCCGCGCATTTTCCGTTTTCCGGAGCAGCGGGCGTTGATCAACAGGCTTGGCTTCAACAATGACGGCGCGGACGCTATCGCGAAACGACTCCGAAGGCTGCGCGACAGCGGGAGGTGGCCGGCGATTCCAGTAGGTATCAATATTGGAAAATCGAAAGTCACGCCGCTGGAAAAATCGACGGAGGATTATCTCTACTCCTTTCGGTTGCTGCAGGAGTTTGCCGATTACATCGCGCTGAATGTCAGCTCACCAAACACTCCCGGGCTGCGTGAATTGCAGAAACCGGCGGCGCTTTCACGCTTGCTTCGCGCAATTCGCGATGAGAACCGGGCCGCCAAACCATTGATCGTTAAAATTTCGCCAGACCTGTCGCCCGCGGAACTGCACGGGATCGTTACGACCTGTGAACAAAGCGAAGTGGCGGGAATTATCGCAACTAACACCACGCTGGACCATTCATCGATTCCGCCGGAGCGCGAACAAGACGGTGGTTTGAGCGGGCCACCCCTGCGCGAAAAATCGACCGCCATGGTTCGCGAGATCGTAGCCAGATCGAAAATCCCGGTAATCGCCTCTGGTGGAATTTGCGATGCAGAATCCGCCCGCGAGAAATTCGAGGCGGGCGCGCAGCTCCTTCAGGTTTACACAGGCTATGTTTATCGCGGTCCGCGACTTCTTGGCGAAATCATGGAAACTGTTTCGTGAGATCGGCAGGCGCGCTTGGAGCCCTTAGAGGCAGGCCTGCTCCCTGCAAACAGCGGATCGCCGCCGACACGACTGCCACTACAGATCTATCAGGCGAAATGGACGATCGACAGAAAAAGCCTGAGAGCCTCCGCTACGGAGTTGGTGACGGCTCCGGAGTGGGCTCGCGCAGCCCATGAGCATGAGGCCGGTGTCCATGGCGATCTGCGATTTGTTGCAATTTAAGGCGCTGTTCGTCTGTAAGGTTCGCGGCCATTTCCCGATGCGCTTCCATGATGATTTCATGGACGCGTCGGCCGGTGTCTCGTCGTATTTGTTTCAGTTGCGCTGCCGTCTTATCGACGATCGGCGAAATTTTGGCGATTTGTTCGGGCGTCAAATTGAGCTCCTTGTGAAGCTCTTCCTTCATCCTGGTGCCTATCAGTTCCGGATGGTGAAATTCAAAGAAAACATGCCGAGCGTGCAATCCTCCAAAGAAAGCGCCGGTAATTCCCCCGGCGATGAACACGAGGATAAAGCCGCCAATCAGTTTCCACTGCAACACGCGGTTCATTCAAAACTCATCCTGGATCGCCGAATCCGCGATAGCGAATTCATTCGAGAAGGAATCGCCGAGTTGTTCCCGGTTCTGTCTGGCTTCGCGAACCGCTGCAACCGTCGATATGACGATAACGGCCGCCGACAACAGTGCGACGCGCCGGAGCAGGCGCGTCAGGCCATTCGCCTTCGGCGCAGCCGCATTCCAAAGCGCGACCACCCGCGTATCGAAACCAAACGGCATCGGAACCGGAACCTCTTCACTCGCCTGTGCCGCCGACCGCAGCAACCGATCGATTTTTTGATCTTTCATAACTTCTCTTTTGCCGAAATTTTGGCGAGTTGACCTTTCATTTTTTGCCGGGCCCGGTACGCCCGTACTTTAATGAGCGCTGCGCTCCAGCCGGTGATTTTGCGAATCTCGTCAACGGAACGTCCCTGCAAATATAGTAAATCGATCGCGAGCCGCTCAACCGGTTTGAGTGCGCCGAGAAGGTGTTCGACCAATTGACGCGAAGCAAGGCGCTGGTCCGGAGCGAGTTCGTCGGAGGAGGTTGCGAGATTCTGCACGACGGCTTGCTCCTCATCGCTCAAATCGGCGTGACGAAGTTCAGGCCGCACTTTCTCCGATTCGATCTGATTCAGGCAAGTGTTGACCGCAATACGCGAGACCCAGTGCTCCAGCGGCACCTTGCCGGAAAATTGCGATAATTTTTGGAATACTTTGATGAAAATCATTTGGCAAAGATCCTCCTCAGCCGTTCGGCGCGGGCGATGCGCACGCACGATTCTTGCCACGAGTGGATAAAGCTGCCGGACCAATGCGCGAGCCGCCTCATCGTCGTGTTGGAGCGCAGCATGAACCAGCGCGCTTGCATCAGAATCATCCATGTAATCGAGAGCGCATCCACACCAGTACCCATGACCGTTGCAGCCGCGCTTCGGTTACAATTTTAGCAAGGAGCGGCGGTTTCGAAACGGCTGTGATTAATGTGGAAGCGCCGCGACGGTCGGTTACAAACAAAAATTGTAACCGCTGCTCCATGCATCCGGTCATCAGCTTTGAAAGCGCGACAAGCGCCCAGTAGAACAACAAAAAACTGAGAACACAAACTATGAAAAGAAATCTGTTAACACTCGTGGCCGCCAGTGCGATTGTATTTGGCGGCTTTCTCCTTGTCCAGGCACAACCTGGCCCTGGTGGTCCCGGATGTCCGGGCTGGCACGGTCAAGGATTCGGCCTGCAGCATCTAACCGAGAACTTGAACCTGACCTCCGATCAACAGACAAAGGTTCAGCCGATTCTCGACGCGGCCAAACCGCAAATCGCCGCCATTCATCAGGAGGCGATGCAGAAAGTGAAAGCTGTGATCGACAGCACTACGTCGCAAATTCGGCCGCTGCTTACCCCTGAGCAGCAGAAGAAATTCGACGCCATCCAGAAGGCCCATCAAGACATGATGAACGCGCACAAAGAGCTTAATGACGCAACGCAGGAATAACTTCGGTTGTTCAGAGCGGTGGAGCGGCGGCGACCTGGAAGGGTCGCCGCCGCGCCCGGACAAATCGAGCTGAGCTTTCCGGCAAGGCCGCTCTCGCAGGCGCCGGACGACGGACCGTGTGCTCGCCTTAGCTCTGCCTTTTTCCGAGGGAAAAAGGAACGTGATTACTCCCAACGCCGCGAGTACTGCCGCGACGGTGAATCCCGCTGTGGAGGTTTGACGCGCGAGTGAAAACTCTCTTTGAGCCGCGCCGCCATGCCGATCAGAAAAGATAAAAACGGCACGTAGATCAAAATTACGCTGATCGCTTTTCGAGTATCGGATGACATCTTCATTCCACCAATTGTAGGGTGTCTGTGTAAGACACCAACTTTCAATCGGCCTTTATTTGCGCAATTCGACGACATGACATTAAACTAAGCGAATGCCAAAGATGGCGCTTTTGATCTGGGCGGCCGGACTTCTCTTTGCGACACATGCTTTAAATGCCCAGATCGACCGCGTTCTTCGGTTGGATCGACCAAAACAAAAATGTAACCGGCGAGATGGGTTATAGGTCATAATCTACGGAAGCGCAAAAAGCGGGCAGGTGAACAACAAGATGAAACATAAACTATGAAACGAAACCTATTAACACTCATGGCCGCAGGTGCGATCGTGCTCGGCGGCATTGTGATGGTGCAAGCACAACCTGGGCCTGGCGGCGGTGGTGGCCGCGGGCACGGGAAAAGATTGATGCTTGAACGATTACCACAGGAACTAAACCTGACCTCCGAGCAGCAGACGAAGGTTCAGCCGATTATCGATCAGGCCAAGCCACAAATCGCCACCATTCGTCGGGAGGCGATGCAGAAAATCAAGGCGGTGATGGACAGCACAATGTCGCAGATTCGGCCGTTGCTCACACCTGATCAGCAGAAGAAGCTCGATGACATTCAGAAGCCTCATCAAGGCAGGATGAACGCGCACAAGGAGCCTGACGACACAATGCCGGAATAAGTTTCGGTTGTTCAGAGCGGTGGGGACGGCGGCCGTCTGGAACGATCGCCGCCATCGCATTTTAATGAAAAATATCCGAAGCATTACAACCGACGCGACTGCCTGTCCGGGAACGAGACCTCGCGAATCGATCTTCGAGATCTGTTAGCAGGCGTCCGCCTTGCCAAAGCGCCCAGCGCCAATTCTCGCATCTGAGGAGCGCATGCGAGGCGCGTGCTCCCATCTCAACCCTGTTTCTTCCCAAGCGAAAACAGGAACGCAATCACGCCCAAGGCGACCAATACTGCTGCGACGGTGAATCCGGCCGTCGAGATTTCGGCGCGCGAGTGAAAATCGCTTTTTAATCGCGCAGCCATGCCGATCAAAAAGCAAAGGAGCGCTGTATAGAACAAAATTACACTAATCGCTCTTCGGGTATCGGATGACATTTTCATCGGGTAGTGAGCAATCAGATATAATCCCGCCACAAAAATTCAAGCGAGCAATCGATAAATAGCCGTTTGGCGCAAACGCCTCCACAACTCTTCCATTTCGCTCGCATGAAATTAAGATAAGCGAATGAGGAAACTCATTCAGTTGATCTCTGCGTTAGCGCTTCTTCTCAGCGTATACGAAGGCAATGCCCAAATCGATCGCGTCACTGGGAAGAATTTCGCGACGCGATCAGAAGTGCTGGCGCGACACGGAATGGTTTGCACAAGTGTGCCGGCGGCCACGCAGGTGGGTCTCGATATTTTGAAGCGCGGCGGGAGCGCCGTTGATGCGGCGATCGCGGCGAACGCAACGCTCGGTTTGATGGAGCCGGTCTCCAACGGGACGGGCGGCGATCTTTTCGCGATCGTTTACAGCGCCAAGGAAGGCAAGCTTTACGGAATCAATGGGAGCGGCCGTTCGCCGCTGAGCTTGAGCTACGATCAAATGAAAGCCGAGGTGGCGAAATTGCATCGCGAGACCATTCCTCCAATGGGGATGCTGCCGATCACCGTGCCGGGAACGGTGGATGCCTGGGCTGAGCTCCACAAAAAATTCGGCAAACTGAAATTGAGCGATGATCTCGCGCCGGCGATTCATTACGCCGAGGAGGGTTTCCCGGTCACCGAGCTGATCGCATACTACTGGTCCTTCGGTCCACACCTTTACAAAGGTTTGCCCGGCGCATTTCTGGAAACATACACGCTCGACGGGAGAGGCCGTACGCCGGGAAAGGGCGACGTCTTTAAAAATTCCGCGCTCGCGAAAACTCTGCGATTGATCAGCGAGAAAGGCCGTGATGCGTTCTACAAAGGCGAGATTGCGGACAAGATCGACAGTTTCATGCAGGCCAACGGCGGCTTTCTGCGGAAAGCTGATCTCGAAAAGCATACTTCGACGTGGGTCGAGCCGGTCTCGACGAATTATCGCGGTTACGATGTGTTCGAATTGCCGCCGAATGGTCAGGGCATCGCCACGCTGCAAGTGTTGAACCTACTTGAAGGATTCGATCTGCGCGCGATGGGCCGCAATTCACCCGACACATTGCACACGATGATCGAAGCGAAAAAAATCGTCTGGGCTGATCGCGCGAAGTTCTACGCCGATCCTGCGTTCGCGAAGATTCCCCTGACCGGTTTGCTTTCGAAAAGCTATGCGGCCGAGCGGCGCAAGTTGATCGACCCGAATCGTGCGGCCAAAAAGGTCGATGCGGGGAATCCGGCGCTGGATCAGGGCGACACGATTTATATGTGCACAGCTGACGACGAAGGCAACATGGTCAGCCTGATCCAAAGCAACTATCGCGGCATGGGCAGCGGTATCGTCGTGCCCGGGGTTGGATTCATGTTTCAAGATCGCGGTCAGCTTTTTTCGATGGATCCGAATCATGCCAACGTTTATGCGCCCGGCAAACGGCCGTTTCATACAATCATTCCAGGATTTGTAATGAAGGACGGCAAGCCGTGGGAAGCGTTCGGCGTTATGGGCGGCGGGATGCAACCGCAGGGGCACGTGCAAGTGCTCATAAATCAGATCGACTTCGGACTTGGTGTGCAGGAAGCCGGCGATGCCTCGCGCTGGCAACACGAAAGTGGGCAGGAGCCAACCGGCACAGGCGTTACGGAAAGCGGCGCGAAGGTGGATGCGGCAGGATTTGTCGATCTTGAGAGCGGAATTCCGTACGAAACTGCGCGCGAACTGCGCAAACGCGGACACGATGTCCGTTTCGATGTCGGCGGCTACGGCGGGTACCAGGCCATCAAAGTCGAAATGCACGACGGCCAACGCGTTTACGTTGGGGCCAGCGAATCACGCAAAGACGGCCAAGCAGCGGGATACTAACCTAGCGCGCTGCGGCTGGACGAGTCGCTGGCGGACCGGCCGACATCTGAGCTCCCGGAGTTTAGCACCTCCCAATGAATAACCCCGTCGACAAATGTGTTGGCTCGCATTAAAGGATTAGCTTCAGTTTTGGCCGGATCTACATAGAAGAGCTCGGCGCGAGTAGCACGCATCGCTGAATCGACGAACGGTCCTCGTATGGCGAAATTCTCGCCTAAGTTTGGTTGTCTGGCCGATGGATATCTCAACGCCTGAACCGCATCTGGTACAGAAGGATCCTGTTGCTCAGGTGAACGACGATCATTAATTCCACAAAGGAAGAACTCCGATATGGCGATTGACCATGAACGAGCTGTGCTTCTGTAGAAATTCCGCTTTAAAAACTCCGTCAACTTAATATTGCGTTCGTCTGTCGGCACCAGTTGAGCCGGAATTCCGGTCATGCCGACTATTTGAGCGAGAAGCGGAGCCGTGATTTCCCAATCAGAGATAACAACGTAATCGCCGAGCTTTACGTCAATTTCTGCTAAGGCTAAATCCGCCGAGGAGGCTCCATAAAAAATTTCCACTCCCTTTCTGTTGGCTCGCTGATCAAATCCGCTGCCGCTCTTCGGATAACTCAGATCTAGAACCTGATTCCAGCGCGGAAACCCTGAAGCGCGCCGCGCTCGATAGATGCTGAGCGGCGGAAAACACATTGTTCCTATCACTTTGTAGCCGTGCATCATCGGCCTGAGACGAGCAAGGATTTCATCAACGGTTATTTCCGTAGGTGAAAGGGCTTCGAATTCGCTAATTTTTAAATCTAACTCATCCATCACTACACATTTGAAAAACTGGCAAAGTCGATGGGCTGTCCGCGATACATGCGTTGCTTTGACAGCTTAATTTTTCTGCGCTTTGAGTTCGGCGAGCTTTTCTAGAGCGCGATTGACATCGGATTTTTGCGCGCTGCCGAGTCGAAGAAGCTTCTCTTGTCGATGTAAATTTGCCTCGGCAGCCTCGACTTCGGCGCGAGCACGTTTGTCGGCAGCAATTTGCGCGGCTTTGGTTAACTGCGCCAGCGTCGCTTTCGCGGCTTCCAGTTCATCCTTAGTGCTCTGGCCAGCCGCGACTTGAGACTCCTGCGCAGCCACCTCTTCCTTCGCGCGGGCGAGCTGCCCATTTGCGAGGTCAGATTCACATCGAACGACCTTCAACAACCGTTGCTCGACTTCGACTTTTGCAAGCACACCAATTTTGCAAAGACGTTCCGCACCAGCGGCATTTCTCTTTGCGCGCTCCAACTGTTTTTCCAAACGCGCAACGTCGCCATCCGGCCCTGTCGTGGGCGGCGGCAATGGCTGATCTGAGAGGTTTTGCTTCAACAACGGCGGCTCAATGTCGAACGACTCGGGGTCAGCGGATTGGTTTTGGCTTGACTGATCGTCAGTAGCCAGTGCTGCGATAGCCGTTACGATCAGGGTGACCGGCAATGCAAATATGCGGGTCATTTAATAAGTTTATCATGAAATTTCGCGTATCGATAGACCATCCTGCGTCGAGGAAATAACCATGTGGTTCTCGGTGAATTTTAGTTGCAAAAGCTTGCTCGCGGAGGCTCTCTGCCGCTTCAACCAAATAAGATTTCTGTAATTTTGTTCTTTCATCCGGCGATTTTTTTGCATACGTCAGAGTCCCGGAGGAATTTATCTGTCCGGTTAGTCGCAAGATTCTGCTCGGCCTAGCTGTTTTCGCACTGATTGTCGCATCCGTAGCCGCAGATATTTTCCCAGTGTCAGGACCGGTTGTGTCAGGCAAAGTGGCGCGTCTTCGTCTCGGTCAAGCGGCTGCGCCAAAAAAAGCGCCTTTGCCAGTCAGGCGAGCGATTTGGGCTGCAAATCAACTTCGCTCGAAACCGTACCGGTACGGTGGCGGTCACAAGTCGTTTGATGATCGCGGTTACGATTGTTCCGGCACGATCTCCTATGTGCTCGCTGCCGCGGGTTTGATTGGTTCACCGATGAGCTCAACCGAGTTCCGCCGTTACGGTCAACGTGGCCGTGGCAAGTGGATTACAATCTACGCGCGTGAAGGGCACACTTTCGCCGTGATCGCTGGGCTCCGACTCGATACGACGCCATACGATAATTATACCGGTGGCTGGGCTCCGCGCTGGCAAACCGCCCATCGCCCGCCCCGCGGTTTTGAACCAAGACATCCAGTCGGGTTGTGAAACCACAACTCGTAGTTCGCAGCCGCAATTGAGAAGTATTTAGAAGATTGATATGCGCGTCGTTCGTTCAGCTTCTTTCACTAAGGTGTTATTGCCGATTCTGCTGGCGCCATTTTCCGCGTACGCGCAGGAAAAGACTCCCGAGACTGACCAGCAAGTGGAGAAAGCTATTCGAGAAGTTGAAAAACTCGCGCAAAAGCAAATTCAAGAAAACGCACTTCCGGGGCTCGCTATCGCTGTCGTGTTCCAAGACAAGGTTGCGTACGCGGAAGGATTTGGCGTCCGCGATGTAAATACGAAAGCGCCGGTAGACGCCGACACAGTGTTTCAACTCGCGTCGCTTTCCAAACCGATTGGCTCAACGGTGGTCGCAGAGTTGGTGGGCGAACGGAAAATTATCTGGGACTCGAAATTGAGCGCGCTCGATCCTGCGTTCGCGATGTTCGATCCGTGGGTCACGCGTGAAATCACCATTCGCGATATGTACGCGCATCGCAGCGGCTTGCCCGAACACGCGGGCGAGTTGCTCGAAGACTTGGGATTTTCACGCGCGGAAATTATACATCGTCTGCGCTATCAACATCCTGGGAGCAGTTTTCGTTCGCATTTCGCCTACACGAACTTTGGGCTGACCGAAGCCGCATTGGCGGCATCGAAAACGTACGGACTGGAATGGGAAGAGGCAGCCGAACAGAAATTGTTCAAACCGCTCGGCATGACTTCGACCAGCTCACGTGCGTTTGCAGCTCGGGAATGGAAAATTTGATGGCAAACAAATCGTGGATGAGAACGCGCTGGCGGAGACGCATCACCCGCAAATGCTCACCGGCTTTAATCCTTTCACGCAAATGCCGACTTTCTACGGCTTGGGATGGAACGTCAGCTATGACCAGCAGGGTCGATTGCGCTTGAATCATTCCGGCGCGTTTGGCCTGGGCGCGGCGACTTATGTAAATCTCGTGCCGAATGAGCAATTGGGCATCGTCGTTCTCACTAATGCGTACCCGATAGGCTTGGCGGAAGCACTTGGAACGACGTTTATGGATATCGCACTGTACGGCAAACCCACCCAGGATTGGTTTGCTCTTTTTAAACAGGTATATTCAAACCCGGCTGCTATCGGCACGGTGCTCGGCTTCGATTATTCCAAGCCGCCCGCGTCGCCCGCGACTGCATCGAAAAATAGTATCTACCTTGGAAGATACACGAACGATTTCTTTGGCGAAATCTCCATCATCGAAAAGGATAGCGGATTGGCGATCGTTCAGGGACCGAAAAACAAGACGTTTCCAATGAAACACTATGATCGCGACACCTTCACTTATGAGACCGAGGGCGAAAACGCTGTT
>WNEZ01004506.1_pt1 | contig 12499 bp, 12 predicted proteins | sample 5400521 | NCBI WGS metagenome assembly WNEZ01 (sample SAMN13153339, study PRJNA577476) | soil metagenome | isolation source: 120 cm saprolite under Douglas fir tree site 2 hole 1 replicate 1 | place: USA:California | collected 2015-04-18 | reverse complement strand
GCATCAGCGGGCTTGGATTTCCTATCAGTGCTTTTAGGCTATCATCCGTAGTCCTCCGCCAACACGCTCATCGCATGGTGATGATGGTGACGGTGGTAGTTCGACGAGATCACAACTATTCGATCTTAGGATGATCGGTTTCTCTTCGTCAATCGAATTCCACATCCTCGCTGTGGTAAAAATCAGGAACTCTGTAGTCCTTCAATCCTTCGATTGGCGGCCATCTGGATCCTATCTCAGAGTAGAGAAGATAAGTCCTGTTAAAGAAATTACTTAGCTCTTTGGAGCATTTGTCCCGCGGAAGTCAGCATCGCAAACTTGAATTTGCTCGATCACTTCTTTGCGTGCGTATCCGGGGTCACGCTTTTCGGATTGCCACAAGGCTGATGGCGATCGTGTCCGCGGATCGAAGATCGAGCGAGAACAAAGAGAGGCCGGTCCGGCGACGTGCACGGCTTTTCTTGCAAGGCAGAGTCAGATGCGCGCCGGCAGACGGTTGCTCGTGGGCGCACTCGGCTGCTCGAAGTACGGGTTCTCGTGGATGCCGTCTGCGCACACCGCCAAATGATGGGTCTGCAATCCTCCCTTGAGGATCAACCGGCCGGAAAGCGTGCGTATGTCGTACATGCAAACCACTACGCACGGGATCGCACTGATAAGCGCACTCACGTTGGATTCAAGTTCCAGCACATCGTCCTCGCCGGCTGGCAGGGGATCGCGCCCCATTCCCAGGTTTCCGAGGAAGCGAACTGCGGTTGCTCCCGTGTTCAGACAGGCCTGTGCAACGTCCTTGATATCGGAAAGAGTCGCTGCGGCGGAAGCATGACGCCGGAGGACGGTGAGTTTCAGCGTCCGAATCAACTCGTCGGTGTCATAGCCATGGGAGCGCAGCGTTGCCATTACCTTCTCCAGGGCCTCATCGTGTCCGAATATGATGCAGTGCTCGCCGGTCCCCAGGCCGGGGTAAAGGAAGCGTACGCCACGTTCGAAGTCCGCGTCGTTCTCCCAGAAGTAAATGAGGTGAGAGCCGAGTTGAACGCGATCATCCGTAATCCCAACAGGAATTTCTCGAGAGGCTCTTTGCGGGCCCGCCTTTTGGGCTTCCAGGTGCCGTTCCAGCTTCGAATAGAGACGCTGGGAGACTTCTCGGGGCAGCCTGAACGCCCGCTCATCCCCTGTCAATTTGACGACGTTGCGGGTTCCGTCAAAAACCGCCTTGCAGCGCTTACAGTTGCCGAAGTGACGCTGCATTTCGCGCCGCTGAGCAACAGGGACAATACCGTCCACGTAGTTGGAGATCTCCCGCCGCACGTCCGCGCATTTCATTTCGACGGTCATCTGACCTCCAACGACACCGGTGGCGCAGATCCGGCTACACGGGCAGCAGAGCCAAGCCACGTGCGCCCTAGGAAGCAACCACGTATTTTACTCTCGATGCGGAGGGCTCCCTAAAATGTTTTTCTGCAGCGACACCTAACCTTGACCGGTAAGATTCGGCTGTAGGTGGAAAGTGACAAACGGGAAAGACCCTGAGCAGCGGCTCCAAAAGCATCCTTTTTCCTTTGAGTTGCCGTAACCTTTGATCGCGGCGGGAATCTGATGGCCAGCTAAGAGATCGGAGCATGTGCGATGAACGGTAAGGTCGTACTGGTAACCGGGGCCAACGGCGGTCTCGGAGTGCATGTGACGCAGGCATTCCTCGATGCCGGCGCGACTGTAGTTGGCACGTCACGGAAGATTCAGCAATCGGATTTCAAGAGCCCCGGTTTTACGGCGATGCCCGCGGAGATTTCGTCTCCGGACGGCGCCAAGGTCCTGGTCGATCAGGTAGTAGCGCGTTTTGGAAAGATCGACGTTCTGGCCCACACCGTCGGAGCTTTTGCCGGTGGCCAGTCGGTCGCGGAAACCGACGACGCCATGTTTCGGAAGATGTTTGACCTCAACTTCAACAGCGCGTTTTATCTTCTTCGCGCCGCACTGCCGGCGATGCGAAAGGCAGGCAATGGGCGCATCGTTGCCATCGCGAGTCGCGCCGCGGTGGATCCCGGTCCGGGTGTCGGGGCGTACAGCGCTTCCAAGGCAGCACTGGTCTCGCTGATTAGAACCGTTGCGCTCGAGAATAAGGAGGTTGGCATCACCGCCAACGTGATTCTGCCCGGCACGATGGATACGCCCACGAACCGCAAGATGATTCCAAACGCCGACATCAGCAAATGGGTACAGCCAGCCAATGTTGCGAGCCTGGTCGTTTGGCTCGCGGGCGCTGCGGGCGCGGACGTCACTGGGGCTGTCATCCCGGTCTACGGCAAAGATGCTTGAAACCTTGGCCAAAGCGTTCGTCTATACGCTGGCGGTCTACGCTGGTCTGGGATTGGTGTTTGCGGTGCCGTTCGCGTGGATGGGTGTGCACCGCCTGGATTCGGAAGCGCAAGGATCGGGCATTGGCTTTCGATTGTTGATCCTGCCCGGTGTCGCTGCCCTCTGGCCGATGTTCCTGCACCGCATGCTGCGAGGAGTGATGGAGCCTCCCGTGGAAAAGAATCCGCACCGATGATCGTATCGTCATGATTGAACCACTCAGGACCGTTCATCGCCGCGCGTTTGTCGCCCTTGCTTTGGTGCTGCCGGCGACCCTGTTGGCTGGGCTCGGGGCGCGGCGCTCGCGGCCACAGTTGGGGAGCGACGATTCCAAAGTGCCGGCCTCAGCCCGGTTGTTGAGGAAGGCGGACACGTCGTGGCAAAGGCACCCGATCCAGACCGACTTCTACAGCGATGCACGCGATGCGCATGATTTCTATGTAGTGCTGCACCCGGCGCAAAAGCTGAATGAGCCCGATCTGTTGCTTTACTGGACCCCGAGTCAGCCGGAGGGAAACACCTTGCCGCCTGAGTCGCGACTGCTGGGCTCGTTTGCGTCAGGCAAGAACTTCTCTCTGTATTTGGGTGGAGAGCGGGCCGGCCATCTGCTGCTTTACAGCGGGGCGCACCAGGCGGTGGTCGACATCGCGAAAGTGGAAAAGCTGCCATGAGCGTCCAATACATTGCCATTAGCTGGAACCGCCAGAAGAAGATCTATGATGTCGTGCTCGCCTTTCTTTTGGCTTTGTATCTCGTCCTTTTCGTTGGTATTGGCGCGTGGTTGAATCCGACGGCGACGGCGGAAACACTGCTGATCCGCGCGTTCGGAACCGGCGCATTTCTGCTGCTCAACATAGTGCTATGTATCGGACCGCTAGCGAGACTGGATCGGCGCTTCCTCCCCTTGCTCTACAATCGCCGTCATCTGGGTGTCACGACATTTTTGCTCGGCCTCGCTCATGGCGGGTTCGCGCTATTCCAGTTTCATGCGCTCGGAAATGTGAATCCGCTGGTCAGTCTTTTCATTAGTAATCCGCGATATGGAAGTGTTGCTGACTTCCCGTTCCAGGCGCTTGGTGTCTTCGCATTGATCATCCTCTTTATCATGGCCGCAACCAGCCACGACTTCTGGCTGCGCAACCTGTCGGCTCCGATGTGGAAGCGGCTTCACATGCTCGTCTACATCGCCTACACGTTGTTGGTCGCGCACATCGTTTTGGGAGCACTGCAGTCTGAGACTAGTTCAGTGCTGGCTGGGACCTTGATCGTTGGAATGGCCACGGTGGTCTCGCTACATCTGGCAGCTGCATTTCGTGAGAAGCGGGTTGACCGCGCAAGAGCCCAAGCTGAGAAAGACGGCTTCGTCGAAGTCTGCAAATTCGACCGCATTACCGAGAAGTGCGCGACGATCATTTCGCTCTCCGGTGAGCGGGTCGCCGTCTTTCGTTATGACGGCAAGGTTTCTGCCATCTCGAACGTCTGCCAGCATCAGAACGGGCCGTTGGGAGAGGGAAGAATCATCGATGGTTGCGTGACTTGCCCGTGGCATGGCTATCAATATCAGCCGGAGTCGGGAGCGGCTCCGGCGCCGTTTAAGGAGAAGGTGCCAACGTTTCGCGTCAAGGTGGTCGAGGGGACGGTCTTCGTGCATCCGCGCCCGAATGCTCCGGGAACATACGTTGAGCCCGCGAGAATCGAGCCCCAGGAGGCGCAGCGGTGATGAATGATTTCTACGTGGGCTATCTGCCGAAGGCGCCAACCGCGCTTGCCCGCTTTGTTCGGAAGGTGATCGTGGGGCTTGCCTTGCTCGCGATCGCAGTCGCTTCTCTGCTGGTTCGCGGGCAAAAACCATTTGCAAATTCTGTATTTGAATACGGCAAGGTGCGCGCCTTTGAGGGAACGATTGAGAGCCAGCCGTATCCCATGTTGCGAGTCGTGCGTCCAGGCCAGAACGGATCACAAGAATCGTACTCGCAATATCTGCTGGTCGCGCCGGGAAAGCACGGGGCGGACGATCTGGTAGCGGACTTTGAAGGCAAGCCAGTTCGCTTGCAAGGCCAGCTGATCTATCGTGACGGCAGGACAATGGTGGAGATTGAACCAGGCTCACTCACCGCGAGAGAGTCTGGAGCTGCAACCCCGAATACAACCCGCGATCTGGGAGTCGTAACCGTGACAGGTGAGATTGTCGACAGCAAGTGCTACCTGGGAGTGATGAATCCTGGCAGCGGTAAGGTACACCGCGATTGCGCTGCGCGCTGCCTCAGCGGGGGCATTCCTCCGCTTTTCGTTACAGCTGATGGTCGCGAGCAATTTCTGCTGGTCGGTCCCGACGGGCGGGCGCTGGGGCATGACGCGCTGCGCGAGTTTATCGCGGAACCACTTACCATCAGCGCAGAGTTGTTGCAGCGCGGGGAAAATCGACTACTGAGAGTCGACACACAATCGCTGCGGCATCAGCCGGATGGACTCCAGGCGACGCGGCGATCGCTGGAACCGGGAAAATAAGCCAAAAATATAGCTTCCGCTGCGAAACTCCCGATTAGCAGCCGAATCGTATGAGCAAGCGAAGGGAAGGGTGTCCCTGCACTCAGATTGTGGCCAGTTGAACCTACAGAGTCCTCCTCACTGCTTGACGCGTCGTTGCAACTCGCTATTCCAGTAACTCCCCGAAATAGCCCTCCGATTGAAACTTTTCTCTCCCTGTCGAGTCTCACTCGTTATGAAGCGGGAAGACCAAAAACGAGTGGGACAAGCAATGAAAAATCTTTTCCTGGCGCTACTCGTGCTTACCGCCGCGACAAGTTTTGCGGCCGGCAAACAACTACTGAACCTCGACCGCAACGGCGTCGGCATCCAGGGATGCGATCCGGTGGCGTCCTTTACCGATCAGCGGCCGGTGAAAGGCAGCCCGCAATTCCAGTCCGACTACAACGGTTCGAGATATTACTTCGCCTCTGAGGCCCACAAAGCCGCGTTCGATAAGGACCCCGCAAAATATGAACCACAGTTCGGAGGCTACTGCGCCTACGGAGTGAGCCATGGCTCCAGAGCCCCCATCAAGATCGAGGTATGGCAGATTGTCAACGGACGCCTGCTCATGCAGTACGACCTCGGCGTCAAGGACGACTTCAACAAGGATCAGCAGGGCACGCTGAAGAAGGCCGACGAGAATTGGCCCGGCCTGGTCGAGAAGTACGGCAAGTGAAGGAGACAATGATGAGCAGCCCAGCCATCGCCGCTAGCAGCAAGCCGACCGCAGCTCCCGTGCTGATCGTTGACTGGATCTGTCGCATCGTCGCCGCGATCATTCTCTTGCAGACGCTGTTTTTCAAGTTCACGGCAGCGCCGGAGTCGGTCTACATCTTCACCAAACTCGGAGTATTCCTACACACCTCCCTGCCGTTTGTGCCGGTTAGCGGCGCCGAACAGTGGGGGCGAATCGGGTCGGGCGTCATGGAGTTGATCGCGGCGACCATGTTGCTGACTCCACGATTCGTTTGGGCGGGCGCGCTCCTCGCGATCGCCGCTACGGCGGGAGCAATCGCCAGTCACCTAACGTTTCTCGGCATTGAAGTGCAGGACGACAAAGGATTGCTGTTCGCACTCGCGATTACCGTGCTCGCCACCAGCGCCCTCACTTTATTCCTGCATAGCGAGCAGATTTCAGTGCTCGGGGAACGGTTCTGATATGAAGCCCTTGTCTCTGCTGTCGGCGGTCGAAGATGTGCTCCTGCAAGGCTGCGCGCTGTTGAAGAGTGTCAGCAGTGAGGTTTACACGCGCAAGGAAGACGGCCCGTACGGAGCCTCGGTCGGTGCGCATTACCGTCATGTCTTAGACCACTTTCTCTGTCTGCTGGAAGGGCTCGAAACCGGCCAGATCGATTACGACCAGCGCCGTCGCAGCCCGGAGATCGAAAATTCGGCGATGGAAGCGCTGTTCGTGACCGAGGATCTGATTGAGAAGTTCCGCACTTTGCCATCCGACATTTTTCAGCGTAACTGCACGGTGATCTACAGCGTTGGCTACGGAGAGAGTGATGCGCAGGCCGTCGGCTCCAATGTGGCGCGGGAGGTCATGTTCTGCGTTGGGCACGCAATCCATCACTACGCCATCCTCAAACTGCTTGCGACCGGAATGGCAGTGAGCTTGCCATATGAATTCGGCGTCGCTCCTTCCACGTTAAAGCACCTCGAAGCCCAAGCCGCTCACTGACCCCATGTTTCCGCACTTCCCATTTCCAGAGACGCAAACCACGCTGGCACTGTCCATCTTCCTGTTCACGTTTGCTTACGAAGACGGCGCCACGCTGCTGGCGGCCACACTCGGCGCTGCCGGCAAGCTGGATGTGCGTCTGGGATTTGTCAGCGCCTTTCTTGGCATTTGGATCGGAGACATGGGACTGTACGCGCTGGGATCGAGCTTTGGGCGGCGGGCCGCAACCTCGCGCTGGTCGCGGCGTTTCGTCTCGGATGAATCGCTCGCCAAGGCGGAAACGTGGTTTCAGAAGCGTGGGCCTCTGACGATCGTCATGAGCCGGTTTCTCCCCGGAAGCCGTCTGCCGTTGTACGTCACGGCGGGCGCGCTGAAACTTCCGGCCCGGCTTTTCAGCACGATCACTGGCATCTGCTCCGCGATCTGGGTGGGCGCCATCTTTGGGATCTGGCACGTTGTTCCGCGAGTGAGATTCCTTGCCGGACGAAAGACGCCGTGGTTTCTCGTGGCCGCGCTGCTCATGGGCCCGGCTCTTCTCAGCGCCGCGCCGCGTGTCTTCAAGCGCGTGCACTTGTTCATCCGAAAGTACCAGCGCTGGGAGTTCTGGCCGGCGTGGATGTTTTATCCGCCAGTGGCTGCCATGTGTGCCTGGCTGAGCGTACGTTATCGCGGATTCTCACTGCCGACCGTCGCAAACCCGGCCTTCCGTAACGGCGGCATGGTGGGAGAATCAAAAATTGAGATCTTGCGCGCCCTGATGAACACTGCGCCCGAGGCGGTGGCCGACGGCTACCTGATCGCTGCCGGTTTGCTTGAGCAACGACGCAGGACTCTCGAGCGATTTTGCAGGGAGCAGGCAATCGGTTATCCCTTTGTCCTCAAGCCCAACGTCGGACAGCGAGGTGCAGGCTTCAAGCTCATATTTACGTCTGCCGAAGCCGAGCAATATCTGGCGCAGGTGCAGTCCGACATTATTCTGCAACGCTATGTCAGCGACCAGAAGGAGGTCGGGGTCTTCTACTACCGGTTTCCAGGACAGCACCGCGGCGAGATCTTCGCCATCACTGAAAAATCATTCCCCTCAGTGGTCGGCAACGGCGTGAGCACATTCGAAGAGCTGGTCCAGGCTGATAGCCGTGCGTCGCTGATTGCCAAGACCTATACCGACCGATTCCCCGAGGTGTGCGGCCGCGTACTGCCCGCGGGTGAGCGAGTCCGGCTGGTTGAGGCAGGGAACCACTGTCAGGGCTGCATCTTCCGCGACGGCGGGTACCTGATCTCAGAGGACCTGCGCGAGCGCATCGACCAGATTTCACGAGCGCTGCCCGGATTCTTCATTGGCCGCTACGACATCCGCTATTCGAGCGACGAAGACCTGCGGCGTGGCGAAAACTTCAAGATCATCGAACTGAATGGCGCCGCGTCCGAGGCGACCAATATCTACGACGAGCGCAATTCGCTGCTTACGGCATACAGAACGCTCTATCGTCAGTGGGAACTGGTCTATGCAATTGGCCGGGCGAATCGTGTTCTGGGGCACAAGCCTGCTTCCGTGCTTGATTTCCTGAGGGATTGGAAGCTCTATCGGACGACTTCTGCGGCATACCCCGCCGCCGATTAAAATCCTAAAGACGACTAACGACTATGTGCACGCTTAGCGTTGTCACCCGCGACGACGGTTACCATCTGGCGATGAATCGCGACGAGCGTCTGACGCGGGGCGAGGCGTTGCCGCCTTCGAAGGTCGATCTGGGGGGAACGACTGCAGTCTATCCGCGTGACGGCGACGGTGGTACCTGGGTCGCGGCGAACCACCACGGGCTCGCGCTGGCGCTGCTGAACTGGAATGACGTGCCACAGCCCAATACCGAAAAGACACGCAGCCGGGGCGCCGTGATTCCTGCACTAATCGGCCTCGCTTCCCAGGTTGAAGTCCAAAGGGCGATGCAGAAGCTCGATTTACAGAGTATCTGGCCCTTTCGCCTGGTCGGTATTTTCCCGGCAGAGAAGACCATCGGCGAATGGCGGTGGGACCAGCAGGAGATGGAATTCCAATTTCACGAGTGGAAGCCACGGCATTGGTTTTCGTCGAGTCTCTCGGACGAGCAGGCGTCGGTACAGCGGGGCGCGATCTGTGCAGCGGCCTGGGATCTGGAAGACGCTGGCTCGTTGACGTGGCTGCGGCGCTTGCACGCTTCCCATGCCAACGGGCCAGGGCCTTTCAGTCTCTGTGTGCATCGTGAGAACGTAGGGACGCTCAGCTATACCGAAATCAAGTGCGCGGCTGAGAAGATCGAGTGTCGCTATTTCGGAGGCAGTCCGTGCGTTGTGCAAGAATTCGGATACCCGGTTGAGTTCGTGCGCGTCACCTGATCGGCGTTTCAGTTATGCGCTGGCGAGTCGAACCGTTTTCGGCATGGCATTCTGCACGGCATCCTTGGCAGCTAGGTGGGTCTCTGCGGGGCGCGCATCGGGTTGTCGCACCGGCTTAATCCCCTTGACGTCCTCCACGTAAGCCCGCAGCACCTCGCCGACGCTCCAGGCCTGCGCAATACATCCGCAGGGCCGGTGGGGAGGGTCGCCGTCAAAAATCTCCGAGATGTGTCCCAATCCGCCGTCGGACAAGTGATCTTGCAGCGGTCTGAGCCACTCGGCTGCCTGTGATCGCGCCTCCGGGCTTCCTTCATTGACCTTCACGTAGGCGGTGATAAACGGTCCTATCAGCCAGGGCCACACCGTCCCCTGGTGATAGGCGCCGTCGCGCTCGGCGGGGCCGCCAGTGTAGCGTCCGCGAAATTGCGGATCGCTGGGTGCGAGACTGCGCAGCCCGTACGGCGTCAGCAGGTGCTCCCGAACTTTTGTGACTACGCTCTTTGCCCGCTCCGGCGACAACATGCCATGAGTCAGGCTGACAGCGAAGGTCTGGTTGGGGCGGATGGACGAATCGGGCGGACCGCCGTTGACGACGTCGTACAGACAAGCGTCCTTCTCGTTCCAGAAGAGCCGGTTGAAACTCCACTTCGCGACCGTTGCCATCCCGCGATAGCGTTTCTGCTCGGCTTCGTCCCCAAACCTGCGGGCGAGGTCTTCCATGATGCAGAGCGCGTTATACCAGAGCGCCTGAATTTCAACTGGCTTTCCGCGGCGTGGTGTCACGACCCAGTCGCCGACCTTGGCGTCCATCCATGTCAGCTGGACACCGGGCTCTCCGGATGCGAGCAGGCCGCTGGGATCCACTTTGATTCCATAACGTGTGCCCCGAGCATGCCAGCCGATGATGTCCGCGAACACCGGATAGAGTTCGGCACGGACGAATTCCAGGTCGCCCGTGTACTCGAGAAACGCGCGGGCCGCTTCGAAAAACCAGAGTGTGGCGTCGACCGTGTTGTATTCGGGCGTCTCGCCGGCGTCCGGGAAGCGATTCGGCAGCATGCCCTGATTCACATGCTTCGCGAATGTGCGCAGGATGCTACGTGCCACTTCATGCTTGCCCGTGGGCAGAGTCAGGCCGGGCAGGGCGATCATAGTGTCACGGCCCCAGTCGCTGAACCAGTGGTAGCCGGCAATGACGGTTTTCTGGTCTCCGCGGGAAACGATGTATTGGTCGGCTGAGGCGGCCAACGTCTGCGCGAAACTGTCTTCAATCGGTGACGAGACTATCGCATTCCGGTGCCGCGTGATTGCAGCCTGGCGGTACTCGGCGACGCTGGCCACATCCCGTTTTTCGGTGGAAGCAATCACCGAGGCATGGCGGCTGAGGCGCAAGTCGAACCCGAGAACGAGAGGATTGAATAGGTCTTCGGAAAAATCCAGACCGCGCTCACGCTCCGCGTCGTACTCAAAGTTGCGGTACCAGTTTCCCGCCTTGCGAAGTTCGGCGGCATTGTGAGCCAAGTGCAGCGAAGGCAGACCTTGATAGGGAGTGACTGTTGCCAGCCCGTAACTTTCGGCCACCGCAGCGCTGATCGCTTCATTCTCATGAGTCGTGCTGTGGTAGTCGCGGAAGGCGATCAGAGGCCGGATTTCGAGCCACAAGTTCTTTGGCGATTCGCGACGGTTGTTGTTCTTCAGTTCATAGTGGACTACGGTGCTGTTTTCGGCCTGAACCATGAAAACGGTCTTTTCGATCTCGAGACCCTCGACTTCATAAGTGAAGACGGGAAATGGGTCGAGACGAAATTGTTTCAGGTAACGAAATCCCTGAGGGTGCACGGCGCCGGAATAACGATTCGCGGATAGATCAAACGGCTGCCCATCAACGAACAGCGTTTCTTCCAGCTTGGAGAGCAGCACCAGCCTGCCGACTGGCGGCTTGGTCGCAGCCACCAGCAAGCCATGGTAACGGCGCGTGTTCAGGCCGACGATCGTCGAGGAGGCAAAACCGCCCAGCCCGTTGGTTTCCAGCCACTCGCGGGTAAGAGCCGCGCCCAGGTCACCGCACGTTTCCTGTTTGAACTGAATCATCGTTCGCCTCCACAGCGTTCTTTTTACACTTGTCATCCTGAGCGGAGGCAGTTCGGTCGCCAAGCGAACGAACTGGCGTAGTCGAAGGGCCCCTAACAACTCGACGCTGCCAAAGTCATCTCTAGGGAGTCCTTCCTGTACTCTGCGAACCGGACAGTACGGGGAGAACGCCTTGACGCACTCTCAACTCACGACATCGCGCCGGGGTCCTTCGACTCCATCTGGTCTTCGCGTTTCCGCAAAGATCAAATTCCGCTCCGCATGACAGCTCTAAAAGGGCGCTCTACAGCTCCGCCACCTGGCAGAAAACCTTGATCGCGCCATTGGGCGACGTCAGCTTCTTGAACAGCTCGGTGTAGTTGTCCAGGCCTTTGACCGGGTCGGTCAAGAGCTTGCTCAACCAGCCCGGATACTCCGCTTCGGCTTGGGCCATGTCGCGTACGCCCAACTCGAAATATTCGCGATTGGCGTTGACAGTTCCCACCATAACCTTGTTTCCGAGGACAAACTCCAGGTTGATGCGATCGGCCGGTACTTGAATCATCTTGTCACCGCCGGTCACGCTTGAGAGCACGAGCACACCGTTTTTGCCGAGAGCCTGCATGCTGTCGAAAACGACTGAAGAGTTGCCGGTGCCCTCGAAGATCAGGTCGAACGGGCCATGTTGCTTGGCAGTGTCCAGCAGGGGCGTATCGCGGGTCGAGATGTAGCGGGCGCCGAGGTCTTCGATGAGGTCGGCGTTCAGGTACGGCTTATTGGTACGCGCAAAGGTGGTCACGTCCAGGCCCCGCAGACGCAGTACTAGCGTCGCGAGCAATCCGATTGTGCCCGCGCCCATGACCGCAGCCTTCCGCGGCCGCCAGACTTTCAGGCGTCGTTGAATCTCGTATGCCTGATAAATACCCTTCTCTACTACCGTCATCGGCTCGAGCAACACGCCGACATGTTTCAGCCCCTGCGGCACTTTGACGATGAATTCGACGTCATCGACGTAATACTCTGTCAAGTAGCCGTGGCGCAGATTGATTCCGCGTTCGTAGTACGTGTCGTCAGTGGTCATGTCGTTGGTGCCAATCAAGTCATAAATGCTCTTGCCCGGGCGGCGCACTGTGGCGACTACATAATCGCCGGGCTTCAGTTCGGTGACGTTCGGCCCCACTGCTTCTACACGCCCGAAGCCTTCATGGCCAATAACCAGGAAGTCGTATCCTGGAGGCGCTGCGCCATACTCGGCAGCATTGATTTCCTTGTCGGTGCCGTCTACGCCCACGCGCAGAACTTTGACCAGCACACCGCGACCGTTGGGAACCTGGTCCAGGGCAGGCTTCGGAAGATCGGCGATGTGGACGCTATCGGGTTTTCCTGGGAACACACTAATGGCTTTCATTTTCCTGACTCCTTATGAAATTCGTCTGCATGAAATCAGTCTGCGGCGACCGTGGCAGCCGCTGGTTCATGTTT
>WNEZ01004570.1_pt1 | contig 12500 bp, 12 predicted proteins | sample 5400521 | NCBI WGS metagenome assembly WNEZ01 (sample SAMN13153339, study PRJNA577476) | soil metagenome | isolation source: 120 cm saprolite under Douglas fir tree site 2 hole 1 replicate 1 | place: USA:California | collected 2015-04-18 | reverse complement strand
AGATGTGTGCCAGACAGATGGAACCAGCAGGGATCGATGACGGCATGTTGAGCGTGATGCTGGTCACGAGTGTGGAACCGCTACTCGTTTTTCGAAGCTTGATCAGCGATATCGCAGCCCCCGCCGTCGTCGTTATCGATAAAAGAGTTAGCACAATAAGTGCGCTTAGACCGGTCTTACGGACAAAGTAGTTTGCCATGCATTTACTCTGGGTACTGATTCGGATCGCAATTTTGACGAAGTCTGAACCCTCTCGCTGTTTGAATAAACCTCTCTTTAGCCCCATTCGGCCATCGCACGACTCTTTCTTACATTAATTGCCCCCGAAACAAGCAAAAATTACCTGAAAGATTAAATATTTTCGTGCACCGCAGTCGCGTTCACTTGCCGGTCAGCGCCAGCGCACGCCGCCTTCCGGCCCGAAACGCGCGCCAAGGCTCTAGCGAAAGCCGTCGAATGCAGGCAAGCGGGAGTAAAGAAGAGTAGTAGCCAATCAGCAGCCACCAAAAGCAGGCTCGGTTCTTTAGTCCTGAATTCCAGTGTCGGCGGTAAAGGTAGTATGCAGACTGAGCGTGCTCGCGGATCCAGTGATCACGTGCTCGATTAATCGGGCTCTTATTGTGTAACAGTCGCGCCTTGGGAGCTATCACCATCACCAGAGGCTCCAACATCGCGCAGAAGTCGACGTCCTCCTCGCGCGAGGCTCCCGTTAGATTGGAGTCGAACCGGATATTGCGAATTAATTCAGCTCGAAAACTCATCGACGCGCCGGTAAACTTGTGCACTCTGATCGGATCGGCGCGCCTCAGCCTCTGCGCACTCCAATAGAGGGGCTGCCTCTCGTCGTGAAACGGACCGCGGACAAATAGCCAAGGCCATACCCGTTCGGTCCATCCGGGACACGAGTAATTTGTGATCAACCCAGAAATGCCGGCGATACCCGGGTGGCTCGCGTAGCAAGCGATAACTTGCTCGACAAAGTTGGGTTCCAGAATGGAGTCATCGTCTATGAAAAGCACGATGTTGCCTCGTGCCATGTCCAATAGTCGGTTGCGGGCCATTGCCGTACCGGATACGGCTGGATCCATTATGTGTCGCACTTGTACCGTTGCTTCGACTTTCCTGCTCGCACGGGCGAATTCGTCTTTGACCAGACGTCGCCCCCGATCGTCTAGGCTCTGGTCAAGGATTAGCAGTTCCGCCGGAAGCGACGTCTGCTCCAATACACTGCGTACCGCCAGAGCGAGCTCATCTGGCCGGTTCTTAGTCGGAATCAAGACTGACACGTTTAATCGCGTCGAAGCGGTCCTGGACTCTAATGCCATTCGGCCGTCATTAGCCGTGTCGGGCGGAACAGGCTGCACAGTGGTTGCTTCCGCTGCCATTACTTATCCCCCGGTCCTCAAGGAATCTGTTTCTTCGCGGAACCCCATCCTCGAGTCGTGTTTCAAAGTGATCAGCCCAGGCCGAATATTCGCCTCATTTTCTGCACAACGGGTAAATAGTCGTAATCCCCCCGCAGTATTGCTATAAAGTCGTCCATGTTATAGGTTGGCCCGACGCACATGCGGGGCATCCGCAGTGGGTCGAAGCAGCGGCCCACAGGCCTAAAAACCACTGTCGTCGCACTTTGGTACCCACATTCACGTACCCATCGGATATTTCGGTTATTGAAATATCCGAATGGGTACGCGAAATGTCGGCATGGCACGCCTAATCGCTGCTCGATAATTTCCTTTGACCTACTCAGTTCGAACAATCCTTCATCGTCCACGAGAGTAGTCATGTCCTTGTGCTGACACAGGTGCGAGCCTATAGTTACGCCGCGCCGATTCATTTCGATTACCTGTCGCCACGTTAACGTTCTATCCCCCGGAAAGAGACCATCGTAGTCATCGGAACGTTTCGGCGATTCGTCCCCTACCGCATCAGTCGTCAAATAAACAAGTGATGGCAATCCAAGCTCGCACAAAATCGGATGAGCTATTTCGAAAACTCCAACATAGCCATCATCGAAGGTGATTGCACAGTTTAAAGCCACCGAATCGTCGAATAGTCTGCCGGAAAGAATCTGGTCGAGGCTTACCACCCTCGCGCGCTCTTTGAGGTAGTGCATCTGGTCAAGGAAATCGTTGGCTCTTACCGCGTCTTTTGCATTACCTATGGAGTGGTAACACAACACGACGATTCTCGAGGATGCGAGTCTCGCAAGCCGACGGCACACAATTCTGCACGGAGTGCGCAACATATTTGCCGCGAGTCTCGTTGCTGTCGGAGCAGATTGTGTTTGCGGAGAATAGCCTACGCTAGAGCCTGAAGCTTCATACCTAATGTCCATCGCTACCTTATACAAGCGCGCATCGCGGTCCCAGCGCGCGTCTAGACCTTAGAATCAATTTACACTTTCGCGTTGATGCGGAGGCGACGAGGGTATAGATCGCGCCCTTGAGGTATTTCAAGCGCCCTGCTTTGACTTGTTTAGCCGGCATGCCGAACGACCATGTGTGATCTTTCATGCGCTGAGCTCCGCGGTAGAGGGGAACACGTCGGCCGATTTGAAAGGCCGCCGTTTTTCGCCAGCCGCGGCAACCCGTTCTGCACGACGATACAGAATCAGCATTACTGGAATGGGGACAATGACAGAAAAGAGTGCAGCCGCGGCTGCACCACTTAATCCTTGCCACTTAGTCAATGGATATATAAAAAGCGCTAGTGTTAGAAGCCTCACGAGAGTAACATTAAAGGACGCTTCAGGGGCGCCCAGCCCATCTAGGAAACTTCTACCCAGGATCATCAGTCCCTGGAAAAGACCGTAAAGGCAAAGCCACTTAAGGGCAGGTATCACTCCAAGCCATTTAGGGCCTAGACCGATCTGGATAATATCCGGGCCGGCCCCGAGGATCAGAAGAGCGTAAATGGCGCCAGCTGCCACGACCGCGACCCCTGAATACAGAAACAGCCGCCTGCGCGCCTTTTCTCGCCCGTTGAGCCGCGAGGCCATAGGAAACGTTACAAGGCTAGCCGAAAAGGCCAGTTCGCTGGCGGGCATTTCCCCGATCCGAAAGGCCATCTGATAGTCACCAACAGCACTGGGTCCCAATACGTGAGCGACCACGAAGTTATCGATTTGTTGGGAGGCGAACTCAGCGATACTGGTACCAGTGGCCCACCGTCCGAATTTAAACATCTGGCGGGCCAGCGCCGGCTTGAACCTCATGCGCGGACGGTATGGAAAATACCAATGGCTAAGGGCTGTTCGGCCGATTTGACCCGCGATTGTTGCGGCAACCAAACCCCGCCAGTCGCCCCACCTCCGGATTGCGAGCACGCCCACGGCGACGCTGCAAATCAACTCAGCGCTATTCAGCATCAACACAACGTGGAATTCCAAGCGACGGAAGAGAGATACCCATGCAGGGCTCTGAAAAGCGCGGACAAGCGCTAACGGAGCTACTGCTACGAAGACGATGTACGCCTCTTCTTGACGAAAGAATCCTGCTATGGGCCGCGCAGCTACAAGCAGAAGCACCGCTATTAGTGCGCCCCTTGCGAGGGTAGTTGTCCAAACCGTATCCAGGAATGGTTCGATTTCCTCTTCTTGTTGCACCAACGCTTTGTCGAAACTGGCGCTCGTAATCGCCCACAACATGTCGACGGTCAGCAAGGCCATCGTGGTCACGCCGAAGTCATAGGGCGTGAGCATTCGCGCGAAGAGCCAGTAACGCGCCGTGTTACCGACGGAGCTGACCGCCCGCGCGCCGCCGGCCCAACCGAAACTACGGCTCAGAACGCTAAAAAGCGGAGGCGTGCTTCCCGTGTTCTCTACCAGCTTTGTCACGTTGACGGCATCCGTCGTTTCTGAGGTATTCACTTCCGCCCTCGGTTCAGACTCTCACATAATCCGCTGCCTCAGGTGCCGCCGCACGCGCGTCAGCAGCGCTGGTCGCTCGGCCCTAATCGCCTTCATTCGAGCGAGAGAGGTTCGACTGAGCGGCTGACGCCTGAGCGTTGGGATTCCGCGCAACGCCGCAACGAATCCGCGAAGATGTGCACCAAGGTGCCCCGCTCGCACGGCGAAAAAGGTCATTTTCGCCGTATGTGCTAGCGCACTAGCGATTACCTGTGTCGGAGGTAGATACTGATAGGCAATCCAGATCCCGTTACGTACCGAGCAATAGTAGAACCGCGATGCGCGCGTCGCATCCGCAGCAATATAATGAAAGACTGCAATATCCGGTGTATATAGGATCCGATATCCTCGACTTATCAATCTATAGGCTAGGTCCAAACCTTCGTGGTAGAGGAAAAACGCCCCAGAATAACCGCCCGCGTTCAAGGCAGCGTCCCGCCTTAATGCGCACTCGCCCTCTAAAATGAAATAAGTTTCAAATGGGCGCGATGCGTCCGCAATCGGACGCGGATGACACCAGTCGCGATCGCATAAGCGCCCATCAGGGCGTAGAATCTTGAAATTCAAGCAGGCCAGGGACGAGTCATGTTCGAATGCCTCGAGAACTGCCTTTGCGCAATCTTCGCCGACCAGCTCAACATCGTCGTCAATAGTGATAACAATCGGGGCGCGGGCCTCCCGCAGTGCAAGGTTTCTTCCGTCACAGCCGCCGTTGTATGGCATCGGGAGGTAGCGGACCGCTGGAAACCGCAGGTTGAGCCATCTTCGCAATTCCTCGTCCGCGGCGTTATCAATAACAAGGATCTCGTCGATGTTTCCCCGCTGCGCCTGCGCCGATACAATTGCACGTTCGAGGTACTCCTGTCGCCGATATGTGAGGATCGCGATGGAGACACAACCAGTAGACATCATTTCTTACCTCGGAGCGAAATGGAGGTGGCGTTCCCATCCAGCGACCACCGCACGTGCCAGCGCTGCTCGACCCTCGGCACCGGGTACATTCTTCGATCCGACAAGCCTGGATATAGTCGACCTGATCTGCGCGCCCCGGCAATCATCAGTTGCGACGTCATCCCAGAAAAATGCCAGGAGGCAGCCGGCCACATACACCGCGTTGGCGAACGAGCCGGCGCGGAATGCGCTTCTGGCGTCGCGAACGAACTGCCTCACCGACCGACCACGAGCCAGGCGTGCCCAGTCACGTAACCGCTGATCCCTTGGCTCCAAACGTCGGAATCGTTCGAGCACAGTATCCCAATCGGCACCGGTAAGCCTGCGACCGAGCATTTGCGCGGTCTCCCAGTTCCAGACAGTCGCGGCCATCGCTGCTGCTTCCTTGAATGATTCGTCGGTACATCCGGTCGGACCGATACGTCCGAGCTTCACTTCGATCGCCTGATCGAGCCGCGCCAAAAGGAGCTGCCGCGCCTCTCCGAACAATTCTGGTCGTTCGCCCAACGCCGCGGCAAGCGCAGTCCGCCTCTCGCGATACCTCGTCCGGTAACAACCGAGAAAGACTGAAAGTGACGTCGCCAGCTCAATCCAGAATTTTTGAAGTATGTAGGCGGCCAGGACTTGACCGCCAGACTGTGTTTCATAAGTCAAACGCGCATCTACCAACTGCACTGTCCGGTTATTGAGGAGGCGAAAAGCGTCGAGCAGCGGAATATCTGTGGATCCGTCGCGCCACCATTGCGGCGGAGCGATGGTGGTCGGCTTGCCCCACAAGAGTTTTCCGTGCTCCAACATCTCTCGGCTGAAAATAGCAGGCCGCAGATGCTGAAGTTGAAAAGCCGAAATCCAGTTGAACCCAACCCTAAGTCCGCGGCGCTGACTTGATAATCCGCCGTTGATGTCATGCTCGAGACCTCGTAACAGCTTGTCTACTTCCCGGCTTGAGACGCGAGGCGTGCCGCTCAGGACCACCTGAAACTCGAGGTCGCTGAGCCATCTGACATTGCCAATTGACTCCGCGATAAGAGCACCCTCGCCACGAGCGACGCTTCCAGTCAGAATCAGACCGAGCACCGGAAGTTGATTGGTCGCCTCTCGCACCTTGTTTGACACATACTCGAGGTCGGCGGTGGCCTGGGCGTCGAGAGCAGTTTCGACGCAAAGTGGGAACGACCCTGGAGGCGACAGCTTGAAAGCGGAATTTTCTGCCATGCGGTACTCCTGCACCTTAGTCATGCTGTGTGCTCATCAGATCGAGCAAATCGCCACAGCTCACCAAGCGTCCAATAACCCCGCGGATACTCACTCTTTCCATCCGATGCATCAATTGTTGGGAATTGTGGCTGTTATCGGAATTCCGTATTGTTGAGAGTCCTCTAAATATCCTTGAGCGATGAGTCGGTGAAGAAGAGGACGAAAGGCAGTGTACTGGGCGGAACGCTCGACCGATGAATCTCGCAACAGCCTGGATTACTATCTGATTGGTACATTAGGTTGAGTCCTTAGAGACTTCAATTGATTTTCAGTTACTCAACTGAAGGATAAATCGCTCTAAATAAAGCTACATTAGGGTTAACGCTCGTGATGAGAATTATGTAGCGTGGAAGGACGTCAAGTGCCGAACCAATTCACCTTCTAGTGGGTACAGCTGGTACGTTCTTGACGGTTTTCGTACGTTCATTGGTGAATTGTTGCCTATTGGGATGGGATCCTTTCTGAGCATCTCGAACCCGCACTTAGTTCCACAAAGAGGTCGCAGGCTATTCGCTACCCCGACACCTCCAGACGCCGCTTAATCAATTCCCCAGAGGAAGGTGGGCTAGAGCAAGGCCGGGTCTTTTTGTCTCAGGCGTATTCTGCCATCACACCATACATATCCGTGATGTGGCTGAGTCGGTTGCCGTAGTCCACTGACGACAGGAACGCCGAGGGCGAGTGCAAAGTCGAGGGGTGAAATCCATGCATCCCCCCTGGCACAATCTCTCGAGGACCAGATCCGACTATCACCGTGCCTTCCGGCATTAGATAGATCTCCTGACCATATCGTCGATCCTCGAACCACGCCCTCAGTGAGCGGAGCGATGTTTCATCGAGCCACTCTCCACCATCTTCCTCGTGAAACACCGACATTACTTCTTGGCGCGCACGTTCCGAGAAGAACCAAAACCGAGCCATGGTTGAGTCCAGTACACAAAGGTAATCTTCAGGCGCGCGTACCCGGAGACCGTCCATCCTCTTTTGGATATTAACAACCTTGCGCGTCGGTGCCATTCCGTGGTCGCCAAAGACGTGGAGGCGCACGGCCGAGTAATGCGAGCGAGCGCTTTCATACAAATTGACGATAAGCGCTGAATAACGATGAAGACACGCCTCGGCCGACGCACGGTCGTTGGCGTGTCTGTGCAGAAATCCGTCGACTCCATCGAGATATAAGAAGTAAAAGCTACTTTCGCGTTTGCGGAGATCTGCTTTCATCTGGCCTATAAGTTCCAGATTACTTCCATCGTGGTATGTATAGACCGCGTAGTTTGTCCGCCGCGAGGCTAGAATGTCGAAAATCGATTCCGTTCCAGGAATTCCGCCTGGTTGATAAATATCGAGTGTTTCCGATACGTCCAGCAGGGGTAGGTAGCGAAGTGGTATACCCAGAAAGTGAAACCAGCCTCCAAAATGATGAAGACGCCTTACCATCTCTCTGGCGAAATACCGGACATACCTATTTTCAACAAGGGCGGGCGGCATTTCGCACAGCCATCTTATACTCGCAAAAGGCGATGTCCCCAGAGCGCGCTGAAACAGGCTGAGGCGCCCGTGCTCGTCCGGATAGCGTCCGCTGAGTATCGATGGGATCGCCGCAGTGCTGTATCCGAGTACGCTTTCTAGCCGGCACCGATACGGGGCAACCGTCTGAAGAAACGGCTGTCCGCGTATCCATTCCCAGCCTAGTGCGTCCACAAGCACAAAGATGTTCGCATCCATAGTCACCTGGGCCTCTCCACCATTAAAAGGAACGCACAGCCATGCCCTTGCCGACGTCTGCTCTGCGACAAATTCAATTTGAAATTCCTTTGCGCAAGTGGGGGCCAACCACGCGGGTCACCGCCAGCGGTAAACGCCGCCACAGCGCCGAGGCCATCCGTAGCTCCCGACGCTCTCGCGGCGGTTTGGCGCCCGCCCGAAAATAGAACGTGCTCCAGTAGGCCTGGTGCGGTCGGGGGCCCCATTGCCGCTTAAACTCGTATATTCCCGAACCGAATGAAGAGCGCCCAAAATCGAAGGTATGGCAGCCCTGTTCGATAGCCAGGCGGATACCACCCCAGTATAGGGCATTGCTGCCGTACAAGGGTCGCGCTCCCGCGGTCGCGCCGGTCCAAGGAAGCGACATATGCCCGCGGAACTCGAGGGCAATCCCTGCAGCGATTGCATCCTTTTGGTGACGGACCACAAGCAGCGCAATTCGCTTCTTGAAGTGATGTACTATCCGTTTAAAAAATTCAATGCTGTGGCTCGGCGAGCCTAGATCTCGCATATTCGCATTGTAAATCCGGCAAAACTCGAGAAGGGTCCTCTCGTCATCTGCCGGTTTGATTTCGGCAACCAAACCGATACGTTTGCATCGCTTCAGCCGGTTCCGCCGCTCCGAGGGAAGCTGCCGCAGTTGTTCTTCTACCGTCTTGGCAAGCGTCAAGTGCTGAGTGACCTTCTCCGTGCTGACGTTGAAACGTGGATCGCACAAGCGCAGACTACGAATATGCAGTCGCTTGGCTCCCAATAGCTTTCCAAGCCGAAGCGCATAGTTGTACAGATCCTGATCGATCTCGTTTTGCCCCTCGGGCGAGAGCGAATCGCTGTGACAAACGCCGCCGTAATCAATGTAGGGCATTGACGCGAGCTCGGTACCATAAAGCCGACTGCGCACTAAGATAAAGGGTAACCCAGCGAGCGGTGCCCCACCTTGTTCCGTCGCCAGAATATAAAACGATTCGAATTTATAGGCTGCATTTACGACTTCACGCCACTCAAAAAAATGGCCAATCGTCGCGTCGTCAGCTCGCTCGACGAGCGAATTCCATCTATCGTAGTCGTTCTTATCCAATATCTCGATCGGCATTCAGTTGCTTCCTTATTGACTGCGAGGCCGCCAAACGACTGGCACTGTACCAATAAGGCACCGCCACAGGCCCAACGTTCCGGCGAGATTGAAAGCCATAAACTGGTACGCGAAACTGAGTTTTGCTCTCGCCCCCGCGGCCCTTGTGCTGCCGATCATAACCAGTGCGGCAAAGAGCCCTTCTCCGCAGAGAGCGATTGCATAGATTGCGCGACGCTGCCCTAGCCAGAAAGTCGCCGCGACGAGGAGTGCGAGCAAGGGTACTGTGAGCCAACGCAGAAGCTTGTGAGAGGTTAACACAAAAATGGAACGCCACCGCTTGGCATTAATGAGTTCTGGCAGGAACTTGAGGTATACGAAACTTGCCTGTGATACCATTCTGACCTGTCGTGCAAACTCGTTTTCGACAGAAAATTCCTCCACACACATCGCCTTCGGCGAAATCAACGAATCAGCGCGATGTAGACTGACCAAAATGGGATGGAAAAAATCGTTGATAATTACTGGGTCGTGCTCTCGCCATAGTGAACGACGCAGCGCGTATGCGGCGCCATCCGCGGTTGCGATCACACCCCCCAGCGCCTCCAGCCGCTTGAGCATCTGCTCATAACGCTGGTAGATGGACCCAATCGTCCCGTCGGGATAGCGCGTGCATCCTGTCACGAGCCCGACACGCTCATCTGCAAAGGGACACACCAGCTCGGTGAGTGTTTCGCGAGTGAAGAACGCGTTCGCGTCCGTGAATACGAGGATTTCGCCACGTGCCTCTTGGACTGCTCGGTTGATTGCAGCCCCTTTTCCGCGCCGTGTTGGTTCGGTGATTACGCGCACGCGTGGGCTTGCAAATTGCCGGGCCTCCCAGACCGTTCGGTCTGTACTTCCGTCCGACACGATCACTATCTCGCTTGAACCTGGATACGAACAGGCCAGAAAGTTTTCGATCTTTGCCGTTATTACTTTGGCCTCGTTGTACGCCGCCAGTACTACTGACAGAGAGGGCCAGCACAAAGCTTCGAATTTATCTGCTTCCCTTCCTAGAAGAGACCAACGGTTTCTGCGGGGCAGACAACAAAGTACGGCCGGGTAAAGGAGATAGCAGTAAATTAGCAATACAAGGCTGGAGTAAAATATGGGTGCGGCCATGCTAATGCTCAGTTATATGTATGACTACTCATTTCGAACTTATGGCGGCGATCCGCGAAATAATGCTTAGCCTTGCGCGGCACTCTTCATCGGAGAACACGAGAGAGTGTTAATTAGCTCCGTGTATAGGGCCATGGTCTGCTGTATCTGTTGTTTGAGATCGTAGTGGCGTTCGACGAGTGCTCTGCCTGCCGCACCCATCTTGAACCTCAGCTCCGGGCCAGAAAGCAGACGTTCAATCGCTATTGCTAACGCCTTCGCATCACCAGGTGGGACGAGCAGGCCCGTGTACCCATCGATCACCACCTCAGGCGTCCCCCCAACTGCAGTTGCGGCCACGGGTCTTCCAGAGGCTAGCGCTTCAACTGCCACCAACGGCAATCCCTCGATACTGGAGGGCATGACGACCACGTCAGCCACTGTGAACAGGCGATGTGGGTCCTTGCGATGCCCGAGAAAGCGCACTTGAGTGCTTAGCCCCCCGGCTTCGCAGCGGGCCCGGATCTCCGCTTCTAGAGGGCCATCGCCGGCAAGGAGCACGACGAGCTGGGGCGAACGGTCCTGGATTAAGCGCAACGCATCGATCAGCAGCGCGTGTCCCTTCTCGACACTAAACCGAGCAACCATCAGGATGACCTGGTTCCTGTCGTTCAGACCGAATTCAGCTCGCGCCTCGGCGATCTGCGCAGGTGTCGCGGGCTCGAACTCACTGAGGTCACGCCCATTACGGATCACGCTTATCTTCCAATCTGGTATTCGCTTGGTGTTGCGAAGATGGCGGGCGACCGATTCGGAGACAGCGATGTAGCGATCAATTAATCGGCTGATTTGACGGTCGAACCAGAAGCTTCCTTTGAATAGCTTCCCCTCACGCCAAATCTCGCGCCCGTGAGAGGTCTCAATGACACTGGGAACTCCGGCAAGGCGCGCTGCGGGTGCTGCGCAGAAGCCAGCGTCCGCCATATGGCAGTGGACGAGATCGATTCGCTCTTGCTTGAAATACCTTGCGAGACGCAAGATCCCCCGCCAGTCGAGGGGCGAGGCTATTTCCATCGCAAGTCTTTTCACGCCAAAGTTGTTCAGTTCTCGATCCATGGCTTTCAGAAGTGGAAACGGCGCGACTGCATAGGGTGCAAACCCATAGTTGCGAAGCGCAACGATCAGCGAGAGCGCATGCTCCCCAACCCCCGCTCTTACAGGCGTACATAAAAACTCCAGCACACGAGGCTTAGAATCGAGAGTTTCGCACTGGAACGCCCGACCGGCATCGCTGGAATTTCCCACGGACACTCTTTCCTTAGCCGAGCCAGGTAAAGCTTATTCCCAGCAATTGGCCTTATCTTGATAACATAGGCTTACTCCCCTTAACTGTGCTGGTATAACTTGAATAACCCTAACCTTTGATAGAAATTCGCCGCTGTTTGCTTTCCATCCGTCACTGACTGACAAAATCTTGCGCTCTCAAGTGCGCGGAATAGCCGTATTTCCTAACTTTTCTCATAGTGAGAAGACATTGCGTGTATCGGCACACAACGTACATCGGCAGGCGATCTACATATTGGAGTTTGAGCCACCCATGATAGCGGGGAGTCAACCTCCTATTCTGAGATTTCATTTTTTTGCTTTTGGGAGTTAAATCTCTGCGTCGCCATAATAACCGCCCAACCGGAGCAAGTGCGCGGGTCAAGGGCGGCCCGGCGCAGGCGAGCCGGGCGAGCGAACCCTTCAAGGTGCGCGCTTGCAGAAGTCACTTCGGGCTGGCGGCGAGTATTTGCGAGCCCTGCGTGTCATTATCATTTGAAACTCCCCCACCTGACCCAGGAGGAGGAGAGCATGGAAGAGCACAGGGAAGGAGTAGCTTTTCCGCCGACAGTAATGGGAACGGCGGAGGGGCAGATGGTGCGCGCGGATCTGGTGCGGGAGATAGTGGCGCGACGGGAGCGCGGCGAAGGAGCCAAAGCGGATCGCGCGCGTGGAGCTACCCCGTTTCGATGGACGGTGTGGGGCTTGCGGTTAGACTGTCTGTTTGCTGAATCCTTTCGTAGTTGATCAGTGAAAGATAGTCGAGGGCAGAATGGCGGCGATGGGGGTTGTACCAGCCTTCGATGAACTCGAAGACTGCCATGCGGGCCTCGGTCTGGGTTTTGAAGCGGCGGCGGTCGAGCAGTTCACATTCGAGCGTGGCGAAGAAACTCTCGCACATCGCGTTATCGAGGCAATCGCCGACCGAGCCCATCGAGGGTCGCACGCCGGCCTCGCGGCAGCGCTGGCCGAAGGCGAGCGAAGTGTACTGGGCAGATTCAAACGGTCGTCGCAACATAAGGTTCTAGCTCATCGAAAGATACTGGTCTAAGGCTTCCGCGGGGGTCTTCCATCCAAGGG
>WNEZ01013017.1_pt1 | contig 12507 bp, 11 predicted proteins | sample 5400521 | NCBI WGS metagenome assembly WNEZ01 (sample SAMN13153339, study PRJNA577476) | soil metagenome | isolation source: 120 cm saprolite under Douglas fir tree site 2 hole 1 replicate 1 | place: USA:California | collected 2015-04-18 | reverse complement strand
TCGACGAACACGCTCTTGACCTCCGGCCGCTTGCGCAGGCGCGCGACGATTTCCTCGGTGGTCTTTTCGGTGAAGGAAAGCTGCGTCCCGGGCGGCAGCTCCATCGCCAGCAGCGAGCGCGCGGTGTCCTGCGCCGGCAGGAAGCCCTGCGGCAGCAGCGTGATGCTCCAGATCGAGAGAGCGAAGATGCCAAAGCCGATCAGCACGGTGATGAAATAGTGTTTGACCGACCACGTCACCAGCGCGGTATAGCCCCGCAGCACCCGCCCCGGCGGCGGGTCGTCATGCGCGTGATCCTTGAGGAAGTACGCCGCCAGCACCGGGGTGACGAACCGCGCCGCCAGCAGCGAGAAGAACACCTGCACCGACACCGTGATGCCGAACTGCTTGAAGAATTGCCCGGCGATCCCAGACATGAAGCTGGCGGGCGCGAAGATCGCGATGATCGTCAGCGAGATCGCGATCACGGCGAGGCCGATTTCGTCGGCGGCCTCGAGCGCGGCGCGATAGGGCGTCTTGCCCATCCGCATGTGCCGTACGATGTTCTCGATCTCGACGATGGCGTCGTCGACCAGGATGCCGGTCGACAGTGTGATGGCGAGGAAGCTGACGAGGTTGAGCGAAAATCCCAGTATGTCCATCGCCCAGAACGCCGGGAAGATCGACAGCGGCAGCGAGATCGCGGCGATGATGGTGGCTCTGATGTCGCGCAGGAACAACAGCACGATGATGACGGCGAGAATGGCGCCTTCGAACAAGGTCGAGATCGCGGCTTCGTAGTTGCCCTTGGTGAATTCCACCGAGGTGTCGATCAGCTTCAGGTCGACATCGGGATAGGCGATCTTGAGCGCGTCGATGCGCTTCTGCACGGCCGCCGCCACCACCACGTCGCTGGCGCCCTTGGAGCGCTTGATGCCGAGCGCCACCACCGGCTCGCCGTTGAAACGCGCAAATGTCCTGCGGTCGGCGATGGTGTCGGTGACGGTGCCGAGATCGTCGAGCCGCACCTCGCCGCCGCCGAACAGCGGGATCATGGTCCCCGCCAGTTCATTGAGCGTCTTGGCGCCGGCCAGTGTGCGGATCGCCTGATCGTTCTTGCCGATTTCGGCGCGGCCGCCGGCCAGATCGACATTGGTGCCGCGCAGGCTCTGGCTGACATTGACGGCGGTGAGCCCCGCGGCCTGCAGCCGGTCGGTATCGAGCGACACCAGAATCTCGCGCTCGACACCGCCGATACGCTCGACCTGGGCGACGTTGCGCACGCCCTGCAGCGCGCGCTTGACGACGTCGTCGACGAAATAGGAAAGTTGCTCGGGCGTCTTGCCGGGCGAGATCGCGGCATAGGTGACGATCGGCAGGCCGATCACGTCGACGCGCTGGATCAGCGGCTCGTTGACGTTCTGCGGCAGATTGGAGCGCACCCGGGTGACGGCGTCCTTGACGTCGTTCAGCGCGCGGTCGGTGTTGGTCTCGAGTGCGAACTGAATCGTGGTCAGCGACAGCCCGTCGGTGATCGACGATGAAATGTGCCGCACGCCTTCGACGCCGGAGACGCCGTCTTCGATGGTCTTGGTGACCTGCGATTCAAGTTCGGCAGGGGCCGCGCCGAACTGCGCGACCGCGACCGAGATCACGGGGATGTCGGCCGAGGGCAGCCGAGTTACCGCGAGTTTGGTAAAGCTGACCCAGCCCAGCACCAAGAGGATGATGGAGAATACGATCGAGGGAAGCGGGTTCCGGATCGACCATGCCGAGATATTCAAAGCCATCAGCGTACCCGCGTTCGATCGAGGTCCTCGGCGAACATGGTCTTGATCTGGTCGCCGTCATGCAGCGAGGAGCCAGCATCGGCCACGACGATCTCGCCCTCGTCGAGGCCCTCGAGAATTTCCGTGGAGTTGTCGTTGGTGAGCCCGACCCGCACCCTTCGCGTCTCCACAATATTTCCTTTGACCACCTGAACGGTCAGATGGTCAATGGCGGTGCGGGGAACGGCGACGCCGCAACTGCGCTTGGCGTCGATGCTGGCGCGGGCGAACATGCCGACCTTCAGCGAGGGGTTGTTGGTCAGCGATATCCGGACATGGCCAAGCTGGGTGGTGCGGTCGATCTGCGGCGATACCAGCCGCACCCGCCCCACCAGGTCGGGCGCGTCGTCGCGGCTGATGCGCACTGTCGCGCCCGCATTGAGTTTCATGACGTGGATCGCCGGCACTTCGGCATCGAGTTCGATTTCGTTGTTGACGGAAATCCGGAACATCGGCCCGGACTGCGGCGAGGCCGGGGCGCCGACAATGGTTTTCACCTCGGTGACGAGGCCCAGCACGTCGGCAACCTTGGAGCCTTCCTGGTCGACCCCGACCACCGCTTCGCGGCGCGGCACGATAAATCCGGTGACCTTCACCAGATCGGAGAAACAGGCATTGGTGGATTTCGTCACGATGACCAGCGCGTTGCTCGGCGTTTCCTTCTCCTCAGGATGCGAGCGGTGCTCAAACCAGTACCAGCCGCCGCCGAGGGCGACGACGGCGATCACGGCCAGTACAGGCTTGAGGAACGCGGAGAGCGTCATTACGGGATCAATCCAGAGCTATGGTCGCGTGAGTATGACCGGAAAATGCAGCCATTAAGATGGGTCTAAGATGGTCTGAGATTGTCATTGCGAGCGCAGCGAAGCAATCCAGACTCCGTCATTCCCCGATGCGCAATTGCGTATCGTGGATGGTGCGTTAGCACCAGAGCTGAGATGTGCACTGCACATCGGGGAATCCTTGGATTCCGGGTTCAATGGAGCCTGTCATCGGGCCGCGCTTGGCGCGGGCCCGATGGCATCGCCCCGGAATGACGGAGTCTGGATTGCTTCGTTGCTTCGCTCCTCGCCATTCTTGTTTCTGCACCGTCAAGACGTGGATGCCCGGCACAAGGCCGGGCATGACGAGCTGAACGGCGAAGCCGGTCCGCGGGGATGAAGGCTACTTCGCCGCCGTGGTCTTGTTGGCCATGTTGACGACCTGGACGCGGCGGTTCACTTCGGCCAGCGGGTTGGCCGGGTCCTTGAGCTTGCTCTTGCCATAGCCGACGGTCACGAGGTCGGCGAGGGCGATCGAGAATTTGCCGGTGAGATAGCGCTTGATCGAATCCGCGCGCCGCTCGGACAGGTCCTGATTGTAGGCGTCGCCGCCGGCGGCGTCGGTGTGACCGGCGACGATGAAGGTCGAGCCCTTCAGATCGGGATTGGTCAGGGCCTTACCGAGCGCCTGGACCGAGGGCAATGATTTTGTGCTGATATCGGCTGAATTGTAGTCGAAGGTGATTTCCAGATCGATATTCGGCTTGTCCTTGGCGATGGTGGCGATTTCCTCGCGCTCGCTGACCGAGAGCGAACGGGTGGCGCGGCCGCGGATGGTCTGCAACAGACGACCCTCGGCGGCGTTGGCCGACGGATCGGCCTGCGGATCGGCCGACAGGCCCCGGGTCAGCGGCGCCTTGGCCGCCGGTGCCAGCGCCCGGACGATCTGATCCGCGGTGACGTCATCGGCTGCGACGGCCTTTCCTATGCCAAATGAAAGTGCAGCGCCCATCGCCAGCATCGAAAGAAGCGCGCCAAAACCCTTCCTTCCCAACATTTTCGACATTGTCAGTCCTCCTGCGTTACCCGCGCGGTTCCAAATCATTTGCAAATCGGCCACCGGACCCATCGGTCGTGGGCCATGCTTCCCTGATTTGTCTCTGGCGCCCGCTCCGGGGTTCAGGGAAAGCACCGGGTCGATCAACCTAAATTTTCGTCAACGCACCCCGTAGTCGGCAAATTCCTTCACAATATTCGGATCCATCGCCTTGGCGTTGGCTATGTCCAGTGCGCCTTCCGAAATCGCGCCGTTGCGCTGCTTGGCAAGGCCGCGTCCGTACAGCGAGGAGGTCAATCTCGGATTGATCCTGAGGGCGGCGTCAAAATCGGCAATCGCGTTTTTGGTCTGCCCGCTCTTCAGATTGACCAGCCCGCGGCTGTCGAGGGCATCGACAAAGTTCGGGCGCAGCCGCAGCGCCTCGTTGCAGTCTTTCAATGCCGCCTGCAGGTCGCCGACCACGGGTAGGCTTCGACGTCCTTGGGGTTCAATCGCAGCGAGTTGTCAAAATCCTTGATGGCAAGGGTGTAGGCCCCCTTGCTGGCATAGACCTGTCCGCGCCGGTACAGCGCGCCGGCGTCGTCGGGATTGTCGGCGAGTTTTAAGGTCAGGCTTTTGATGGTCGGATCGTCGGCAAGCACCGGCGTGTTTCCGTCATTTTTTTCCAGCGGCTTGTCGGCCACAGGCTTGTCGGCCACAGGCTTGTCCGCCAAAGGTTTGTCAGGCGAAGGACCTTCAACCGGTTTTTGCGCAGGCGGCGGCGGTTCGACGCGCGGCGATGGCGGTTCGATGCGCGGCAGCGGCGGGGGTTCGGCAGCCGGTTTGGGAAGCGCCGCCACCGGGCCGGGTGGCTTCGGGCTGGCGCCCGGGATAAACGAAAAATCCTCAGCCAAAGAGGACGAAATCCACGGCACCTGCTCCTGGCGCGATGCGCGGGTGACGCCGACCCGGGTTCGATTGAGCGTCTCTTCGGCCATCAGGTCGGGAACGCGGATCTCCTTGAGCAGCTCCTGCACGAACGGGCTGTGATCGCCGCCATTGTCCGAGATGACGGAAGACAGTGCCGCCGAATACATCACCAGCGTTCCGTTCGGCGCGATGACCGGTGCAAGGCCGGCCGAGAAACTGCGGAACCGGCGCTCGAAGGGATTGCGCCTAGAGGCGTCGATCAGGGCGATCTTGACGCCCGCGCCGCGGCCGTTGATTTCGCCCAGCACCGATTCCAGGCTGAAGCCGTCGCGGCGAACATCCGGCTCGGTCCAGATTTGGGCATCGATCGGTATCATATAACTCTGGCGGCCGGACTGAACGCCGAACCCGCTATAGAAAATCAGCGCCACCGCGCCGGGCTTGATACGTGCGTAGAATTTGTCGAAAGCGCGGCGCATCGCCTCGCCGGTCAGGTTCTCTCCCTTGAGTTCGTCGGCGACGTCGCGGGCGTCGTTGATGGGCTCCTTGAGCGGCGCATCGGCGTCGGGATATTTGGCGTTGCCGATGACAAGCGCAAACCGGTCGCCGCGATTGTCCGCAGCAACCGACGGGACAAGCGGCGCGACCGACAACAGCACGGTCACAACCAAAGCGAGACGGATTTTCATACGACAGCGGTCCAGCGAACAGGGCGCCGATACCAGCTTGCGCCTCGGCGACCTTACTCTACGCAAACTGCATTATCAAACCGGGCGCCCGAACCGTCAACCGCTTGCGAGGCCACCGCTAATTGCGACAATTGACCGCGACAAGGATCACCGAAGGCGCCGGAATAAATCGCGTTCGGGATTTTCTCTCGCCACCTAATCTCCCGGCGATGATACAGGTTCCCTCGACATAGCAATGTGATTAGCCTCACATTAGATGCCTCATTACGTCATGAATCTGCCATGCGCCGCGCCGTGTTTGACCTTTTCGGATGACGGTGGCTTGGTGGGAAAATCGGCCAAACGCGCACCTAAGAAGCACCTAAGAAGAAGTAAAAATCCGATGGGAAACGTCTACGAAATCTATGCGCTCCGCTATGCGACGATGTCGCCACGCACGCCCCACCTCAATTACCTGCTGCCGGACCCGCACGAGACCACGGCGCAAGACCTCGACTATTTCGTCTGGCTGATCCGGGGCGGCGGCCGCGACATTCTGGTCGATACCGGTTTCAACGCCGAGGAAGCGAAGCTGCGCAGCCGCAAGCTCACGCTTAATCCGGTCGAAGCGCTGGCGCGTTTTGGCGTCAATGCTGACGACATCAGGGATGTCGTGGTCACGCATCTGCATTACGATCACGCCGGCAATCTCGACCGCTTTCCCAACGCGCGCTTCCATCTGCAGGATCGCGAGATGAGCTACGCCACCGGACGCTGCATGTGCCATGGCGTGCTGCGCCATCCGTTCTCGGTGGAGCACGTCACGCTGATGGTCCGCCACGTTTTCAGCGACCGCGTCACCTTTCATTCCGGCGATGGCGAGGTCGCACCCGACGTGACGTTGCATCGCGTCGGCGGTCATTCCGACGGGCTGCAAGTGGTGCGGGTCGAGACCGCCCGCGGACCGGTGGTGCTTGCCTCGGACGCCTCGCACTACTACGCCAACATGCACCGCCGCAGTCCGTTTCCGATCCTCTACAATCTCGGCGACATGTATGAGGGATGGGACATCGTGGCGCGGCTGGCCGGCCATCCCGACCGCGTCATCCCCGGGCACGATCCGATCGTCACGGAAATCTATCCGCGCGCCAGCGAAAAGGTCGATGCCTATTCGTTGCATATGCAACCATCCCGCTCGTTCGCAAAATAGCGAAAGCGGGCCAAAAAGATGCGGATGACGGAACCTTCATCCAACCGGAGCGAGCCATGATCAATCGCTTTCCTGGCCTCACGCCAACCCGCAGCCGCGCCGTCGTTCACGACGGTCTTGTGTTCACCGTGGCGGTCGCGCCCGATCCGGTTACCTCCTCGATGTACGAGCAGAGCGCAAGTGCGCTTGCCCGCATCGACGAGAGCCTCGCGCTGTGCGGCTCGGACAAGAGCAAGATCCTCTCGGCCATCGTCTACATCACCGACATGAAGCGGAAGGGCGAGATGAATCTCGCCTGGGACGAATGGGTCGACCCCAGAAATCCACCGATGCGGGCTTGCATCGGTGTAGATCTCGAACCGCCGCACATCGTGGAGATCGTGGTGACAGCAGCGAAGTGAGCGGTCGCTGGTTGTGCGGGCGGCCTATTTCGCGGTGATCGTGAAGCATATCGACGGGGCGTAACCGTCATTCCGGGGCGCGACGAAGTCGCGAGCCCGGAATCCATAACCACCGCCGGGAGTATGGATTCCGGGCCAGCGCCAAGCGGCGCATCCTCAGATGTGCAATTGCACATCGGGGAATGACGATAGTTGCCTTCAATACGCTTCCTTGGCGCTCGCCTCCCTGCTCGTCTGCACCAGATCGAGGCTCGTTTCGATCTTGCCGAGCATGTGCGCAAAATCCTTGCGCTCCTGCGCGGAGAGGCACGACAGGATCGCCTGCTCCTTGCGCTTTAAGCGTGGGATCAGCTCCTCATAGAGCGCTTTGCCCTTGCGCGTCATGCGCAGGCGGAATTCACGGCGGTCGTCTTCATTTTCGACACGCTCCACCAGTTGCCGTGTCATCAACGTCGTGACCGCGCGGCTGATGGTCGATTTGTGCGTCCGTGTGCAATGCGCAATGTATTGCGCGCTGCAGGCGTCTTCGCGGAAGCCGAGCGTCGCCAGCACGCGCCATTCCGGAATGTCCAGCCCGTAGCGTTCCTGATATTCGCTCGACAGCGCGGCTGAGACCTCGGCCGCCAGCCGGTTCAGACGGAATGGCACAAATCGGAACAGATCAAGTTTGGCCAAAATCCGCTCCAATTTGAGTTGACGGGGCAACGCGAGGGGAGTTTAGATGGTTGCAGATGCGACTATCCTAGCTGTGATCCGGGCCGTTGGCCAGAACCACGTGAGCACATGGCGCAGCAGTCCAAAACCCAGTTCGGCTACCGCCGCCATTCCGACCAGGATCGGACCGGCGGAAACGCGGCCGAATATCCCGTTGTGGTGGTCGGCGCCGGGCCGGTAGGTCTGTCGCTTGCGATCGATCTGGCGCAGCGCGGCCAAGCCGTCGTTCTGCTCGACGACGCCGACCGGATCGGCGAGGGGTCGCGCGCGATCTGTTTTTCCAAGCGCTCGCTGGAGTTCTGGGATCGGCTCGGCGTCGGCGGCCGCATGGTCGACAAGGGCGTGGTGTGGAGCGTCGGCAAGATTTTCTACGGCGAATCGCCGCTTTATCAATTCAATCTGCTGCCGGAGCAGGGACACAAACGGCCCGCCTTCATCAACCTGCAGCAATTTTATGCCGAAGCCTATCTGGTGGACCGGGTCCAGGAGCTTGCTGCGATCGATCTGCGCTGGCGCAACAAGGTGATCGGGCTGGAGCAGCGCAATGACCATGCGGCGCTGACGATCGAGACGCCGGATGGAGCTTACCGGATACGCGCAGACTATGTCGTCGCCTGCGACGGCGCGCGGTCGTCGCTGCGGCAGATGGTGGGCGCCGAATTCGCAGGGAAAGTATTCGAGGATCAATTCCTGATCGCCGACGTCAAGATGACGGCGGAATTTCCGACCGAGCGCTGGTTCTGGTTCGACCCACCGTTTCACGCCGGACGGTCGGCGCTCTTGCACAGGCAGCCTGACGACGTCTGGCGCGTTGACTTGCAACTCAATCGGTATGCGGATCCCGCTTTCGAAAAGCTGCCGGAGAATGTGCGGCCACGCATCGCGCGCATGCTCGGGCACGACAAGTTCGATTTCGAATGGATATCGCTCTACAAGTTCCAGTGCCGGCGGATGGAAAAATTCATCCACGGCCACGTGATCTTTGCCGGTGATGCCGCGCATCAGGTCTCACCGTTCGGTGCGAGGGGCGCCAATTCGGGTCTGGAGGACGCCGAGAATCTGGCCTGGAAACTTGACCGGGTGCTGAGAAGGACATCGCCGGAAGCCTTGCTCGAGACCTATCACGCCGAGCGCAGCGCAGCGGCCGACGAGAACATCCGGGAATCGACCCGTTCGACTGATTTCATGGCGCCCAATTCCCATCAGGAGGCGCGGCTGCGGAAGGCGGTGCTGTCGCTGGCCAAGGAGACGGAATTCGGCAAGCGCATGGTCAATGGCGGACGGCTGTCGGTTCCCTCGATCTATGACTCCGAGCTTTCGACCGCCGACGGCGATGCATGGCGCGGCGGTCCGCGGCCGGGCGCTTCCATGCCCGACGCGCCGATTGCGGCGCGTGATCGCGATCCTGCATTCCTGACCGAAGCCTTCATCGAAGCGGGAATGCGGTTCACGCTGCTCGAGTTTGCCAACGGCGCCGCGGTCGATGCTCCCGATGGCGTCGGCGTCATCCGCATCGGCGGTCATGATGGCTTTTCCGATTCCGCAGGCCTCGCCGGCGCGCGCTACGATGCCGAACCCGGTACGGCCTATCTGCTGCGGCCTGACGGCTATGTCGCCGCGCGTTTCCGGCACCCGACACCCGCCGCGCTCGCCGCCGCGCTGGCGCGTGCCGCCGGCATCAACTGAGGTTTCATCATGTCGCTATCCACCAGCTCGAATTTCGCCAAGCCGGATGATGCGTTTCGCGCGATCCTCGAAGCGCATCGCGGATTGAATGACGCGCAGAGCGCCGATCTCGACGCGGCGCTGGTTTTGATTCTCGCCAATCACATCGGCGATCTCGACGTATTGCGCGAAGCCATCGCGCTCGCCCGGCGGCGGATGCTGGATGCGAGCCAGCAGCAGCAACAACAACAACAGTAAGTGCAAAGGGAATTGGATTGATGGCAAAAGGCTTCGCATCCACCACCGACATGGCGGAGAAGAAAATCACCTTCTCCGAGATCGGCCCCGATCTCTACGCCTTCACCGCCGAAGGCGATCCGAATTCCGCTGTGATCGTCGGCGACGACGGCTGCATCGTATTCGACGCGCAGGCGACCCCGGCGATGGCCAACAAGGTGATCGAGCGGGTGCGTACCGTCACCGACAAGCCGATCAAGTATGTGGTGCTGTCGCATTATCACGCGGTGCGCGTGCTCGGCGCGTCGGCCTATCACGCCCAGGCGGTGATCGCCTCGGCGGAAACCCATCGCCTGATCGAAGAGCGCGGCCAGCAGGACTGGGATTCGGAATACGGCCGCTTTCCGCGGCTGTTCCAGGATGCCCAGAGCATCCCGGGCCTGACCTGGCCGACGCTGACGTTCGAAACCGACATGTCGATCTATCTCGGCAAACGCGAAGTGCGGCTGATGTCGCTCGGCGCGGGGCACACCTCCGGCGATATCGTGGCCTGGGTGCCCGATGCCGAGGTGATGTTTTCCGGCGATCTGATCGAATATCATTCGGCCTGCTATTGCGGCGACGCGCATTTGCGCGAATGGCCGGCGACGCTGAACGAAATTCGCGCCTTCAATCCCAAGGCAATCGCGCCGGGGCGCGGCGATGCCCTCAAGGGCTTAGCTATCGGGCGCGATGCCATCGCCATGACGCGCGATTTCGTTACCTCGCTCTATGGCGCCGCGGAAACGGCGGTCGCCAAGGGTCGCAACCTCAAGGAGACGATGGCGGCGACCCGCGAGGTAATGGACCCGAAATTCTCCGACTTTGCGATCTACGAACATTGTCTGCCGTTCAACGTGTCGCGCGCGTTCGACGAAGCTTCAGGCGTGGACGACCCCGTGATCTGGACCGACAAGCGCGATCAGGAAATGTGGGCCAGCTTGCAAGGAGGATGACCATGAACATCAACACGTCACCCGACGTCATTTCGCGAACTTCCGTCAATATCGCGCCGGGCTATATGTCCGGCTTCGGCAACAGCTTTGAGACCGAGGCGCTGCCCGGTGCGCTGCCGATCGGGCGCAATTCGCCGCAACGTTGCGCCTATGGGCTCTATGCCGAACAGCTGTCCGGCTCGCCGTTCACGGCGCCGCGCGGCAGCAATGAACGCTCATGGCTCTATCGAATCCGGCCGTCGGTAAGACACTCCGGGCGCTTCACCAGGGTCGACGCCGGCCTGTGGCGCACCGCGCCGTGTTTCGAACAGGAGCTATCGATCGCGCAATTGCGCTGGGATCCGGCGCCGATCCCGACGCAGGACATGACCTTCCTGCAGGGCGTGCAGACCATGACCACGGCGGGCGACGCCAGCGCGCAAGCAGGCATGGCCGCACACGTCTACCTCATCTCCCAATCGATGGTCGATCAGCATTTCTACAATGCCGACGGCGAGATGATGTTCGTGCCGCAACAGGGAAGCTTGCGTTTCGTTACCGAGTTCGGCCGGATCGATGCCGAGCCGGGTGAAATCGTTGTGATTCCGCGCGGGGTAAAATTCCGCGTCGAGATCACAGCCGGTCCGGCGCGCGGTTATCTTTGCGAAAACTACGGTGGCGCCTTCACGCTGCCGGAACGCGGACCGATAGGTGCCAATTGCCTTGCCAATGCGCGCGATTTTCTCACCCCCGTTGCCGCCTATGAAGACAAGGACACGCCGACCGAATTGTTCGTGAAATGGGGCGGCGCGCTGTTTTCGACAAAACTGCCGCATTCGCCGATCGATGTGGTGGCATGGCACGGCAATTACGCGCCGTACAAATACGATCTGCGCACCTTCTCGCCGGTCGGCGCAATCGGTTTCGACCATCCCGACCCGTCGATCTTCACGGTGTTGACGTCGCCGTCGGAAACCGCGGGCACCGCCAACATCGATTTGGTGATCTTCCCCGAGCGCTGGGCGGTGGCGGAAAATACCTTCCGTCCGCCGTGGTATCACATGAACATCATGTCGGAGTTCATGGGGCTGATCTACGGCGTCTACGATGCCAAGCCGCAAGGTTTTGTCCCCGGCGGCATCAGCCTGCATAACATGATGCTGCCGCACGGCCCCGACCGCGAGGCCTTCGATCACGCCAGCAATTCTGAATTAAAGCCGGTCAAGCTGACCGGCACCATGGCCTTCATGTTCGAGACGCGATATCCGCAGCGTGTGACCGCGCACGCCGCGAAATCCCCGACGCTGCAGCATGATTACGCCGATTGCTGGAAGGGACTGGAAAAGCGGTTCGATCCGAACCGGCGGTGAGCTCTTCCCCTCTCCCCTTGTGGGAGAGGGTGGCGCGAATGAGCGCAGCGAATTCGCGACGGGTGAGGGGTCTCGGACTATCGATAGACCGTAACCCCTCATCCGGCACGGACTTCGCATAGCCGATGCAAAGCATCGGCGTCCTATTAAAGAACGGCGGCCGAAGACCGCCTATGGCCACCTTCTCCCACAAGGGGAGAAGGGAAGTAAGAATGAAGCCCGGAGAACCATTGTGCCCCATCCCAACGACCCCACCCTCCGCTCCTTCATCGACGTCGACCCCACCTCCGACTTTCCGATCCAGAACCTGCCCTACGGCGTGTTCTCGGCAAAGGACGGGTTGGCCCCGCGCGTCGGCGTCGCGATCGGCGACTACGTGCTCGATCTCTGGGAGCTTGAACAGAACGGGCGGCTGGATGTCGGCGATCTCGGTGTGTTTGCAGCGCCGATGCTGAATCCCTTCATGGCGCTGGGGCCGAAGCTGTGGTCGCGTACTCGGGCGCGGATCAGCGAATTGCTGCGCCATGACAATCCGGATCTGCGCGACAACGACGCGTTACGGAAACGCGCGCTGGTACCAATGGCCGACGCAAGACTGCATCTGCCGATCGCGGTCTCAGGCTACACCGATTTCTACTCGTCGAAGGAGCACGCCACCAATGTCGGCGTCATGTTCCGCGGCAAGGACAACGCGTTGCAGCCGAACTGGCTGCATATGCCGATCGGCTACAAC